>Ga0080064_1002536_pt1 | contig 30519 bp, 29 predicted proteins | sample Subgrocontami54m_FD_69260 | JGI IMG/M metagenome (GOLD analysis project Ga0080064, IMG submission 69260) | Subsurface groundwater microbial communities from S. Glens Falls, New York, USA - GMW46 contaminated, 5.4 m (SPADES assembly) (version 2) ...
CGCCCAGGTACACGCGGCTAATCACAAATTGTCGAAGATCAGGAGAAATGTGCGCGGAAATTTCCGTGCTCAATCGGTGTGCCCGTTCGTGGCGAAAGGGGGTTTTTCTACAACCTCAACGTCACCGTTCACCCGGCCGAGGGGAGGCGCGGCGCGCCGCTCCCGAGGATCGGGTGCAACGGTTTGTTAGCTTTCATTTCGTGTCCGTCGGCGGGGTTGGAATGTTCGTGAGAAACATAGGCAGCACCCGCTTTCCTTGCATTAGGTCGATGACTCCCTGCCGAATCTGTTCCTGTTGCTCTTCGATGCGGCCATGGGCAATTGGCGAGTAAGTGCCGTTCTTGATCTGCGTCTTGTCGAAGTCGTAGTCGAGTGCATGCCCCATGTGAAACAGGAGTTCGACAAGGAGATCTACCCTCTTGACGTTCCATTGCTCTGGGGAAAGTGATTTGTCTCCGAGGAGATCGAGATACCCCTTCCAAGCATCCAAGACTTGTTTCTCATCCCGGCGGTCAGGATCGAATTCCAAGTCGATTCTGTTTAACGCCTCAACGTGATTTGGAGAGAGCGTGTAAGCCCGCGTCGCCATCAAGGTCTTGAACACCCAGAGTTTTCGCTCACGAATCTCTTTCTTGTTATCCAAGTATCGTGTCAGGCGAACTGCGACAATCGGCCCGAGGAGTACTGCAGCGATCATTAGCCAGTCAGCAATTGTCACAACGGTCTCCAATGAAAGCTAACGTGCCGTTAACCGGCGGGCCGCTTTTGGCCCGTCCGCGTTGAACGGAGGGTTGGGCAGCATTACATGAACTTTCTGCGTTTGAACGCTACGACGTCAGCGCGTGAAAGCTCAAACCACTCGCCGTTCTTGCGCCGTGTCTCAAAGCGTTTGTGCCAGTATGCTTCAATGCCGGTCGGGTCGTCGGTGCGAATAAAATGAACAGTCTTCGCTTTCTCAGGAAGCTGAATCTTTAGCTCGTATTCGCGGCGCCCCAAAGCGTTTGTCTTGCCGATCTTGAAGAAGCGATCAGACTGAATGAGGTAGACAAAACCGAACTCGTCGTCGACGGATTCGTGATCTTCGTTGGGGTCCGTCCTTGGAGCCGCTATTTGAGCCTGGCAGATTTGCTCTACATCTTCAAGGCCGCCTCGACTGCGACAGAACTCTATTACCTTCGCGATGAGTTGCTGTTTGGTTCCAAAACGGGCGAACGTATTGTGACTTGGAAAGGATTGGTCACTTCGCCTCTTGAGCCTCAGCTCCGCCATGACTGGAATGCGACCCCCTTCACGAATTAGCGTCACGTATTTTTCGAGAAGATGGTCCTCGTCGTGAGCCCTCTGAAATTCGTTTGCGGTAAATCCCGCTTCTCGGAGGGCGTCACCCCAGCGCGCCCAATGGATTCCAGACCAGTCTGATAATTTTATCCCGGTCTCTTGAAGGAACTTTTCGCTACCAAGAGGCACGCCGCCGTTTGCTTTCGCTGTGCGCTGAATTTCCCTGAGAATGTGCTGCTTGTCCATGCGTGATTATGCTGCCCAACGTCCGAATTGTGCGGCGCCGACAGGCGTCCGCACCAATGAATAGTTAGAGCTACGAGCCAAGATTGAATTCCCTTTCAAGTTCCTCAAGGCTGAAGACACGGACCTCGACTGGAAACGGTGTAATGCCAATAAGTGAGGATAGGCGTTTGACCAACTGCTCGTGATCGGCAGCAGGCGCGTCTGTCGCTGCTGCGAGAACTAGAGAGAATCGATTTCGCATTGACTCAGGTAGCCGCTCAGCGGCATCTAGGATGCTATGGAAGACCTCTTTAAATCGAGGGGCAACAGAGCGAACATCTCTGAAGTACTTGACTTCAATGGCAGTCACCTTCTCATCCGTAACTACGATTCCATCAAAAATAAAATTGCGGCCGGATGTATGGAATCGCACGTCTTTACGAACCTCTTGCTTCAACTCTTTGGCCATTTTGTTAAGCACCAACTCCTCTGCCAATAGGTAGCGGGCACGGATGTCTCTTTGCGCGGTTCGACGGAGTTGATTCAGGTCATTGGCTGGTTGCGGTCCGAACGTTTGGGAAGTTTCCGATGTTGGCTCGCTTTCAATTTGCCGCACTTCCTCGTTCAATTTGTCCGCTCTCTCCGCAGGTGATGCGCTCGGAAGCGATTTAAAGAAATTGTCCTCATTCTTGAAGTCAGAAGGTGCATAAAGGACACGATGATTAAAATTGAGTGTCAGAAAGAAAAGAACAACCAACAGCATTGGAAAGAGAATCAGAAACCAAACATATGTGCCTTGATTTTGGTCCGAGATGAAAGGCAATACGGCGGTCCCGCTAATCTCCGCAATTGCGGCAAATATCGCGATGATGGTAAGGGGGTTCTTGATGGTTCCAATCTTCTCGACCATTGGCGTCCTTTTAGCGAGCTCTAACGGGTCGTTCAGCGGCGCTCGCCCGCGAGCGTCCGCTGCAACGAATGGTTGGGCGTCTCGTCGGATTGAACAATTAAGTTTGGCGGCAATCCGTACAATAGAGACCGTAATACTGTCCCTTGGTAGCCGGTTCTCTTCTTAATCCTCTCTTTTAATTCGTTTGCAGCCGTCTCGGATATTCGAGGATCGATCATGATTTGGTCTATGAGCTCGTGCGGATCCACCGAATACCAGTATAAGTCACCAGCCGTGAGGTGGGCACTGTGTTGAAAGTACAAAAGACGCACCTCACGTTCGTGTTTGAATGCTGGTCTTTTTATCAAGAGCGTCTGCGCCGAGCGTCTGGATGTGAGTGCTCGAGCTCCAGGAAACCAACTGTTGGCATACGAAGTAAGGCGCTTGTTTGAAAGATATTGGACCTTTCCCATGTACGCTTGAATTTGAGAAGAATCTCCGAGCGCTTTGCTGAGGCTCTCTGCCACTCTTCGAATTGTTGAACGTATGCGTACCGTCGTTCCGGCTTGCGAATATATCCTCCACATAGCATCCGAAGCGGTATGAAGCGTCCAACACTGGCCGTAGAATTGATCATGGAATCCGAATTGTGCAATCTGGCCTGTCCGAAGCCTAATGCGGGACCGAAGGATGAAATTCTCAAATGGGTCTTGCCACAACTTGGGCTTCACTAAAACGTTTTGTCGATTATCGAAAATATCAAATAGGCGCTCAACTGGGATGATTCGGTATATCCGTCGAGACCTTAACGACTTTGGTATATCGATGTAGTTCTCGTCATTCATCGATTCCGTTCATTCGTGATGCCAAACCTCTGAATTCACCGGCCTGCGTGGCTTTTCGCGCAGGCCCGGTCGAATGATGGGGTGGGCGGCAATCAGGTATGAGAGTTTAGGCGGATTATTTGCGCTTGCAAGCAACGACCATGGATCGCTCGCTCGTCTTTACGGACGAACCACCAATGCTTCCGCCGCTGCTGTTGACGCTGCCACCAACAGCAGCGAATGACGCATCCTCACTGCTGCGGTCGAGGATGTCATAGCCAGACTCTTTGCACAGATCGCCAGCAGCTGCGTAGCACTTGTCCCAACCACGAGCGGTGCCGCTGCAATTCAAGGTGTATGCCTTACGGCCATCAGATGAGTACGTTTCTTTGACGGTGGCACACGCGCCAAGCAAAACGGCAACTGAGACAACGATTAGAAAGCGATTGATGGTCATGGATTTCCCTTCGTTGTTTAGAGTGGAGCGGACTTCGTTTTCATGCCTCTACATTCACGTGAAGCCGTACTATTGACGCCCAACGTCGTGGTGTGCGGCGGGCCGCTACGGACTTCAATAGTGGCGCGATGCTTCCGGCCCGTCCGCACCACCTAAAGTTGGGCGTCTCGCCGCTCGCGATGAGCAACCACAGTCGGTTGGAGGCGAGACTCACTTGAGTTGCCTCCACGCATCGAGGAAGTTTTGGCCTTCATCTCGCATTCTGCTGTAGCGCACCGTCTGCCGATTCCCTTTCGGGTTGCGGTAAAAGTACTTGGGGATCTTCCTGGCTGGAACAAGAAATACGGACGGTGGTACGGTTGGATCTCCTATCTTGTTGTTGAACGTGACTAGTGCGATGAAGTGGTTTGCTCCAGGACCAGCTTTGAAGTTGTCCATGGGCCAGTTCGTTCGACTAGCCATGCCCTTGACATCAATCGTGAACAGGCGCCCACGAGATTCAACCACGATGTCGACCGACTTCCGATTTCCCAAGGTTATCGATGCGCTTAGGCCCAACCGGTGTAAGACCGATAGCACATGGAACTCGGCTGCGAGATTGGTGTTGTAACCGCTATGCTCTTCCACGACACCCTCCATGAGACGCCCAACGTCATGGTCAGCGGCGCCGGCACGGCGTCCGCTGCACCTAAAGTTGGACTGCGCAAATTGGTCAAGCAGCCAGCTTCTGTACCCGAATCTTCACCAGCCGCAGCTGCCACAAGTCATACGCAGCTTGATGCGCAAGCCAGCTTTCTGGCGAGGTGTCAAAGGCGCGCCCGAGGCGCACTGCCATTTCGGGGGTGAGCGCGCCGCGGCCATTTACAATCTTCGACAATGTCTTCCGGCTTACCCCCAAAGCCTGGGCGGCCTCGGTAATGCTGATCCCCATCGGGTCCAGCCATAGGCCCTGGAGAACTTCACCGGGATGCGGCGGGTTATGCATTTGCATGAAAGCCTCTCAATGGTAGTCCTCGTAGTTGACGACCTCGGCGTCACCGTCGGCAAAGCGAAAAGTAACGCGCCAGTTTGCTTGAACTGTCACAGACCAAATGCCTTTTCTTGTCCCCTTAAGCTCGTGCAGACGCAGTATTGGAATGTTCATGTCGTCAATGGTCTTTGCTTTGTCAAGTTGCGCGAGAATCAAGCGGAGCCTCTTAGCGTGAATCGCTTGGATTCCAGCAGCATTGCCGGCTAGAAAATATTTCTCCAGTCCTTTGTGAGCGAAGGATTTGATCACAAAATCAGTGTAACCGATCCAGCGACATACCGCAACCTATAAGGTTACGTTCTCTCAGGACGACTCGCGCAGTCCAACGTCCGGCTTCAGGCGCGCGCCGCTCGCGGCGCGTCGCCCTGCAAGCCGTTGTTAGGTTTCGTTGCCTACCTGATACGAATTGCGTCCACACTCTCATTGTCGTCAGTGTTGATGAGCTTGCCATCGCAAACAACGACCTCTGTAGTCGGGAGCCAAAGCATGGTATCGATTGCATCGACCGCATCAACCTGCCAGATAGATCCATCTTCGAGCTGCACTATCTCCCCATTCCCGGACACCGACTGTACCCAATGGCCACTTTCACAGCCGGAGTTACCAAAGCGCCTAGTGCGAACGGGCGGGGCCTTCGCCGCATATTCCCGGCGGGTTTGTGCTGATCGAGATTCGGCTGCCTGGGCCTGCGTGAGTTGCTCGGCCGTAAGTAGAGAACGATCGCAGAGGTTCAGGTAGCGGCCAGCAAGGCACGTTTTGAGGTTCTCCGCTCTCTCGGCGGCCAACACCTGCTTTAGTTCTTCTTGCGTAAGGAGCTGCTTCTTGCACAGATTCTTGTACCTACCGACAAGACAGGTCTTGAGGTTTTCGCGCTTTTCTGCCGCGATGACCTGCTGAAGCTCGTCAGAAGTGAGCTTTGAGCGGTTGCACAGATTCGGATAGCGACCGACCAAGCACGTTTTGAGGTTTTCGCGGCGTTCCGAAATCTCAACCTTTCCAAGTTCATCGGCCGAGAGCCACTGCCGTTTACACAGATTCGGATATCGGCCGGCAAGACAGGTTGCCAGATTCTGCGCGCGCTGCAGATCCGTCTGCGCCACCGCATCAAGGTTAGCAAGGCCTAGCACGATACCTGCAGCGATGAGAATCGCGCGCATACGGACCTCCCGGTTGCGAAACCTAACGATCGCGTTGAGCGGCGCGCCGCCACGAACGCAAGCAAAACCTGCGTCGCTTATCGGCGCGTCCGTTCTCGAACGCGCGGTTAGACCGTGGCTGGCGTAGCGGCGTCATGTGAACTCAATTTGAAACCCACGGTCAAGCGCGAAATCTTGCAGTACTCGTACAGCGGAGTCACCTTCTGTGGGAAGGCGAACACCAGGAAGGGCTTCCAATTTACTGCAGGCCTCTATGGCTGTTCGAACGAGCTTGCCGTTGAAGTACACGGTGGACTTTGTGCCGCGCGTGCGGATCTCTATGTCAATACGACCGACTGTACCGCTAATAGTTGAGCGAAAATCTGAGCCTCGTTTTGGCAGATAGACCGCTGACACTGGACCGCAAACCCGCGTCGCCTCTCGGTGCCCCGCTTCGGTTATGAGATATTCCCCGGACCCACGCTTTCCCGCGTTTGAAAAGAAGTCCTTTCGATCCACCGCAGTCTCGAGGGCACGCTGAAAATCGTTCTGGTGGCTGCGTGATCCGAGGTCACGGTTGGCAACAAGGAACAGTTGAAGACGGTGTGCAGCCACGCCGCCAGGAGCGAGGCCGCAGAGTAATGCAGCGTGGAGCAGCTGTTGTTCGAGAGAGGCGGGCATGTGTGTATGTGTGGGCTTGCGTAAAAGGTCTAACGTGTTGTTCTGCGGCGGGCCAAGACGACGCCTGCACTGGCACGACGCTCGCGGCCCGTCCGCAGCAACAAGGGGTTAGGTTCCGTCACCGCTGCAACAGCCAATAAGTGAAGGCCGCTATGCACAGCAGCCAAATGCAGACGATGACGACGGCCGCGGCTTTGCTGCGAGGGCGGTCAAGTGCAGCGGTGGCCTTTGCGCGCGAAGACGCAAGCACATGTGGCGGCAGAAGTCGAATGACGACCAACAAGCCAAGCGGGACAATGAGCAGATCGTCGAGGTAGCCAAGAACCGGGATGAAGTCGGGTATTAGATCAATTGGACTGAGCGCATAGGCCGCGACCGCGAGTGCCAAAGCACGAACCGCCAATGGTGTTTCGGGATCGCGAGCGGCGAAGTAAACGGCTACGACATCGCGCTCTATGCGTCGGGCCCAGTCTTTGGCTGAATCGAGAAGTGCCATAGGAACCTAACAAGAAGTCGCCCCCTAAAATGGGGGCTTATAAGGCCCCAAAAACCGGGGCGATCCCGGTCAGAGTACGCCTAAGTCGCTGATTCCTCAATCACGTCAACCGGAATAGGCACCTGTACGTTCGTACAGTATCGCAACCACCGGGGGATGCCGTGCCGTCACCACGCTTGCTCGACCAGGTACGTGACCGATTGCGCGTAAAGCACTACAGTATGCGCACGGAAGACACTTACCTGCAATGGATTCGCCGCTTCATTTTCTTTCACGGCAAGAAGCATCCGCGAGAGATGGGTGGCCCGCAGGTCGAGGCGTTCCTGTCGCACCTCGCCACCGTCGGTCGTGTGGCGGCTTCGACGCAGAACCAGGCCTTGTCGGCGTTGTTGTTTCTGTATCGCGAGGTGCTGCAGGTCGATCTGCCGTGGATGGACGGCGTGGTGCGCGCCAAGCGGCCCAAGCATGTACCCGTCGTGCTAACCGAGAACGAGGTACGTGCGCTGCTCGCGCAACTGGAGGGCACGCGCTGGCTGGTCGTCAGTCTGCTCTACAGCTCGGGGATGCGCCTGCTCGAGGGCTTGCGCCTGCGCGTCAAGGATGTCGATTTCGAGCGCCACGAGATCACGGTGCGCGATGGCAAAGGCGCGCGTGATCGCGTGACCATGCTGCCGGCACGCCTGGTCGAGCCGCTGGGTTCGCACCTGGGGCGTGTGCGGGGGCTGCACGAGCGTGACCTGGCCGAAGGTTTCGGCGAAGTGCATCTGCCTTTTGCGCTGGCGCGCAAGTACCCGAAAGCCGGGCGCAGTTGGATTTGGCAGTACGTTTTTCCCTCGGGGAGCCGCTCGGTCGATCCGGCCGACGGCGTCGTTCGGCGGCATCATCTGGACGAGAAGATCGTGCAGCGCGCCGTTGCTGCTGCGGCGCGCGCTGCCGGGCTTATGAAACCGGTTTCACCGCATGTGCTGAGGCACAGTTTCGCCACCCATCTGCTCGCCGCAGGCTATGACATCCGCACGGTGCAGGAACTGCTCGGGCACAAGGACGTTTCCACTACGATGATCTATACGCACGTCCTAAATCGCGGCGGGCGCGGGGTATTGAGCCCGCTTGACCGCATTGATCCAGGGCCGGCACCATACACGTGAGCAGCGACCAGACGCCTTACCCCGTCTCAGGCGCTGCGGCTGTCCCGCTCCAGTTGCTCGCGCTGGTCCGGATGGGCGATGGCGAGCATTCTGCGCGCGCGCTCGGCCAGGCCGGCGCCGCGCAGGTCCGCCACCCCGTACTCGGTCACGATGATGCCGGCGTCGCTCCTGGGCGTACTCACCGGGCCGTTCAGCTTGGCGACGATGCGGCTGTGCCTGCCGGCGGTGGAGGGGAGGGCGACGATGGGCAGGCCACCCTTGGAGTAGTGCGCCGCGCGCAGGAAATCGACCGCGCCGCCGACCGCGCCGACATAGACCCCGGCTGCGACCTCGGCATTGATCTGGCCGGAAAGATCGACTTCCACCGCCGAGTTGAGCGCGGTAAAGCGCTCGATCTGCGCCAGTACGCCGGGGCCATGGGTGTAAGCAGACGAGCGAAACTGCAGTTGCGGATTGCGGTGGGCGAAATCGTGCAGGCGCTTGCTGCCGAACATGATGCCGGCGACGGTGAGGCCGCGGTCTATGCTCTTTCTGGCATTGGTGATGACGCCGGCTTGCATCAGAAGAGCGACCTGATCGCCGATGGCGCCGGAATGCACGCCCAGGTCGCGCCGGTCGGCGAGCTGGGCGAGAATGGCTTCAGGCAAAGCGCCGAGGCCGAATTGCAGCGTCGCGCCGTCCTCGATCAATGCGGCGACGTTGCGCGCGATCGCCTGCTCGGCCGCGCCCGGTTGCGGGTGGAGGAGATCGAGCGGAGCGCGCGCCGTGTGCACGACGTAATCGAGATCGGCCTCGAGGAGCGGCCGCTCGCCGTAGGTCCAGGGCGCGCGCTCGTTCACTTCGGCGATGACGACGCGCGCGCTCTCCAGAGCCGGAATCAGGTATTCGTGCGCGATCGACAGGCTGTACTCGCCACGTTCGTTCGCCGGGGCGAGCTGCAGCAGCAGCACATCCACTTTCAGCCGCCCGTTGGTCATCAGTTCGCGCAGGTGCGAGTAATGGCAGGGCAGGATATCGAGCTTGCCGGCCTTGGCGAGCGCGCGGTTGCCGCCTGAGCCGCAGTAAGCCGAAAAGCGGATGCAGTCGGCGTACTCTGCTTTCAGCGTATCGGAGTAGGTGACGCCGAGGAACACGTTGAAGTCGCCGATGGCGTGGCGCTGCGCCATCAGCGCCTGGGTGAGCGGCACCGGCTCGGCGTCTGCCTGGCCCCACATGACGCTGTCGCCGGGACGGACGATGGCGCCAAGGTCAAGCGCGTTCAGTTCGAGCTCTTTGGCCAAGATGTTTTCAACAGGTGGAAAAACGACGGGTGGAAAAACATTTTGCCCGATTCACAGCGGGCGAATCGGAGCGTAACATCGACCCGTCGAAAATTGAAAGGCGCAAATGGAAAAAGACATCGAATTGCTCGGCCTGGGCCCGTTCTGGGACGATCTTTCGGTCGGCGATCGCTTCCGCACCGTCGGGCGCACGCTGACCGAAACGGATCTGGTGAACTTCGTCAATCTGTCCTGGCTGACGGAGGAATTGTTCACCAATACCGAGGACCGGAAGCACATGGCGATCGCGGGCCGGGTGGTGCCGGCGGCGCTGGTCTATGCCTGCGCCGAGGGCCTGCTGCTGCCGATGATACAGGGCACGGGACTCGCGTTTTTGAACGCCACGCTGGACGTCAAAGGGCCGACCTTCGTCGGCGACACCATCCACGTCGAATGCAGGGTCAGCGAGGTGCGCGAGACTTCCAAGGGCAACCGCGGGCTGGTGCGTACCGAGAACCAGGTGATCAATCAGAAAGGCGAGACCGTGCTTGCCTACAACCCGCTGCGCATGATGAAAGGGCGCAAGGGCCAAAAGGGGCATCGCTGAGGTCCGGCGCGGCGCAGCCGGTTCAATCGACGTGGGGAGATTGGGGGCTGACCGGCGCCTGGTCTTCGAGCCACTCGCGCCAGACGGCCATCAGCACCGCGACGATGACCGGCCCGACGAACATGCCGATCAGACCGAAGGCCGCCAGGCCGCCGAGCACGCCGAACATCACCAGCAGAAAAGGAATCCGCGTGGCGCTGCTGATCACCAGCGGCCGTATCAGGTTGTCGACCCAGCTCACGACCAGCGTGCCCCACAGCAGCAGGCCTATGCCTTCGAGGGTCTTGCCGCTGAACAGCAGCCAGGCGCCGAGGGAGCCCCAGACGAAAGGCGTGCCGAAAGGCATCAGGGCGATGAGCGCGGTGAACGCGCCGAACAGCACCGGCGCCCGCACTCCGGCAAACCAGTAGCCCACGCCTGCCAGTGCGCCCTGTGCCAACGCGGTCAGGACCAGGCCGTAGAGGACCGCCTTGGTGGTGATGCCGATTGCGGCAATGTAGCCATCGACGCGCGTGCCGAGGAAGCGCCGCAATACCCGGCGCACCTGGTCGAGCAGGCTCTCCCCGTCGCGGTAAATGAACAAAACCGTGAGCACGGCGAGACCGAGTTTGACCGCATTGCGTCCCACCCCGCCGATCAGATCTCCGAGTTCGCCGAGCCATTGCTGAGCCCAGCTCGCCAACTGGGCGCGCAGTGCGGCGGGGTCGGTGGTGAATTGGTCGAGCAGGCCCTGCAGCCGTTCGCCTATCCACGGGAGGCGCAGGACGAAATCCGGCAGCCGGTGCGCTCCTTCGGCCATGTAGGCGGAGGCGGCTTGGTAAGCAAGGATGAATTCACCCTGCAGCAGGGCGACAAGCCACAACAGCGGCAGCACGAACGCCGTCGTCAGCAGCAGGGTCATCAGCAGCGCGCTGCCCATGGCATGGCCGCGCAGGAGCTTGCGCAGTCGTGCGTAGACAGGCCAGGTGACATAGGCGAGGATGGCGGCCCAAACCGCCGGCACGATGAACCAGGCGAGGACCAGATAGCCGAGAACGAACAGGCCGCCCAGGAGCAGCGCCAGAATGATGCTGCGGGGGACGGAAGCGGTGTCGCGCTCAGGCATCATGAAATCCTCGTTGCGCGCAGCCAGTCATTTTTCCAGCTCAGTTCGCAAAGGTCGAAGCGAAGCGCGGATAGGTTTCGGCGCGCTCACATATTGGTCGCTGGTTCACGCTCGATCTCCAATCCTGGGTTAGATCAGTTCGCCAATGCTATCGTACAACAGCTTGGCTCCGGTCACGAGCAGGAAGCCGTAGCAGAGGCGGTAGAACAGCGCCTCGGAGATCCACTTTCTCACCCACACGCCCGCCACGATCCCAAGCACCCCGATCGGGGCAAGCGCGGCCGCGGTGGCGAGGTGGCGCGCGTCGAACAATCCGAGCCAGAAGTAGGGAACCAGTTTGACGTAATTCAGCACCGCAAAAAACACGACAGCGGTGCCGGCGAGCAACGCCTTGTCCATTCTCTGGGGCAGGAGATAGACCGACATGGGCGGACCGCCTGCGTGCGCGACCGTGCTGGTGTAGCCGGATACGCAGCACCAGAAATAGCCTTTGGCCTTCGACGGATGTGTTTTTGCCAACTGGCGCGCAGCATCGGACCAGTGGTACAGCACAAAACCCACCGCGACGATGCCCAATACCAGTTTCAAACCGGCTTCGTTGATGTAACGGAAAGTGAGCGCGCCGAGGACGATGCCGGCGAGCCCCGCGGGCAGCATGATTTTCATGTTCTCGCGATCCCAACTGCGGCGGTAGGCCCACAGCGCGGCCAGATCCATCACGCACAGGATGGGCAGCAGGATGGCCGCAGCTTCCGTCACCGGTACGCTCAGCGCCATCAGCGGAACGGAGACGACACCGAGGCCGCTGCCGAAGCCGCCCTTGGAGACGCCGTTGATGAACACTGCCGGAAGCGCCGCGGCGAAGAACCAGGGGTTGTCGATCAAGATAATTTCAGCCGCGAATGAAACCGGCGCCTTTTGTCAGGAGTGCGGTGGATTGTAGCGAATTCGCGCGCAATGCGGTGGTGCGCGTTGTGTCGGCCCGGCCAGGCCAAACGTTTGTTGCTAGCCCTCAACCGCTTCCGAGGTCGATCCTCGAATACATCGGTCTCGACACTTCCCGCGTCGGAGCCAGCCATCGAAAGGTGACTGACGCCATTGCCCGCCGCGACTTCGCCGCCGCAAAGGTCAAGAAGGGCCTTGCAAATACCGGCAGTTTAGGCTATTAATTCGGACAACTAGTCCAGAATAGGTGTTACGTGCCGGACGCGATACATACACTGACCGGCCAGCCGGCCAAGGGGAGGTCCAAGGCAACCAGCGGGCCGATTAACGACGCGAAGAGCGCGCCCGCCACCAAGGGCAACGCCGAACGCAATGTGGTGAAGAGCCTGCGGAGGGCGATGAGCATTTTCGAAGCGATCGCCGCAGGTGAACGGCCGTTGTCGGTGGCGGAAATTGCAACTGCCACCGGACTGGCCCGACCGACCGCACATAGAATCGTGCAGACGCTGGTGTCGCTCTCCTACCTCGCGCAGTCGGCGGTCGATTCGAAGCTGACGATGGGACTGCGCATCTTGCCGCTTGCCGCGAGCGCCCTCGACACCAATCGCATGCGGATCGAAGCGTTGCCGCACCTGCAGGTCTTGGCCCAGCGCACGGGAATGCGGGTCAACCTGGGCGTGCTCTTTGATGACCAGGTGATGTACCTGGCTGGCGTGGAAAAGCCATCGCTGCCGACCATCTATTCCCGGTTCGGCAAGACCGCCCCAGTCCATTGTTGTTCGTTGGGAAAGGCCATTCTCGCGTTCCTGCCGAAGGAAGATGCCCTGCGGACGCTCGCGGCGCGGCCCCTCGCCAGCCAGACACCGAACAGCATCACCAGCATGGACCGTCTTCTCGAGGATCTGGAGGCAACCCGGGTTCGCGGCTATGCCATTGACGCGGCAGAGCATTTACCGATGACTTTCTGCGTTGCTGCTCCGATTTATGACATCTCTTACCAACCCGTCGGCGCGGTCTCCATCAGCGCCGGCTCAGCCGACGCCGTTCTTGCGCAAGCGGGCGCGGTCCGCCATTGCGCGGAACTGATCGCCCACCTGCCGTGACGTCCCGCTGCTTTTCTCGACGCGGTAGCGAGAGTGAGTTGTTATCGTGTTTGCTCGGGGCGGCGGGCGCCCGCGGCTGGCTTTGGCAGGAGCGCATATGAATGTAGCCGCCGCGGATGTAACGTGGGATTTCGTGGTGATAGGCGCCGGATCCGCCGGTTGTGTGCTGGCGCATCGATTGTCGGGCGGTGGGCATCGAGTCTTGCTGGTCGAGGCAGGCGCCGACACACCACCGGGCCGTGTACCTGCCGACATCCAGGACCTGTCTGCGCGTTCGTATTACAACGAAGCGTACATGTGGCCGAACCTCAAGGCCCATCTTCGTGCTATCGCCGGGGGCGCACCCCGCCCTTTTATCCAGGCTCGGGTGATGGGCGGTGGCTCAAGCCTCATGGGAATGCTGGCCAGCCGGGGGCAACCGAGCGACTACGACGGCTGGGCCGCGGCGGGCGCCGCCGGCTGGAGCTGGTCGGACGTGTTGCCCTACTTCCTCCGCTTGGAAACTGACTGCGACTTCAAAGGTGAGTTACACGGGGAAACCGGACCGGTCACCATTCGTCGCGAGAGGATCGCGGACTGGTCGCCATTCTGTGCGGCAGTTGGGGAAGCGCTAGGCCGCCGCGGTTATCCCATCGTTGCCGACATGAATGCGAATTTCGCGGACGGCTATTGTTCGCTGGCGATGAGCAGAACGCCCACGCAACGCGTCTCGTCCGCTTCCGCCTATCTCGACGCCACGACCCGGAATCGAGCCAACCTCCGCATCGAAACAGGCGTTACCGTGCAGAAGATTCTGTTCGATGGACGTCTCGCCACAGGCGTTGTCGCGACCCGAGGGAATACCAGCATCCGGTTCAACGCTCGCAATGTTGTGGTCTCGGCGGGGGCGATCCACACCCCGGCACTGCTGCTGCGTTCGGGCATAGGGCCTGCCGAAGAGTTGAGAGCATTGGGCATCGACATCGTCATTCCGTCGCCCGGCGTCGGACGCAATCTCCAGAATCATCCGGTGGTCTACCTGGCCACGCATCTGAAGCCGCAGGGGCGCCAAGCACGAAGCCAGCAATCGTTATTCAGCTCGGCCCTGAGATTCAGCTCGGGCATCGAGCCTGGTCTGTCCGGCGACATGTTCATGCTCGTGGTGAACAAGTCATCATGGCGCGGCCTAGGGGAAAGCATCGGCGCGCTGGGCGCTTCCGTCTATCGGCCGTTTTCACGCGGCTCGGTGACTCTTGCCTCGCCGGATCCGCAGGTCCCGCCCAATGCGGAGTTTCGTTTTTTGAGTGACACTCGAGACTTGCAACGCATGATCGGAGGCTTTAGGCTGGCCTTGGAATTGATGCGCGATCCGGCGATCGCATCCCTTCGCAACGAGCTCTTTGCCGCCGGATATTCGAAAAACGTGCGTCGATTGAATTCACCCGGTGGATTGAACGTCGCGCTGACAACAGTCTTGGGCGCGGCTCTGGACGGCCCGACATGGTTGCGGCGGCGGCTTATGCGCCTCGGGATCGCCCGGGATGAAGTCCGAGAAGCCGACATGGGGAGCGAGTCCTGGCTGGCACGCACGGTGAACGAATACACGATACCGATGTTTCATCCCGCCGGGACCTGCCGCATGGGCGCCGCGAACGATCCCGACGCCGTGCTCGATGCGAGCTGTTCGGTGCGCGGATTAGCCGGCTTGCATGTCGCGGACGCTTCGATTATGCCGACATTGGTGCGTGGCAATACGAACATCCCGACGATCATGCTCGCGGAAAAGATCTCCGACATTCTGCTTCGGAAAGCCACGCTGTCCTGCTAGGTGCGCCGCTTGCGCCGGCATCCGGCCGTGTCGCGGGCATCCCGCTTGGGACCGGCCGCGTGGCTCGGCAGGTAGCGGCCTAGTAGAGAGTCTTCATTCGCTCTGGCAAATCGCGGTCGTAATCTTTCCAATCCGTCGCCGATCCACTGAGTTCGGTGAGGATGGTGCCCAGGCTGGGCAGCGTCCCGCGCTCCACCTGCCGGTCCGCATCCCACAGCTTCGAGCGCAGGATGGCGCGCGAGCACTGAAAATAAACGGTGTCGACGCGCACGACGATCACCGATCGTGGCGCTTTTCCGTCGATGCGGAACCGATCGAGCAACGCGGGCGCAGTCGAGATTACCGCCTTGCCATTGATTCTGAGGGTCTCGCCGACCCCCGGGATGAGAAAAAGGAGTGCAACGCGTGGATCGGCGACGATGTTGCGCAGACTGTCGATACGGTTGTTGCCGGGCCGATCCGGGATCAATAAGGTCTTGGTGTCTTCTACCACCACGAATCCTGCCGGATCCCCACGGGGAGAAGCGTCCAGGCCGCCAACGCCCGCAGTTGCAAGAACAGTGAACGGCGCTGCTTGTATGAAAGCGCGGTAATACCGATGAATATAGTCGATCTCTTTCGTCAACGAGGCTGCCACGGGTGGGCCATAAAGGTGCTCCAGCGTGGCGATATCGGTCACCTGATGTTGTACATCGGTCCGGTCCATACTTCCTCCCTTGTCGGTGCATAGATGGCGGGCACAAACGGTTTTCCCGCGCCAAGCCAGGTAGTTCACCTGGTTATCACAGAGCACGCCCAGGTAGACCCGCACGCAGGTTCTTCACCGCATGACGTTCTGTTGCGCTACCCGGCATGGTCGCGCGCTAACCGCCAAGCTTAAAACTCCTGTCAGACACTAAACTTCCTTGACACCAGAATAAATCCGGGTTAAATATACACCATTACTGGACAGTATGTCCGCATTGCGGAAATCGCCGATTGAGGGTAGCCGGAGTTTGCCCACGGTTTCGGCCAGTTCTTGCAGGGTCTTCGGCGGCGGGCGCGTCCCGTCGAATTAGCTGTTAATCGTACTTTTTCTAGAACGAATTGGAGCAGAAATGGAAAAGCTGATTGTAACGGTGACATGTGACTCGACGATGTCCTATCCAAGCAACCCCCACAACCCGACGCCAAAGGGTGTTGATGCGGTCGCGGCCGAATACGTTCGCTCGGCAAACGCAGGAGCGGCCATATGCCACCTGCACGGGCCCTATACCGTAGACGAAAAAATTCAGGCCGATGGCACCAAGCTTTCAGATCTCGACATTCCGGGCTGGAAGCGCATGCGCGACGGCATCCTCGCCGGGTGTTCACCGATTATCCAATACGGCATCGCCAATGGCCGGTTTCCGCAACGCAAGCAACTGATGGCGGAGCAGAAGCCCGACATGATCTCGACCTGCTTCAACGCTCACGACGAATGTTTTGCCAACGAACCGGGCAATCCGCCGGTCGAGCTCTACGGCCTTCACAGTCGCGATGAACTGCGCGAGTACTGCAAAGTGACGAACGAGCTCGGGGTCAAGATTGAAGTCGAGGCGTTCCATTTCGGCGGCGTGTGGAATGCGATGCTGATGCGAGAGGAGGGCCGCCTTGCAGGTCCGGTCTGGGTTACTTTCTTTCTGGGATGGAAGGGTGGATGCTGGACGCCTCCGACACCAAAAGCGATGATGTACATGGCAGACCATTGTCCGGAAGGCTTTATCTGGAACACCAGCGTCATGGACCCGCTGGAATCGTGGAAGGTCCTTGCGACCGCCATCAGCCTTGGGGGACACGTTCGCGTGGGCATGGAAGACAACCCGTTCCTTGAGCCTGGCCAATACGCGCGGTCCAATGCCGAGATCGTGGAAAAAATCGTGCGCATTGCACGCGATCTCGGACGTGAGATCGCGTCGCCGGCCGAGGCCCGCGCCATGATTGGCTTGCCACCGAAGACCGGTGCGGCGAAACCGAAAACATCTGCGTCGCGCACTCGCTAGCAGCCGGTGTTTTCAAGCGAGAGAAGGTGATGGAATCAACATTGGCCGATTCACGCGATGATTTGAGCCTCCGGACGCACGCTCATCCGATCAGCGCTCAGGAGTTGATCAAGACCTACCATCTAATGCTGCTGAGCCGGCGTTTCGACGAGCGCTGCACGCAACTGCTGCGTCAAGGGAAGCTTGTGCCCCATTATCACTCGGGCGTGGGGCAAGAGGCTCTGATGGTCGCCCCGGTGATTCCACTCAAGCGCGCGGATCAAATGATCTATACCCACCGCGGTTACGCTCATCTGCTGGCGAAGGGCATCTCGCTGAAGGAAATCGCGCTCGATATGTTCATGAAGGTGGGCGGCACGAATTGCGGATTGGGTGGCGTGATGCACGTGAGTCGTCCCGATCTGGGGGTGCCCGGCCGCGAGGGCGTTTTCGGCGGTCGTTTCGGCATCGCGGCCGGCCTGGCGCTTGCGGCCAAGCTGAGAAAGACCTCGGACGTGGTGGTGTGCTTCTACGGCGAGGCGGCAGGCTCCCGGGGCATCCTGTACGAAGCTCTCAACATGGCCGTGCTCTGGTCATTGCCGCTGATTCTGGTAGCCGAGAACAACGGCTGGTCCTTCACCTCCAGGACCGAGTGGCTCTATCCGCAGGGAAGGATGAGCCGGGTTTGGCGCGGCTTCGACATTCCCGTGGATGTCGTGGATGGCAATGACGTCGACGCCATTTTCTCGTCGATGACGGCGGCTATTGATCGCGCGCGGTCAGGAAAAGGCCCATCGATCATCGAAGGTCTGACGTATCGATTGGATCCGCACATCTGGTACGACGACGGACTGTACCAGCCCAAGGAAGAGATCGCTCGATGGCGAGAACGCGATCCCCTGGTGCTCGCGGCAGCGCGCTTGCGCGCCATGGGCCGTAGAGACGGCGAGCTTGACGCGATCGGCGAGCGGGTGCAAGCCGAAATTGAAGATGTCTTCCGCGCCGTTAACGAGGCACGCGATGCACGCTGGCAAGACGTGCAGGGACTGGTGGTGCGATGACAATATTGACGACCCGCGCGGCGCTGAACGCTGTGCTTCGATCGGAACTGAAGCGGCATCGCGAGACCGTTTTCCTGGGCGAAACCACGCGCGACGGGGGTGCCGCCGGGGTAGGGATCGGCCTGTACGAGCAATTCGGGCCGGATCAGGTGATTGAAACCCCGGTTTCGGAAAACGGCTTTTTCGGGGCCGCCCTGGGTCTTGCCTTGGCCGGCTTTCGCCCTATCGTCGAATGCTACTCCGCCGATTTTCTATTGGTAGTCGCGAACGAGATAATCAATGATTTTCCGAAGTGGCGCCAACAGCAGGCACGTCCCGGGGCACTTCCGATCACCGTGCGTGGATGCATGGGCGCGAATAGGGGGCTCGGCCCGGAACACTCGCAATGCATGGAATCGTATCTGCACCATGCGCCAGGGTTGACCGTGGTCGTACCCGGCAGTCCGGCCGATGCCGCCGGGCTATTGAGGGCCGCTATTCAGTCACCGGAACCGACGGTGTTTCTGGAACACCGGCGTCTGTATGACGTGGTCGGGGAAGTACCGGAGGACGAGGATTTCGTTCTTCCGCTGGGTAAGGGATACGTCGTTCGGCGCGGCCGGGATGTAACGGTGGTCGCATGGGCATGGATGCGGCAGGAAGCCGAACTCGCCGCCACGACGCTGGAGGCGGAAGGTATCTCGATCGAAATCATCGATCCGCGCACGATTTCACCAATGGATTTCGACCTGATCAAGAGTTCCGTACAGCGGACCGGGATCCTCGTCGTCGCAGAAGAGGCCCCGTTGACCGGCAGCGTGGGCGCCGAGATCCTGGCCAGAGTGATGGAGAGTTCGCGCGATGGCAAGTATCGCGCAACGCGGGTCGCCATGCCCAACGCCATCCACCCGTACAGCAGCACCATGGAGCGAGAAATATTGCCGGACGCAAAAGCCATTTGCGATGCCGTCCGCGAACTTACGAGGTCCACGCAATCCAAGCCGGTGATCGCGCACAACGCCGCGGTCAATTAGCCGAGACGGGTGTCGATGCTGATCCGTTGTGTTTACTAATCGACGGAGGAGAAACCCAATGAAACGGCATTCGGACAGGATCAGATGCCCGGCGGTGAGGTAGGCGTTGGTCGTGGTGGTGGTGCCATGCACGATCACCTGCAGCTCGGGCAGGATCGCGCCCGCGGCTTCGAGCGCCGCGACCACGCCGTAGGCCTGGTTGTGCATGGTCGTCGGCACCTTCGCCAGGCGCACCGTTGCGTCATCGGCGTTGAGCATGATGAGGTCGGTGAAGGTGCCGCCGACATCGATGCCTGCGACCCAGCTTGATTCGTGCGTACTCATGGCTCAGACGGACAGGTAGGCGGCGCGCATTTGGTTGTTGGCGGCAAGCTCGGCCATCGTTCCCTGATAGCGGATCTGGCCTTTTTCGATGATATACGCGCGATCGGCGACCAAGTTGGCGAAATGCAGGTTCTGCTCGGAGAGCAGCACGCACAGACCCTCTTGCTTTAGTTCCAGAATGGTTTTGGCCATCTGTTCGACGATCACCGGCGCCAGGCCTTCGGCGGGCTCGTCCAGCAGGATGGCGCAGGGATTGCCCATCAGCGTGCGCGCAATGGTGAGCATCTGCTGCTCGCCGCCCGACATGCTTGCGCCGTGCCGGTCGCGCATGTCGGCCAGATTGGGGAACAGCCCGAACAGTTTCTCCGGTGTCCACTGCGGCGCGCCCGCGCGCGGCGCCTGTCTGCCCACCTCGAGGTTTTCCATTACGCTGAGATCGGTGAATATGCGCCGCTCCTCAGGCACATAGCCCAGCCCGAGGCGGGCGATCTGATACGGTTCGAGTCGTTCGATGTGCCGGCCGTCGAAGCTGATCTCGCCCGCGAGCGGCCGCACCAGTCCGATGAGGGTCTTCAGCGTGGTGGACTTGCCCGCCCCGTTGCGGCCCAGCAGCACCACCACTTCGCCGCGCTGCGCCGACAGGCTCAAGTCGTAGAGGATATGCGCCCGGCCGTAGGCGCTGTTGACGCCTTTCATCTCAAGCATGCGCCGCCCCATAAACACTGCCCGAGCCGAGATAGACTTCCTGCACCTCGCGATTGGCGCGGACTTCGGCCGGCTTGCCCTCGGCGATGAGTCTGCCGCGGTTCAAAACAATGATGCGGTCGGCGTGGGCGAATACCACGTCCATGTCGTGCTCGGTAAACAGCACCGCGATGTTGGATGCGCGCGCGAGCTCGGTGGTGAGTTGCATCAGGGCCACGCGCTCCTGCGGCGCCATGCCCGCGGTGGGCTCGTCCATCAGCAGCAGGCGCGGCTGGTTGGCGAGCGCGATCGCGAGTTCCACGCGCTTCAGGTCGCCGTAGGCGAGCACTGCACAGGGGCGTGCGGCCTGCTCGGCAATGCCCACGCGCGCAAGCAACTCCATCGCCTCGCCCGCGTACTGCCGCTCGGCCAGCGAAACGACCGAGTTGAGCTTGCCGTAAAAATTGAGCAGGGCGGTCTGCACGTTTTCGCGCACCGTCATGGAAGAGAAGGTGGCGGTGATCTGGAACGTGCGTCCCACTCCCAGGCGCCAGATCTGGCGCGGCTTGAGGCCGATCAGGCTGCGGCCTTCGAACTCGGCGCTGCCGCTGTCGGCGGCGATCTGGCCGTTGAGCAGGTTGAAGCAGGTGGTCTTGCCCGCGCCGTTGGGGCCGATCAGCGCCAGCAGCTCGCCCGAAGCAAGGCTGAAGCTCACGTCGCGCACGGCCTGCACGCCGCCGTAGGCCTTGGACAGCTTGGCGATGCGCAATACTTCTTTCACGTTGCGCTCCTACCCGCGCGGGCTTCCCAGCGCTCGCGGATGAAGCCGGCGATGCCCTGCGGGAAGGCGAGCACCAGAAACAGGATGATGCCGCCTAGCACTGCCCGCCAGAACTCGGTTTGGCGCGCGATGGTGTCCTGCAGCCAGGTGAACACCGCGGCGCCGGCCACCGCGCCGGTGAGCGTCTGGATACCGCCCAGCAACACCATCACCAGGCCATCCACCGAGCGCGAAATCGACAGCGTGTCGGGTGAGATGCTGCCTTTGGAGAAGGCATGCACCGCTCCGGCCAGGCCGGCGAACAAGCCCGCCAGCGCGAAGCCCAGCCATTGCTGCCTGCGCACGTCGATGCCGATGGCGTCGGCGCGCAGCGGCGAATCGCGGCCGGCGCGCAGCGCGTAGCCGAACGGCGAATAGACGCTGCGCCAGAGCAGCAGGATGCCGCCGGCACAGAGCACCAGCGCGAGATAGTAGAACGCGTTGTTGGAGGAGAGCCATGGCGCGGGCCAGATTCCGACCAGTCCGTTCGATCCGCCGGTGAACGCATCCCATTGGTACACGACCGACCAGGCGATCTGGGCGAAGGCCAGGGTCAGCATGGCGAGATACACGCCTGACAGGCGCACGCAGAACCAGCCGAAGACGAGCGCCGCCAGGCCGCCGGCAAGCGGCGCGAGCGCGAGCGCCAGCTCCATCGGCACGGCGTGCTTGAACAGCAGCGCGGCGGCGTAGGCCCCGAGGCCGAAGTAAGCCGCATGGCCGAAGGAATGCATGCCCGCCGGGCCCATGATGAACTGCAGGCTGACTGCGAACAGCGCGAACACCAGGATGTCGGTCAGGAGCACCAGCGTGTAGCGGTCTGAAAACACGGGCAGCAGCGCCAGCAAGAGCAGCACCGCGGCCAGGGTTTTGAGCATGCCCGCGGAAGGCAGGCGGAGCGGCGGCTCGACCGGGGCGGCGCCGCGCGGTATGCCCTGTTGCCGCCCGAGCAAACCCCAGGGCCGCAATACCAGCACCACCGCCATGATAATGAATTCGACCACCAGCGTCAGCTTGGAGAAGGAGAAGTCGATCCCGAACAGGTCTGCGTTGCCGACGCCGATGCAGAACGCCTTGATCACGCCGACGAGCACGGCAGCGAGAAAAGCGCCGGGGATGCTGCCCATGCCTCCCACCACCACTACCACGAACACATCCGAAAGTATCGTCAGGTCCATGGTCAGCACCGCCGGCTCGCGCGGGATCTGTACCGCGCCGCCGAGGCCGGCGAGAAACGAGCCGAGCGCGAACACGCTGGTAAACAACCACGCCTGGTTCACGCCCAGGGCGCCGGCCATCTCGCGGTCCTCGGTTGCGGCGCGTACCAGCGTGCCCCAGCGCGTGCGCGTGAGCAGCAGCCACAGGAGCACCAGCACCACCGGACCGAGCGCGATCAGGAACAGATCATATTGCGGAAACTGGCGGCCGGCGATGGCCACCGCGCCGCCCAAGCCCGGTGCGCGCGGTCCGAGCAGGTCTTCCGGCCCCCAGGTCCACAGGGCAAAGTCGCGAATGATCAGGACCAGGGCGAAGGTGGCGAGCAGTTGCAGCAATTCCGGCGCGCGGTAAAGGCGCCGCAGCAGCAGCCTTTCCACCAGGGCGCCGAACAGGCCGACCACGATGCCCGCGCAGAGCACGCCGCCCCAGAAACCGAGCATGCCGCCGCCGAACGTTTTCACCAGGCTGTAGGCGGTGTAGATACCGAGCATGTAAAGCGAGCCGTGGGCGAAGTTGACGATGCGGGTGACGCCGAAAATGATCGACAGCCCCGCCGCGACCAGGAACAGCGACGACGCCGAGGCGAGGCCGTTGAGAAGTTGAATGAAAAAGGCGCTAAGGCTCAAGTGCGGCTCGATGGACTTCCATTGCAACGTGTCAAGCGAGGAGTTTCCCCTCCTGCGCAGGGAGAGGGGAAGTACGGAATATTTCGATTACTCCGCCGGCCGCATTTTCCTGACTTCGTCGTCGGAAGGCATGTACTTCGCGCCGTCGGCGAAGCTGAACGAACTCATGACACCCTTGCCATCCTTCACGCCGAGGCGGCCGACGTAGGCGCCCATGGTAGCCTGATGGTCGAGCGCGCGGAAGGTGATCTTGCCGACGGGGGTGTCGAGCTGCAGGCCTTTCATCGCCGCGACCAGTTTTTCCTGATCCAGGCTGGTCGCCTTCTTGATCGCCGCGGCGGCCGTTTTCATGGTGACGTAGCCGACGATGGAGCCCAGGCGCGGATAGTCGTTGTATTTCTTCTGGTAGGCATCGAGAAATTTCTTGTGCTCGGGGGTATTGATCGACTGCCAGGGGTAGCCGGTCACGTACCAGCCGACGGGGGTGTCTTCCTTGAGCGGGTCGAGGTACTCGGGTTCGCCCCCGAGCAGGTTGAATACGACCCTGTCCTTGAACAGCCCGCGGGTCTGGCCCTCGCGCACGAACTTGGTGAGATCGGCCCCGAACAGCGAGGAGAAAATGGCATCGGGCTTGGCGTCTGCCAGGGCCTGCGCCACGGCGCCGGCTTCGATCTTGCCCAGGGCCGGCGCCTGCTCGGCGACGAACTCGACATCGGGCTGCGCCTTTTTCAGCAGTTGCTTGAACGCCGCGGTGGCCGATTGGCCGTATTCGTAATTGGGATAGACGATGGCCCAGCGTTTTTTCTTCAGCTTGACCGCCTCGGGAATCAGCATGGCGGTCTGCATGTAAGTCGAGGGGCGCAGGCGGAAGGTGTATTTGTTGCCGTTCTGCCAGACGATTTTGTCGGTCAAGGGTTCGGCGGCGATGAACAGCACTTTTTTCTGCTTGGCGAAATCCGCGACCGCGAGGCCGACGTTCGACGGGAAGGTCCCGACCAGGAAGGCGACGTTTTCGCGCGCGAGCAACTCCTCGGCGACGCGCACTGCCTCGCCCGGATTACCCTGGTCGTCGCGCGAGACGACTTCGAGCTTGCGCCCGAGCACGCCGCCGGCGGCATTGATTTCCTCGAGCGCGAGTTCCCAGCCCTTTTTGTACGGCTCGAGAAAGGCGGGAAAGACCTTGTAGCTGTTCATTTCGCCGATCTTGATCGTGCCTTGCGCGGCCGCAGGCCCGCTGAACACCGCGGCCATTGCCAGCGCCGCCGTGCCCAACAAGAAAGTTCTGCGTGCCGTCATGTCGTTCTCCCTGATGTTCATTGTCGTCCGTTGTTTTATGAAATCAGCTTGCCGCTATCCATCCGCCATCAACGAATAAGGTTTGCCCGGTAACAAAATCTGAAGCTTCGCTGGCTAGAAAGATTACCGCCCCAATTAAATCTTCAGGAGTGGCCAACCGCCCTAGAGGGATACGGGCAATGATTTTCTCTAAAAAATCCCCTTTGAGAATATCTTGGCGACTCGGGGTTCTTACTGCTGTTGGTGCCAAAGCATTAACCCTTATTCCATGCTGCGCCCATTCCACAGCGAGAGCTTGGGTAAGGTGATCGATTCCGGCTTTAACGCCTGCGTACACAGAACGATTGGGCACTACTGACCGGCTGAGTGTTGAACTGAGATTAATGATTTTTCCATACCCCTGCTCACGCATAATTGAGCCGATGGCTTGGCAGCAGAAAAATAGACCTTTAAAACCTGTATCAACCATTAAATCCCAATCATTTTCAGACACGTCCCATGCAGGCTTCGTGACCGCATAGCCAGCGTTGTTGATTAGAATGTCAACTTTACCGATCTTCTCTTTGACAAATGTTCTTAATCCTTCAATTTCGGATAGGTTTTGAATGTCGAGGGCATATATTTCAGCTTTGCGGCCAATTTTTTCTACGTATGTTTTTACGTCCAACAATTTCTCTTCTCGGCGGCTGCATATAATAACGTCTGCACCAGCTTCTGCCAGGCCGATAGCCATATCATGGCCGATACCTTCGCTTGCCCCAGTGACAACAGCAACTTTATTGGTGAGATCAAATTGTCGGTAATGATCTGCCATCTTAATTCTCCATTATTTCAGTTATGCCGAACAGTTGTTCAACGAACCGGCCGGCAGGGCTATTAAAATACGCAGTATATGCCGATGCGCAGTAATACTGATTCATTCCGGGCACTCTGAGGTAGTGTTTCCGCATGCCTGATGATAGTACTGTTGGAGTGACTGCTATGGAGAAAATGCTCAACCGTCCGCTTCTGGCCTGGAGCACCAGTTGCGCACGGCGCCGCAAAGCAGACCTACGACAATTTGCCCGTTTTTGCCATCAACCTTGCCGCTCATGGCACGCCCCCTCGGTTCGGGGAACGGAAGCGTCCACGTGTACCGCGATCATTCCCGCTCGGGAAGGACGTGGTCTATTGATTGCTTACCCAAGAACTCGCCCGTTACTCATATTCCCCTCCGTGGGGCGCTACAGTCCAGGCGTGCCCCCACGCCTCCGTACTACTGCGTGCAGGGGACTTGTTACTGCCGATGGTCAATACACGCCTGGCAGTCCGCAGGTGATCAGCTCTTTGGATGGGGCGCGGTAGAAGATCTCGAAACCCTTGTCGGTGACCATACCGACATTCTCGATTTTCACGCCATCCTTGGCCCATTTGTCACCGAGCCAAGTAAAGCAACCGCATTCAACGGCGAAGGTCATATTCTTCTGTAGTTTTACTGCGGGGAACCCGTAGCCGAGGTCAGCAGTGGTCCCTGGAATCGTTGGTCCCGGATCGCCGGAACGCAGGCCGATCGAATGCCCAACCGTGCCGAAGTAATGCCGACCGGCTTCCGGCCACTTGGTCTTGCGTCCCCATCCACCCGGAAAGTCGCCCAGTTTCACCCATTCCCGCTGGACATCTTCGGTAGTGATACCGGGCTTGATGCATGCTGCCAGGGCCATCACGCCATCATAGGAGGCCCGGTACACCTCTTTCTGGAAGTCCGTAGGTTTGTCTCCTACGCAATAGGTGCGGTAATAACAGGTGCGATACCCGTTAAATCCAACACCGTTGATGTCGATCACCACCAGATCTCCAGGCCTTACTCTTCTGTCGGTAGGCATGTTCGGCACGCCGTGGCCCGATCGCTCGCCGGTGCAGACGACGAAACTCGGGCCTTCCAACTCTTCCGCTCCGTGCTTGTAGCACGCGTTTGCGGCAATGCCGGCAATCTCGAACTCCGTCATTCCGGGGCGCAAGGCTTTTGCCACCTCCCAGTGCGCCGTGTCTCCGATAACGCCCGCCATCTTCAGGCAGTGAATCTCGTCGTCCGTCTTGACCATCTGTGCATCGCAGATCGCGACGTTTCCGTCACAAATCTTGACGCCTGCACGCTTCAAAGCTTCCATCAAGTTATAGTTGGCGATATCGATGCCGCATGGCATGCCGAGCTTGCCGTGCTTCATCAGCAGGGCCTTCACTTCCGCCGCTATTTTGTCCATTTCACCGACCATATGGTCCGGGTAATCGGACAAGCCCGTCATCAGCTGATTTGCCTTGGCTGTCTTCAGCACCATCTTGCCTTGGAACCAAGGCATGCGTGGCTGCTCCCATTGACCATTTAAATGATCGATGGGTACGTAGGGAAAGCCTTCGCCTTCAACCAAGACGACAAAATGACCAAGCCGGCGCCGTGCATATTGGTGGAATGAGTAATACCCGAGGTAGCGATGATGATCGTAGTCGAACAACATTACTGCTCCGAGACCGTGCTTCTTGAGCGAAGCCTGCGCCTTTGCCACCCTTTCTTTGCGCATCCGATCCGGGTTGTAGCCACGATCCTCGTAATCTACTGCGAACTGTCCGAACTGCATTGGATGACCTCCTTCTCGTTGAATGCGGGAACAAATAACGAACGTACAGGCGGGAAGCAGCCCTTCTTAGTTGAAGCTTGGGACGGCGGTCGATAGCACTGACCGAGACGCCGAAACCTTTACCGCCTTCCGTTCGCACGCGGCGAGCTTGAGGCCGTCGAACAGCGGCGGCAGCCCGGCTGCGACGAGATCGCTCCAGGTGGTGGCGCCGATGCGCCAGCGGCTGCCCTCGTCGTGTATGCCGCGCAGACTGGTGATGGCACTGATGTCGAGGATGTCGTCCGAAAGAGGTTTGCCTACCTTGGACGGGTAGTAATCCGTGCCGCCCGCCAAGACGGTCAGCCTGCCTTGCGCGAGCGCGGCGAGGGCTTCGGACTGGCTGGTGGGTCGCAGGTACGCGGGCATGCGAGAACTCCGATTGATCGCAAAGCGAATTTATCACACTTGGAGGGGGCTTACCCAGTTCGCCACGCGCGATTTGAATCATCTGTGATCCGTCGGTGAAATATGCACATTTCTATGTTTGCGCTCTCTTCAGTCCGACGCCGAAATCAAGAACCGCCCGTTGCTACGCGCGCTTTCGCGCGACGCGACGGCGCTTGGTCCTGAAACAGCGCCCGGTACGCGGCCTGGCGCGACCCGGCGCCGCGTCCAAGGGCGCAGTAGAACGCGTGAGGCGTAAGGAGCGGGTCGTCCTGACCCAGCGCATTCGCACGGAAACTCGACCACCGATACTGTCCCGGCCACGCGACCACGCGGGCGCGCACCGGATTGAGTTCGATGTAGCGCATGCAGGAAATCAGGTAGCGCCCGACATGGACCGGGACCGCCTCGTAGCGATCCTCCCACAGTGCGCCGTCACGATGGTGGACCTCGTCGACGTAGCGCACGTAACGCTCGTCCAGGGAACGCATCATGCCGGTGACGCCGCCCGTGCGTGAGGGCGTCAGGAGCAGGTGAACATGGTTGCCCATCAGCACATAGGCGTGCACGGAGCAGCCGAAGCGGGCGGCGTACCGGCCGAGCCAGCCGAGATACTCGACGCAGTCCTCTTCACCGAAGAAGCACGCCGCCCGCAGATGGCCGCGCTGGATCACGTGTAGGGGGTGGCCGGGGATTTCGGGACAAATAGGGCGTAGAGGACGTAGCATTCAGATAGGCTCGCGGGTTCACTGAGGATACAACGGCCCGGGTGGGGGGCGAGTTGACGCCGCAATGCTCGCGAACGCTCTGAAATCGGTCTGAAAGTCAATAGCAGCAAGGGTTTCCGGGCTATAACAATCAGGGACAGACCACGGTTTCAGTTGACCATCGCCTCGAAAGCCGGCCCCTCGCTTCGCTCTCCCCGTGCGGGTTTCTAGTTCACCTATTGCCGCGACTAGCCCGACGGGGCAAAAAACCCGTAACCCCCTTGCCTAGCTGGCGCAACGCCTTTTCCACCTTCGCTCAAAACAATCGCTTCGCCCGTGAAGTGGTGGAACTGGCCCTTGATCACGCACATGACAACTAAGTGAGCGTGGGGTCCATCGAATTGAATGGCGGCGGGAGGTCATGCATCCGCAACTCGATCTGGCGACAGTGACGTGTAGCCGCGGTCATCCGGGAGCTCCAGCCGGCACTCCGCGCAAACTTTCAGTTGCGCTCAGCCCAGTTTCGCGGAATACGGCATCCCCCGGTTCAGTCGTGCATAGGCGGCGCGAGCTTGCGCAGCAGGTCCGCGCGGGTGGGCGTGTTGAATTTCGCGCCATCCGGGCCGACATGGCGCTCGAAGCGTACCTTGACGAGGTTGAAATGTGCTTCGGTGAGCTTGTGGTTCGAGTGCGTCGCGCGGATGATCTTCGATTCAAATTCCGCGAAGTCCCGGAAGCACACCGGCGTAAGGAAGAAGCGCTGTGCGACTAACTCCAGCGCGCCGCTCTCCACCACGCGCCGGATTGCATCGAATGCCGCGATTCTCACCTGCTCCTCGTTGTTGAAGATGCGCATGATCTCGTTGAACTCGCCGGCGAACACCGGCTCGGAAATGTATGCGAAGCCGCCCGGCCGCAGCACGCGCGCTACTTCCTGCATGGCACGGCCCATGGTTTCGCGCGGCACGTGGTGCAGCGACTTGAACATGAGTACGATGTCGGCGCTGTTGTTCGGCGCGTCGATGGCCTCGGCGCCACCGTAGTTGAATTTCAGGTTGGGCGGGTTGGCCGCGGCGGTATTCAGGTCGAACTGGATTTTGTCCACTTCGAACGCGGTGATGCGCGCGCGGGGATAGGCCTTGGCGATGGCGCGGGTGTGTTCGGCGCGCCCGCATCCCAGCTCGATGACGACGGCGTGCTCTAGCGGCAGCAGCTCCGAATACACCTGCGCTTCCGGCGTCACTTCCGTGGCGGACAAATTGCTGATTTGCATTGAAGCAGACGATACGCGTGCGTTCATGCCTATCCTCATGATCAGTGATTGGGGGAAACTTCGACGTGCAACCATGCGCGCATTTTGCTAAACCCTGGCGGCTCACATCAGCGCACCTTGAATACCAGTTTGCCGCGCAGGTGGCGCCCCTCACTCACCATATGGGCTGCGGCGGCGTCCGATAACGCGTAGGTTGCTATTTCGGGCACGCGGACGGCGCCGCCGGTGAGCAGCGCAACGATGCGATCGAGATGCGCGCGGTCGCGCCCGACTTTGGGACGCAGCGATGCGACGCCGGCACGCGGCGAGGCCGGCGCAGTATTCCCCGAGGCAATGAACGCGGCGCGTCCGCCCGGCCGCAGCACGGCGAAAGCGCGCGTCGCCACCTCGCCGCCGACGGTGTCGAACACCGCGTCGCAGCCGGACACCACTTTCGCGAAGTCCTGCGTGTTGTAGTCGATGATCTGGTCGGCACCGAGACCGCGCAGGTAGGCGTGGTTCGCCGCGCTCGCGCTCGTGATCACGCGGGCGCCGATATGCTTCGCGAGCTGGATCGCAAAGCCGGCGACGCCGCCCGCGCCGCCCTGGATCAGTATCGTTTCACCGGACTTCAGGTGCAGCGTGTCCTCGACCGAGCAGAGTGCGGTGAGGCCGATCAGCGCCGCCGCCGCGCACTCCACGTGCGTAAACTTCTCCGGCTTTCTCGCCACGATCGCCGCGCGGATCGCGATTTTCTCCGCGTAGGCCGCTTCCTGGCCGACATCACAGACGCCGAAGACCGCATCGCCGATCGCGAAGTCCTTGACCCCGTCGCCGAGCGCACTGACAACGCCGGAGAAATCCCGCCCCGGAATGTACGGAAAGTCGGTGATCGGGGCATAGTGACCGGCGCGCACCTTCCAGTCGGCGCCGTTGACGCTGGCCGCGTGAACGTCGACGAGCACCTGGCCGGGCCCGGCAACGGGATCCGGTACGTCGCCATACTGCATCACCTCCGGCCCGCCGTGTTTCATGAAGTATGCTGCTTTCATCTGCTTCTTCCCAGTGAATTTGTCCGCCCGGCGGCAATCCTAGCACGTTAGGCGCGATATCCAGTGAAGGCGAACAAATGGCGCCGACGCAAACAACCGCTAGTGAAAATCCCGCGACCGCGTCGCCAATCTGCCAAGCAGATCGCTGTGATCGGCCAGCCTTCTCGCAATCACGTGCACCACTTCGCCTTCGCGCTCGACCGATCCATAGACCGCCATCAGCCGCGCGCCCAGCAGTTCGCGCCGCTGGCGCTCGCCCAGGTCGCGCCAGACGATGACGTTGACGCAGCCGGTCTCGTCCTCCAGCGTCACGAACACCACGCCCGAGGCGGTGTCGGGGCGCTGCCTGCCGATGACGATGCCGGCCGCGCGCACGCTGCTGCCGTGCGGCAGGCGGCGGGCTTCTTCGGCGGCGGGGGGGGGCCAGCGTGTGCGGCGGGG
>Ga0080064_1002541_pt1 | contig 30469 bp, 31 predicted proteins | sample Subgrocontami54m_FD_69260 | JGI IMG/M metagenome (GOLD analysis project Ga0080064, IMG submission 69260) | Subsurface groundwater microbial communities from S. Glens Falls, New York, USA - GMW46 contaminated, 5.4 m (SPADES assembly) (version 2) ...
CCACCTAAACAGTCGTCACTATTCTATGTAAGGCCATCATATCTATGCAGCACAATGTCTCTACCTGTCGCCAGCGTCGCACACCACTCATCATCCAGAAAAACCTGCGGAAGTTGGGCTAGATGCATGAACGTGCCGAGATGTCCTCGTCGCGTGCGGTCGCGAGCGGTGCTGCGCGGGATCGATATTCCGCCATAGCGTGCGCCGGGCAGGAGGCGCCGGGGCCACCCCTTTGGGTGGGGTTTCGGGTCGATAGGCTTCGTATCATGAGAGGACAACATGTGAATAGCGGATACGAAAGGGCCGGTTTGAACGCGAGCCCTTTCGTCATGCCGTCGATAGGATTCGGCTCACGAACCATTGGGCTGCCCACGACGGGCAAGCCAATGCGGCATGGATTCTGGGAGGTCAAGAGTGCTGACTGTCGAAGAAAACGAGCTGCTCTGCCGCGTCGGCCCGGGTACCCCGATGGGCAACGTTTTTCGCCGCTATTGGCTCCCCGCGATTCGCACGGTCGATCTGCCGGAGGCGGATGGGGCGCCGATGCGCGTGCGTCTGCTGGGTGAGGACCTCGTCGCTTTCCGCGACAGTAACGGCAAGGTTGGGCTCGTGGCCGAGAAGTGCGCCCATCGGCGAGCCTCGCTCTTTTACGGTCGGAACGAGGAGTGCGGTCTGCGCTGCATCTATCACGGGTGGAAGTATGACGTGGCCGGGAATATCGTCGACACCCCGGCCGAGCCGGCGGAGAGCCGGATCAAGCACCACGTCAAGCAACCTGCCTACCCATGCCACGAAGTGAACGGCATGGTCTACACGTACATGGGGCCCAAAGAGAAAATACCCCGCCTACCCGAGCTGCCCTGGTTCACACTTCCAGCAGAGAACGTGGCCGTGGGCGCTGGAATAATGATCAACGAGTGCAACTGGCTGCAGACCCAGGAAGGCAACATCGACAGCACCCACACCCCCTTCTTGCATTCTCGAACCGCGGCGGACGGCGTGTTCCGTCCTGGAGGGCAGGGCACGCAGCCCTTCCGCAATCAGGCGAATCCCCCCTCGTTCGAGATCAATACGACCCGCTGGGGCGTCCGCGCCGTCGTCCGTTACCCGGCTGAGAATGGCGCAGCCTTTACCCGTACCAATACGTTCATCATGCCGGTGTACACCGCGCTCCCGAATGGCGCGCAGGTCGACGGCAAGCTCGACGGCTTCAACGTCAACGTCGAGGTGCCGATGGACGATTTCAACACCATGCGCTTCGGCATTACCGTCCAGCGGACGACCCCGGTCACGAACCCTGGCCGCGCGTACGACGTTCGCGAGGTGCTGCCCAACGGCATCAAGCTGGTGAACCGGCGCAATGATTACATGATCGACCGCCCCAAGCAGAAGGACGGCCCGGTGTACAGCGGACTGGACTGGTCGTTCGCCACCCAGGATGGCTGCGTGACCGAGACGATGGGACCGATCGGAGATCGCGAGAACGAACACCTGGGCGTTGGCGACAGTCAGATCGTCGCGACGCGCCGCTTCCTTCTCGAAGCGATTCGAGCCGTGCAGGAAGGCAGAGATGCGCCAGGCGTGGCTGTGGGCGCGGAAGACGACAACACCTTCGACGATCTGGTCATGGTCAGCGCCATCGTTCCCTCTGACCGCTTCTGGATGGCGCACGCGCCGGAGATCACGACCTGCTCGCCGGAGGTGGTGGAAAGGGTGCTGGCCGCGGCCCGTTAGGTCAGAAGTGGGACGCTATCCGAACATAGCAAGGCTGGATTCGCGGCGGTGGCGGAGCTGTGGGATCAATGGCCTGGAGCGCGTGGGTGATACCCGACGCGGAGGATGCGCAGGGCTTTCTCCAGGTCCGCGAGCTCCAAGGAACCGACCAGCGTATCCTCACCGTCCGGATCGACGCGCAGTCCACGGATGAGAATTCAGCGTATCCATATCCTGCCAGCTACCCCTCCTTCATCCCCGCGACCCCGCAATTCGGTCCGGGCGTGGCCGCGACCGATGGTGACGAATAACCCCCCGCACAAGGACCGGGAGGCGGCGATGGTTCGTTCTGGATGTCACATATTTAGGGTCAGGCGGACTTCAGTTCTTGCGCTGCGTCTACCGGCGAGCGCGGGTCATGCTGACGTGTAGCCCCGTTCGCGGTAATAGCGCTCGGCGCCCGGGTGGAGCGGGACGTCGAACGGCGCGGCGTCCGTGCCGCGGCAGACGTCCGCGAGGGTGAACCCGATCCTCGGTGTCCCAGACCATGCGGTCGCCCGCCTCCTCGAGGGACTGGCAGAGCAGGTAGGCGATGGGGGCGGAGAGGCCCTCCCGGGTGAAGCCGGAACGTGCCCAACACCCACTCACTCGCCGACTTGCTGGCCCATCTTGAGCGCCGCCACCGCCGCACCCGAGCGGCGTAACCAGGCCGATCAGATCCTGTAGTGGATGGTCGGCGTCGTCGGGGGTGGGCCGCTCAGACGACAGCCGCTCACGTTCGGGTAGGGGCTTGGCCGAGAGGTTTCGCCCGGCGCGCACTGCGGGAGCGTCTTCGCCCAATTCCGGAAGTCTGCGCTGGTCGGGATGGGGGCAACGGCGGATGGGGGCGGGGGAGGCGGCGCGTTGGTGAAGGTGAAGGAGGCCGGCCAGGTCCAGGTCGGCGCTGACGACGTGCGGTTGGACGAGAACGGCGCGGCGGCTGGAGCGGGCGCGGGGGTGGACGCGAAGGAGGAAGGCCAGCTCCAGCCCGCTCCCCACGGGCTCGAATAGGATGGGAACGGCGTGCCGGCCGAGCTAGCGCCGCCGATGAGTAAGACGGCAAGACCGACCAGCACAGACGGGAGGGCGGGAGAGCCTCGAAGCATCGGAATAGTCTCCTCTTTTGACGTCAAATCTAATCCGCGGCTGGGCCAGCTCATGGGCTGGGTGGAGTGTACCGGGCGGCGTCAATCGTGCCGTAAAGGGAGCACACCATGTCCGTCCGAGCTCCTTCCGCCGTGAGCGCGTAATAGCACATCGAGGGCAGGTTCGTGCGGATTGTTGCCAGCCCGGGGGCGTCCGGCGCGATAAGCCAGGAGCCCGGTGTGCCCGCTGAGGATGCGATCGGCAGCGCGAGAAGGGTGATCGCGCCGCTCACCCCGGTCCGCTCCGCGCTCACCCGGTCGCCGTCGACTGGGCAAGCAATGCAGAATCCGGAGGTTTGTACGGTGAGGCGCAAGGGCAGCGACCCGGTGTGCACGGGCACGTAGCAGAGCGGAAAGCTCGACCGGAGGTGATACGGGTTCGAGCTCAGCAGCACCGGCAGGAGCAGGTAACAGGTTTGCGGCTCCGGGGCTGGATCACGATAGCTGCCCGGCGCCGGGACTGCCTGCATCGTCACCCCACTCGGGGCGCTGCGGACGAGGATGTACCCAATGGCGTCCCCGGGCAGGACGTTCGGCCATGATACGTCCAGGGTGGGCGCTCCCGCCACATCCCGCATTGCCTCATAACTAAACCGGCCCGGGCGAGATACGTTGCCTCATAACCCAACCGACCGAAGAGGTGCAAGGAATGGGTGTGAGACAGCAGAGCAAGCACGAGTTGGTGGTGGCGCAGCGGCAGCGCTATGTAAAGGCCGGACGTCAGGAAAAGGGACGCATCCTGGACGAATTCGTGGAGGGAACCGGCTACAGTCGGAAATGGGCGGTTGAGCTCTTACGCCACGGTCCACCGCCATCGCGGGTTGGCCATGGAGGCCGGCCGCTGGTCTACTCCGCGGTCGTGGTCGGAGCGCTCCGGGTGGCTGCGGAGGCGAGTGACTGGCTCTGTGGCAAGCGGCTGGCCCCGTTTCTCGCGGAACTGGTGCCCGCGTTGGAGCAGGAGGGCGCCCCACGTCTCGGGCCCGCGGACCGGGAGCGGCTCCTGGCCATGAGTGCTGCGACGATCGATCGGCGGCTGCGGCCGTTCCGTCTGCAGCTCCGGCCCCACGGGATGGGCACCACCAAGCCAGGCACCCTGCTCAAGCAGCAGGTGCCGATCCGGACATTCACGCCGTGGGAGGACGAACAGCCCGGGTTTGTGGAGATCGACCTGGTGGCGCACTGCGGGACGACGACGGCCGGGCACTATTACTGTGAGGCGAATGTATGCTGGCGGATGAGTTTTGGACTGGAGAATCTGATGAACTAAAGCATCTTACGATGCGAGGTATCAGACATGCCTGGTCCGAAGCCCCCGGAAATTTCGCTGACGGAGGCGGAACGAAACGAACTGGAGCGCTTGGTGCGGGCGCGGACGACCGGACAGCAGGTGGTCGTGCGCGCCCGCATCGTGCTCCTAGCGGCCGAGGGCCTCAGCACCGAGGCGGTGGCGCGCCGGCTGCACCTCGATTCGGATGCCGTCCGAAAGTGGCGCGTGCGCTGGCGAGAGCGGCCTGGGAGTGTGGTGGAGCGGTTTGCGGATGCGCCCAAGTCCGGCCGGCCGGCGCGGATCACGCCGGAACAGCTCTGCCAAATCATCGCCCTGGCCTGCGAGATCCCTGCCGACTCGGACCGGCCGATCAGCCAGTGGAGTGCCCGGGAACTGGCCGATGAGATCATGGGCCGCGGCATCGTCGATCGTATCTCGCCCCGGCATGCCGGGAGGTTACTCAAAAGAGGCCGACCTCAAGCCCCACCTGATCCGCTACTGGCTCACCCCGGCGGAGCAGGAGCGCGAAGCGGATCGGGAGGAGAAGATCGCTGATGTCTGCACGGCGTATCGCGAAGCGCCGGCCCGGGCGCGCCAGGGCGAGCGCACGGTGAGCACCGACGAAATGACGGGCGTCCAAGCCTTGGAGCGGGCGGCGCCGGGGCTGCCGCTGGCCCCGGGCAAGGTCGAGCGGCGGGAGTTCGAATATATTCGCCATGGGACCCGGACGTTCATCGTCAACTTCGACGTAGTCAGCGGGCAGGTGGTTTCCCCCACGTGTGGACCCACCCGGACCGAGGCCGACTTCCTGGCTCACGTGCAGCGCACGGTCGCGAGTGACCCCGGCGCAACCCGCTGGCACTTCGTCGCCGACAACCTCAACACGCATTGCTCGGAGCGCCTGGTCCGCTACGTCGCCGAGCAGTCCGGGGTCAGCGACGCTCTTGGCACGAAGGGGCGCGATGGGATCTTGCAGTCGGTGGCCAGCCGCGCCGCGTTCCTGCGCGAGCCGAGTCACAAGATCGTCTTCCACCACACGCCCAAGCACGCCTCGTGGATGAATCAAGTCGAGATCTGGTTCAGCATCCTGATGCGCAAGTTGTTGCGCCGCGCCAGCTTTCTCTCCGGCGCGGATCTCGAAGCCAAGGTGCTGGCCTTCATCGACTACTTCAACCGCACCATGGCCAAGCCCTTCAAGTGGACCTACCAAGGCAAGCCACTCCATGTCTGATTCATCTAACTATCGACGCTCTTGCGCCGACCTGTACTATCTGAACACGCTCACGGTGACGGATGTCGCGACCGGGTGGACCGAATGCATCGGCGTGTGGGGCAAGGGGCAAGCCGGGGTATTCGCCGCGCTCAAGGAAGTCCGGGAGCGGCTGCCCTTCTCCCTCCTGGGGATCGATTCGGACAACGGGAGTGAGTTTCTGAACGACCAACTGGTGCGCTATTGCGAGGCGGAGCAGCTGACCTTCACCCGGAGTCGGCCGTACTGGAAGAACGACCAGGCGCATGTGGAGCAGAAGAACTGGTCGATGGTTCGCCGGCAACTTGGCTACGGGAGGTATGAGAGCCGGGAAGCCCTCATCCAGCTGAACGTGGTGTACGGCCTGCTCGGGCCCTGGGTGAATCACTGGCAGCCGGCGATGAAGCTGGTGCGCAAGGAGCGGGATGGGGCGAAGGTCGTCAAGCACTACGATGTGGCCCGGACACCGTATCGGCGGGTGCTGGCGACAGCGACACGCAGGGATGCGGCTCGGGAGCGGCTGATCGCTGACCATGAGACAAGCGGGCCGCTGGCCCTCCGGGCGAAGCTCGACGAGGCAATCGGACGCTTCCGGCCCTTCCAGGCCGGCCGCGAATCGCCACCGGGGGAAGGGAGGCCAAGCGCTGGATCTGCTCCCGGTGCGTAACGATACCGGACCGATCGCCTGCCGGGTCTGTGAGCCGCCCTGCGTCCCATGCGGCCGGCGGCGGGTGTGGGCAAGGAGCGGGATGGGGCGCCGACCGCCCCACACCATGGAGCCAGGCACCGAGTCCGATCGCAATTGGACCGCTGCCTGGACCGCCACCGGAGAAAGGCGTGAGCCCCGCGCCCTGCCGAGCACAATCTATGGTGCACCATAGCAACTCATGGTATACCATACGAAGGCAGGAGGGTGGAGGGGCATGCCACGTCGCGAAACGCATTGGGACTGCCGGAGCAAGGCCCGGGATAAGGGCTGGGTGGCGCTGTACGTTCGTGATCCCCAGCGGCGGGTGTTTGTCCGCGTGGGCAGAGTGTGTCCCGCCTGCGGCAAGACGGAGGACTTGCGGGACGGGATCGCTACGGCCTTCCCCTCCCAACCATAGCCACACTGACGATACGCGGCAGCGGCTAAAGTCGTCTGGAGATATGAGGCAACGATTCACTGAAAGTCGGTTTTAGTTATGAGGCAACACGTGTCGCCACGCGCTCATGACCGATCGTTTCCGCAGCAGGCGACAAGCGGGCCCGGGCAAGATGCCCGGGCCCGCTCTGGGAAGCATGCTCGTTTGGATGTCGGACGGATGCCCTGAATCAGCGCTTGTGAGCTGATGGCGGCGAGGCGATCTGCCTCACGAACCAAATCGTAACACCGCCTGCCCAACGCGCGCAATACGAATCAGGGCAAGAAACTGCCCGTTTCGTCCGCATCGGCGCCTATTGACCCCTCGAAAGCGGCACGTGCGCCAGCCTCCAATCGCGACAGGTCATCGAGCGTGGCGCCCGATTCGATCGCCGCGAGCGCCTCGCGAAACGCTTGCAAAACAAGAATCGACCGCTCGAGCTGCCGAGTCGTTTCGGTGACCGGCTTGCTGGCCTCTTCCGTATCCGTCTGAGCGGTGACTGTCTCGGTCTGGGTCGGCCCAAAGATGCTCCGGTACACGAGCGCGCGGAGAACCCGACGGTCCAGCGCCTGCGTGTACTCCTCGAGCGATTCCTTGTGCACCCTGATTCGATTCTCCTCCTCGGCGATGAGGCTCTCGAGGGCGCGCCGCATGCGCCGTTGGTCTTCCGACAGCAGGTCAACGTAGGACGCCACCTCTACCGCCCTCCCAGCTTCGCGTCGATCGAACGAAGCAATCGAATGATTTCGTCCAGCCGATCCTCGTTGGTAGGATGATCCATTCCAGCCATTGGCGGGGCCGCTGGCGCGCCCATTACCGCTGGCTCATGCCGTTCATCGATCGCCGTCCCGTTGGTTGCCAGGGATTCGCTGGCTTGGAACGCCCCAGCGACGAGTTCGGTTCCCGCGGGCGTCGGAACGTAGGTATCGTACTTCGCGCCGCGGTCCCACACCGCCACGAGGCCGGCCCGTTGCAGCGCGCTCAGCGCCGCGCCAATCTCCTCGCGCGTTGGATGGGTCAAATATTCCGCGTAGCTCGCCTCGGTCAGGCCACCCCGCCGTGCGATCTCCCATTCGTTCAGCGCGCGGATGCGGTCCTTCATCCCCAGCCGGGCGGCGTACCCTTCGGCGAGCGAGGTGAGCACCTGGTGCTGAATGATCGTGAGGCCGGCGTTCAACCGCGCATCCTCATTTCTTGTATTGCAGCAGAACCACCGTGGGCTCAGGCGGCAGCGAGGCGTGGGTTACGTTGATTCTGGCCTCCGGTGTGAGTTGACTGACGCCCATCTCTCGAAGGAACCGACTAACGTCGTCGAGCTCGCCCGCGCTCGCGTCAGTCGCGTAGTGCATGGGCACGACGAGCTTGGGCTCGACTTGACTGATGACTTCGACGGCCTGGGCTGCGCCGATCGTGCAGTGACCGCCCACTGGAAGCAGCAACACACTCACGTCCTTCATGAGCTCGATCTGATCGCTCGTGAGCACGCGATCCAGATCGCCAAGATGACACACCGAGACGTCGTCGATTTGAAAGATGTAGGCCGTATTGCGGACGACATTCGCGGGCGCGTGAACGGGGGTGGTCCGAACTCCTGTGACAAAGACTCCAGCCGCCTCATACTCACCCGGTCCATCGAACACCGTCGGAGAGCCGTCGATTTGGGAGACGGCGCCGTGATTCTGGTGCGAATTCGAGACGGTGACAATCTGCGCGGCCACGCGGCCAAGCGAATACCCGGTCTCATTCGGGCACGGGTCGGTGATCACTGTCGCCTGCCGACCGCGCAGGCGAAAACATGAGTGACCGACCCACGAAAGCTCCATCAGCATCTCCATTAGCGCCCCATTTCTGACAACGAGGCGGGTGCCTGATTGTACTGAAACGTACCGGGAGGTTAGAAACGGTCACCTCACGGCATTCACGATCCTACGCCTCGACAGGCGCCCAACAAGCGGTTCGGCCGCGACCGACGACGAGATCCTTCGCCTCGCCGCTGACCGGGCGGGCAAGAACCTGACGGACCGTCGGCACAACGCCGTTTTCAGATTCTTTTGCGTGAGCGGCCGCGAGAACGATGTGCACGCTGTCGGCGGACACGAGAGCAATCGAGCGGGCGTACTGGTCGAAGTGGTTGAGCAGAAACCAGAAATCGCGCGAAGGACGCACCCAGCCCAAATCGGTTAACTCGCCCGTGCCGACCGCGACGGTCTGAATATGCACGGTGCGACCGGCCACGTCGGCGCCGCAAAAAACCAGCCGTGTGCCGTCCGGGCACCAGAAGAATGCCATCAAGGGCTCATCGGTGAGCGTCCGCGCCTCGCCCCCCAGGGCGGGGACTACCGCCAGGCCACGATATGGGCCGGGCTCGGCGGACTCCCGAGCGGCGAAGGCAAGCGTCTGGCCGTTCGGTCCCCACGCGAAAGCAGGAGCTGGACCCGTTGCGACGATCGGCCGCGCTGGCGCATCAGGACCGGCCTGAATTGCAATTTCCGCCCCGGCATCGCGGTCGAACGCGAAGGTGCCCGCGTTGTCAAACGTCGACCACGCGGGTGCGCGAAACCCGGGGGCGGGAGCGTCCGCGATTGTTTCCCGGACAGCCGATCCGGCCCGAAGCCGAATCAGCACTAGGCGCATCGTCGCCGCGTTGACCCCTCGGGAGCCAATGTGCGCCATGATGGTCTGGGAGTCAGCGCACCAGGCGAAGTACAGCGGATTGCCCTGGGCAACCGTGACCGCCGTGCGCGGCGTGCGCGCATCCACGACGCGGAGCGCAAGTGTGTTGCCGAGCTGAACGAGCACGCCCAGCCGCTCGCGATTCGGGGACCACGCAAGGTAGATTGGCGCAGCGTCATGTGCCGAATAGACCTCCGCGCTGCTGCTCGCATCCACGTCGACGACCCAAACGCCTGCGCGCTGCACGTGGCCGCTGTGTGTTTCCAGTCGAACGAACGCGACACGCTTGCCATCCGACGACCAGGTCGGCCAGTTGTCGACGACCCCTGATCCTGGCTCGACAGCATGCCGGTGTCCGGCCGAAAGATCCTGCCGAGCGCCGGTAGCGAGGTCGTGCACGAGGACGCCCCCCTCCTCACTCGCAAATGCGACGCGCGTCACTCGGCTACCTGCCCGGTGGACCGGGCGTCACCTCGGTCCGGCCACCAACATAGGGCCGCAGCGCCTCTGGGACGCCGACACCGCCGTCTGCGCGTTGGTACGTCTCCAGCAGCGCGGCCAAAGTGCGGCCCACAGCCAGGCCGGAGCCGTTCAGCGTGTGGACGTAGCCCGCGTGGGCCCCGACCGCGGGCCGGTATTTGATGTCGGCCCGGCGGGCCTGAAAATCGCCGCACGTCGAGCAGGACGAGATCTCGACGTAGCGGTCCTGGCCGGGCATCCAGACCTCGAGGTCGTAGGTCTTCCGCGCGCTGAATCCGAGGTCGCCGGTGCAGAGAGCGATCACGCGATACGCCAGCCCAAGACGCTGGAGCACGGATTCCGCATTCACCAGCATCGCCTCGAGCGCGTTGAGTGACTCCTCGGGGGCGGTGAGCTTCACCATCTCCACCTTATCGAATTGGTGGACGCGAATCAGACCGCGCGTGTCTCGCCCCGCGGCGCCTGCCTCGCGTCGGAAGCATGGCGTGTGGGCACAGTAGTGCAGCGGCAGCACGCCCGGCTCGAGGATCTCCTCGCGGTGGAGATTCGTGACCGGAACTTCCGCGGTTGGAATCAAGTAGAGCTCGCCGTTGTCGAGCCGGTACAGGTCGTCCTCGAACTTCGGGAGCTGGCCCGTACCGTACAGGATTTCTGGCTTGGCCAGGTACGGCGGCGCGATCTCGGTGTAGCCGTGCTCGCGCGTGTGCATATCGAGCATCAAAGCGATCAGCGCCCGTGACAGTGCCGCTCCCTGCCCGACCAGAACCGAGAAGCGCGACCCAGCCAACCGGGCACCGCGCTCGAAATCGATGATGCCCAGTCGCTCGCCAAGGTCCCAATGCGGGAGTGGCGCGAAGTCGAACGAGCGCGGCTCACCCCAGCGCCGGATCTCGACGTTCTCGGATTCGTCGGCGCCAACCGGTACGCTCGGATCGGGCAGGTTCGGAAGCTGCAGGAGTAGCCCCTCGAGCTCCACTTCGAGCTCCTTGAGGAGGGGCTCGATCGCGCCAATCCGCGCCGACATCCCGCGCGTCTCGTCGATGAGCGTCTGTCGCTCCGCCGGATCTTTCGTGCCGCCGATGCGCGTCGAACGCTGGTTGCGCTCGCCGCGGAGCGTCTCCAGCTCTTTGAGAAGCTCCCGCCGCCGGGCATCAGCCTCGAGAATCCGATCGAGCGGTGTTTCGGCGCGGCGCGCGGCCATGCCGGCACGCACCTCCGCCTCGTGCTCACGGATGAACTGGATGCTCAGCAAGCGGCTCCTCCCGGCGTTCTCTTCAAGAATTGGTCAAGGAAAATCGGGGTCAATGCGTCTCGCGGGGACGCAATTGCGGAAAGAGGATCACCTCGCGGATCGTCGATCGATTCGTCAACAGCATGACGAGGCGGTCGATGCCGATGCCGAGTCCGCCCGTCGGCGGCATGCCGTGCTCGACCGCCTCGAGGAACTCCTCGTCGACGGCGAGCGTCTCGTCGTCATCGCCTTCCCGCTTGCCGGCCTGCGCTTCGAAGCGGCGCCGCTGCTCGACCGGATCGTTCAGCTCGCTGAAGGCGTTCGCCAGCTCCATGCCGCAGACGTAGGCCTCGAAGCGCTCGACTTCATCAGGTCGGTCCGCCTTTCGCTTTGCGAGCGGCGTCGTCTCCGCCGGGTAGTCGACGACGAAAATCGGCCCCATGAGCTTGGGCTCGACGTGGGTGGACATCAGCTCGTCAATGACCTTCGCTCGCGACCACTCGGGATCGATGTGTATTCCGGTCTTGCGGGCCGCTTCCTGGAGCGATGCCGCGTCCGGATAGTCCGCGTAATCCACGCCCGCATGCTCGATGAGAAGCTCGCGCAACGACTTGCGGGGCCAGGGTGGCGTCACGTCGATCATCGTGTCGTCACCCCAGGTGAGCTGCGTGGTGCCGACGACCCTGCGAGCAACGTGGGCCACGAGCTGCTCCACAAGCTCCATGATGTCGCGGTAATCCGCGTACGCTTGATACAGCTCGAGCATGGTGAACTCGGGGTTGTGTTTGAAGCTCAGCCCCTCGTTCCGGAAGATACGGCCGATCTCGTAGACGCGCTCGATGCCGCCGACGATACAGCGCTTCAAGTACAGCTCCAACGCAATGCGCAGATACAACGTCGTATCCAGGGCGTTGGAGTGGGTCTCAAAAGGCCGCGCCGCGGCGCCGGAGGCGACCTGCTGGAGGACAGGCGTCTCGACCTCGACGAATGCGCGGTCGTCAAGGAAACGGCGCACTTCGCGGACGATCTGGCTGCGCATGGCGAACGCCTGCCGCGACTCTTGATTCGAGATCAAGTCGAGATAGCGCTGGCGGTACCGTTTCTCGACGTCGCTGAGCCCGTGCCATTTTTCGGGGAGGGGACGAATCGCCTTGGCGAGAAAGGTCAGCTCGCGGGCCTCCACGCTGATTTCGCCGGCTCGCGTGCGGATGACCGGTCCCGCCACACCCACGAAGTCGCCGACGTCCAGCTCGCGGTAGAGCGCGAAGCCCGCATCACCCAGGCTATCCTGGCGAAAGAAGATCTGGATCTGGCCGCCCGCGTCCAGAATCTGGGCGAAGCCAGCTTTCCCCATGCGGCGGATGGCGCCCACAAGTCGCCCGGCAACCCGAACGACCGTGCCCTCGAGCTCGCCGAAATGCTCGATTACTTCATGGGAGAGGTGGGTTCGCTCGTAGCGGCGGGGGAACGGCTCCACGCCGAGCGCGCGGATGGCTTCGAGGTTCTCGAGCCGGGCGGCGATTAACTCGTCGCCTTCACCGCGTTCGACCACGCCCGCCCTCACCTACTCGATGGATTCAATGGTCACGGTAAAACTGCGGCCCGGGGCGGGAACCAGCACCGCTTCGCCCACCTGGCGGCCGAGCAAGGCGCGGCCGAGGGGGGATTCCCGGGAGATAAGGCCGGCGCGCGGCTGGGCCTCCGCGGCCGAGACGACAACGTACGTCTCGCGTGACCCATCGCCGACGCGAACAGCGACCGTCGAGCCGACCTGCACGAACTCGGGATGCACCGCGCTCACCCAGCGGCCGCGTGTCGTCTGGCCCGGCCCTCGTTGAGCGATCATACGGCACACCTCTTAGCACCGTCCATGCGTGCCCGTTTAGTAGAATGCACAGCGTAATTGAAGCCGCCGGGGGACAAACGGATGATGAATCGACGTGGCAGATGGCAGCGAAGATCCGCGCGATCTGGTGCTGGCGACCACGACGAGCCGTATAGCTTCGGCGCACCGCCGTCCGCGGAGCGTCCCTATCCGTTCCACCTCTTCCAGTACGCCCGACTGCTCATGCTCCGGGGCGAGCTCCGCGAGGGCGCGTTCGACGGCGACCGCGAGGGACGCTACTACTTCACCCAGCATGATGGCATCGTATGGATCGAGCGGGACGGAAGCACCTACGTCCGGCGCCCGATGGAAGCCAGCTGATGGAAGCCAGCTAGGCTAGCATCGCCGAATGGTGCGCGAGGCGCACCGCCTGCCCCAATGGATTCGTAGGGTTTCGAGTGAATCGGCGGGCCCCGGCACGGCCTGGGCGGTGCCGGCTATGTTGCGAAGTCGTCGTGAAGGGTCAACCGCTCGCGCGGCAACCGGGAGGAGTTTTTACTTTTGCGCCAGAGTACCCATGTCCTGACGGACATGTCGAAGATCGTGTCGCTCACCAAGCGGCGGGGCTTGATCTTTCCCGCCAGCGAGATTTACGGTGGCTTCGGCAACTTCTATGACTACGGACCGCTCGGCGTCCTGCTGAAGACCAACGTAAAGGCAGCCTGGCTGCGGGCGATGGTCCAGGAGCGCGAAGATGTCGTCCCGATCGACAGCGCGATCATCCAGCATCCCCGCACGTGGGAGGCTTCCGGCCACGTCGCGGGGTTCTCGGACCCCATGGTCGACTGCAAGAAATGCGGCAAGCGGTGGCGCGCCGACCACGTCGAAGGTGACAAGTGCCCCGAGTGCGGCGGCGATCTCACCGAGGCGCGCCAGTTCAACCTGATGTTCAAGACCCACGTGGGCCCGGTTGAGGATGCGGCGTCCGTCGCATTTCTGCGACCCGAGACCGCGCAGGGCATCTTCCTCGAATTCAAGAACGTCCTCACCACGATGCGGATGAAGCCACCCTTCGGCATCGCCCAGGTTGGGAAGTCGTTCCGCAACGAGATCACGCCGGGCAACTTCACGTATCGAACGCGCGAGTTCGAGCAGATGGAGATGGAGTTCTTCGTCATGCCCGGCACGGCCCCCGATTGGCTTGCGTACTGGGTGAACGAGCGAAAGACGTGGTACGAGCGGCTTGGAATCCGGGCCGACAACCTGCAACTGCGCGAGCACAGCAAGGAAGAGCTCTCGCACTATTCGCGGGGCACGTTCGACGTGGAGTTCAAATACCCATTCGGCTGGGGTGAGCTCGAAGGCATCGCCGACCGCGGCGACTTCGACCTCACCCAACACGAGACCCACAGTGGTGAAGAGCTGCGGTATTTCGACGAAGAGACCAAGCAGCACATCCGCCCCGAGGTCATCGAGCCGGCGGCCGGCGCGGACCGCGCGACCCTCGCCTTTCTCATCGATGCCTACGACGAAGAGCAGGAGGGCAATGAGACGCGCGTTGTCCTGCGGCTCCATCCGGCCCTTGCGCCGTACAAGGCGGCGATCCTGCCGCTGCAGCGGAAGCCCGATCTCATCGAAATGGCGCGAGTGATCAGGCACACATTACGGAAGCAGTGGATGACGGCGTATGATGAAACGGGCTCGATCGGGCGGCGATATCGGCGCCAGGATGAGATCGGCACGCCGTTCTGCATCACGCCCGACTTTCAGTCGCTGGAGGACCGCACAGTGACGGTGCGGGATCGCGACAGCATGACCCAGGAACGCATCGCAATCGACGACCTGACAAGCTGGCTCGCGCCAAAATTGGAGTTTTAGAGGGACGACGCAACCACGATCCAGAGATTTCAGCCAGACGCGCGAAGCCTCAATGGGGAGGAATGAGCACATGGCGGTCGAGTCGACGAGCATGACGTCCACAACCAGCCCGGCAAGGACCAAGTGGGTCTACCGATTCGAAGAGGGGAGCGCATCGATGCGCTCCCTGCTCGGGGGGAAGGGCGCGGGCTGCGCCGAGATGACCCGGGCCGGACTTCCCGTCCCGCCTGGATTCACCATTACGACCGAAGCGTGCAACGCTTACTACACGAGCCGAAAGAGCTTCCCCCACGGGATGTGGGAGCAGGTCATCGAGGCGCTCAAGTCGGTCGAGCAAGCTACTGGCAAGCGCCTCGGCGACGCCGCCAATCCCCTGCTCGTTTCGGTGCGCTCCGGCGCTGCATTCTCCATGCCGGGTATGATGGACACCGTGCTCAACCTTGGCCTGAACGACGATTCAGTCGTCGGCCTCGCTCGCCTTACCAACAACGAGCGCTTCGCGCTCGATGCCTACCGCCGATTCGTCCAGATGTATGGCCGCATCGTCATGGGAATCTCCGGCACGGCCTTCGAGGAGCGGCTCGAGGCCGCCAAACAGCGCCGCGGCGCCCATGCGGATACCGACCTCCAGACCGATGCGCTCAAGGATCTCGTGCAGGAGTTCAAACAGGTCTATCGCAAGGAGACCGGTGAGGATTTCCCGACGGATCCCCACGAACAGCTTCGGCTCGCGATCGGCGCGGTGTTCAGCTCCTGGATGGGTGATCGCGCCGTCGTGTATCGCGAGGCGAACAAGATCCCGCATGACCTCGGGACCGCCGTCAACGTCCAGACGATGGTATTCGGCAATATGGGCGACGATTCCGGTACGGGCGTAGCGTTTACACGGAACCCCTCCACCGGCGAAAAAGCGCTGTATGGCGATTTCTTGATCAACGCCCAGGGCGAGGACGTGGTGGCCGGCATCCGCACCCCGATGCCGGTGGCCTCGATGCGCGACGTCCTGCCTGAGGTCTACGCGCGGTTCGAGGAGATCGCCAACCGGCTCGAGCGCACGTATCGCGACGTCCAGGATGTGGAGTTCACCGTCGAGCACGGCCGACTCTTTATGTTGCAGACCAGGACAGCTCAGCGCACGGCCGCGGCCGCCGTGAAGATCGCCGTGGACATGGTCCGTGAGGGCGTCATCAGCCAGGACGAAGCGCTGCTTCGGGTTCAGCCGGACCACGTCGTTCAGCTCCTGCTCCCACGGTTTGACACCGCGGCGAAGCAGCGCGCCGTCACGGAGGGCCGGCTTCTGACCACCGCTATCTCCGCCTCCCCGGGCGCCGCGTATGGCCAGGCCGTTTTCGACGCCGACCGCGCGGATGAGCTCGGACACGCCGGCGAGAAGGTTATCCTCGTGCGCCCTGAGACTTCGCCCGACGACGTACACGGCATGATTGCCGCGCAGGGGGTGCTGACCTCCCGGGGCGGCAAGACGAGCCACGCCGCCGTGGTTGCGCGCGGCATGGGCAAGCCAGCGGTCGTCGGTGCGGAAGAGGTCGTCGTGGATCTCAACGCGCGGACTATGCGAATCGGGACCCGGACAGTCCGCGAGGGAGAGTGGATCTCGATCGACGGCGCGACCGGCGAGGTCTTCGCGGGCGAGATCGAAAGCATTCCGCCGCGCCTCGAGGAGCAAGGCGAGCTGATCGAGGTGCTGGGCTGGGCCGATGGGCGCCGCCGCTTGCAGATCTGGGCGAACGCAGATTACCCGCGGGACGCCCAGCGCGCGCGCGAATTTGGAGCGGAGGGGATCGGCCTCTGCCGCACCGAGCACATGTTCATGGAGCAGAACCGGCTGCCGATCGTTCAGCAGATGATTCTGGCCGCGCCGGCCGAAGCGCGGCTGCGGATCGAGTCGCTGCGACTCCGGCAGGAGCTGGAGGACGCGCCCGCGAGCCGCAGGCCCGACCTCGAGCGCCATCTGGCAGAGCTGGAGGCCGAGCTTGGTCCCGCTCGCGATCAGTTCCAGGATGCCCTGGCGAAGCTGCTCCCGATTCAGCGCGCCGACTTCAAGGGAATTCTCCATTCGATGGAGGGCCTCCCGGTCGTGATTCGGCTGCTCGACCCGCCCCTGCACGAGTTCCTCCCGAGCCATGAGGAGCTGGCGATCGAGGTCGCCGAGCTGCGCCGCACCGCGCCGGGCTCCGCGAAGCTCGAGGAGAAGGAAGAGGTGCTTCGCGCGGTCGAGGCGCTGCGCGAGGCGAATCCCATGCTGGGACTCCGCGGATGCCGACTCGGGCTCATGTATCCCGGCATCAACGAGATGCAGGTGCGCGCGATCTTCGAGGCCGCCTGCGAGCTCAAGCGCGAGGGCATCGATGCGCGACCCGAGGTCATGATCCCGCTCATCGGCCACGTCAACGAGCTCACCCGCGTACGTACCCAGCTCGAAGAGACGGCCAAGGCCGTAATGAAAGAGCAGGGGTGCGATGTCCACTACAAGTTCGGCACCATGATCGAGGTGCCGCGCGCGGCGCTCACAGCGGACGAGATCGCCACCGCGGCTGAGTTCTTCTCGTTTGGGACGAATGATCTGACCCAGATGACGTTCGCCTATTCCCGTGACGACGCGGAGGGCAAGTTCCTCGCCCGCTACCTCCAGGAGAAGATCCTCACAGACAACCCGTTCCAGACCCTGGACACCATGGGCGTTGGCCGGCTCATCAAGATCGCGGTTGACGCAGGCAGGAGCCGACGACCAGACATCGAGCTCGGCGTGTGCGGCGAGCATGGAGGCGACCCCGCTTCGATCGCGTTTTTCAATGAGGTCGGGCTGGACTATGTGAGCTGCTCGCCATTCCGGGTGCCTGTGGCGCGGCTCGCCGCGGCGCAGGCCGAGCTGGCGAGTGGCGCGTATTCGACCAAGTAGTCCCGGGCGGCTCTGATGCAACCGTCGCCGGTCGAGCAGATCCGCGCGGCGGTCGACGTCGTCGACCTGCTAGCTGAGCACGTCCAGCTCAAGAAGACGGGCCGGACGTTCAAGGCGCTGTGTCCCTTTCACACCGAGAAGACGCCATCCTTTGTCGTCTTTCCTGACACGGGGCACTGGCACTGCTTCGGCTGTGGCGAGGGCGGCGATGTCTTCTCCTTTCTCATGAAGATCGAGAACCTGACGTTTCCGGAGGCGCTCACCCGCCTCGCGGAGCGGGTCGGGGTGCCCATTGCCCGCTCGCACGACCAGGTGGAGCGGCGCGAAGAGAACAAACGCCTCTACGCGGCCAACGAGGCCGCCGCCGTCTATTACCACGATCTCCTGCTCAAGTCACCGCACGTCATGAAGTACGTGACGGACCGGGGCATCTCCGAGGGCACGATTCAGAGCTTCCTGCTCGGCCTCGCGCCGGACAGCAGTGACGCCGTGCAGCGAGCGCTCGGGAGCCAGGGTTTTGCCCGCGAGGAGCTCGAGGGCGCGGGCCTGCTGTACGTGAGCGACGAGGGCGCGGTACGGGACCGTTATCGCGGCCGCTGGATGTTCCCGATCCGCGACGCCGATGGGCGCATCGTGAGCTTCGGCGGCCGAACGCTGAATTCAGAGATCAACCCCAAGTACCTGAATGGGCCGCAGACAGGCATTTTTGACAAGAGCTCGATCCTCTTCGGGCTGCACGCAGCCGCGTCCTCGATCAAGAAGGAGAAGCGCGCCGTCGTGGTCGAGGGGTACGTCGACGCTGTGATCGCCCATCAGGCCGGTTTCCAGAACGTCGTAGCGACGCTCGGCACCTCGATCACCGAGCGGCATCTGCGTCAGCTCGCGCGGCTGGCGCCGGAGATCTGTCTCGCGCTCGATCCCGACGCGGCCGGCCAGAACGCGGCGGTGCGCGGCGCTGAGGTGGCTCGCGAGGCGCTCAATGACGCGGCAACGCCCGTACCGCTACCCAGCGGCGCAATTGCATTTGCCACGACCTCGCGGAGCAGCGTGCGCATCGTCGAGATCCCCGACGGTCTCGATCCGGATGAGCTCATCCTTCGCGAGCCCGAGCGGTGGCGCCAGGTGGTCGAGTCGGCGCAGCCGGTCATCGATTTCTTACTGGACCGCGTATCGCGCCGGTTCGACCTCACGACCATCCAGGGCAAGGTGGAAGCGGTCGACGCCGTGACGCCGTTACTCACCGAGATTACGGACCCGATCCAGCGCGCCCATTACGTCGAGCTGGCGGCGGAGCGCATCCACACGGATCCGGCGGCGCTCGGCGCCAAGCTCCGCGCCCACCTGGACGCCGGACGAAAGCGCGCCCGGCAGCAGGAGACGCGCCGCGCCGCTGCCGCGCCCCCACCAGCGCCGCCAGCTCGGCAACAGCACACGGCGACGCCTGGCCGCGAGCAGGAATGGGCGCTGGCGCTTATCGTGACCGCCGTGCGCCGCGGGCTTCGCCGACCCGCGTTTGATCCGAGTGATTTCGCGGACCCAACGGCGCGGGCGCTCCTCTTCCGCATCTTCGACGTCGCGGAGGGCGAAGGCCGCCCCGACTGGCGCCCCGAGCTGCTTGATGAAGTCGAGGACCCTTGGCTGGCTGACACAATCGCGCGCGTCCAACGCGTAGTTGGTGATCTGGAGCGACTCACAGACGCCCAGCTCGAGCAATCGGCGAGCGCGATCGCGCGCCAGCTCCGCGACCACCGGCTGGCGATGGAGCTCGAACAGCTCCGCGCGATCGCGCTCGATCCAGACGGCGAGATGGGAGCTGACGCCCGGCAGCGGATCGGCCAGATAGCCCAGGAGCGAGCTGCCCTGTGGCGTGAGGCGGACGAGCTGCCGCGGGGACCGGGCGGGCTGGGCCAGCACCCGGCGGCCATTCCGACGCGCTTCCGCGTCATGCCACTGGACGGCGGGCGCAGCTAAGCAGAGCATTTGGGACGCCGGCGCCGGTGGTCTGCACCCGGATAGGTCGCATGGCCATCCAGATGCCAGTTGGCTAGAATCGGACAGCGGGACGGCCACGGGTGGCCCCCAGAAGGAGCAGGCGTGGCAGATGTGCTGGGCGGGCGGTACCGCGTTGGGCGACTGATCGGCGCGGGTGGAATGGCCACCGTCCATGAGGCGGAGGACACCGCGCTTGGCCGCCGGGTCGCAATCAAGGTGCTGCAGCCCCAGTACGCGGCGGATGCCAGCTTCGTCTCGCGCTTCGACCGTGAGGCCCGGGCAATCGCCGCGCTGAACCACCCGGGCATCGTGCAGGTGTACGACGTCGGCAACGACGGTAGCACGCCGTATATCGTCGAAGAGTTCGTCGACGGCGAGCCCCTCAAGGAGCTCCTGCGTACCGGCCCCATGCCGGCCGACCGCATCATCGACGTCGGCGTGCAAATCGCAAAAGCGCTCGACTACGCCCACCACGCGGGCATCGTGCACCGCGACGTCAAGCCCCAGAACATCATGATCGCGCCCCGCGGCCAGGCGAAGCTCGTCGACTTCGGGATCGCCGCCACGACCGGCGTCGCGGGCAACACGGACGCCGGCTCGGTGTTCGGCACTGCTCACTATCTTGCGCCGGAGCAGGTGCAGGGCCAGTCAGCGTCACCAGCCACGGACGTCTATTCGCTGGGGGTGGTCCTGTACGAGATGGCGACGGGTCACCCCCCGTTCGATGGCCAGACCGCCGTGGAGATCGCCAACAAGCACGTGTCGGCGACACCCGAGCCACCCTCGATCGGGAATCCGACAATGCCGCCCCGACTCGAACAGGCGATCCTGCACGCACTGAACAAGGACCCGGCCCGGCGCCCCCAGAGTGCCGCGGACCTCGCGCGCGAGCTGCTGCAGGCGGACGAGATGCTGGAGCGCCCGACGATGCAGGTGCCTCATTCGCCGGCCCCTTCGCCGCGTGCAGCCCCCCAGCGGGCCGCTCCTCAGCGCGCCCCTCAGCGGGTGCAGGCTCGGCCATCGGTCGAGCACCGCTACACCGCGGTAGAGCATTCGGGCGAGGGAAGCTGGTGGCCGATCGTCGTGCTCGCCGTGCTCGCCGGCGTGCTGATCCTTGGATTGATCCCGGTGTGGTCCGCGGTGTTGTTCGGTCTCCGATCCTAGGACCCAAGCACCGGGCGTCCGCTGTGGCGGCGACTGTCCCCGCGGGCGTAGCGCTCGTGAGCGCCAACGAGCACCAAAACAGGAGGATCACGCCGTGCCGATCCATGAGTATCGCGGCATCCGCCCCACGATCGGTTCGAACGTGTTCATCGCGGATGGCGCTCAGATCATCGGGAAGGTCACCCTCGCCGATGACGCCAACGTCTGGTTCAACGCCGTCCTGCGCGGCGACGTGCAGGCGATCGAGGTAGGGCCGCGCACGAACATCCAGGACAACAGCACGGTCCACGTGGACTACGAGCATCCGGCGATCATCGCGGAGGACGTGACCATCGGGCACGGAGTCACGGTTCACGGCTGCACAATCGAGCGGCAGGTGCTCGTTGGCATGAACGCCGTTCTCCTCACCGGCTGCACCATCGGCGCGGGGAGCATCGTTGGGGCAAACGCGCTGGTGACCGAAGGCAAGGTGATCCCGCCGCGCTCGCTCGTGCTCGGCAGCCCGGGCCGCGTCGTCCGGACGATCTCGGATGAGGAACTCGAGCAGCTCCTGTTGAGCGCCCGCCATTACGTCGAGGAAGCGGGTCACTATCTCCGTGGCTCCGGCGCGCCGTGAGCGGCGTCGACCCCGGTTCCGCGGCGCGCGAGCGACCCGAGTCGCTGCCTCGCACGTCGCTGGAACGTTTGCCTCAGACGTTTTATCTGCGTCCGACGGTCGAGGTGGCGCGCGATCTGCTTGGCAGGTACCTCGTGCTGGACGACCCCGATCAGCCGTCGCGGATCGGCAGCATCGTCGAGACGGAAGCGTACGTGGGCGAGCACGACCGGGCTTCCCACGCGCGCGCCGGCCATACAGCTCGGACCGCGCCGATGTTCGAAGAGGCAGGGCGGGCGTACGTGTACCGGATCTACGGCATGTACTGGTGCCTGAACGTCGTGACCGAACCGATTGGCGTCGCCTGCGCCGTCCTGATTCGGGCGGTGGCGCCGGTTCAGGGACTTGTCGAGGCAACGGACGGGCCCGGCAAGCTCTGCCGCTCCTACGGAATCGATGGCAGTCGCAACCGCGCCGACCTGACCGCTGGTCCCCTAGCGATCACCGCGGGCGAGCCTCCGGCTGCCACTGCCATCGGCGTCTCACCTCGCATCGGCGTGCCCTACGCGGGCGAGTGGGCCGACGAGCCACTTCGTTTCTTCGTATCGGGCAATCCGCACGTGTCGCGCCGCCCGGGCGGCCGCTACCGGCGAACCCCCTCAGGGCTGGTGTCATAGGCGCGCTAGCGGGTGACGCCCTTCGCCTTCAGCCACGCGGCGGCCGCGTCCTTCGCGTCCATCCGGTCGATCTCAACCTGCTTGTTGAGCCCCGTCAGCTCCGCGGTCGTGAGCTTGCCCGTGACACTGTTGATCGTGGTACGGAAGTCCGCGGGTGCCCGGTTCAAGAGCTCATCACGCACGACCGGCACGACGTTGTCCGCGAGCTGCAGCTTCTTGTCGTCCTCGAGGAGCACGAAGCCCTTGGCCGGAATGACCGCGCTCGTGGTCAGCAACATCCCAACGTCGATCTGATTGCCCTCCAGCGCCGCGACCGTCATCGGGCCGCCCGCGTCGAGCGCCTTGAACTCCTTGAATTGAACGCCGTAGGTCTGGGTCAGCCCTTGCAAGCAGAATGGGCGCGTCGGGCATTCGGGGGGTCCACCCAGCACGAGCTGGCTGCTCACAGGCGTTAGATCGCTGAGCTTGGCGAGGTGGAGACGGTCAGCCGTCGCCTTCGTGACGGCGAAACCGTTCGCGTCGATCGCCTGGGCGAAGTCCAGCGGGGTGAGGTTTTTCGGTTTCAGCGCGTCCTGGAGGTTCTTGAAGCTCGCCTGCGGGTCGGTGCTCGCCTTGCTTGGGTCCTTACTGACAAACGTCAGGTACGTCGCGAGATACTCGGGATACATGTCGATCTGCCCGGACTCGAGCGCGGGCGCGACGATCTCACGGTTCCCGAGGTTCAGGCGCCGCTCGACTGTGTAGCCGTTGGCCTGCAGCGCCTGAGCGTAGAGCTCCGCGAGGATGAGCTGTTCCGTGAAGTTCGTGGAGCCGACGCGAACGGTTGGCTTGGCAGCGCCGCCTCCCGCGGGCGCGGCTGATTGCGGGGCGCAGCTTGCGAGGAGGATCGTGAACACCACGAGCAGGGGTACGAATCTGGAGGCGCTCGGCATGGTCCCTCCGAATTTCGATTGGGTTCGCTGCCTGCAGCACTATCCCGAGTGTAGCGGAACCGTCGTGACCGCTGGCCCTACCGCGGGGCGGAGGTGAGGAGCGTGGCGACTTTCGCGTCGGACTGGGACCCACCGGAGGGGCGCACGAGGCGCTCCAGGCCGCTGAACGCGGCCTCGGTGGCCACCGAAAGGAACGCGACCAGCAGGGCCCCGACAAAGAGCCGCTCGGTTTCCTGCCGGGCGAGTCCATCGACGATGTAACGGCCCAGCCCGCCGCTCGCCACCAGCGCGCCCAGGGTTGCCGTCGCGACGATTGCGACCGCGGCGTTGCGCACGCCTGCGATGATGAGCCCGGCTGCCAGAGGAAGCTCGATCGACCGCAGCACCTGCCGGTCCCGCATCCCCATGCCGTGTGCGACCTCGATCAGATCCGGATCGACGGCACGGATTCCCACATAGGTGTTCGTGAGGATCGGCGGGATGCCGAGCGGAATCATCGCGAGCATCGTCGGCCAGAAGCCCAGCCCGAGCCCGAGGGCGAAGGCAAGCGGCAGCGCGAGCGCGAGGAGCGCTAACGAGGGAAGTGCCCGCCCGACGTTCGCCAGGTTGATGACCAGCGTCTGACCGCGGCCGCTGTGGCCGAGCCAGAGTCCAATCGGCAGCGCAATGAGCACGGCGACGAAGAGCGAGGCAGCGGAAAGCCAGACGTGCTCCGCGAGGCGGTTCGGGATGCCATCGCTTCCTTGCCAGTGCGCCGGGTCGGCCAGCCAACCCCCTACGTCCGCCAGAAGCTCCACGTTATCGCCTCCACTCCCATGGGACAAGCAACCGCTGGACAGCGACCAGGACGGTATCCGTCACGATTGCCAGGAGAACTGAGCCAACGGCCCCAACCAGGAGCGGCGTCGTGAAAAAGCTCTGAATCCCAAGCAGGATGAAAAACCCGAGTCCTCCCTGGCCGATAAGCGCGGTCACCGTCGTGAGCCCGATGGTCGTCACCGCGGCTATACGCACGCCCGCGACGATCACTGGCAAGGCAAGGGGAATCTCGACGCCCAGCAGGAGCTGGCGATCCGTGTAGCCCATCGCAATCGCCGCCTCTTGCACGTCCGCGGGGACGCCCCGGAGCCCTGCGACCATGTTGCGGATCAGGATGAGCAGCGTATAGCTCACGAGGCCAATCTCGGCCGTGAGCAGGCTGAGCTTCGTGATCGGGATGAGGAGTGCAAACAGCGCGAGGCTCGGGATCGTGTAGAGCACGCCCGTGATCCAGGTCACGGGGCTGTAAAGGTCCGGGTAGCGCCGAACGAGGAGCGTCAGCACGAAGGAAAGGACGAAGCCGACCGCCACGGCGAGAGACGCGAGCAGCACGTGCTCGCCAAGCCTGCCCACGATATCGCCCGCGTGCGAGACGATCCAGTCCCGGCGAACCAGCGGCTCACCGGGCGTCATTGCGCTTCCCGCTCATTCTCCGACGGCCGCTCGCGGAATGGCGGAGCGGCTGGTCCGCTCCGCAAAGATTCGCCGATGATGGCAATCGTGACCACGCCGAGATCGCGGCCTTCCCGATCAACCACCCGCGCCGCGCCGCCCGGTGAAACCAGCAGCTCCGCCAGCGCCTGGCGTGCGGACGTCGACGCGGGCAACGTCGCGGCGACCTCGCGTAGGTTGCTGGCGGAGTCAAGACGAAGCTGGTCGAGTGTGACGAGCGCAAGCTGCTTCAGAGACCGATCGGCACCCACGAATTGGGCCACGTATTCACTCGTGGGCTGAGAGAGCAGCTCCCAGGGCGGGCTGTACTGCGCCAGCATGCCGCCGACCTCCATGACCGCCACGCGGGAGCCGAGCTTGATTGCTTCGTCGATGTCGTGCGTGACAAACACGACTGTCGTTCGCAACCGCTGCTGGATCCGAAGAAACTCTTCCTGCAGTCGCTCACGCACGATAGGATCCACGGCGCCGAATGGCTCGTCCATAAGGAGCAGCGGTGGCTCAGCCGCGAGGGCGCGGGCAACGCCGACGCGTTGCCGCTCGCCGCCAGAAAGCTGTGCCGGGTAGCGACCACGAACTCGGTCAGGATCGAGCCCCACGAGGTGGAGCAGCTCGTCAATCCGGCGGGATATGCGCTGCTCCGGCCACTGGAGCAGCCGCGGCACGGTCGCGACGTTTTCCGCGATGGTTCGGTGCGGAAAGAGCCCGATCTGCTGGATGACGTATCCAATGCGCCGCCGCAGCGCGACGACGTCCAGCGCCATGATGTCCTGGCCGTCGATCAGGATCTGACCGGCGGTGGGTTCGACGAGCCGGTTTATCATCTTGAGCGTCGTGGTCTTGCCACAGCCGCTCGGTCCAACGAGGACACAGATCTCCCCGGCCTCGATGACGAACGATAGGTCCTCAACCGCGGCGGGATTGATAGTCGAGCGCTCCGCGGTGCCCGCAAACGACTTGCTGACGTGCCGGAATTCGACGCGAACACCGGTAGGTGCCACCGCCGGGCCGTTAGAGTCGCTCATCGCGGGAAGCAGATGGCTGATCCTCGCCTATCCAGCGAGGCTGCGTACCTCGAAGCGGATGACGTTACCCTCGCTGCGTCGGTAACGCACGTCTTTGTTCATTTGGCGTGCGGCGCGCGTCAGGCGGCGCTTGACAGTACGCTTTTGTTCGGCATCTGCAAGCACTACCTCGCCTCCCTCGCCTACATCCAGGGTCCGCACGAAATCCGCGTATTCCGTCAAATCGACCGAGCCACGTCGTCGAGCCCTCATTGCAGCGACTTCATCGGCGCTGAGGCGGCGAAAGGTTGGCACGTTCTTCCCCTCCATGAAACTTCCGCGACATCGTATGCATTTACGCCCCTATAGTACACGACCGGCACGTTGTTATCCGGAGAACGTCGACGCTCGCACAGTTTTGCCAGTAAGTGGGGGATATGAGAAACCACGTGGTCGTCCCGGAGTCCATGCAGCGCCATAACGGTCGGCGTGGTGTGGTCGGACCAGCCGCCATTAAAGGGTCAAATTAGTCGCTTCGTGTTAGCGGGGCTGTACTGTCAACTCGGCTCGCGTCAGATAACGCCTGGTTTAGCCGACGGCGACGAAGTACGTCTGGCAGGCTCGGTCAATCAGGGGCTCGGTCAGCGCCGCCGGCATCATCTTGTACTTCGCAATGGCGACAATCTGGTCGAGGATGTCGCGCGGCTGGCACATGCGCAATGGCCGGTCCACCGGCTGGTAATAGGTGTTGATCATGTAACGAAACGCCGCCTCGTCGTACGGGATGCCTCGGCGTTCACACATCATGTGGAAGATGGCCTTGAACTGATCTTCGCTCGGGTCGACGACGTTGATCTTGAACTTGATTCGCCGAAGGAACGCCTCGTCGACCAGATCCTTCGGGTCCAGGTTCGTTGAGAACACAATAAGCTGCTCGAATGGAATCGCGATCTTCTTGCCGGTGACCAGATTCAAGAAATCGATGCGCTTCTCCAGCGGGACGATCCACCGGTTCAGGAGGTCCTGGGGGCGCACTTGCTGACGCCCGAAGTCGTCGATGAGGAACATGCCGCCGTTTGCCTTCATCTGGAGCGGCGCCTCGTAGAACTTGTTTCGGTCGTTGTAAAGCAGGTCGAGGCTGCTCATCGTGAGCTCGCCTCCCACCATGACGACCGGCCGCGAGATCCGCACCCAGCGCGCATCGTAGTCGAGCCGCATGCCCGTGTTCGAGCTATCGTCGAGCAACGTGTGGGTCACGGCGTCATACACCGTGATGACCGAACCCTCCACCTCGACGGCATACGGGATGAAGATTGAATCGCCCATCAGGTTGGTGATGCGCTCGGCGATTGAGGTCTTTCCGTTGCCCGGATACCCGAAGAGGAACATCGAGGCACCGGAGTTCACCGCCGGTCCGACCAGGTCCAGAATGTCGTCGTCGACAACGAGGTCGCGGAAGGCGGCGCGAATGTTCTGCTCGGTGACGACAACGCTGCGAATGCTCTGGGCAAGGACCGACTCGATGTAGTCGTCAAGCGGCACCGGGGCGGGTCCGCTGTACCCAATGCGCTCCATCGAATCGCGCGCATGCCGGATGCCACGCTCGGTGATTCCGTAGACGTAGCCGGCATCGCCGATGCCCGTCTGCCGCTTGACCTCGATCTCCTGGTCGCGTCGCAGTGTGTCCAGAATTGGCATGACGACAGAGGCGAAGGGAAGCGCCGTGCGCTCTGCCAACGTCGCACCCATCAGCTCATTCGCCTGGTACAGCGCACGGATGATGAGGTCGGTCAGGAAAGCGGGCGGAAGATTCGTCTCCTCGATCGAGGTCGGCCGCTTGGGGAAAAAGGTATCGGCCCGGACCGCGGGCTGCGTGCCACTCGGCGCGACGCTCTGCGGGCTCGGAGCGGGCGTGGTCGTGAGCTGCTCCCACGTGGGAGGTGAGGCCGGGACTGCCGCGGCATACCCAACGGTGTCTGGCGTCGCGGCTGGGCCCGGCGTGGGTTGCACGGCGTTGAAGGCCGGGGCCGCTGGTGCAGCCGGGGCCGGGGGTGGAGCGATTTCGACGAGACGGTCGTCGCTTTCGAACGAAAGCGTTCCCTCCTCTTCGCCGTGAAGCAAGGATTCACCCGGCAGGCCGATCGTGTGCTCGCCGTCCTCTGGCTCGTGGTCCATCGGTTGGCCGGCGAGTGGGTCAGACGTCCGCGCGATGTGTGGGTCAAGGCGTGCAGCGAGGTCGTCCTTGTCCGGTTCGTCCTTCTTCCGACCAAAAATGTGCATCAATGACCCCCAGAGCGCACTACGGCAGAGTCCAAGCTACGGAAGTGTCCGGATGATAGGTCTCACAGCGGTCCAGCGTCAACTCATGATCGCGTCGCGACGGCGTGTCATTTCACGGTCGCGGCGTCAGCAACAACCGTCCTTGAACCCGCAATTGTCGCAGATCGCGGCCCGGCTGCCCTGCACCGCGCTCATGAGAAATCCGCACACTGGACACGGAAGCCGCCGAGCGCTCAGCTCCAGCCAGGGCAGCGATCCATTTCGCGAACCCGGCACAGCTTGCGCCGTGGCGGCCGACTCCTGGCCCGACGCTTGGGCTCGGCCATTCGGCTCCAGACTCATCGGTTACCTCCCCGCCACAAGCTCTTGGAGCTGCGCCAGCGCGCGCTCGAGCTGTGGATCGCGACCCTCAATCCAGTCGGCAACGCCTGATTCTACGAAGTCGTCTGGCTCTACGCCGACCCCGTCCAATCGTGCGCCGCTCGCGCTCAGCATCCGTTGTGCGGTGATTTGCGCAACCGCGCCGTTCGGGAGAGGGACCACCGAGGCAACCCCCACCCGACCGGCAGTTCGAGTTCCGAGCAGACGACCGACCTCTCGATCACGCAGGGCGGCAGCCAGCAGCTCCGCACCCGAGCCGGTGTCGTGATCGACGAGCACGAGCCCGGGCAGCCGGGGCACGACCGGAGCGCCGGTGCCGCGAATCGCGGCCCGCTCCTGGGCCCGGCCAACCCGCACGCCGATGATCTCGTCGCCGACGAAAAGCGCCGCGGTGTTGGAGACCTCCTGAAGATTGCCTCCGGAGTTACCCCGCAGATCGAGGATCCAGGCCCGGGCACCGTCGCGGGCGGATTGGGCGAGCGCAGACCGAACGAGGTCGGTAGCGCCCTCCTGGAACGATCGAACTCGAATGTACTGGACCTGATCCTTGCGCTCGGTCTGGACGAGGGGCAGCTCGAGGGAGGCCCGCGTCACGCGGACGTTACCCGAGCGACTATCATTCGGCGCCCGAAGCTGGAGGGCGACGGCTGTTCCTTCGACGCCTCGGATGGCCTGCACCGTCTCCGCCAACGTCATCCGCTCGGTGGGTCGGTCATCAACCCCCAGGATCGCGTCGCCGACGCGGACGCCGGCGGTCTCCGCAGGGCTTCCCGGGAACACCTCCCGAACAATAGGCGCGCCCCGGTCGCCGGGCAACGTGAGGCTGACGCCGATCCCGGCGTATGAACGTTGCTCTTGGGCCGCCACGGTTCCGCGATCGACGTACCGGGTCTGCGGATCGCCGAGCGCCGCGAGCATCCCCTGGGCCGCGGCTTCGCCGAGGTCGTCGACGGAGACGCGGCGGACCAGCTTGCTCGTAAACGTGTCGTAGGCGCGCTCGAACTGGAGCCAGTCGCGCTCCGGATCTCGCGAGATGCGAAGTTCAGTGGTTTCGACGACCGCTGCCTCCACGGGCAGCAGACCGCCCGTAACGGCGCCTTGATGGATTCCCGCGATCGCTCCGTCGATGAGAATCGTGTGATCCACGCGGTCCACGTACGTCTCGATCACGAGCTGGTAGAGCTGGCCGAGGTCTTCGGCGCTCAACGGCGTCGAGGCCGCGGCGGCTGCGGCCGGCGCGTTACCAGGAACGGGCGTCGGGGTCCGCTCTCGGCTCGCCTGGCTGCCGCCACGCCTGCCCAGGCGCGGCGCGTCGGGCGCGCCGCCGCCCACCGACGTACAGCCGGCGAGCAAGCCAATCAGAAGCACCAACGCGAGGGCCAGGCCGCGGGCGCGCCTCGGTGTGAAATCGGACCTATTCAGGAATCCGCACCGTCCCCTTGAACCCGCCGAAGAGCGCGGCATTGAACTCTTTCCAGAAGCACTCGACCGCGGCGAACCCAGCTTCGCGCACCCAGACGAGCTGCTCGTCGATCGTGCCCGGATTGCCCCCGCTGGACGATCCAACCACGTAACCAGCTTCGGGATCCGCGGCGGCTCGTCGGGTCAGATTCCGCAGCGCGGGTACCGCGGACCGAACGTAGTCGAGATTGACGAAAAAGCCGCCATCGGAGAGCAGGTCATAGATCTCCGCATAGACTGTCCGGATGCGGAGTGGGTCGCGGAGGTTGTGGATCGCGATCGAGGAAACGACCACGTCGATGGGCCCCGGGATCTGGAGGCTCCACTCGGGATTTGCCAGATCGGCCTGCTGGGTGGTGACTCGATCGCCGTGCTCCTGCAGGCGTTCCCGCGCACGCTCGAGCATCAGCGGTGAGCCATCGACCAGGACGGCATGCGCCCGGCTGTACCGTTTCAGAACGAATTGGTCGAGCCAACCATCGCCGCAACCGACGTCCATGTATCGAAACTCGTCGGTCGGATCGCGCGGGATCAGGGAGCGGATCATCGCGAACTCGCGCTCCCGCTCCTGCACTCGGCCGTTCTGCCGCTGGAGCCACTCGGCGACGAAGCTGTCGTCCTCCCAGTTCTCCCGGCCCCGCGGTCGCGTCTCCATCATGTTCGCCTCTCTTTCATCGCCATACGGACGTGGGTGGCGCCACGCGTGTCGTCCCTGTAGGTCTGTCGACCGTTCGTGGTGATTTTGACCGTTTTCGTCCGTTGCTGCCACGGGCGGAAATAGGGCCCGCCATCAGGCACGGCCTGAGTCCCGCGACTTGGCCAAGGCGAGTCGTTTTTCGCTAGCCCAACTTCCGCAGGTTTTTCTGGATGATGAGTGGTGTGCGACGCTGGCGACAGGTAGAGACATTGTGCTGCATAGATATGATGGCCTTACATAGAATAGTGACGACT
>Ga0080064_1002543_pt1 | contig 30460 bp, 46 predicted proteins | sample Subgrocontami54m_FD_69260 | JGI IMG/M metagenome (GOLD analysis project Ga0080064, IMG submission 69260) | Subsurface groundwater microbial communities from S. Glens Falls, New York, USA - GMW46 contaminated, 5.4 m (SPADES assembly) (version 2) ...
GCTTGGTTTCGGTTTCGATCTGCGCCTTAATCGGCAGGCGCAAGGCGTCCAGTGCGTCTGCAATCCGCTTGGCCTCCGAGTCCACGCGCCGGCCATAGGCGAGGCTGTCGGCCTTTTCCTTCACCCGCGCCTGTTCCAAGGTGATGCTGTAGTGATTGATGGCTTTGTAACTCGCCTTCGCGTCGGCCATGCCTTCGGGTTTGGTAACGTCGAAAATTACACCCTTGTACTGCGCCGACAGTTCAGCAAGCGCGGCTTCTACCGGCTTGAATACGACTATTTCTTGTCCGTTCATTCTTCCACCTTCTTCGTTTCGGTTTTGCTGAATGTGGCGGCCCTGTTATAGCTGCCGTCAAATTCGATTTCGTTGAAGGCTTGCGGCCACTCGGTCTCTGCCCACTTCAGCAGAATTTCCTTTACCTCTTTCTCGCTCAGTTTCAGTTCCATTACACATCCCTCCGTTGATTGAGTTTCGCTACCAGTTCATCAATTTCCGCAAGGAATACCACGACCTCTGCGGTAAGCGTTTTGATATAGGCTTCGTCGCGCTTCACCCTGAAAATATAGGTCCGCAAGTGCTCTGGCATGTCGGGCGAGAATGAGCAAAAGTCCCAATATTCGCGCCCGGTGTTCAGCATATTTCCCTGTATCTGCGCGGTGTGTTCGCTCGGATACTTTCCTGAAAGGATCGTTTCGATCTGCACCGTTGGGATGACGCTCTTGATTTCGCAGCCGCCGCCCTCGTCAATCAATCCGTCCGGGCTGCATCCTGTCCTGATTGTCGGATGCCGAATAAACCCGACCTCTTGCACAAGATTCCCGGTGATGGCTTCGTAGCTCGCCCTGGCTTCGGCTTCCTGCTCGTGCCCGCGCTCAAGGTTCTGCTGCCAAGCGCCGTAGGATGAATCCGCGATTGGCTTGCCGGTGAGAATTTCCGCGACAATGCGGCGAAGGTACTTTTTGCGCGTCAGTCCCTGCCCTTTGGCGAGGATGGATGAATACTCGCTTGCTGTTGGCAGGCCGCAGCGCTCCATTGCCCAGGCTTCACTGCCTTGCGGTGCATTCATTGCGCCGCCACCTTGTCCGCTTCCTTGATGCGCGCCTCGCATTCCGCCCGGACTTCGTGCAGCGTCTTGCGTTGATCCTTGGTGAGCGCATTCCATGCAAGCGCAAAGGACTTCATTGAGCCGCAGGCTTCGAGTTTGGCTTTGCCTTCTGCGTCCGGTTCGATTTCGGGCTTTTTATTGCCCGCGCCCTTGCCGTCGTCGTCCTGGTCTCGAGTTGCCGTCCCGGTTATCGCAAGCAGCGTGTACCGCTCAAGATAGGTAATCACTGAGCCAAGCGCCTGGATATTGTTTTTGCCGCCGCTGTCATCGCGGCCAGATTCCAGCCAGATGCTTTCGCTATGGCCCTTAGAGTGCATGAGTACGCAGGTAACGCGCACCATTCCGCCATCTTTCTGCTCTGTGTTCCAGCGGAAAGAAAGGCCATGCGGGGCGAGCTTCTTTCCAATCTCGTTTGCGACCTGATCGAGCGCTGCGTGGTAGTAGTCTGTCTTGCCACCGGTCTTGTTCGCGTAACTGACGTGCTTGTTTTTGAACAGTTCCGGCGGGTCTGCCTTGAATGCAGAAAGCGCGGCCACAAACGCCTTGCGCGCTTCGTCGGCCTCCCACTCTTTTTGCAGCGCGCGCAGCTCCTTGATCGTGTCCAAGCTCATTCCCTGCTTGACGGCCATAGCCAGCATGGACATGGGCGTAGCCTGCCCTTGATCGACAAGCGCCGGCAGCGCCCTATCCGATGCCCTGCTAAAACTTTCCCTCGGCATTTCAATTACGATGTCATCTTGCTGTTCTGCTGTGTTCACTTCATCCCTCCGTTATCTAACGCGCCCGACACCGGGCAGGTATTCCGTTTGCTGATTTCGTTCCCACGCCGTTCCGGGATCGCGCTTTAGTTCCTGCTGGCCGAAGTCTCTAAAATCTGGAGTGTCGGTAGGCTCACGTTCCTTGCACCGCTCTGTCCATTTGGCGGGGGTCATTGCTGCGCCTCTTTCTCCATCGCCCTGCGAACCCGCTTGAACGTATCCGCGACATTCGCCTTATGAACGTCGGCTTGATCCGCCTTCCTGAGCGCCTGAACGCGCCTTGAGGGATGGCAGATATATCGTGGGCCGAGGTAAGAGATAGCTTTCTCAATCTTCTGTTGATAGGACATCATTTCCTCCTATAGATAACCGCAAAGCGCCAGCAGTACGACAGCGGCACAAGTTGACAGCACGACGTAGTCACCAAGTTTGCTCATGGCCTATCGTCCACTTCGTTAAAGTCGCAGTAATCGCATTGCCAAACGTAGTACCCGCATCCGTCTGCATCGAACTTCTGTATGCGGGTTCCGCTTTCGTGTTCGCAGAAATGCTCGCGCACTTCGGATTCTGTCGGCGCGTATTGCGTATCTTCGCGTTCCATCACCGCTGCTTCCAATCAGGAAACGGACGCTCTATCTCTCTACTCCACCACCGCTTGCGCAGCCCGCGAAAGCCGGGTATTGGTTCGTCAATCGTGCAAGCGACTGCATTACCTTTGCGCACGATCGCGCCGCCGCGAACATCGGTAACGATGGCGTATCCGCGCAACTTGCCCCATGCGACAACGTAGAACCTATCTCCAGGCTTTGCGAGCGCCCTGTAAGAATGTTCCGTGAACCATCCCCATTCCTCGCCGCTCTCTGGCTCGCCTACCGCATCCCCCTCTGCTATCCATTCTTCCCAGAAGCCTTTAGGACAAGTTCCAACTAGATCAGTCATTTCGTTTGCTCCACAGCCATTCGCACTGCGCTGATCGAATCAGAAACAGTTATTTCCTTACCGGTATCCAATTGAATGCAAGTGCCGCGATTCCCGTTGTAGTCAACCGGATAAAACGAGACGATGCGCTCGGCTACGATTACGACCTCGCTACCAAAACCAGAGTACGCCGTGAATGTGATAGGCGTCATACCTTCCCCGGCCTCTTAATCAACTCGCCAATAACTAAGCCGACAAGTACGCCCATGATCCAGCCGAGGGTGAAGGTGAGGGCGGTCATGGTTTCCTCGCTAGACCGCGCCAAATTGCTGAATCTCCATATCCCGACTCGCACAGATAAGCATCAAATTCTTTGCTAGCCTCGAAAGACTGGCGAAAGCAAAAACGCTTTCCGTCCCACCATGAGAAAAATATGACAAACGATCGGCCGTGTTTTTCTTTGACCTCATAAAACCCTCTACGCACAGGCTTGACACGCGCAGCAAACCACGGCGTTACCTTCTTGTTCATAGCTGTATCCTTTCTGCAATCATCAATCCCACCTGATAAGCCGCGATCCACGCCACGCCAATCCACACGGCCAGAGCGAGTAAGCGGTAGCGGTAGGCGTTGCGCTCTAGGCGATTGCGCTCGGCCTCCAAGCGTTGCATCGTTGACATTTGGCGCTCTTGTTCCCATTGGTCGAAAAGGCCGATCATGCCGCGCTGCTAGAAAAAACCTAGAATTGCGCCAAACGGCGGCACGAAGATTCCAACGATTCGCGCAACGAACAAGCCGGTGATTGGGTCGGAAATGTGATAGATAAACTTCACGGCATTTGCAATCCAGCCGCCGCAACCCAAAAGAATGAACAGAACAACAGTCAACTCGACAAGCGTGTAACCAGTCTGCAATCGCTTCATTACTTCCTCCGTAGTTAGTTAATCGCCCACCACGCCAACAGAATCACGCCCCAGATGGGAACGGCGGAAAGATCGTCGGGTTCGGGGGAGGTCATGCTGCGGCTCCGTGATTACGCGCCTTGACGCGCCAGCGTTCGGCACTGGCAAGGTGATTACGCGCATCATTCAAACGCCCTTCCTTCGCTGCGTAATCCGCTGCCTTGTAGTTGTCGCGCATCAGCGCAATAGCGAGGTCGCGCATTTGGCTTTGGTTCTCGCCTACCGTCGGAATTTTCATGGTGCCCTCCACTCAGTTACCCCGGCGCAATCGGGCGGGGATGGGTAATCCTTTTACGCCCTTCGCAACCCCTTGTCAACAAGTATTTGACAGCGGCCTTGAAATATGCATAATGGCGGGCATGGACTATAAAACATTTCTTGCTGAATCCGCTAAACGTCGTGTCGAAGTAGCCAAGTTGCGCAAGATGGGCTGGACGTGGCGCAAGATCGCCGAATCGTTCAATATTACGCCGCAGCGAGCGCAACAGCTAGGCAAGACGAAGAAAGAGCAGGCCACCGCATGACTTGCGATAAGAAGCGGTAGCGCGCGCAAATGATCAAGCCCGTCAAGCGCGAGAACCGATTGCTGCGCGAGGAAAACGCAGCGCTGCGGCGGGCGTTGAAGTCGCCGGTATAACAACATCAACGCTTCAGGGAGCCCCATGACAGCACTCTGCATTTACCACGGCAATTGTGCCGATGGCTTTTCTGGCGCATGGGTCGTTCGCCGCGCCCTCGGAAACGCTACCGAGTTTCATGCGGGCGTGTATCAATCTCCGCCGCCTGACGTGCGCAAGCGCCACGTAGTGCTGGTCGATTTCTCCTACAAGCGCCCGGTCATGGAAAAGATCGTCTCTGAAGCGCAGTCCGTTCTTGTCCTCGATCACCACAAAACCGCCCGCGACGACCTCGTTAATTTAACGGGAGCACAGGTGATTTTCGACATGGAGCGCGCCGGCAGCAAAATCGCTTGGGATTACTACTTTCCGAACGAGGCGCCGCCGCCCGTTCTGCTTCACGTCGAGGACCGGGACCTGTGGCGCTTCGCGCTGCCGAAAACGCGTGAAATTCAGGCCAATATCTTTTCCTACCCGTATGACTTCGCGGTGTGGGACCGGCTGATGGCGAGTGATCCTGTTGTTCTTGCCGTCGAAGGCGAGGCTATCGAGCGCAAGCACTTCAAGGACATTGATGAACTGCTCGGCGTGGTGCAGCGGCGCATGAACATCGGCGGGCACAACGTACCGGTTGCCAATCTTCCATACACCTTGGTATCTGATGCTGCGCACAAGATGGCGCAAGGTGAGCCGTTCGCGGCTTGCTATTGGGACACGCCAAAGGGCCGCATCTTCGGTTTGCGCTCGACCGATGCCGGGGTTGACGTTTCCGAGATAGCCAAGCCGTACGGTGGTGGCGGGCACCGAAATGCGGCTGGATTCACGTTGCCATTTGCGGCCGCGGCTGCGTTTGAGGTTGCCCCATGACGCCATCCTCCATTTCAAGTGCCTGGCTGCGCGGGCCGCACGCAGAGCACGCGGTGCTGCCGATTCCTGCCGAGGTGGTGCGGCTGCTGGATGCGGCGAAGGGGGCGGGGTGAACTATTCGGACTTCATCGACCACAAGACGCAACTCGGTTCGATGGACGGCTTCGATCCGCTTTGGATGCCGGATTTTCTATTTCCGTTTCAGGAAACGCTTGTTGATTGGGCGCTGCGTAAGGGGCGCGGGGCGCTATTCGAGGATTGCGGATTAGGCAAGAGCCCGCAGGAACTTGTGTGGGGCGAAAACGTAGTCCGCAAGACAAACAAACCGGTTCTGCTGCTGACGCCGATTGCGGTCGGCGCCCAGATGCTAGGCGAGGCGGCGAAGTTCGATATTGAGGCGCATCGCTCGCGCGATGGCAAAGTCTATTCCGGCATCAACATCACCAACTATGAAAAGCTGCACCTGTTCAATCCGCAGGATTTTGGCGGCGTCATTACCGATGAATCCAGCATCCTCAAATCATTCTGCGGCCAATACAAATCCGAGATAACCGAGTTTATGCGCAAGATCGCGTATCGGCTATTGGGAACAGCGACGGCCGCGCCGAATGATTACATCGAACTCGGAACCAGCAGCGAGGCCCTGGGCGAACTTGGCTACATGGACATGCTTTCGCGCTTTTTCAAGAACGATCAGAACAATACGATCAAGGCGCTTGCGTATCACAACCGCGGCCAGAACTTTGCGCAGATAGACGAGTCCGCAAAGTGGCGATTGAAGGGACACGCCGAGGTTCCGTTCTGGCGTTGGGTCTGTTCATGGGCGCGGGCCTGCAGGAAGCCGTCCGACCTTGGCTTTAACGATGGCGCCTTCGTTCTGCCGCCGCTGGTCGAGCGGGATTATCTGGTCGAGGCGAGCACCAATGCACCGGGGATGCTATTCGCGCTTCCCGCGGTCGGGCTGAAAGAGCAGCGCGAGGAGCGGCGCAGGACCATCAAGGAACGCTGCACCAAGGTTGCCGAGCTTGTAGGCGACCAGAACGAGGCAACGCTGATCTGGTGCCATTTGAACGAGGAAGGTGACCTGTTGGAGCGCCTGATACCCGGCGCCGTTCAGGTCAGCGGGAAAGATTCGGACGACGCCAAAGAGGAAAAGTTCCTCGCATTCTCAAGCGGCCAGGCAAAGAAACTTATCACCAAGCCGAAGATCGGCGCCTGGGGAATGAACTGGCAGCATTGCGCGCATCAGACGTTTTTCCCATCGCACAGCTTCGAGCAGTATTACCAGGGCGTCAGGCGGTCCTGGCGTTTCGGCCAGACTCGGCCGGTGCGCATCGACATCGTTACAACCGAGGGCGAAAAGTCGGTACTGAAAAACCTGCAGCGCAAAGCACAGGCCGCCGACAAGATGTTCTCGAAACTCGTTGAGCACATGCGCGACGCGGAGAAGATCGCGCGCAGCGTGCCATTCACAAAAAGGGAGCAGATACCAGCATGGCTTGCCTAGATCAAAAGATTACCGATAAGTTCGCAATCTACAATTCCGATTGCATCGAAATCATGCAGGCGATGCCGGCAGAGTCGGTCCATCTGTCCGTCTACTCGCCGCCGTTCGGCGGGCTGTTCGTGTATTCCAGCTCCGAACGCGACCTGTCGAACTGCCTTGACTACGATCAATTCTTCGAGCACTACCCCTATGTCGTGCGCGAACTGGCGCGGATCACGATGCCCGGCCGCATGACGGCGGTCCACGCCGCGGAAGTACCGAACAGCAACAGCGTCACGGAGTCGCTGAAGGATGTCCCCGGCGTCATTATCCGGCTGCACGAAAAAGAGGGCTGGCGCTACTGTGGCCGGCACGCGATATGGAAAGAGCCGCTTGCTGTTCGATTGCGCACGATGCAAAAGAACCTTGCGCACGCTTCCGTTGTTGCGGACTCCATTGATTGCGGCGTTGCTTCCGCTGATTTCCTGCTGCTATTTCGCAAGCTAGGGAAAAACCCTGTTCCAGTTGCGCACCCAATGGGCCTGACCGAATACGCCGGCGAGCGTAAGCCGCCAAGCGAACTCCTGCAGTACCGCGGATGGAAGGGCAAGCAAACCGAAAACCGCTGGTCACATTGGATCTGGCGGCAATACGCCGACTGCATGTGGGATGACGTTCGCATCGGCCGCGTCCTGCCGTTCAAGGGTGCGCGAGATTCAGAGGATGAAAAGCACGTCCACCCGCTGCAGCTTGACGTAATCGACCGGATTATCACGCTGCGGACCAATCCAGGGGAAACCGTGCTGACGCCGTTCATGGGTGTCGGATCGGAGGTCTACAGCGCGCTCTGTATGGGCCGGAAAGGCGTCGGAATAGAACTCAAGCCATCCTACTATCGGCAAGCTGAAAAGAACGTCGCAGCGGCCTATGACGGCAAGCCTTGCGAGGAAAATTACTCACTGGATTTTGGCGATGCAGAGCAAGAGCCAGTCGCTGCTTGAGGCAGTCGCCAACATCCTGATCGGCATGGGCGTTGCCTTTGCCGGCCAGTTGATCGTGTTTCCTGCGCTCGGCATTGCGGTGCGCCTGGATCAGAACGTCACTATCACGATTGCCTTTACTGCGATTTCGCTTGCACGCAGTTATGTGCTGCGCAGGCTGTTTAATCGTTGGCACAAGGTTGCCGCATGACAACCGACCAGCCCCCACAAGCCTTCGCCGAACGCCTTGCCGCGGTGTATGCGCGCCGATTCTGGACACTCCCCGAGATTGCCGCATGAGGCTCGATTCGCAGCGCAGGCAACCAGCTAGTCCATTCGCGCCAGCGTTCGCTGTGGCTGGCAGTCTTGCTCGGGCTAGGCATAACCACCGCCGCCGCCTGTTCGACGCTCCAGAGGCCCGTTGCGCGCTTTGCAGGCGGGATTACGACAAGTTGCCTCAGTACGGCAATTACTGTTCAGCGGCATGTCGGCGGCTGGATAGGCAGAGACGGGCGAGGGCAGGATGAAATTCTACTGCAAGGAATGCCATGCGCCGATCTGGGATTTCGGCTGGTGTAGTCCGGGTTGTCGTGAGGCTTGGATATGGAGGAATAAGTAAAGCGTCAGGGCGCGCGCCGTTTTATGGCACAGCTTCGTACCGGACTCGGGTGAACCCAGAACAGAGTCGGCAGGCCACAGGGCCGTTTATCTGTGGTGATGTAGAAATCCGGGCGCTGATCCACCGCCTATCAACCCGGTCCCTCCTTGAGGGCTAACGAGTACCTCTGCCTGTTATATGGGCATTCAAGAGGGAAAGAGGCGGTGAGTGGGTGAATGACGAGTTATGCACAGGTTTATGCACAGAGTTATCCACAGAAGGGAGGGGAAATGGGTAAGGTGCTGGAGCTAATCAAATCTAGCTCGCAACTATCTGATTTTGACTTGTTCTGGGAAATTTACCCGCGCCGCAAAGCGAAACTTGACGCGCTCAAAGCGTGGAGGCAAACCGAAGGGCTGCGCCCGCCGATTGAAAAGGTTTTAGCAGCGATTGAGGAAATGATCGAGGAACACGATTTCCGCGCAGATCCGAATTGCACTTATCTACCCTATCCAGCTTCGTGGCTCCGCGCGGGCCGTTGGGACGACGAATGACTCAAGTCGAAGCCATCCGCGATCACATCAAGCGGTTCGGAATGATCACGCCAGCGGAAGCCTATTCGCTTTACGGCTGCCTGGCCTTGCACAGTAGAGCCGCTGAATTGCGGGACATGGGCGAGGACATTGTTTGCACGATCAGGACGAACGGGCGCAAAAGGTGGGGAGAATATTCAATGAGGCAAGCGGAGCTAGCGCTGTGACTGAAATCACCTACCTCGACGTAGGCCGCGAACTGGCCGTCCCGCACCGCCTGATAAATCCAGAGATCGTGTCCTACACGCTCGAAAAATCAATCGTGGAAAACGGTAAGCGCGTCATCAAGCGCACGAAAATGGAATATACCGTGGTAACGGCGGAGCGGGTGAAGTGAATCCTTTGGCGACGCGTGCGCGGGCAGAATTTTTCTTGCGCATCGGACAACGCGGCCGTACGGACGATAGGCAAAGGGATGATTACACGTTGCCCTTATGGCCGCTCCCATTGATCTTGGAAGCGGATGGGACGCTTAGTGATGATGCGCGCCATTTACTAGCGGCGGAGCTGGTGAAATGACGCGCAGCGCTGGCGAGAGATTGCTGGAAACGCACCTTAAAGCGTTCAAAGTCGGCGGGTGGGTGCCCGAGTACCGCTTCGATTCGATACGGCGCTGGCGGGCCGATTTCGCGTTTCCAAAGGCCAAATTACTTGTTGAGGTCGAAGGTGGAACGTGGACTCAGGGCAGGCACACCCGAGGCAAGGGATTTGAGGCGGACTGTGATAAGTACAACGCCGCGGCAACGTTAGGCTGGCGCGTGCTGCGATTCACTCCCGGCATGATCAAGCGGGGCGAGGCGGTAAATGTGATCTGCGGGGCGCTCTGATGCCTGAACGGCCCAAGTTCCTAACTCGCACCATCCGCCTAGTCGGGCAGGCGCAGCGCGATATTGCTATAGCGGCGGTGAGCAACGCCCCGATTGATCCAGATAAGCCGCTTGAGCTGATCTTGCGCGAGGAAAAGAAAACCCGCAAGCCGGATCAGAATTCTGCTATGTGGTCAGGGCCGCTTTTTGACATTGCTAAGCAAGCCTGGGTTCAGGGCAGGCGGTATCCAGCCGAGACTTGGCATGAATACATGAAGCGCGAATACCTGCCAGAGATTGACGACGCCGACATTGATTCTTTGGTACGCGAGGGCTATCGGAAATGGGACATCGACCCGTCCGGCAAGCGTGTTCTGATCGGCAGCACCACGCAGCTTACCGTTAAGGGCATGGCGATATACATGGAGCAGATTTGCGCATATGGGGCTGGATTGGGCGTGCAGTTTTCTACGGTGAGGGCGGCATGAACGACCGCGAGCACCTAAGCCGAATCCATGATCTACCCTGCATGATTTGCTTGCTGTGGATAGGTGTCCGCAATACCCAAGTCGAAGCCCATCACATAGGCGACTCAAGCGAGCGCAGCGACTGGCTGACCATACCGCTCTGCCCAGACCATCATCGCGGCCCTAACGGGTTTCATGGAGCCGGGGAACGCGCATTTAATCGGATGTACAAAACAAACGAGCTGCAACTTTTGGGAATGACGATAAAGGAGCTAGCAAAATGAGGAATCACGGCAAAGGCCCCGCCCTAAGCATCAACGAACCGAACCGGGGAGGAACGAACGAAACGAACGCATGGAAAATGCGCATCGAAGCCCAAACAGCCGCCCCGCCTCCGGTGCGCGAGTTCAAGCCGCTCCGGGGCTATGTGCTGCCGAGGGAGGATGAGCGTGCGAGATATGCCGGGATTCCTAGCAGGTACGCGATATGAGCGATGCGCTGATGCACGGAACCACCGATCCCAATAAGTTCGCGTTTTTGAATCCGAGCTACAACATGACGTTCAGCAACACAGACGGCGTAATCGGAACACTCGATTTCAACGGCCCGGAAATGGTATTTACCGGGAAAGCCGAGGAATCCGCAAAGGTGTTCTTTGATTTCGTCGCCAAGTGTTTCGCGCAGCGCCTTGCAGAACTTGAGCAGGACAAAAAGCGCCTTGAATATGTGATGCCAATCATCAGCGGCGACGATACGCCAGACGCGAATCACAGGACGCACAAGATAGCCGCTGCGCTCACGTTGGGCATGGAAGGCCGCGCCTGCATTGATGGCGCGATGAGGAAAAGTGACCGTCGCGCTTGAAAAGTGGCAATTTCGCGACCCGGCAGACGTTGCTGAGCGTATCGAATCCGGCACTTGCCAGGGCTGCTCGTTCATCGTTCGCCTGACGGTATCCGGGGAGCTGGTCGAGAGTTGCGGGCGGCATCGGCGGTATGGGAAAAAGTGTGGGGATTACTTGGAGGCGCTAAGTGGGAAATAAGAACGATAGCCCGACAATCGCAGGAATGCCCGAGGCGCGTCTTGAATGGCACTTGGACAACTGGAGGCGGTATATGCGCTCAGACGTGGCCGTTGACGGCTTTCCGGGCCGTTCGGCTGGTTGTCTAGTTGGCGGGCTATCCGCGACGTTTGACGAGCTTGTGGACGCCGCTGATAAGCGATGTGCTCAAGCCGTGGACGCGCTCATGTTGGGACTGGCCCCGGCCGAGCGAGCGGCGATCAGCCATATTTACCTGTATGCGGTTTTCAGGTTCCAAAGGGACAATCTTGACGATCTGCTGCTGTCTGGGCGTTTCAAGGTGGCGAAGGGGCTGGTTAGCCGGGGATTCTACTGATGGTGTTATGGGTATTGACAGCCACTATGGATAGGTATATAAGACTTTTTGAGAGCAGCCCCTGCTCGCCCAGAATTCTAGAAGCCGCTAGGCAACACCGCAGCACCACCGATAAACAGGAATGCCCGCCGCTAGCGGGCTTTTTCATTTCAAGCCGACTGCGCAGCCCACCTCCCCGGATGCGCGGCGGCACGCAGCGACATGCTGCCTTTGCCACGCACCTACCCTGAGCGGGTGTCGTGGCGCTCTTTATTTCGCCTGTTGTCCTTTCTACCATGCTCACGGCGGGACATGAGGCACCAGTTTTGAGGCGTGACAGCCGCTTGGCAGGGCTTGCCGACGAAAGCTAATAGCCTATCGTCATTCGCGGATTCGCGGGAATGGCAAGGAAACACTAAGCGCCTGGCGCTAAAGCGGAAAACGCCGTATGCCCTTCGCCTCAAATCCTATTCGGCCAGCGCCTTGCTTCCCCCCTTCGCTGCTCTTGTCATTGCGTGCCCCTTGTGTCAATGCGCCGTGGCGCCGCCGTGTGAGCGTTCGCCAGGTGCCGGTGCTTCGCACAGAACTCGTTTTTCAGCGTCAACGTTCGGCAGCCCGCGTGCTGGCAGGTGGTCAGTTTCGCTACTGGACTTCCCCCAACTCGCACACCCCCCTTGGTAACTTCTAGAGGGTTTCCGCCAGACGGTACAGAGAGGGGGGCGCAAACAGGTCTGATAGGACCGTGGGGTGGTACAGCAAGTGGTGTCTCTGTACCGTGGGGCGGTGCAATAGAGGCCTTGTCTGTACCGCGGGGCGGTCTAAGGCTCGCGTTTTTGATTGGGGTGACGTTGCGGTAAGCGCCGCGCTTGAAAGCCTTCTCTACGCCAAGATCGTAGCCGGGTAGCTTGTCGAGTATGCGCCAGGTCACGGCGTACCAGCTTGCTCGATTGGGTCGCTGCCCCTTAACAGTTTCAAAGATCAATTCCGCCGCGAGTAGCTCGCGCTTCGTTTGGGAATTATATACTTGACTCCCTTGCACTATAAAAACCAGTCTGTGCCCTGGTTTTTCATTCAGAAAACCAGTCTGTGCCCTGGTTTACTCGCTTCCATGATTGCTAGGCCGATGACCTCAGCCATATGTGGCGGGTTGCTATCCCCTAGCGCTTCGATCCGTTCTCGCCGCTCGTGAACCCCTTCGGCACGCCAAGTGTCCATTCCAAAAGCCGGGATGGAATCCGGGTTCCAATCACCTCGGGCAATTGCTGCCCTCTTGACGCTGTCAATCGCGGATGGGACCGCGCGCCAGGCGATCTCCAATCTCGGCAGGTTGGCGCAGGCAACCAAGAACACTCGCCTGCGAAGATACGGCGCACCAACGTCACAAGCGCCGAACTTAAGTCTTGCGACGTGGAATCCAGCGTAGGAAAGACTGTTACTGACTTCGGCTTCCCATGCCGAGTTTCCGGGGGGCTGCTCCACGACAAACCATTCTGCACCCATGTTGACCCCGATACGCAACATGCTTGGCCAGAGACTATCTCCGGTTCTGTAGCCGTGAATTGCACTGGCAACGCTTGTTCGCTGGCACGGCGGACCTCCGATACAAATTTCTGCGGTGAATCCGGTAAAGGTTCTAACGTCGTCATGGATTGGAATATCCCCAAAGTTTTCAAAAATGCGTCGTCTGCGCCAAGGATTTATTTCGCAAAAAGCAACAGTTTTTATCCCCGCACGCGAAAGACCGAGCGCGTGGCAACCGACACACGAGAAAAGATCAACGGCCCGCATTTCTCGACTTTGCAGCCAACCGCTTCCGGCGTCTCGCTGGCTTGCTTTTCGGCTTTGGCCGATAGGAAAGAACTCGGTCAACAATGGCGTCTAGAGCTGCTGGCGGTTTCTTCATGCGATCAAGCCCTGATAGGTGATGCGACGGCCAACAGTCGCAGTAATCATGCTGTTGAGGCGGTCAAGCGTCTGCCGCTTCACGTTGCCATCGTTCAGCCGGAACGTGAACTCATTGACGTACCGGCCAAGGTGCTTGTCGCTGGCGTGGTGATAGACGCCAATAAGACCACGTTTCAGGACGGCCCAAACGCTCTCAATTCCGTTGGTTGTCACGCCATCGCGGACGTATTCCCCGCCACTATGGTTCACCGTGCCATGCTTGAAGAACAGGCCGACAAGCCCACTATAGGCTTTGGCTTCGTCGGTGTGCAGGGTCGAACCGGCCTCAATGTGAGTATGAATCGCCGTATGAATGTTCGCGGTATCCGCTGCGTCAATCGGCTTGGCAATCGTCCTGCCGCCGCGTTCGCGCATACCCATAACCGCCGCCTTGCCAACAGAGCCGCGCCCCATCTTGAGTTTCTTGCTGGCGTGTTTGTTGGCTTCCTTGCCGCCGATGTACGTTTCGTCAATCTCAACGATGCCGCTCAGGATGGTTGGATCGTTGCCGCAGGCTTCGCGCAGCCGCTGCAGGACGAACCAAGCGGACTTTTGCGTAATGCCGATTTCCTTGCTCAGTTGCAAGCTGCTGATGCCCTTGCGCGAGGTTACGAGCAGGTACATAGCATACAGCCACTTGTGCAGGGGAACGTGCGACCGCTCGAAGATGGTCCCGGTGCGGACGGTGAAATCTTCCTTGCACTGATTGCAGCGGTAGAAGCCGCCAGCCCGAACGGTGATCCTATCGGCCAGGCCGCAGACCGGGCAGCGTGCGCCTTGCGGCCAAAGCCTACCCTCCAGATATACCCGCGCCGACTCCTGGTCGGGGAACATCTTGAACAATTCAAAGGTGCTTATCGTGATCTTGTCATTCATGGTTTTCTCCTTGGACTATGCCTTAAATATAGCGCAAAGTCACGAGGGAGTCAAGTATATAATTCCCTTAAATATTGAAAGGATCAAACATGCACTATCGCAACGGACGTGAGGCGCAAAACGGTGACAAGATCGTGAAACTCGAAGGCGGGAAAGTGGTTGCCTTTGGCGTTCTGCACAGCGCAGTGCCAGGAAACGATTACTGCAACGGCAACATCGCCGTTATCCAATCGGCTACGGATTACGCCTGCATGTGCGACTGTCTGCACATTGATGACGTTGCCGCAATGCTGGCAGAGAAAGGCATGGACAAGCGGCCGGAAAGTAAATAGCGCAACCGTGAAGCGGACGAAAGCAAAGCCCAAGCCGGTATACACGCAGGAAATGGTGTCCGACAATCGCCTTGATGCAGCCATCGGTTGCTATCGCCGCATTCCAACCTGCCAAGACTGACTTAGACATCACCCGAAACGCCGAATGCAGGATCGACGGCCAAAATCCCTGCGGGCGCTGACGCAACCCGGTTTGCCTGTCCTGCCAAGGGGTCCAAAGCCAGCCGGGTATCTCCTCCTGCTCCGGGCGCGGGCGGCGCCAACTTAACCACGAGTGATTGATGAAAAAATTCTACGTTTCAAACACTCGCCGAAGCCAGAGGGCTGAATGCTTGGCCTTTGTCGGCGGCGCGGAACAGATTCAGGTCGATTACTCAGCCTGGGCCGAGGTCAACGGGACAGTGACCGGCGTCACCGTGTCAACCGAGTACGGCGATGCCGCTGTGAGTGCTGAGAGCCTGACGGCCAACGTCAAGTCCTTCCTGGTCACCACAACCAACTCCGGCAAGACGCTGCTCAAGCTCGTGGCCACGGACGGCACGGACATCGACGTGACTTGGCTGGAAATCGTGGCGAAAGATCCGGCTTTGGCGTTCTCGGACGATTACGGGATGGCGGCGTAAGTCGCGGCGATTGAAAAACAATCAAGCGATTGAAAAATAATCAATGGGAATCAAAGGCGGGCAACGTCCAGGCGCTGGGCGAAAAAAGGGTGTGCCGAACAAGCGAACGGCTGCGGTTCAGAAAGCCGTGGCAAAGTCTGGGCTGACCCCGCTTGGCTACATGATCGCCCGGTTGCGCGATGAGAAAGAAGACCCGAAAGTGCGGCGCGAAATGGCGCAGGCAGCCGCACCCTACGTGCATCCGCGGCTGTCGGCGGTTGCTCATTCTGGGCCAGACGGCGGGCCGATTTCGGTGCAGGTGATGTTCGGTCCTGATTGATGGGTGTCGTAAAGGTCCGCTTCCCGCCAAAGCTCAAGCCGCTGTTCCGGCCGGCGCGGTACAAGGTTCTGTGGGGCGGACGAGACGCCGGGCGGTCATGGGGTGCTGCAAGGGCTTTGCTGACCGTGGGGGCGTCCAAACCGCTGCGCATACTCTGCGCTCGGGAGATTCAGAAGACGCTGGCAGACTCGGTTCTGGCGCTCCTGAAGGACCAAATCAAGCTGCTTGGTCTGGGCGAGTTCTACGGAGCGGACGAAACCTCTGTTTCAGGCCGAAACGGGACGGAGTTCATCTTCACCGGCCTGAGAGACCTGGACGCGAACAAGATCAAGTCGTACGAGGGCGTGGACATCGCCTGGGTTGAGGAAGCCGAGACGCTTTCCAAGCGCTCGTTCAACATCCTTGACCCGACCGTTCGAAAGGACGGCTCGGAACTGTGGTTCACGTTCAACGCGCAGCTGGATTCGGACTTCATCTACGATCATTTCGTGGTGAACCAGGCACCTGGCGCCGTCGTCGTCTACATGACGTGGCGCGACAATCCCTGGGCATCCGGGGTGCTGGAGGCTGGCCGGGAGCACATGCGGCTGACCGATAGCGAGGAATACGAGAACATCTGGGAAGGCAAGGTGCGCACCACGGTGGTTGGCGCGATCTACGCCAACGAGCTGCGCGCGGCCTACGAAGCCGGGCGAGTGTGCGAGGTCAAGCACGATCCGAATGTTGCCGTCTTCACGGCCTGGGACATCGGCCACACGGATGACACGGCAATTTGGTGGTATCAGATCGTCGGCGGCGAGATTCACGTCCTCGAGGGCTACAGCAAGAGCGGCGGCACGCCTTCGGACTTCGCAACGCAGATCCTCGGCCGGAAGGTGCAGATTGACCTGGTAGACGGAGAACTGAAGGTCACGATTGGCGAGCCGGTCCCAGAACTGGCGCACCGCACGAAGTACCGCTATGACACGCACTGGCTGCCGCATGACGCCAGGGCGAAGACGTTGGCCGCGCATGGCAAATCGACGCAGGAGCAGTTGCAGGCCGCATTGGGCTGGATTGTGCGCATCACGCCTAGCCTGGACCGGGAAGACGGCATCAAGGCCGCCAGGACCACGCTTGGCCGCTGCTGGTTCGACAAGGGCGGGTGCTCAGAAGGGCTTGGAGCGCTCCGCCGATACCGGCGAGAACTGAAAAGCGACGGTGTTTCACTGACTCCTATCCCGTTGCATGACTGGGCATCGAATTACGCGGACGGTTTCCGCTACCTCGCTGTCGCGTGGTCCGCTCCCAGCCGTACGAAAGACGAATCGACACCGAAACCCGACGCCTACGGCGAAGATGAACCGGAGAACGAATGGAAAGTAGCCTGACCACCGAGACCGGCAAGGCGAAGGTCGAGCGCTTCCTGACCGACACGGCCGACGCGCGGGTGCTGTCCGAGAAATGCCGGGATTACTTTGACGGCAAGCAATGGACGCAGGCGGAGCGGACAAAGCTCACCGCGCGCGCTCAGGCGCCGATCACGGTCAACCGCGTCAAACCGAAGGTGAAGGGGCTGATCGGCCTGTACGACATGCGGCTGACTGACCCGAAAGCCTACCCGCGCACGAAGAAGCACGAAAAGGCGTCCGAAGTGGTCACGGATGGATTGCGCTATGTGGCAGACAGCAATCATTTTTCCACGCTGCGGGTCGCTGTTGCAGAGTGCTTCTTTGTCGAGGGCTACGGCGGCGCGATTGTGGACGTGCTCCAGAAAAAGAGCGGCGAGATTGAAATACGCGTCGAGGACATTCCTTGGGACCGGATTTACTTCGACCCGCACTCGCGCAAGAAAGACTTCAGCGATGCGCGCTACAAAGGCGTGATTCTGTGGATGCACCAGGACGAGGCCGAAGAGAAGTTCCCCGGCGTCGATTTCAATTCGATCATCAACGCGGCTGAGTACACCGACGAGACGTTCGAAGACCGGCCGCGGTGGGTTGACCGTTCGGCCAAGCGTGTGCGCATCGCCCTGCATTACGAGATCGTCAAGGGCAAATGGATGATGGCCGCGTTCGTCGGCGATACGTTCCTCGTCGAGCCGCAGGAGTCGCCTTTCCTGGACGACGACGGCGAGCCGTGCTGCCCGATTGAGCTTGTGTCCGCGAACGTGGACCGGAACAACAACCGCTATGGCGAGGTGGCCGGGTTCCTTGACCAGCAAGACGAGATCAACCATCGGCGCAGCAAGTTCCTGCACAACCTGTCGTCACGTCAGACGCACGGCAGGAAGGGAGCGGTAAAGGACATCCCGGCGCTCAAGCGCGAGATGAAGAAGCCGGACGGCCACGTCGAATGGGAGGGGGAAAAGTTCGGGGAAGATTTCGGCGTCATTCCAACGAGCGACATGGCGCGCGGTCAGTTCGAACTGTACCAGGACGCGAAGGGCGAGCTTGATTCGGTGTCCTACAACGCGCAACTGGCCGGCGAGCGCCAGAGCGGGAGCTTGTCTGGCATCGCCATCAACCGGCTACAACAGGCCGGAACGATCGAACTGAACACCGACTATTCAATGCTCGCCGGATGGGAGAAGCGCGTTTATCGGCAGATCTGGGCGCGCATCAAGCAGTTCTGGACCGCCGAGAAGTGGATTCGCGTCACGGATGATCAAGACGCGCTGCGCTGGGTCGGATTCAACACGCCGCTGACCGCGCAGCAGTTCCTTGAGGAAAAGATCAACGACGAATCGCTGCCGCTGACCGAAAGGCAACAGGCGAGCGCAGCCTATCAGATGCTGGTGCAGTCGAATGACCAGCGGTTGAATGCGATTGTCGGAGTAAAGAACGACGTTGCTGAAATGGACGTGGACATCATCATCGACCAGTCCTTTGATGTGATCAACATCCAGCAGGAGCAGTTCCAGGCGCTGGTGCAGTTCGGGCAAGGAAACCCGGACATCGACATCATCGACCTGATCGAGCTGTCGCAGTTGCGCGGCAAAGAGGCGCTGATCGAGAAGATCCAGAAGCGCCGCCAGGCCGCCGCAGAGGCCGCTGGGAACGTGAAGGACGTGCAAGCGCAGACCGAGCAGGCGAAGGTGTTCAAGCTCGCCGCAGAGGCCGATAGCACTCAAGCGCAGGCCGATCAGCGCAAGATCGAGAATCAACTGCTGCTCACGCAACCTGACAAGGTGACAAGCGTAGCAGTCTGACGGGCGTAACAGCGGGTCGCCGCCGCACCGAATCCGAGCCGCCTTGTGCGGCTTTTTTGTTGGTAGTGCCGTCGCCGGGCTCCGGGCGTGCTTATGGTCGCCGCATTTCGGGCGCGAAAGGTGAACATCATGGCCGAGAAAGAAGAGAGTTCCACCGAAGAAACCGGGACGCTTGAGTCCCTGAATATCTCTGATGTCTTCAACGACTCCAAGACTGACGCCAAAGCGGATGAATCCGCAGAGGGGAAAGCCGAAGACGAGAAGGGCGAACAGTCTGGCGAAAAAGCCGACGACAAGACGAAAGCGGAGTCGCCATCCGCTGAAGAAACCGGTCTAAAAGCGGCACTCGCAGCAGAAAGACGCAGGCGACAGGAAGCCGAAGGAAAGCTCCGCGAGAAAGACGCGGTGAAAGCGAAGGCCCCTGACCCGATCGAAGACCCTGAAGGATATGCAAGCCATCTACGGGCCGAGAACGGGCGTAACGAGTTCAAGACGAAGATCGCGCTATCGCGGGATCTGATGATTGATACTCGGGAAGACTTCATCGAGAAAGAGAAGGTCTTCATGGGGTTGGTTGCGGACGAAGCGGGAAACATCACCGATGAATCCTTGTTCCGCAAATTCCAGAACGCTCCAAATCCCGCGCGTTTTGCCTACAACCACGCGAAAGAACACCTCGAAGTCCAAGAGTTGAAGTCTCCCGAGTACCGGGAAAAGCTCAAGGCCGAGATTCGCGCCGAGTTGGAAGCGGAACGCAAGGAGAAAAAGCCGAAGTCCGCAACTGAAGTGCCTGACCTTACCAAAGCAACGGCCGCAGCATCGAATTCAACCGCCGTCGAGGAATTGACGGAACTCTCGGACATGTTCCGGGATTCGAAACTGTAGCCCCAAACCATAAGAGGCAATTGAAATGGGCGCAAGCACTATCCAAACCGGCAATCAAACCACGCGATTCCAGTCCGAAGTCCGGCTGGAGTACGTCCGTGGCGGGCGTTTCGGGCCGTACATCGGCAACAACATGAACGCCATCATTCAGACGAACAACAACCTGAAAAAGACCAGCATTCCGATGGTGACCAGGCTGAAAGGCGGCGGCGTCAAAGGTTCGACGCAACTGTCCGGCGCCGAGGAAGCGCTGTCGAACTACGCCGCAACGCTGCAGCCGACCTACTGGCGGAACGGCGTCCTGATTGACAACGAGGAAAACGAAAAGGCCGAATTCGACCTGTTCTCCGAGGCGCGTCCGGCGCTGATGAACTGGGCGATGGAAAAGAAACGCGACCAGATCATTCAAGCGATGGGCGCAATCGAGGCCGGCGGGACGTACTACAACTACGGCGGCACGGAAGGCGCTTACGGTTCGTCTGCGGCGTCCGCGGCGAACATGGACACCTGGAACACGAACAACCATGATCGCGTCCTGTACGGGAAAGCCAAGTCGAACAACACGGCCGGGAACCATACCACCAGCCTTTCGACGATCGACACCACCAACGACAAACTGACTGCCGCAATGGTCACGCTCTTGAAGCGCATGGCCGTGCAAGCGCGTCCGTTCATCCGCCCGGTGATGCTGAAGGGTGACGTGCCGTGGTTCGTGTTCTTTGTCGGCTCCTACGGATTCCGCGATTTGTCGGCGGATTCGACCGTCGCCCAAGCCAACCGCGAAGCGTGGGACCGCGGCTTGGATAACCCGATCTTCTCCGGCGGTGATCTGATCTATGACGGCGTGATCATCAAGGAAGTGCCGGAAATCGACATCTTCATCGATGGCGACGGCACCGGATCGCCGTGGGATGGCGTCTGGGGCGCAAACGCCGCATCGGCGGACGGCCTGGACAACGGCGGCGACACTGCCAGCCGCATCGGAATCGGTTTCTTCTGCGGAGCGCAGGCTCTGGGCTTCGGTATCGGCCGCATGGCCTCGTTCAAGCGTCGCAAGGAAGACGACTACGAACACCTGAACGGCGTCGGCGTGTCGATGAAGCACGACATCAAGAAGTTGTTCTACAACGGCAAGCAGCACGGCATGGTGACCAGCTTCCATTCCGCCGCTGTTGACGCCTAAGAGGTGACCTGATGGCTTCCAATCGGCCTTTACCCGGTGACTTGACCGTCACAGGGATGGATCAGGCGTCCATGTACGCATGGATGGCAAACGTGACCGACCTTCTGAACGAACTCAAGGCCGATCACGACACGAACCAGACCCACCTGACCAACATGAAAACGCTGGTCAACAACACGCGCACCTACCTGACCGGGGACCGCCTCTTTTCTGGGAACCCGGCGCTTGCCATCAGCAGCAATTTCGATGTCAAGACAGGGGGCGCGTGCGTGGTGTCTATCGACGGCGTTTTGAAAAACGTCGCCGTAAGCGCCGCTTGCGACACCGGAACGGCAGAGACTATTCCTGCTGGAAAGTGGAATGTGTTCCTTGTCAGCGCGAGTGTTAGCGGTGCATTGGCCTCGACGTGGGGGGCGGCGTCGGCAGCATACACAACGGAAGCGCTGGCAATCGCGGCGCTGCCTGCGGCTCCCGCATCAAGGGCACCGGTCGGGTATGTCACGGTGAAGGCGCACGCAACGGCTGGATTCACAGCCGGAACGGATGCGCTGAAAACCGGTATCGGCGGAACCGTTGCAGCGGAGACGAACTACTACAACCTCGCCGATCCGGCTGTAACCGTCTCCGCGGCTGTCTCAACGTCTTCGGAAGCGGCGCTTGCCAATTCCACCGACATCACTCTTTCACGCTCTTAGGAGGCCATCATGGCTGATCTGACTTACACGCAAAAAGCAACTGAAAGAAAGGCAAGTACCGGCCTCGTCACTGGAAAGGGCGACGCCAACGGCTTGAAGATGCTGGTTTCCTCAACCGTCGAAATCCCGGCGTCCGCATCAGGCTCAACGGTCAAGTTCGGGCGCATTCCGTCCAATGCTCGGCTGTCAGGTATCTCGCGGGTGTATTGGGATGACCTTTCGACTACGGGCAGCCCGACGCTCGATCTTGGCCTGGCTTCGGTCAACGCTAATATCACCAGCGACCCGGATGCTCTGTCGAATGGGCACGTCATCACTGCGGCCGATGCAGAAGGCGCGACGGCGATCACCGACGTTGCGAACTACGGCAAGCGGGCTTGGGAACTGGTCAACGGTCAGACGACCGATCCGGGCGGCGAACTCGATGTCTACGGTTCTATTGTGGACGCGGCGACTGCTGGGCTGACGGGCACGGTGACGCTCGAGCTGTACGGGTATCTCGACTAACGCAAGTCACGGCCGCGCCTCTCGCCAGGCTCGGCGCCGGATGACGTAACCGGCATTTTCTAACCCTGGCGAGAGGAACGAAATGAACGAAGGTGAAAGACAAGTAGCGCCAACGCTGGACGGTATCCGGCGTGACCATGTTGCGAGATACGAATTTGCGGCGCGCATGTTTCCAAAAGGCAGCCTAGTAATAGACTTCGCTGCGGGAGTCGGATACGGGACGCGCATTCTAGCCGAGGCCGGGCACACGGCCAAAGGGCACGACTGCGACGTTGAGGCGATTGCCTATGCAGCGAAGCATTACCCGCACCAGCGTGCCGATTACGCGATCAGTGACGGCAACGCCCCCGGCGCGCTCGGCGAATACGACGCGGCGGTGTGTTTCGAAACCATCGAGCACATCGAAGATCCTCGCCCGCTGCTCAAGGCGCTGCGCGTGTCGGCTCCGCTGCTGCTGGCGAGCGTGCCGAACGAAGACGTGATGCCATTCGAGTACGAGCCCGGGAAAGGCTATGCGTTCCATTTCCGGCACTACACGAAGGCGCAATTTGAGGCGCTGCTGAACGAATGCGGCTGGTCTGTGACCGAGTGGCACGGGCAGGCCGGGCCTGAGTCGGAAGTCGAGCCGAATGTGAACGGCCGCACGCTGATTGCAGTCTGCGAGCGCGCAGAAGCGCCACAGGCAGGAGCCAAGCCGACGAAGGTCGCCATTGTCGGCGGAGCGCCGAGTAGCGCGCACCTGGCGCCGTATGACGACCTGAGCTATGAAATCTGGGTCCACGGCAATCAGATCGACCGGCACGCTGGAAAACGGGTAACACGGATTTTCGAGATTCACGACGATCTGAGCGAGCACGGCGATGTGCTGAAGTACGCGCAGATGCTGGTGGACAAAGGCATCCCGATGTGTGTCGGGGAAGGTTTTCCGATCAAGGCGCCGCACGTCGAAGTCTACCCGTTTGAGGCCGTGAACCGCTTCATGGGCGAGCACCTGACCAGCACGCCGGCCTACATGATGGGCTACGCGATGCTGCGCGGCGACGTGAAGGAAATCATGATCTACGGCTGTGACATGGCCGTCGATAACCACGAATACTTCTACCAGCGTCCGGTGATGTACGCATGGATCGGCCTTGCGATAGGGCGCGGCATCAAGATTGGCATTCCCAAGGCTTCATCCTTGTTCAAGGACACCTACGTCGAGGGCCGGAAGTCTGGCGGCAAGCCGAAGCTCGGCATGGGGCCGTTCACGGAATCCGAGTTCATGAACCTGCACGCGCAGCACGGAAAAAAGATGCAGGAAATACAAGCGGAGATTGACCGGATGAAAATAACGTATGCCGCGCATCACGGCTGCCAGCAGGCGTTCGAGAAGATGGGGTCAGCAGCAAGGGCAATCGAATCCGGCCAGCACATTGAAACGCTTTCTCAAACTACGGTGGTGCTATGAAATTTCAATTTGTCGCAGAAGTCTCAGAGCCGGTCCTGTCCTACGGCGTGATGGTGTCTACCGGAGATGTGGTCGAGTTTGAAGGCTGGCTTGCGGAGAAGGCGAAGGAGAATCCGAATTATCGGCTGTTGGACGAATCCGATGAACCGGCCGGCGACGAATCAGAGCCGGACGATCTTGACGAACTGCGGGCGCAGTGGGAGGCCAAGTTCGGCAAGAAGCCGCATCACAAGAAGTCGGCGAACACGTTGCGCGAAGAACTGAGCGATGGCGACTAAGGCCGAACTGCGGGACCGCGCGGCGAACGACCTCGGGCTGCTGCGCCTCGGGCAGTCCCTGCAAGCGCAGGAGGTAACCCGTATCGAGTCCGGCTTTGATGAAGTCTATGCCGACCTGAAAACGGACGGCCTGAACGTCTGGGCTTCGACCGCATCTTGCCCCGTCGAGCTGGTGCCGCATGTCGCCGCTTTGATCGCTGACAATTGCCTCAATACCTATTCGGTTTCTGGCGAGCGTTACAAGCGCATCAAGATCGCCTCCAGTGTGGCCAAGCGCGAGATGCGCCGGCTGATCACGCCTGCGCATGAATCCGCCGAAGAGCCAACGGACTACTGATGCTCGTTCCGATCAACCTGACAGGCGGCACGTACAAGCACCCGTCCTTGCCTTTGTCTGCTCAAGTTACCCGCAATTTCTGGCCGCAGCAGATAGACAATCCATCAGCGAAGTCTAGTTACGTCCTTGAATCATGGCCTGGGCTGACGCTGCTCGGAAGCGGGACAGGCGCTGACGGCGGGCAGTTTGAGCATAACGGCACGCTTTATCACGTCTGCGGGACCACGCTCTATTCCGTTGCATCGGACGGAACGCATACCAGCCTTGGAACCATAACCGGCACAGGGCCGTGCATTTTCGACGCGCTAGGCTCAAGCATCGCAATTGTGCGCGGTGGCGTGGTGAGCGTATGGAACGGTACTACGCTGTCCACTGTGGCCGGTGTGGAAACGCCGAACAGTTGCTCGCACCTGAATAACCAGATGCTCTACGATGGCGATGCAGGCAGGTTCTGTGTGTCCGATGTCGGGGCACTTGGAACGATCAACGCGCTTAACTATGCCACCGCTGAAAGTCTCGCTGACGACCTGTTGAGGGTGTACGCCTTCAGCGATCAGGTTTATCTTTTCGGCAATAAGACGATCGAGCTATGGTGGAATTCTGGCGTGGGGAATCCGCCATTCGACCGGGTACAAAACGCAACGATCAAGATAGGGCTGAAAGCCCTGCATTCTGTCGCAAGCAACAAAGATTCGCTGTACTTTCTCGGAACGGATTCTCGCGTCTATCGCGTCTCTGGCGGGCAATCCTTGGCGGTTACTGATCGCGCGATGGCCCGCGCCATTGAGGAATACTCGGACGCCTCGGATGCAATCGGCTGGTGCTTCACCAAGGACGATCAGTATTTTTATCAGATCACATTCCCTACTGCTGACAAATCTTTCATCTACCCAGAAGGCGGGCAATGGTTCGAGGTTTCATCAGGCGTCACTGGCGCGCGGTATATTGGCAATTCCTACTCCTACGCGCACGGCAGGCACCTTATCGGCGACTACCAAAACGGAAACCTGTACGAGCTGAGCGATTCAACCTATACCGAAAACGGCTCTGTGATTCGCCGGGTGAGAGATACCGGGCCTTTGCACGGCGGGCTGATGCGGGCGCAGGGCAAGCGGCTGGAAATGAATCGGTTCGAACTGATCATGGAGACCGGGGTTGGTATTGTGTCCGGGCAAGGCAGCGACCCGGTTGTAATGCTTTCCTTCTCTGACGACGGCGGCAGGACGTTTTGCACTGAGACTTGGGGGACGATAGGCCAACTCGGAGCGTATCGGTGGAAGATCGAATGGTTTGCGCTCGGCTCTTTCGATTCGAGGATTGTACGTGTTGCCATTTCTGACCCGGTTAAAGTTTCGATTCACTCGGCTGCGGCTGACATTGAAATTGGCATCTGATGAACACGATCCAACCGCCGCCGCCTCCGCAGAAGACGGGGAATGCGCAAGTTGATCTGTACCTGCGCCGAATCTACGAATGGGCCTATCTGCTCTGGTACTACCAGACCGGGGCGGGGATACAAGATCCGGCGATAACCGGATCGACAGGAGCCGCGGCTAGCTCCAGTGGAATCGTAATTCCTGGAATTGACGGAGAGGATGGCGCGGATGGGCTGACGATAATCGGCCCGCAAGGTCTTAGAGGATTTTCCGGGTTGACCATTCCGGGCATGGACGGTCAGGATGGCGAAGACGCTTACATGGGCGTCTCGACTGGTTTGTTTGATCCATACGGCGCAGCAGCAGCAGCGCAAGCAGCCAGCCAGCCAGCAGACGCCGACCTGACAACGTGGGCCGGGGTGACGCCTGGCACTGGCGTCGCTACAGCTTTGGCGGTCAACGTCGGCACTGCTGGCGCTGTTGTCGTCAACGGTGGCGCGCTTGGAACGCCGTCAAGCGGGACATTGACCAACGCATCAGGATTGCCCGCTGCCGGAGTAACGGGCACTGCCCTTGTTGCCGCGGCGATCGGCAGCACGGTGCAAGCCTACAATTCCAATCTTACTGGAATAAATCAGGCTCTGGACACAACGGCGAGTCCAACCTTTGTAACGGTAAAGCTGTCAGGCTTGACCGATCTTAAAATTCCCAAACACGTTGCCGATGCCACTGGCCTTGCTGATACGACAATTACGGTGTCGGCGAACAATGAGGTTACGAACGCAAGCCAACCGGCGTTTCTCGCGCTCAGCAATACGGGTGGCGCCAACGTCACAGGCGATGGGACTGCGTACACCGTCGTATTCGACGCGGAAGTATTCGATCAAAATGCAGACTTCGCCAGCAACACCTTCACCGCTCCGGTGACAGGCAGGTATCAATTGAATGCTTCAGTGTTTCTTGCTGGTGTGGCGGTCGCAAATACCATCGTTCTGCAAATCGTCACGTCGAACAGGACGTACCAGGAGCAGATCAACAACCTCAATGGGAACGACCAAATAGGATTTTCTGTTCTGGCAGATATGGACGCAGCTGATACGGCGACCGTTTCGGTAACCGTATCTGGTGGGGCCAAAGTCGTGTCAACCGTAGGGTCCGGCTACTCTAACTTCTCCGGGTTTTTGGAGGCATGACGTGATACTCGAAATTGAAATATCCGTCGATGATCTCGCCGCCATAGCTCATGTGGTTGGCTCTGACCCGGATTGCGCGATTACTGGAGAGCCGCCTGAAGTGTGCTGGGCGCGACGAGCTTTCGAGAAAATAGGCGCAGAAGCAATCCGGACAAAAATCGCGAAATACCGTGATGCCTACATTGCGGAAAAAGCGGCACGCGGAGACGCTTACCAAAACGCTGCACAGAAACGAGCAGCGGCGGAAGCCGAAGCAGCAGCCAACATCAAAGCAGAGGCGGAAGCGAAAGCCAAAGCGCTAGCTGAAGCGCAGGCCGCCGAAGAAATAAGATTCCAGACTGCCGTTGACGCGGCGGTAGCCAAAGCTATGCAGCAACCCTGACAAAAGCGAGGAAATCATGGCGGCAAACAAAATTTTCAACTTCGGCCCGGTTGCGATGTCCGCGACCCTCACAACCAACATTTTGAATTCAGCCATCACGTCGCTTGCTGGGCCGGTAGGCTTTACGGCGACGCAGCCGTGCATCATCCTTCGACATATCCGCATCGTGAACAAAACAGCGGGCGCGGTGACATTCTCACTTTGGAAAGGCGCGAATGGAGCGAATGCGGCCGGCACGGAAGTCATCGGCATCGGCAAGAGCATTCCGGCAAATGACGTGTACGACTGGTACGGAATGATGAGATTTGATGCCGCTGATTTCCTTGTTGGCGGTGCGAGCGCTGAGATGAGCCTTAGCATTCAGGGGGAAGGGGAAATTGGATTTGTCTAGGCCCACGCCTGACGAAATCCGGCGCGTGCTCTGCGACGCTGAAATATGGGAGCGCGAGACCGACGATGCCAGCCCGCAAGCGTTTCCCGGACTGCCTGATTCTGTTTCCTGCATCGGCGGCTACACCGGAGAGGCGATTATAGGGCTTGCGATGACGCACCATACACCTGACGGCCTGAAGTTTCACTTCGCCGTCCTACGGCCCTACAGATGGCTGGCAAGGGCATTCCTTGCGCGCGTCTTGGAAGTGGTCGGGCCGGTGTACTGCGACATTCCAGACTGCTACCGGGCGGTGATCAACTTCGCCAAGCATGCCGGGTTTGTCGAAACCGGGAAAAGCGGGGCTTACGTGAAAAACGGAATCAGTTACCCAAGGACTCGGCTATGTCGATCATAAGTGATATTTTTGGAGGCGGTGACGCGGCTGATGCTTCCCGCCAAGCGGCTGACGTTCAGGCGCAGGCCACGCGAGAGGCTACGGCGTTTCAGAAAGAGGCGCTAGGCCAAACTCGCGCCGACCTTCAGCCGTTCCGCCAAGCTGGTGAAGCGCAACTGCCTGGGCTGGCTAAGGACGTATCCAGCCTGTCCGATCTGACCGGCGATCCGAACAAGCAGAAGTCGTTTATCGAGAACAACCCATTTTTCAAGCTGCTCGCAGACGACGCGCAGAGCCGCCTGTTCGCCAATCAAGCAGCCAAAGGCAAGGTCGGCTCAGGGGAGACCGCGAAGGCGCTGCAAAACAGCCTTCTCCTACTCGGGCAGGACTTGCTCAATCAGGACGTGAACCGGAAGAACATCGCTCTGAATCAGCGGTTCAACTTGACGACCTTGGGAGAGAACGCCGCGGCAAGGCAGGGAACGGCCACGCAGAGCACGGCGGCGAACATTTCCAATCTCGCCACTGAGGGAGCGAACGCAACCGCTTCCGGCATCGTCGGCGCGCACAACGCGAAAACTGCGGCCACGAATACCGGAATCAATACCGCCTTGTCCGTTGCTAGGCTCATGCTATCCGACAGGACGATGAAAAAAGAAATCAAGAAAGTCGGCAAGGATGATCAGGGGCTGAACCTCTACACGTTCAAGTACAAGGGCGACGACAAGACCCGCATCGGCCACATGGCGCAGGACGTGGAGAAGAAAATACCGGATGCCGTGAAGACCATCGCCGGCATCAAGTTCATTGATTACGGAGAAGTTCATGCCGCCTCTTGACACGTCGATCCCGCTTCGGACTACGACCATTGACCCGTCGCAGGGGCTCAATGCTCTGGCTGGTGCATTCCAGTACAAGGCGCAGCAGCAAGAACGCGCGCAGACGATGGACATGCGCAAGCAAGAATTCGAGTTGCGCAAGCAAGAGGCCGCGGGCAATCAAGAACTGCGCCAGATGCAAATCGCGTCTGCCAAGTTTCAACAACTGGACGACAGGGAGAAAAGACGCCTCAAAAGCACCATCCTCGGCGCGGCGCAGCTGAACACGTTTCTGGACGCCGGCGACACCGAAGGCGCGGCGAACTTCCTGCAAACACGCAGGGGGCAGATCGAGCAGGCCAAGGCCATTGATCCGAGTTTCGACACCAACGAGACCGATCAAGCCCTTGGGATGCTCAAAGCGGGCGACGTTGAAGGGCTGAAGAAAGTCACGGCGAACGCGATCAAGCTCGGGCAGGAATTGAAGATACTGGAGAAGCCGAACAAAAGCGAGCCGTTCACGCTTGGCGAGGGGCAGCAGCGGTTTGGGCCGGATGGGAAGTTGATTGCCAGCGTTAAGCCGAAATCCAAGTTGCTGACAGCAGAGGAAATGCAGCAGAAGATGCAGATTGCTGCGGCCGGCAAGCCAAGCGTCAATGTCAAAGTTGATACCAAAATGGGCGAGAGTTTCGCCAAGGAAATCGGCCCAATGATGACCGAATCGCGGTCGGCGGCTCAAGGCGCGCTGACGGCAATCGACACGGTGAAACGAATCCGCGGAGCAATCGAAAGCGGCAACGTATCTCTTGGCCCGACTGCGACCGTGCGGCAAAACCTGAATCAGTTCGCGCAGGTCTTGGGCGCGGCCGGAAATACCACGGAAGAAAAGCTCGTGAACACGAGAAACGTCATTCGCGGGCTGTCTCAATTGGCGCTTTCGGCTCGGAAGCAGCTCAAAGGTCAGGGCCAGGTCTCCGACTACGAAGGTAAGTTGCTTCAGCGCGCAGAGGCCGGCGAGGTAAGCGATTTCACCATGCCGGAGCTGAAAGACTTCATCACCGTAACCGAAAGGATGGCCGGCAAGGTCGTGAAAGAACACAAGCGCACCCTTGACGTGATGAAGACAAATCCAAACGTATCGCAATTCGTCCCGTTCTACGATGTTGGAGAAGATGCCGGCGAAGTGACGGTAGGCAGGTTCAAGGTGAAGGTCAAATAATGGCCGAGTACGTTGTTACTGACCCAGGCGGGCGGGAAGTTACGCTAACCGGCGATTCGCCTCCGACCGAGCAGGAACTGGAGCAGGTATTTGCTGCCATCCCGAAACAGCAAGCCGCGGCGCCAGCAAAGGCGCCAGTGCAGACGCCCGGCATGGTTAAGGGCGTGGCAAATGAAGCGCTGCAGGGCGCGACCTTCGGCTTTTCCGATGAAATTCAATCCGTGATTGCCGCCGCAGTCGCGTCTCCGTTTATCTCCGACAAAACCTTCAGCCAGTTGATGATCGACGCCCGCAATTCCCTGCGGGACGAATCCGGCGCATTCAGAAAGGAGAATCCGAAGACGGCGATTGCGGCGAATATCGCTGGAGGGCTGGCGACTGGTGGGGCTGCTGGAATGGCGAAACTCGCCGCCACCGCTCCGATCAAGGCTGGCGCGGTGGCTGGCGCGGTGGCTGGGGCTGGATTCTCGGACTCGCCCGAGCTGCTGAGCATGAGCACAGCGCTTGATACGGCCATTGGCGGGGCCGCAGGCGGCGTCCTGGGCGCTGTCC
>Ga0080064_1002544_pt1 | contig 30442 bp, 26 predicted proteins | sample Subgrocontami54m_FD_69260 | JGI IMG/M metagenome (GOLD analysis project Ga0080064, IMG submission 69260) | Subsurface groundwater microbial communities from S. Glens Falls, New York, USA - GMW46 contaminated, 5.4 m (SPADES assembly) (version 2) ...
CTATCCGCACGAGGAGCTCCTGCCAATCCAGATCACGCCCTGACGGTTGCGGCGCTGGAATTCCAGCGCATTCCGAATTGGCGCCGGTTCCCTGCTAACAACACGGATCGCGCTGCTGTTACTCAGTGCCCTCGCTCTCGTCGCGCCGCTGGGCGTGGCGCGCGCGCAATCGCGGGACGATGTTCGCCTCGCCGAGCAGACGTCCACGCGGGCCCGCGATGCGTTTCTCGCGCAGCGGTATTCCGAAGCCGCAACACTGTTTCGCGCGGCGTACGAGATCACCCGACAGGCGCCACTGCTCTTCAACATCGGCGTGTGCGAGGAGCGACAGGGCCATCCGACCGAGGCGATCGAATCGTTCGGGCGCTATCTGACGGCGGTGCCCGGTGCGGAGGATCGAGTCGTCGTGGAACAACGCATCGCGCAACTCCGCGTCGCGCAAGAGCGCATCGCTCCATTGCGCGTCGCCACGCCGACGACGGCACCGGGACTGTCAGGCACCGACCCTCCGAGCGTGCCAGTCGACGGGCCAACCTTGGTGCAACACACGCGCACTCTCGAGCGACGACCGCAGGCGCTCACATCGGCGACGATCGGAGCCATGCTGTTGGGCTCAGGTGCCGCGACGACGGTTGCCGGCGCGGTGCTACTGGGCATCGGTCAGGTTGCCAATGCGCGTGTTGCGGACGCGCCGACCGGCACTGCGTGGTCGGACTATCGCGCAGACTGGGAGCGAGGCCCCGGATTCTCGTCTGCCGGATCAACACTGTTCGTACTGGGTCTGGCCGTCAGTGCGGTGTCCATGCCGTTGCTCTTCACGCGCGGAACGACATCGTCTCCGCGCGTGAGCGTTGCGGTCGCTCCAGCAGGCGTCTTGTTCCAAGGAGCATTCTAATGGTTCGCGCGGACGACATCGACGCACGCGTCGCAAGCGGTCGCGCTGCGGGATTGATCGTACTCTGCGCGTTCGTCGCCGCGATCGCGAGCAGCGGTTGCCAGTCGGTCGCACTCCGCGATGGGGTGTTTGCGTGCATCGACGACACGGAGTGCCCGCCCGGATTCGCGTGTCGCGCGACAGAGCGGCGCTGCTTTCGCGCGGCAGACGGACCGCGCGACGCGTCGCCCGGCGATGGCGCGAACGGCCCGGAGCGAACCGATGCGGCACTGGACTCGGCGGACGGCGGGGACCCGATGGATGTCTTGGGAGCGGACGCCGTGGACGGCGCCACAAGCGACGCCGACGTTGCCCCCGACCCGAACACAGACGCGCCAATCACCTGCACTGTCTCGCTCGCGTGCGCAATCAGCGGCGGCCGAGCCGGGACCGCGCCGTGCACGCCAGCGTCGGTCGGAGGTTGCGCGCCCACGGGATTCCAATATTGCGACTGTCCGCCAGCTGCTTCGACCGACGGCTGGTTGTTCCTCGACCCGCCTTCGTCGAGCGGCGGCCGACTGCGATACGTGATCGTCGTTGCGCGTCTGGATGCGGGAACGATCACGATGAGCATCGACGGAGTGTGTTTCGGTGCCACGGCGGTTTCGTGCCCATGGACGGGCGCCTGCGCCGGCTCGACGGGCGTCACGCGATTGAGCGTGTGGACGGTGGGTCCGAGCATTGGGGGCCACGACCTGACGACAGCCGGCGAGCACGTGGTTCGGGTGTTCTACAACGACGATGGCCCGCCGTGCGACAGCGCGCCGGTGCTCGTGAACACTCGGTTCGTGATTCCGTAGTCAGATTAGCGCAAGCGCCGCCGCGGCGCCGATCACGGTGATGCCATTGGAGCGTCGAGCGCCGTTCGCACCGGCGCGCACGATCTGCACGGCGCCGTGACTCGGGCGCATTCGCTCGGCGAAGTAGCGCAGTGCCGGCGCCACGGCCGTGTCGGACAGCTTCGCTTCCAACAACATCCATGGTCGGTTGGACTCGGTCACCAAGAAGTCGACTTCGCGCTTCTCCTTGTCTCGCGCATACGTCAATTCGTAGTCACCAAAGCCGAGATCCGTCCACGCGTCGCAGATCTTGCGGAGGTGGAGTGCGACGACGTTCTCGAACCGTGCACCGCCGTCTCTGACCTCCGTCGCGTCGTACAGATACGTCTTCCCCTCGCGTCGCAACGTTCGAGCGAGTCGTCCTGCAAACGGCCGAAGCTCAAATACGAAGTACAACCTCGCGAGAGCATCGAGCCACAGCTTCACCGTGTTGAACGCGACTCCAAGATCGCCCGCGAGTGCATTGACCGACAGCGGACTGCCAACACGCTCGGGAAGTAGCGTGACCAGCGACTCGACCAGCCCCAGCTCTCGAATGCGGGTGAGGTCACGCAGATCTTCGCGGATCGTCAGTTGCCTATGCATTCGGCGCCAGCGCCGGAACGTTGCCTCGCGGGCGGAGTGCAGTGGTTCCGGGAATCCGCCGAACCGCTCGATCTCAGCCAGGGCCGCTTCGGCTCCGCGCGGCGTTGCACCATCACCGAGCGCTTCCGCGAACGCGTCGGGCGACATCACCGTCTGTCGACCGCCACGCAAGTGCTCGCCGAGTGTGAAAGGATGCAGCCGGAAGAGGTCGTATCGGCCAAACAGGGAGTCTCCGCCCCGCTGGTAGACGTCGAGGCGTCCGCTTCCGGTCACGATGATCTCGAGCGCGTCGCGTTGCTGGTCGAACAGGCCTTTCAATAGCCGTTTCCACCGCGGGTACTTGTGGATCTCGTCCAACGCCACCCGGGAGCGGGTGGGGGGTGGGGTCACCGTCGTTGCGCGGATCCCAGGGAAACCGGACGGATCTCTGACGATTGCACGACGATCGGCGTCGATGTCCCAGTTGAAGTAGTTTGGTTCGCAATGCGCACGGCGAAGAAGGTCCTTCGCAAGCGTCGTCTTGCCCACCTGCCGAGGCCCTGCAACGAACGCCATGTGCCGGCTCTCGCCGAACATCTGCTCGATGGGCTCCACCAAGTAACGCATGATCACATTCTACATGTGCCTGAAAAAAAGTCGCGACTATTTTTCAGGCATGTGCAGACATCACCGCCGCCGATCGCGTGCCTCCGTGCGGCAGAAATCGATGATACGCTTCACCGCGGTCATGGCGGCATCCCAACGTCCCTTCCTCCGCGCTCTCGCGCTGCTCTCGGGTCTCGCACTCCCGGCGTGCGGCGCGCGAAGCGACCTCGCAGATCCCGAGGACGTTGCCGGGGTCGCTCCCCGGCCCGATGCGTTCGTCGATCGGCTGCCCATCGACATCGTGGACGCACCGACGATCGACGTCGTCGGCCCACCCGATGTCACAGCGTGTTCGCCGTCGGGCGGAATCAACGGCCGTGCCTGCAACGCGACGACCACGTGCATGTTCAGCTGCGCAGGCATCTGCATCTGCGTTCGGAGTGGAGGAGCCGTGATAGGAACGTGGGCGTGCGACGGCGGCATCTGCGTCGGTCCGCTCGCGCCGCCAGAACTCGTGTAACGCTTCTCGCTCCCCGTTACGGCGTCCATTTCCGATGCGCGACCGGCGCCCCGACGTCCTTGCCCGGAGCGGGATTCTCGTCGAGTCGCTCGGCGAGCCACTGGAACCATTCGCCGAACATCGCGCCCATCGTCGATCGTCGCTGCTCGACGTATCGACGGGTGCGTTTCCAACTCGCACGCGCGTAACCGCCAATCAAGTGGTCGACGAGATGAAGGGGCAACAGCCGGTGAAACACAAGCACGCCGAGACTCTCGAAGACGTGCGAGATGGCGTACACCGCGGCGGTCGTCTCGTTGTCTGCGAGGATGATGGCCGGATCTGCATCGATCGGAAGTTCGATGACACGCGCGATGCTCCGTGTGAACTCCGCGCCCTGGATCGTGTGCACGAGTTCTGCAGCGGCGCTGAGATATCGCGTGCGCTGCCATTGCCGAAGCGTGAGCACGCCGAACACGACACCCACGACGACGGTGAGCGACGACGCGAGGGTTGCGAGCGTACTCGGGAGGCTCATGCGCCTAGCTGCACGTCCCGCTGTTGACGCATGCCGGAAACGCGGTGCTGCCACTTGGATGCGGACAGCAGGACGTCGAAGCTCCGGCGGGACACACCGAGCAGGGGCAGCTCGTGCACGGAGTCAGCGTGATTACCGGCCGACAATTGCCGCGGATGCAGATGTTGTCGAAGCGACAGACGTTCGAGCAGCCACCGCACGCGATCGGGCTGGTCGACGTGTCGACACACGATCCGGAGCAATTCTGGAGGTTTGGACCGGTGCACGCCAGCGAGGACATGCAGACGCCGCGAACACAGACCATCGGCGCGATGCAGCGTCGGCCCGGTACTCCGCAATTCTCGTGGTCGGACTGTAGATCGACGCAAGTCGTGCCGAGTGCAGTGAGGCCCGGCCGGCAGACGCAGGCCCCGGACTGACAATATTGGTCATTGCGGCATCGGAGATTCGGCATTCCGCAGTTCGCGGGATCGATCTCGAGCGCGACGCAGCGCCCGGCGTAGAGGGTCGCTCCTGGCAAACAGCCGCAGACGCCGGACACGCAGGCCATGGTCGCAGCGCAGATTCGCCCGCACGCGCCGCAATTGCGCGGGTCAGTTCGCGTGTCGATGCACGATCCCGCGCACATCGCGAGACCCCCGGGGCACGAACATGTGCCGCTCACGCACGTGCCGGTGCCGCAGTCGCGCCCGCACACGCCGCAGTTTCTGGGGTCGGTGGCGAGCCGCGCGCAGGCCCCTCCGCAGTCCACGAAGCCGCCAGTGCATACGCACGCCCCGGCGGCGCAGCCCGCGCCGACGCCACAGACCGTACCGCAAGCGCCGCAATTCGCTGGATCGTTGCCGGGATCGACGCAGGTCGTTGCGCAGCGGATCTGCGGCACAGGGCACACGACGTCGGCCGGGACGTCCACGACGGTGTCGGTCGGGACGTCGACGACAGTGTCGGTCGGGGTGTCGATCGCATTGTCCATCGGCACGTCGATGCTCACGTCCATGGTCGCAGGACCGTCGTTGCCCTGCCCGTCGCTGACGATGTCTGCACGGGAGGTCACGTCATTCGCGTCGTTCGAATCGGCGTTGGCTGCGGAATCGCCCGCGTCAAGCCGAGCCGAATCACCCTGCGCATCGCCGCCGCCGTCGAGCCGCGCGCGAAATTCTGTTCGATCGTACGCCTCGCATCCGAAGATGCTCACGGCGAGCACCAACAAGTGGGTCAAGCGAGGGGTCGCGCGCACGGGCGGATCGTATCAGTTCGCGCCGCCCGCGTCGCTGCGGTGTCAGTTGATGCAGTCGTCCGGGCGGTAGATCACGCGGCGATTGTCATCCTCACGGCACTCGCCGACCTGGTCGTTCGCGTCGGCGATCGCTTCGATCGACGTCATGGCGTCCGGGCGAAACATCGCGTCGCACGTGACATCGAGGCAAGTTCCCGGCGCGATCGTGCGTCTCGCCGTGGCGGTGCACAGCGTGCGGCGGCCGCCGTCACCCCCGACGGCGTCGAACTGCACCGAACTGTCCGCGCCGGCGACACCCGTTCCGCGATTGCAGAATCGCGCCAGCAACCTCACGGTGCCGGTGCCCATGTCGACGCACCCGCGGGGCGACGGCGCGATCGTGAGGTTCGGTGACGTCGCATCTCCCAGCGCGCCCTGCGTGTTGCGTCGGAAGTCGTTCAGCCCCGGCACCTGCCAATTGTTTCGAAGCGCTGCGGCCGCCGGCACGACGCCGTCGTCGCTCACGTTCGTGATCGCGTACGAGTATTGATTCCAGACCGGTCGTGAAGGCACCCAGCGGTTCCGGAAGTCTCCGTACACTCTCAATCCGACGTCGTTGCGAAACGTCGGTCGACAGACGTTGCCCATGCCGTCGCTCGTTCCGATCTGCGGCGTGCACACGTTGTAACGACCGCAGTCAGCGGTCGCCGTGCAGCGACACAGCCCACCGCGGCACGGGGATCCCATCGGACACGACGCATCGGTGGCGCACGCGAATCCCGGCAGCAGCGGATCCGGCGCGCCGACGGCCAGCCCGCACACCGCGGCGCCGCACGTGGCATTGGCGGGCACGACGATCTCGGCCGACTGATCCCCGTCGGAGTCCGCGACGATCGGCATCTCGATGAACGTGCACGAGAACCGCGCAGCGGACCAGCGTGGGCGCCCGGTCGTGCCATCGAAGATTCGAACGAAACACTCGTCGGCTTCCACCACCTCCGCGCGTCCATCCCCATCGATGTCGAAGACCGTCACGCCGTTGATGGCACTCGAGCCGTCCTGAAGACCCGATTGAGTCCACAGAACTCCGTCCATGCGCCCCGAAGCGCATCGGCCGCCGCGCGACGCGCCCGGTGTGCAGTCGGGATCGAATGCCATCATCGCGTGTCCCGCGACGACGATCTCGGGCTGGCCGTCGCCGTCAAGATCTGCGATCGCCGGCGGGCCGCCTCCCGCGATGGGCGTCGCGTCGGCCGAGAACACGGTGTCGCCCCCCACGGTCCGAACGATCAACCGGGGCGTCGCGTAGAAAACGATCTCCGCGCGTCCGGGGGCGTCGCCACGCCGACCGGGGAACTCACCGAAATCCGCGACGGCGACGAACCCTTGCGCCGCAGTGGCCATGTCGTACGGCTCGCGCACGAAGTGACGTGTGGCATCGAGTTGGTAGATTCCGTTGTTGCCGACGAGTTCCGTCACGCCGTCGAGATCGACATCGGCGAGTGCCACGGGCGTCGAGTAGCCCTGATACGGAAGTTGTCCGATCGCCGAATCCAGCAATGTGCCCGTCGCGTCGTACACGATTCCGCCCAACACGATTTCGGGACGCGCGTCACCACCGAGATCCGCGAGAGCGATCGCCGATCCGGTGAACGGCCCCGAGCGATCCGCCGATCGCCACATCGTTACCCACCGTCGCATCGCCGTGTCGAAGCGAAATGCGATCACGCCGCCCGTGCCCGACGCAGCCACGATTTCGGGCCGGCCGTCCATGTCCAGGTCGCCGACGGCGGGCGTGCCCGCGGACGCGACGATCTGCGTGGGATCATTGAGCTGAAATTGCAGCTCGCACGTGCGCCCGTCGAAGATGTGAATGTAGCCGTTGGAGTCGTACGGTGATCCCGATCCGGAATACACCGCGACGACGATGCTCGGCTGCCGCGGATCGTCGGGGCCGCGCGCGAGCATCGCGAGGTCGGCGACGACGGGCGTGCCATTGATGTTTCGCAACGTCCACTCGCATTGCACGGCCGGGACGAGGGGCGCGGGCGCAACGCGCAAACGGCACGTCGTGTCGCGATCGTGCTCGGGCGGAACACCGTACGGCGTGCAGTACCCTTCGGAGTCGCAATACGAGTCGCTGGGACATGCCATGCCGCCGCCGTCGGCGGCCGAGTCGATCGCTCCGTCCGTTCCCGCGTCTGCGCCCGCAAGCGGGGTGCAGCGCCCGAGGTCTTCTTGGCACAGAGCGTGACGGCAGAGTTCTCCCGCGCGGCAGCATGCACCGTTGCACACAGGACCGCGGCAGTTCGCGTCGAGCGCGTCGTCGACGGACGGCCCGTCCGCGGCCAGGTCGTCGTTCGCGTCGGACACTTCACCCGACGTCGCGTCGAGCGCGTCGCGCCGTGCGTCGTCGAGCGCGTCGCCCGAGCTGCACGCGGACGCTGCGATCAACAGCGCGGACAGAACGACGAGCGAGTCCGTGGGCTTCACAGCGAAACAGGGTACCCGCAGAAGCACGCTGCGTGAAGGCCAGGGCGAGAACTTCTCGACGCTCCGCGCCCACGACGCGCAACGTCCAACAGGGCAACGCGCGGAGCGGCCGGATTCATGCGACGATCGCCGCTCGATGGGCGGTCGAGCCACTGGATTCACGACCCTCGGGATCGTTGCGTCGCTCCTGTGTGCAGGTTGCGTCACGCAGGCGACCGAAGTGTTGGTGTTTGTAGGCACGGACGTTCCGCTTGCGGTGCCCATGTCGTTGCAGATCGTCGTCGTGCGCGGCGTTGTCGGCAGTGTGGGCACCCGTCGACCGCGGACCATCTGGACCCGCGGGGACGTCAACGACGTCGTGTCGTTCGCGATCGTCCCCGGCGAGGACGACCCCCGCGATGGGTCGTTCACGCTGCAAGTCGAGGCGGTCACGCCGGACTACACGATCCGGCGACTGGTGAGCGCGGCGTTTGTGCCCGGCCGGGCCGTCACGTTGCGACTGTTCCTGACGGCGCGTTGTGCGGCGGAACTGCCTGAGGCGGACTGCGCAGCGAACTTCGTCAGCGCGCCTTGCACCGTGCAGAGTCTGTGCGAGCACATGCGCCAATCGTGCGACGAAAACGGTCGGTGCGTCGATGCCATGACGCCCACGATGCCGGTGACGGACTCGGGAACAATGCCGCGGCCCGACGTGCCGACCGTGCGCGACGTGCCCGGTGTGCTCGACGTTCCGATGGTCCTGTGTGGCACGGCGGGACGACCGTGCTGTTCGGGCGTTTGCGGCAGCGGGACGGTCTGCGACACCGGGACGTGTGTTGCGTGCGGTCGACCCGCGCAGCCGTGCTGCGACGGCAACTCGTGCAGCTCGGGCGCGCTGTGCACTGGATCCGGCTGTCGCGCGTGCGGCGGCTCCGGCGAACTGTGTTGCAGCGGGAGCGTGTGCAATGGAAGCACCGTGTGCAGCGGCGGGACGTGTGTCGGATGCGGTACCGTCGGACGGCCGTGTTGTGCGGGCGGCTCATGCAGCGGCGGGGCTTCGTGCAGCGGCGGAACCTGCGCTTCCTGTGGCGCGCAGGATCAACCGTGCTGCGCGGGCGGGGGCTGCGCGGCCGGGACGGCGTGCGCGGCTGGGTTCTGTCGATGCGGACAAGTCGGACTGCCGTGTTGTCTGGGCTTCCTGTGCAGTTCGGGCGTCTGCGCGGGTGGCACGTGCGTGACGTGCACGGGGATCGCGGGGAGCTGCGCCGCGGGTCAAGCCTGTTGCGCGCCGACGACCTGCGGATCGACGTCGCTCGGAACCGTCTGTTGTGGAGGCCCCGCCGTCAATTGCACGGCTTCGAATCAGTGCTGCGGCAGCCTTCTGTGCTGTACCTACGTCGACGGTCGCCGCTGCGGTTCGCGCGCGCTCGTGTGTCCGTGATGCGCGGGCCGAGCGGTCGTCACGGTGGATCGAGTGAATACACGTGGACTGGAAACGCGCCGACGCGCCCTCGGTCCATCACGAACGGCGTGACGCGAGTGAATGGCACTCGGCTGTCCCCGCGTGCCATCCAGGGAAACGCCGTCGGCAACATCGAATAGTCGATGTGTGCGTACACGACCCAACGCACTCCGGCGCGGCGCATTGCGTCGATCGCGCCCGCCCCCGACGCAGGGAGCGACCAGCGATTCACGAACCTCGCCGCGGACACGCCTGCGATGACGCGAATCGTCGGCTCATCGCAGTACACCGTCCCGTCGTGTGTGCGAACGAACGCGGCGGCGTCTCGACGCAGTCCGAGCCACGGCCGCCCCCAGCCAGTGAGAAACCGCACCTGCAACGCGACCGTGAGCAGGGTCTCGAGTGCGACGAGCGTCCACGCCAGTCGGCGCCAGCGGATCGCGTCGAGTCCGATGGCCGCGAGCAACGACAGCGGCATGGCGAACGGCGTGTAGTAGCGTCGCCAGCCCACGTGCCTTCGTGCGAGCCAGAGCCCGAACAGTAGGCCAAACGTGCATCCGAGTACCGTCGCGAGCACGTCGGTGTCGCGCGTGCGACGCGACACGAGGGTTCGCAACCCGACCGCGCTCACAACGACTCCGTTGACCGCAAGCGCTGCGAACAGGTGTCGCCCGATCTCCCACGGTCCGCGCGATGACCACGAACCACCGCGGAACGCAATGAAGTGACTCACGTTGTCGTGCGACGACCGCGCGAACGCGAGCGGATCGCCTGTGACGTACGCGTTGAGCGCAACCCACAGCGCCGTCGGGGCCACGAAGAGCACCGTGGCCGCGAGCCATGTCGCCGATGTCGCGCGCCGCTGGATCCATGCCAGTCCGGGCAGTGCGCCCACGAGAAACCAACCCTCGAATCGAGTCCACGTCGCGGGGAAGAGTGCCAGTGCACAGACGATCAACCATCGATTGTCACGCTCGGCGCGAACGAATGCGTACGTCGCCAGCGTGAGCCAGAAGCCGTAGAAAGCCTCCGTCATGCCGACCGCACTGTAGAGTGCGTGCCACGGCGCGAGCATCGCGAGGGCCCACGCGGTCCAGGCGACTCGGTCGCTTGCGCGCATGCGAAGCGCCAGGACGAACACCAGTGCCGGAGTCGCTCCGCCGAAGACCGCCGAGATGATCTTCGGAGCCCAGTATGGCTGTCGAACGAGGGACTCGACGACTGCGCACAGCGTTTGCCACGCGGGCAGCCAGATCGAGACGTGCAACAACGAGCGCAGACCGAATCGGCCCGACCGAAGTTCGTCTGCCATGCGCTGTGCGATCAGATCGCGCGTGTAGGCGTCGTCTTCGAAGTCGTCGACGACTCCGGCGAGGACAACACGCAGCGCAATGGGCGCACCCAGCAGGATGAGAGCGCGAATCCAGGGAGTCCGCATGACGCACTCAGCGCACCTGGCGCCAGAACATCGCTGCGGTGATTGCCAAGCCAATCGCCACGACGCCCTGCCGCACGCGAACCTGCCCGACGCGCTTGGCTACCCGAGCACCGAGCAACCCGCCCGCAATCGCCCCGACGGCCATCACGCCCGCCAGTTGCCACTGGACGCGCCCGCTCGCGATGAATGCCACCGTCGCAACGCCGTTGATGCACACCGCGGCGAAATTCTTGAACGCGTTCATGCGATGGATGTCGGTCATTCCTGTCAGACCGAGCGCCGCGAGCATCAAGATCCCCATCCCCGCACCGAAGAAGCCGCCGTAGACGGACACCACCAGTTGAAACGTCACAAGCCCCGCCCAGGCCGCCAGGGTCGGCGCGCTCCGAGCCGCAGGCGAATCTGATCCACCGCGTTGGTCGCTGTTCGCTCGGGCGGCCGCGAGTCGGTTCGCGATGGGTCCCTGCACCATGAAGAGCACCGTGGCGCCCAGCAGGAGCCATGGAACGAGCACCGCAAACGCGTGGTCGCCCGCGCGCAACACGAGCAACGCGCCCGCGGTCCCACCCACCACGCTCGGGACGCCCATCGCGGCGAGGGTGCGTCCGTCGTGTCGCAGCGTGTCGCGGTAGCCCCAGAACGCCGCGGCCGAACCGGGGACCAGCGCGACGGTGCTCGTGGCGTTCGCTGCGATGGGTGGAACTCCCGCAGCGAGAAGCGCGGGAAAGGTGAGAAGCGTCCCGCCGCCCGCGATCGAGTTCACCGCGCCCGCGATTGCGGCGGATGCGAACAGGAACGGCCACTGCCACAGGGGATTCACGGCGCGCGCGAGTGTACCGGACCGCGGTGGCTCTCCGCGCATCCATTGCGAATCGATGTGCGCTATCGTCCGCGCCCATGGCTGAGTTTCCAGCGGCGCCGGCCTCGGTGTTCGATTCGAACGGAACGCTGCGCGCGGGCACGTACGAGGGCAGTCTCCGGGACGTCGACATCGCCCCGGGGTTGCGTGGCTGGTTTCACACGATCCGGCATCGCAAGCGGTGGATGTACACCAGCATCGCGTCGGATGAACTGTTCGTCTCCGTCGCCGTGGTGAAGCTTGGCTACGCCGCGAACACGTTTGCGTTCGGCTACGATCCGCGCGAGCGGCGGATGTTGTTCGACCAGTCGCACCTGCTCTTGCCGCACGAAGTGCGAGTCGCCGACACGGCTGGTGAAGGCTGTGACGCGGCGGCCTCGCGGGGTGCGCGACGCGTTCGCATGACGCGCGAGCGCGGATCGAACGAGTACGTCCTGTCCGCAGCGCTCGGAGACGTCTCGATCGACGCGCGACTCGATGCGTCGAGCGCGCCACCGGGCATGACCGCAATCGCACCGCTTGCGCCCGAGCTTTTCAACGTCACCGAGAAGCGCACGCTGCTCCCGGCGCGAGGCACGTGCCGCGTCGGCGCTCGAACGTTTTCGTTCGACGGCGGCGTCGGGGGCTTCGACTACACGCACGGATTGCTCTTGCGACACACCGTGTGGCGCTGGGGATTTGGGCTCGGTCGGGACACGGACGGTCGGCGGGTTGCGTTCAATCTCACCGAGGGTTTTCTCGGACGTCGGGAGTGCGTCGCGTGGTCCGGCGACTCCCTCGCGCAGCTCGGCACCGCGTCGTTTTCGTTCGATCCGCGGAAAACGCTCGCGCCGTGGACGATCTCGTCCGACGACGGTTCCATCGATCTTCGATTCGTGCCCGGCGCAGAGCACGCCGAGCACCGCAACCTCGGGATCATCCGCTCGCGGTTCGTGCAACCGGTGGGCGCGTTTTCGGGCACGCTGCGAGTGAACGAGCGCACCGTGCGCCTCGAACGTGTCCTTGGGGTCGTCGAGGATCAGGACGTGGTCTGGTAGTCGCAATCCCGTCGCGAGCGAACGATGCCGCAGTGATAGGATTCCCGCTCGCGCATCGTGGAGGAGGATCCATGTCGTTCGTTTGCAAATCGGCCATGCGGCCATGGTTCATCGCGGGCGCGCTGACGTGCGGTGCCGCGTGCGGTCCCGCGACGACGTCCGATACGGTGCAGGCCGACGCGGCGGACGACGCCGTTGCGGACGCGCAAGTCGTCGCAGACGCAATGCTCGACGCCGGGGCCCGCGACGCAGGTCCACCGGTAGCCTATGTGCGGTTTGCGAATTTCGCGCCGAACGTCCCAGCGTTCGACATTTGTTTCAAGGCGAACGAAGCGGGTCGCCAATTCATGGGTCCGTTGCTTCGCGGCGCCGGGCTGATGGGCGGACTCGAGTACGGCCGCGTGAGCGAGTACGTCTCCGTTGAACCGAGGATGCACGCGTGGCGCCTCGTGAGCCCCACGGCCACCGACTGCACGACGCCTCTGATGGACTCTCCGCCGATGTTGTATTTCAACCCCGGTGCCATCTACGGCCACGGCACCGTCGTCGCGAGCGGCGTGCTCCTGGGCCCTGCGCCGAATCAACTCGGCGCGACCTACGCGGATGACGCGTTCGGCGACGCGCCCGCCGGCATGGTGCAACTGAGCGTGTTCAGTGCCGCGCTCGGAACGGGCTCGCTGGAGATGGGTCTCGTCACGGGTGCGACGTTCACGATGTTCGGAATGAGCGTGGACTATCGAACGGCGCGCAACGCAACCGTCGCGGCATTGTCGGCCGCGACCGTGGGAGTCCGTCGAACCGGGATGACCACCGTCGAAATCACTGCGGCAAGCGTGACGATTCCACCGACGAAGTCGCGATCCGTCTTCCTGTACGGCACGCTCGCCGATGCGACCCGCCCCTTGAGCATGCTGATCTGCGACAACACGCAGTCCGCGGGCCATCTCTCCGTGTGCGATTCGTATCCGATGCGGTGAGGAACTTTCGCTCCATCCCGCGTACGTCATCCCCCGGGGACGCGGAACTTCCGGCGCATTTCGCTTGCGAGAACTGCCGTCAGCGTCGCGAAGGCGCCTCCCGCGAAGAGCGCGAGCATTCCGAAGGTTGCGACCGAGCCGGCGAGCGCCGCGAGCATCGCCGCGAAGACGAACGTGTCTCGTTTGAGTAGCGGGCGGAGCGCGCCGAGCATGCGCGCGAGTCCCGTCGGCGCGACGACGGGCTCGGGGTCAGAGCCGAATCCGAGCGGGTATTTCAGCAGATCTCCCGAGCCGATCGCGATCAGGTAGCGATACTCGATGCCACTCGCGACGATGCCGCACGAAACGCCCGCGGCGCCGACCCACATCGGCAGAAGCGAGTGCCACATCGCGGCGACCCCGAGGGCCGCACCGGCGAAGTATCCATAGTTCGTGATGTCGTCACCGATCGTGTCGAGCCATTCGCCGAGCCGCGACCCGCGAAACGTGAGGCGAGACAATTCCCCGTCGCAACCGTCGAGAATCGACTGCAGTTGAAACAACACGCCGCCGATCGCCAACGTGGCGTACGAGCCACGGCTCGCGAGAACTCCGGCGACGATGCCGATCGCGAGGACCGCGAGGGACAGGGCGTTGGGTCGGATCCCCGTTCGTACGAGAATCCTCGTGCAGAAGAGCGAGATCGGTCGATTGAGCGATCGTGAGATCCAGCCGTCCATCGGTTTGCGAAGCGACGCAAGGAGTGCCCGCGTCGCACGCGCCCGACCGTCTGCATCGTCCGCCGCGACGAGAACGCCGGGCACCGAGGCGACGCGCTCGATGGCGAGGGATTCCAGCGATGCACCCTCGCGCAGCGTGTGCGCAGCGACGACACGTCCGCGCCAATCGCGGGCGGCCGACTCGGGCTCGGCGGACGAGAGGCCTCGCAGCGCGTTCGCATCGACGACCAGCGCGGAGCCCACGACCAGCGTGGATCCAGCCGGCCACCGATCGGCGGCGACGACATCGACCCGACGCCGCGCATCGTTTGCAAGATCCGATGCAATGCCAACGTTCTCCGCGCCGAGCACGAGGACGCGGTCGACCCCGGCGGCCTGGAGCGCAAGCACCGCGCGATGCGCGATCGGCAGCCCGAGGACTCGCGAGCGAGAACCGGCATCCGCGATGACGACACCGATCACGCCGGCGCCCCGTCGAAGAGCGTCGCGCGGATCGTGCGCGCGACACGCGGCCACGTGCACTCCGCCGCAAACTCGACGGCGCGTGCGCGCGCGGACGCGTCGATGCCTCGTGCGACGTCGAGGGCCGCGCCGAGGTTCGCTACGTCGGCCAGGGGTACGAAGAATGCTTCGCTCGCGAAGGAGGCGAGGTGATTCCGTGGCGGCCCTACGATCGGACACCCGAACGTCAGCGACAGCATCGCGACACCCGATGTGTAGAACTCGCGATACGGGAGCACCGTCGCGTCCGCCGCCGCGAAGAAGGTCGGGACTTCGTCGTCGGGAATGAAGCGCACTTCGAGTCGGACGCGTGGGTCGCCGGCAGACGCACGCCTCAGGTCGTCGACGGCACGCTCGGATCGTGGTGCGCCCGCGACGATCAGTTGCTCACGGGCCGGCGCGCAACGCCGAAACTCCGCAACCAGCCGGTCCAGGCCCTTGTACGGTTCGATCGCCCCGAACGCGAGCCACACCCGTGCCGCCGTCGCCACGCGGAGCTGCTCCCGCGCGTCGCGCGTCGTCGGGGCCATGGGGTACTCCCTGCGGTAGTTCGGATGGGGCGTGAGCGCGAACACGCCGCCGAAGCCCAACGTGCGAGCGTCCGCCTCCGCCTCGGGGAAGTGCCCGAAGACGGCGTCGCACCGTGCGAGCAGTTTCGCCCTCGCCGCGCGACCGACGTCGGGCTGCGGATCGTCATGTGCGAGCAGGTTGTGCGCGGTCCACGCGATGCGCACTCCGCGCAGCTTCGCGACATCCAGCAGCCCCGCGAGCCACGCAGAGCGCGCCCGAGCGCGCACGCGATTGTGATCGGTCACCATCCACTCGGGCCAATGCAGGTGCAGCCATGTCGCGCCGCGCGGCGCCGCGACCAGCGTCGCCAACAGCCGATCGGACACCGTCGTGATGCCCTGGCCGGCGAGCGCGTCCGCGAGTCGTGTCAGGTACGAATTGGCAGCATAGGGTCGCGGCCACGAGAGCAGCCGTCCGATCTCCCCACCGCGGGCCATCACGTTCACGCGGCGCTCATAGCAGGTTTTCCGGTTCGTCCGCAGCGTCGGGGCGCGGCCGTCGTGCCCGGCGTTCGGCTGTGCAACCCGCGGCAATCGGTTATAACCCGCTCGCACTCTTCGCGTTCTGGACGGAATACATGCAGGACACCGTACTGGTCACTGGCGCATCGGGCTTCATCGGAAGTCACCTCGTCGAAGCGCTCGTGCGCCGCGGACTGCGCGTGCGTGCCCTGGTGCGGTACAGCCATCGGCCGGATCTCGGCAATCTCGATCTCGCGCCCAGCGATGTGCTCGACGCGGTCGACGTGCAGCGTGGCGACGTGACGGACCCGTTTTTCGTTCGACGCTGCGTCGACGGATGCGCAAGCGTGTTTCACCTCGCGGCGCTGATCTCGATCCCGTTTTCGTACCAGAGCCCACGGCATGTCTTCGACGTGAACGTGTTCGGTTCGCTTCACGTTGCCGAGGCGTGCGCGGCGACGGGCGCGTGGATGGTGCACACGTCGACGAGCGAAGTGTACGGCTCGGCGCAGACGGTGCCGATCACGGAACAGCATCCCCTCGTCGGCCAGTCGCCGTATGCGGCGAGCAAGATCGCGGCGGACCAATGCGTCGAGAGCTTCCGGCGTTCGCTCAAGCTCCGCGGCGTCACGCTGCGCCCGTTCAACACGTACGGGCCGCGACAGAGTGCTCGGGCGGTGATCCCGACGATCATCACGCAGGCGCTCGCCGGCGATGTCGTGAAGCTCGGCGCGTTGCATCCCACACGCGATCTGAACTTCGTGACGGACACCGTCGCGGGCTTCGTGGCCGCGGGCGCGCCTTCCGAAGCGATCCACGGCGCCACGCTGCAGCTCGGGACCGGAGTGGAAACGTCGATCGGTGATCTGGCAACGAAGATCCTCGGCATCGTTCGAGGCGCCGCGAGGTTGGTGCACAGCGACGATCGCGTGCGCCCGGCGGCGAGTGAAGTCGAACGGCTCGTTGCGGATGCTTCGAAGGCGCGGGCGGCATTGGGCTGGTCGCCCGAGGTCTCGCTCGATGAGGGGTTGGCACGGACGATCGACTTCGTGCGCGCACATCCCACGCGCTATCGTCCCGGTGAGTTCCTGCCGTGAAAGCCGTCATTCTCGCAGGCGGCAAGGGTCGCAGGCTCGCGCCGTTCACCGTGGCGTTCCCGAAACCGCTCGTGCCCGTGGGCGAGCGCGCGGTGCTCGAGATTCTCATTCGCGGACTGGTCCATCACGGCATTACCGAAATCGTACTTTCGGTAGACCACCTCGCGGAGTTGCTGATGGCCTACGTCGAGGGCCACCCCGAGCTGCGCACCCTCGCCCGCTACCGATTCGTGCGCGACGTCGCACCCGGCGGAACCGCGGGGCCGCTTGCGCGGATCGACGGGCTCGACGGCACCTTCCTGGTCACCAACGGAGATCTGCTCACGTCACTGGATTTCAGCGCGCTGATCGCGCACCACCGGGCGTCGGGCGCCGCCCTGACGGTCGCCGCGCACAGAAAGAGCGTGAAGCTCGGCCTCGGAGTGCTGGACATCGCTGACAATGGCGACCTGCGTGCGTACACCGAGAAGCCCGAGATGCATTACGACGTGTCCATGGGGGTCTACGTGTACGAACCCCGCGCGCGCGCCGCGATCGTTCCGGGCGAGTACCTGGATTTTCCTGACCTCGTCCGCCGACTTCTCGACCGCGGTGAGCGCGTTGCGACGTACCGTACGGACGCGTACTGGCTGGACATCGGAAATCCGGATGACTATGCGCGCGCCCAGGAAGACGCCGCGAATGGCATTGGACCTGCGGCCCACGGGTCGACGCCATGAGCGCGGTCGGCGCAGCGCCGATGTGGCGCATTCCGCTCTCGGACACGACGCTCGGCGAAGAGGAAGCGCGGGCGGCGGCGGAGGTCGTGCGTTCCGGGTGGCTGACGCAGGGCGAGAGAGTCTCGACGTTCGAACGCGCGTTCGCAGAAATGGTCACGGCGAGGCACGCGGTCGCGGTGAGCAACTGCACCGTCGGACTCGAGATGGCGTACGGCGCAGTCGGAGTGCAGCCCGGAGACGAGGTGATCGTACCGGCGCTCACGTTCGTCGCGACGGCAAACGCGGCGCGTCGACTCGGCGCCACGGTGGTGTTCGCGGATGTTCGCAGCTCCGACGACTTGTGCATCGACCCCGACGACGTGCGACGCAAGCTGACGAACCGCACGCGCGCCGTGGCCGCCGTGCATTACGCCGGGTTCGCCGCCGACATGGTCGCGCTTCGCGCCATCACGGAGTCCGCGAGAATCGCACTCATCGAGGACTGCGCGCACGCTCCCGGAACTCGGACGACCGCGGGAGCGTGCGGCGCGCTCGGAGACGTCGGCGCATTCTCGTTTTTCAGCAACAAGAACATGACGACGGGCGAGGGTGGCATGTTGACCACGGCGAGCGACGACATCGCCGAGCGACTGAGACTGATGCGTTCGCACGGGATGACGACGACAACGTGGGATCGCCATCGCGGCCACGCGTTCACGTACGACGTCACGAGTGTCGGAACCAACGCGCGGATGGACGAGATCCGCGCCGCGATCGGGCTGATTCAACTTGGACGGCTCGTGGAGGGCAACGGGCGCCGCGCGGCGTGCGTGGCGCGCTATCGCGAGTGTCTCGCAGGCGTCCCGGGACTCGGGATTCCGTTTGCCGCGCACCCGATCGACGGTGTTTCCCACCACCTGTTCGTCGTGCTCCTTCCGTCCGACGCCGATCGCGTCGAGGTGATGACCGCGTTGCGCGCGGCGGGAATTCAGTCGTCGATTCACTATCCACCGACGCACCAGTTCAGCGCCTACCGCGACGCCGCAGTGTCCTTGCCGGTGACCGACGCCGTGGCGACGCGACTGCTCACGCTGCCACTGTTTTCGTCGATGACGGACGCTCAGGTCGATGAAGTGTGCGCGGCGCTCCGGGCCGCTCTGCGCCTCCGCGCGACATGAACGACCCTTGCTCAACCGGGAGTGCGCGTCGCGGCGATGTATACGATTTCGCTCGTCGCTTGCGCCACCGAGTGCGTCCATCGCACGACGAATCGACGCTGCACGAGTCCGAGGACGTCGTCGCGTGTGAAATAGTTCGTGTGCGCCCGCTCGGTGCTGCGCAGCCCGGCGAGTGCGAGTCCGGCGCCCGACGCTAGACCGACGTCCAGCACCGATCGAAGTGCCGCCCGTGCGCGGCCGATCCGCGTGGGAGCGCCGCGTGCGCGGGCCACCGACGGCGCGACGACGCTCACCATGAGCGCGAGCGTGCCGCCAGGCTTCAGCACGCGGGCCATTTCGTCGACGGCCCGGGACGGATCGATGAAGTAGTCGAACGCAGCGAGTGACATCACGGTGTCGGCGGCACCGTCCGCGATCGGGAGATCCTCCGCGAGACCGCACGCCATCTGTGCCGTCGCAGCGGACTGCACGTCGAGCGCGCGTGCGAACGGGTCGATCCCGACGTAGCGGGTCCCGGGAAGCAGCAAACGACTGCGTTCGCCACGCTTCGCACCGACGTCCACGACGACCCCGCGTACGCCCGCGTGTTCGAGCATCTCGAGTGCGGACAGATCGTCGGCGCCGTCCGACACCGCGGGCCCACCGCGCGAACGTCGCGCTCGCGTCGCGCGCCACGACTCGAGCCCGCGAATCGCCTCGTGCCAACGCGCCCACCCGTCCGAACCGGGCGACCGCGCGTCCATCGCGCGTCGCGCGTCTGGCGTTCGCAGATCCGCGACCCCGTTCGCGACGGCATAGCGCTCGTCGCAACGCTCACAGCGCAGAGCGTCCGTCGCCGACGCGTCGAGCGATGCGTGGCACACCGGGCACGCGAGAACGTCGCGCCACGCGACGAGACTCACGTCGCGTCCGCCGCGCCGCTCGCGGCTCCCGCGCCGCCGGTCGCGCCCGCATCGCCGGCGCTGCCCGCGTCACTCGCGGCCTCGCGGCTCTGGAAGCACGGGAGGCCCGCGTTTGCCCACTGCTCGAGTCGCCGAATGGCCTCGGTCGGCCACGCCTCCGACGCGCCTCGAAACCACTGTACAGGGCCGCGATCGCCGGACACTTCCGCCGGAATCCGACCGAGTTCCAGCCACGCGATCAGTCGGTGCGAGTACAGCGCGCTGTACTCGCGGCATGCACGCGTCGCGTTCCGCTCGATCACCCGGCGCACGTACGGCACGCGTTCGCCGTCTGCGCGGGCGAGAATCGGCGCTACCGCGCGTACGCCGTCGGCGCCCATCGCGGCAAGCGCACGAACGTTGGGTGTCTCGCCGGTATGCATTCCGTCGGGCTGGTCGCCGATGTGCGCGACGAGCCAGGCGCGTTCGATCGCGGCAAGCGGGGTCGCGGCATCGTCGGTGCGAGACAGCGTCACGTCCAGGCGTGCCGCCCAATTTTGCGGCAAGGTGGGCGGTCCCGCATCGAGACCGTGCTCCAGCCTCGCATCGGGCTCGTCGCGAATGCGTTCGACGACGAAGGGAGCATTGGCCGTCGCCGCACCCGACGATCGAGTCGCCGGCCCGCACGCTGCGAGGGCAAGAATCGACAAGCCAGCACCGAACTTCATGCGACCGGCCGCGCACGCACGGTCGCAGCGTGACCCGCGACGTCCACCGCGGAGCCCTCTTGCACGGCGTCCCACTTCAGCATCGCGAGTGCGACCGACTTTCCGGGGACGGAACAGACCGCCGACGACGTGATCGTACCGATCGCCGCGCCGCCGTGATGCACTTCGACACCAGCTCGCGGCGGCTCGCCATCGACCACGAGCGGCGAGAGCTGGCGGCGCACGTGCCCGCGCATCTCGAGCCGGCACACGACCTCTTGCCCGACGTAGCAGCCTTTGTGAAAGCTCACCGCGCGCGGCGTGAGATTGGCTTCCTGCACATAGTGCTCCGTCCCGAAATCGACGCCGAACGCCGGCCGACCGCATTCGAGCCGCGCCGCGTCCCACGCCGCATCCGTCACGACGGTCGCCTGCATCGTGGTGATGGCTCGCATCACGCCCGGTCGATCGCCCTCGGTCACGCACACGTCCACTCCGCCGCGCCCGAGCCGATCGGCAGGCCACACCGTCAGTCCCTCCGCGCGAAGGGCGTCCGGCATCGCCGCGGGTCCCTGCACGCTCAGCACCGTCACGTTCGTCGGAGCGTCCAACTCGATGTCCTCCATCACCACGAAGCTCTCGAGATGCGCGCGCACGGCGCCGAGCGTTTCCGCCGGCAGGACGATCCACAGCGCGTCCGCGAGCGCGACGATCCAAGCGTCCGCGAGAATCTTGCCCTTCACCTGGACAATCGCCGTGTAGCGCGAGTCCCCGACTGCGAGTGCCTTGATGTCGTTGGTCACCATCCCCGAGAGCCAACTCGATCGGTCTTCGCCGCGAACGACCAGCACGCGATCCCCGAGCGCACGAACGCCCGCCCCCGCGCGCAACGACGCGAGTTGAACTTCGAACGGTGCGTCGACAGTCAGCGAGAAAGGCATGCGGCGTTTGTGGAACGGTCGCGACGTGGTGGCAAGTCGAACTCAGCGCCCAGGCGACACCCACGCCCCCGTGATCCGGATGCCGAGATGGTTCATCACGGTGCGCTCGTGGCCATCGGACGGGCGATTGACGACGCCGCCTTCACTCTCGATCCAGAGCTCGCTGGATCCGCCGCCGTCGAGGTTCAGCGCGTCGGACACCCCGAATTCTTCCAGTAGCGGGATCATCTCGTTGGACATCACGCCGGGAAGTCCCACGCGCCGTCCGTCGATGACCAACAGCACCAGCGTCGCCCCGTCGTGCGAGACGCCCACGGCCGTGCGCGGATGATTCCGGTACATCCCGTTGGGCTCGTGGGCATCGAAGAACATGTTCCCACGCTGCAGAAAGATCGGCATGCCGCTGACGACGTGCCGTGCCCACGCGAATGGCAGCACGTTTGGCGCACCTTCGCTGTCCCAGACTTCCGCGCGCAAGCGGCCGTGGTCCCAACCGAACGCCATGCTGGCGTCGCACTGCTCGACGTACGAGTCGCGCCAGAAGTGCCCGTCCCCCATCGCGATGCCGCAAGACGATCCACCGTAGAAGTTCGCGTTGATCGCAATTTGCGCGCCTTGTTCGTGGGCAAACGTCGACACGCGCGCCCATCGATCTCTCGGCCGCGTCGCGAGAACATCCGCGTGTCCCGATGCCATGTCGATCATCACGACGTGCGCGTCCAGACCCGGGACAACGCGATGAACGTGCACGACTCCGGGGTACGGGTACCGCGTGCGATCGACGGCCTGGGCGGACGACGCACAGAGCGCGAGCGCTGCGGCGATGAATGCGTGGCGGCGCGATGCGATCACGCGGGGGTTGTAGCGCAGTGGCGGGAGCCAGCGCCAGTGGGCGGTCGGGCGAAGTCGAGGGTGCCTGCGGCGTCGCTCACGCGGGAGGGGAGGCCGCAGTGTCCGCGGGCTTTGCGGTGCTCGGAGCGATGCCCACGAGCCGCTCACTGACTTCCCATAGCCGCGTCGCAAGTGCGCAAACGCGAATTCGGCCGAGGCGTTTGGGGGTGCGCCGTGACGCGCGCGGGAGGGAAGCTGCGGCGGCGGGTGTTCAACGTGGAACCCTCGCCGGCGGGAGGGTGGGTGATCCGCGAGCGGGGGCGCACGCGGGCACTGGCGCGGTGCGCGTACAAGCGACTCGCGGTCATTCGCGGTCGCGCGTACGCGCACGGGGCGCACCTCGCGTGCGGACTCGCGCAGTTGGTGCTCCACCGGCGCGATGGACGGATTCAGTGCGAGTACACGTACGGGGAAGACCCGTTTCCGCCGCGCGGGTGACCTCGCGCGCGGCCGGCGATCACGCCGGCGCTGTGCCGGGGTAATACCGCGTCCCCCTCTTCGTCCCCCGCTTCTTCAACACGCCCGCTCTCAACCACTTGTTCAGCGTGTATCGAAAGTTGTCTGTGTGGATCCCAAGCTTGCCGCACACCACATGAGTGCGCTCGCCCGGATTCGCGCGCACGTACGCGAGGAACTTCGACGCCGCGGCGTTCCCGGTCGCCGACTCCGTTCTCGGCGACTTCGAAGCGGCCGTCGCCGAGGTAGCCGTCGTCGATCTTCGCGTGCCGGCGTTACCGAGCGCGTCACGCACGGCTGCGATCGCAGCGGCGCGCACGAGGCCATCGAGTTCTCGGACGAACGCGTCGGTGCGCGCAGAGATGTTGGCGGGGAGGTCGGACATGGATCGGACGGTACGCGAGGGCGTGATTGGCTGTCGAGCGCGACGCCGCGCGTGCGGCACACCCGCGTCTTCGGTCGGCGACATCGGCGGAAGAAGGCGTGGCAACTTCGGACGCAGGCTGTGCCCGGTGATCGTCGACTCGCACCTGGGACACGTGAAGAGATGAAATGGTTGCGGATCGTCTCGCCAGAACAGCCGTGGCAGCGCGAGCCATTCCGAACGCGGCATCGCGTGGCCGCAGCGGAAATGCCGATGGCCGCGATCGAGCGACACGAACGGCAGCGTACGGTTCCCGCACCACCGCCCGTCCGCCAGCGAGCACGATTTCACCGTGACCGCCGCGCAACTCCGCTGCCGGACCCTAACCCCGCAGGGCCGGTTCCAACGCGGCCGTGACGCACGCCGCGTCCGGAGCCGTCGGTCATGAACGACGCCGCCGACCCGCTCGCCGCGACGATCGCGCCCCAAGCCGACGGCGCCGACGACGCCACGAGCAACTCGAGCCCGGGGTCGCGCCGAGCGACGTGAGTTCGGAGCAGGCAGACGGAACGGAGACCGAGACCGAGCAGAGGCGGACGGAGCCGACGCGAAAGAACGCCCCAGGCTGCCTTTCGCTCCCTTTCGTCCCTCCCGACTCCCGACTCACGACTCACAACTCCCTCACACCATCTTCTCCGGCCGCACCCAGGCATCGAACTGCTCGCCGGTGACCAATCCGAGTTCGAGCGCGGTCTCACGCAGGGTCTTGCCGTCCGTGTGGGCCTTTTTCGCGATCCTTGCCGCGTTGTCGTAGCCGATGTGCGGGTTCAGTGCCGTGACCAGCATGAGCGAGCGCTCGAGATTTTCCTGGATGCGCAGCCGATTCGGCTCGATGCCTTCGGCGCAGTGTTCGCGAAAGCTGCGCGAGCCGTCGGCGAGCAGGCGCGACGACTGCAACAGATTGTGGATCATCAGCGGCTTGAATACGTTCAACTCGAAGTTGCCCGAGGCGCCACCGATCGTGACCGCGACGTCGTTGCCCATGACCTGCGCGCACAGCATGGTCATCGCTTCGCACTGCGTCGGGTTGACCTTGCCGGGCATGATCGAGCTGCCCGGCTCGTTCTCGGGAATCGTGATCTCACCGAGGCCAGAGCGCGGTCCCGACGACAGCCAGCGCACGTCGTTCGCGATCTTGAACAGCGAAGCCGCGACCGTCTTGAGGGCGCCATGAGCGTTGACGAGCGCGTCGTTCGCCGCGAGCGCTTCGAACTTGTTCGGCGCCGTCACGAACGGCAGCCCCGTGAGGCCCGCGATCTCGCGAGCGACACGCTCGGCGTAGCCCTTCGGCGCGTTCAGCCCGGTACCCACCGCGGTTCCACCGAGCGCGAGTTCGTTCAAGTGCGGCAGCGCCTGCTCGATGTGCTTCAAGCCGTGATCGAGCTGCGCGACGTATCCCGAAAATTCCTGGCCAAGGGTCACCGGCGTCGCATCCTGCAAGTGCGTGCGACCGATCTTCACCACCGACATGAAGCGCTCGGCCTTGCGCGCCAGGGTTTCACGCAACTCGCGGATGTTGGGAATGACGCGGCGCACCAGCGCCTCGACCGCGGCTACGTGCATCGCGGTCGGGAACACGTCGTTGGAACTCTGGCCCTTGTTCACGTCGTCGTTGGGATGCACCTTGCGCGCCTCGCCGCGTTCGCCGCCGAGGATCTCGCTGGCTCGATTGGCCAGGACCTCGTTGACGTTCATGTTGGTCTGCGTGCCGCTGCCAGTCTGCCAGACGATGAGCGGGAATTCGTCGTCATGCTGGCCGGCGAGGACTTCCTCGGCCGCCTTCACGATCGCGTCGCCCTTGTCGCGCGGCAGCGAGGCGTTCTCCATGTTGACGATCGCCGCGGCCTTCTTCACCAGGACGAGCGCGTGGATCAACGCCAGCGGCATGCGCTCGGACGAGATCGCGAAATTCTGACGCGACCGCTGCGTCTGCGCGCCCCAGAGACGATCGGCCGGCACTTCAATCGGTCCGAAGGTGTCGTTCTCGATGCGGACTTTTGACGCGCTCATCGGTGTATCCTCGTTGCGGAATCAGTCGTCGAGATTGTCTCGAGAGCACTCGCGGCTACAAATGCTGTCGCGCGGCGTGCCGACGGTAGCGATGGTTCAGGCCGCCCAAGACCGGCACGCTCTCACGGGTTCCCGTGAGAACAAATGTTCATCACGGAAATCCGTGAGGTCACATGTGGTCGTGCCAGCCGGGAGACCCGAATCGCAAGCCGAGTCGGGAGAACGCGGGGGCTCGGGTCGACACGCACCGCGCCCGCAGATGTACGCAACGCCCCCCAAGAAACGTCGTCACGCTCCCACACTCCTTACCTCCCGGTCGCGGATTCGCCGAAGATGCGACGCTGCGAACTGGAGGGTGCGATGGGTTCACGTAGGGGACGTGGGATCTGTTTCGTGGGCGTTGCATTGGTGAGTGGGCTGCTCGCGTGTGGGCGAGCGCGCGAACCGCGTGGCGGGCACTCGAGTGCTGGGCGTCGTGAATCCGCAGCGCGGGGCGCGCGAGAATCGGCGACTGCGAACCCGCGCGCGACTGCACGCGCGGCGAACTCCGCGCCTCCGGCCGCGTTGCGCGGCGAGATCCCCGTGCGATTGCTTCCCGTCGAAGTCAGCGTGGAATCCGTCGGCTCGGCGCCGGCCGCTGCCATCGATGGATGGCGACTGTTCGACGGCGACGGAACAACGACGATTGGCGAAGGTACACCCGCTTTGCGACTGCGCGTCCGATTCGATCGGGCGCGACGCGTCGAGGGCGTCGGCGTGTTCACTCGTGCGCGAGGCGCGGTGTCGATCAGTGCGACGCGCGGAAGCGCGACGACGACGATCGCAGATCACTCAGTGGTCGAAGGCCGCGGAGCGAGCGGACGTTGGGATCGTGTCGTGGGCACGAACGTCGCGGACGCCGATGAGTTGACAGTGGAATGGACGCCAGCCGACGGCGCGAGCGGAATTGGCGAACTGCAACTGTGGGGACTCGATGTCGAGGCCACGTCGCGCGCGGGCGCGCCGCTCGCGGACCAGCTCGTTGCGGGACTGGCGCATCCCGCCGTCGAAGTCATGGCGACGCCCGCGACGATCGCAGTGTCGCCGCCGGATCGCGCGCACTCGGTGACATCGGGGACCGTGCGCTTCGAGTTGGGGACGGATCCGCGCGCGGTGCGGCGCGCGTTCTTGACGTACGAGCTGGCGGGGCTTCCGCATTTCTCGGGAGCGCTGCGAACGATCAACGGACACCACGCGCTCGGCGGGACGACGCCCGTGATTCGGAGGGCGTCGACGATTCAGGTGGAAGAGATCGCGCCCGCGCTGTTGAGGAGGGGGAGGAACGAGATCGATTTTCTGCCGGTGCGCGCGGGGGATCCGATTGGGTACACGGTCACGAATTTGAGGGTGGGGTTGTTTGGGGAGGGGGGAGAGGAAGTGGTTGAGGTCGCGAACGGAGCGACGACGGCGACGGCGATGGCGACGACGGCGACGGCGAGAAGAGGAGCGCCGGGCACGGGCAGGGGCACGGGCACGGGGAGAGTCGCGCGGCAGCGTGCGGCGGGAACTGTGGCGGCGCTGGATCTGACGGGAAACCCGGCGCCCGGAAGTAGCAACGCGCTCACCGACGGCAATCTCGAGACTGGGGCGACGGGGAGTCCGGAAGCCGGCGCCGCGAACAGTTACGAGTTGGCGTTTGATGGGCCGAGGCAGGCAGAGGGAATTGCCTTTCACGTCGCGAGGGCGATGAGCGGGACGATCGAGATTGCTGCGGTCGGTGGGACGGTGGACCAGAGGCAGAGTGTCACGCTTGATGGGCGCGCGGTGGGATGGCATCGCGTGGCGCTCGGCGATGGGCTTGGTGAATCGCAGCGAGTGCGCGTGACGGTGCACGGACCGAGCGAGCACGTGGGACTTGTGTCGGAAGTGCGATTGACGGCGAGTGAGCTGCCGCGGCCAGCGGGGTTGGAATTGAATCTGTCGCATCCGCTGCATGGCGAGTGCACGGAGCGCCGCGGTGCAGAGCTGCGAGGGTTTGTGTCCGGTAGCGGTGCGGCACTGCGCAACGTGCAACTGCTGATCGATGGCAACGTGTTGAACTCCGCACTCGTCGACGACGGTGCGTTCGCGGCGCTGGTTCCGCCACCGACCACCGGAGCGCGCGCGGCGTGGCACGTGCAGCTTGCGGCGATCGGCGGCGACGGATCACGCGTGGAACGAACCGTCGATCTCGAGCCGTGCACGCCCGAGCCCGTGAACGATCCCGCGACGAATGCGCCAATCGAAGACGTGGGCGCACCGTTCGGCGTGACCGTGCGTGCGGGGGTCGCACGCACGGTGAACTTCGGCGACGCGTCGCTCGACGTCCCGGCCGGAGCGTTGGAGCACGACACGCGCATCACGGTGCGGCCGCTGTTGCCCACACAGATGCCGGAGCTCGAAGCGGGAATGACCAACGTCACGCCCGCCGGTCACGGCTACCGCTTCGGTCCGCACCATCTCGAGTTCCAGGGTCCCGCGAGACTGCGTCTCGCGTACGACGCGTCGCGGATCCCGCCCGGACTGACCGAGGCGGACGTGGGCATCTACTACTACGACGACGCGAGTCGACACTGGCGCGAAGTCACGGTGATCCGCGAGCCTGCACGCGGCGAAGTGGTCGCAGCGACTGCGCACTTCACGGACTTTATCGCAGGCGTCATGCCGCGGCCCGAGAGCGCGCAGCCCGATTCGTTCAACCCGAATCGCATTCGCAATCTCGACTACGCGCAGCCGGGCGCGGGCGTGACGCAGATCGAGCCGCCGAGTGCGAACTCATCGGGCACCGCGAATCTCTCGTATCCCATCGCGGTTCCGCCCGGGCGCAATGGCATGCAGCCGTCGCTGGCGATTACCTACTCAAACGAAAGAGCAGGAACCTGGCTTGGAACAGGGTGGGATCTCGAGGTCTCGCACATCGAGATCGACACGCGCTTCGGGGTGCCGCGGTATGCGAGCAGCGCGAGTGGAACGTGTTCGCGGACGAACATCATCGCATTCGACACGACGGTCGCGTCGCCGCCGGAGGAACAAACGCTCGACGAGGCGTATCTGCTCGACGGAGCGGCGCTCACGCGCGTGGGGCCGGAGCCGGGGGGCGGCGTACGATTTCAGCGACGGGTCGAGGGATCGTTCGAGCACATCGTTCGGCTCGGAAATTGTTCGGACAACTACCGATGGGTGATCACCGACCGGAACGGCGTCCGCCGACAGTACGGGACGAGTGCCACCAGCCGACTTGCGGAGCCCGCCGATTCGAGCGGACGCCCTGGCGGCATCTTCCGTTGGCAGATCGATCTCGTGAGCGATCCCTTCGGCAACCGGATGACGTACGCGTACGATCTCGACGCGGGCGAAAGCGTTGGTGTGCCGAATGCCGACGGGATCGTCGCTCCCGGCGAGCACTGGCAGCAGCTCTACCCCATTTCGATTTCGTACACCGAGCATCTCGCGGCCGGGAGCGTCGATCTGCCGGCGCGGTTTTCCGTGCGGTTCAACCGGCAGAGCGTCGTTCGGCCGGATGTGCTCAGCAGCGCGCGTGCGGGTTTCGACGTCCGCACGCGGCATCTGCTCGAGTCGATCGACGTGACGTTTGACGACGTGCGCGTGCGTCGCTACGAACTGAGCTACAGGACGGGCGATTTCGACAAGAGTCTGCTCGACTCGATCGCAATGCGGGGAGCATCGGCGACCGGTGCGCCCGACACCAACGTCCTGCATCGGCATCGGTTTACGTACAATACGGCGCCACGCCACGACATCGGAGACGCGATGACTGCGCCGGGTTTCGAAGACCCGGCCGTCACGCCCCCGACGACGCTGGCCGTGAGCACGCACGCGAACGATCACGCGTCGGTGGGCGGCAACGTCTTCCTCGGCTACGCGCCACCGGGATGCATGATGCACTTTGGACCCTCCCTGAGTTTGAGCGGCGGCATCGAACGAACGGGTCGCGCGACCGTCGATGCAAACGGGGACGGTCTGCCCGACGTCGTGGACGCGGGTACGAGTGTCGAGCGGGCGTTCTCCCGCTTTCCCAATCGCGCGGATATCTACGTCAACGGACTCGACGCGTTGGGACACTCAGTGTTCAGCGGCATGCCGACGCGCATCGGGCATCCCATCGACCTATCCCAAACGCTCGACCTTTCGCTGAGTATCGAGGGATCCGTTCACGCGTTCCAGGAAAGGGCCGGCGCAGGTTTCGGATTCACGGCCTCGTTCAATCGACAGAACAGCATGCTCATCGACGCGGACGGGGATGGGTTCGTGGACCTGGTTCGGGGACCGCGAAGGCCGGAGTCTGGCGCTTCTAATGAGGTGATCGATGTGCTGGAGAACCCTTTCAGCCAGGGCACGCCACCGTCACAGTTCGGCGTGCTCGATACCGGCGGAGGCGTTCGAGAGAGCTACTCGATCGGCAGAGGCGAGCCGTCATCGTCGCCGCCGATTCAGCTTCCGGCCGAGGTCGCGGACCGGATCTCCGCGCAGAGCATTCGGACCAATCCGGTCGTGCGGTGGGTCGTGGAGCACGACGGAGACATCGTGATCACGGGCGATGTCACGCGAGAGACCGATCGAGGTGGCCCCGTCATCGCCGTTATCAATCACCAGCCCGCGGCGTCGGGCAGTACGCTAGTTCCCGTCTGGCGTGCAGAGGTCCCGGAGGGGATGACGAGACACCCGCCCGGATCGGTGCTCACCGTCCATCACGACGACCAACTGTACTTCCGTGTCTTCGGGGACGATTCGGGCAGCGTGGGCGGCCCGGTGAACTGGCAGCCGCATATCGAGTACGTCCACCACGATTGCACGCCCGGGGATTGCAACGTTGATCCAAGCATCCTCCCGCGCCCATACGACTTCCACAGCGACTTTCGCGTCGCAGCCATTGGCGCGGGAACCTGGACCGCGCCCGCGGCCGGTGTTGTCACGGTCGAGGCGGCCTTCGCCTTGGCGTCAAACTCGCTGGGTGCCACGTTTCGCGTGGTCCTGCGAAGATTGGCACGGGTGCCCGACCCGGGAGTGCCGATCGGCGCCAGTGCGGACGATGTCGTTCGTGCGCTCCGAGGAGGTCTCTCGCCCTCAACGGAGCCCCCCGAGATTGTGCTCGTGAACGAGGTGAGGACCCCGACGCTGGACTCCCCGCTCCCGCCCCTGCTGCCGATCGAGGTGAACGCAGGCGACGAATTGTACTTTCGCGCCACCGTTGACCCGAGCATCGACGAGCCGCGCACGGATCCCGGCCGGATCAGCTGGCAGCCGACCGTGCGGTATCAGCGACTTTGCCGCAACGACAGCGACAGCACGACTCCGTCGGGGTGTCCGCTAGCCTAACTTCGTCACCGAAATTCGAGCTCGGCAAATCGGCAGGCTCATTCCGCGCGAATCCTGAATCACGTCGTCGCATCGATCTCGAAACCCGCGTGTAGTGCCGAACTCCCCCATT
>Ga0080064_1002548_pt1 | contig 30429 bp, 28 predicted proteins | sample Subgrocontami54m_FD_69260 | JGI IMG/M metagenome (GOLD analysis project Ga0080064, IMG submission 69260) | Subsurface groundwater microbial communities from S. Glens Falls, New York, USA - GMW46 contaminated, 5.4 m (SPADES assembly) (version 2) ...
ATCGTACTGAGGACAGGCGCTGCCCGGAAGCCAAACCCGCCGTCTCGGTGTCCTCGGCGGACTGAATCCCGACGCCTCCCCCCTCGGGGAGCGCGAGGGGATTACTCCGACAGGCTCCTAGGTGGGGGGATCACTCCTCGCTGCATCCTCAAGGGCCTTGATGGAAAAGCCCCCGACGAGCTCCTTACCGTCCGTCATGATCCAGTCCTCTACGACTACAACGCCCAGTCGGACCCGATCGCCGCACTTGAGGTGTCGGACGTGGGTTGGTTCGTTGTCCAAAACTCCCACGAAGCCTGCTCCTTCGATGGCCTCCAGCGTGACCCACATGTGCTCCGTCTTCTCCCCTTCGATGAAAGGCGCCTTCACGGAGTAGTGCCATCCCGGTTTTCGCTGGACGAATGAGGCGATGAACTCGGGCAACCGGCGGAGTGCCTCGACTCTGGCGGCCGTCAGGCCTGCGTCGTCTGCGGCAACCTGGACGGGGTGGTCGATGGGCGTGAAGGCCTCCATGGGGTTGGCCCCGCGAAGCACAGGGTCGATCGAGGGATCGTAAGCGATCAGACGCTCGGTCTCGGTCAGGTAGAGGGCCAGGCAATCCTCGTCCGCCAGGTCTGCTACGATCCAGGCCAATTGTCGGTAGGCCTCGGCCATGTTGAGTTCCACGTCTGGGTGCAAGATGTCCACTGAGAGCCAGGCCGAGTGTTCGAGAATCGGGGTGCGCAGTCGCAGGTCCGGTTGGGCGTCTGCGGCCGCCTTGCGATCCTCAAAGTAGGGCGCAGGCAGGGAGTTGAGGAGGAAAACGCGCGCGCCCACCTTTGCGAGGCAATGCGATCCTCCCCGGACAAGGGGGGGAAGCTCAGGCGGCGAAACTACGAAATCGGGGCCTTCCGGGGTCAACTCGAACGAGTCGCCTGTTGTCGGAGGGATCTGCACCTTGAGCGCTCGCTCTATGACGTGGCGCATCACCGCCGCATCGAGAGGCTTGGGCCGTCGAAGCAGGAGCACGATGGCGACGATGCGTTCGGCTCGCGCTCTCCTCCGTATCCACAAGAGGTAGAGGGCGACGGCCGCGAGAACTGCCCCAAGGAGATAGATCCACCCGGACAGGGCGAGCAGCATCACGTGGATGCCTCCGACTGAAGGGGCCGGGCAGACTACCCTGCCAGCCGGTCCTGATCAAGCAGCGCGCGCAGCGTCGCTGAGACACCTGCCCTCATGGTAGTCGCTGTAGCTTGGCGGGGGGTGAGATGATGGCTCTCCCAATCCGCCCTCCATTCCGCCATGGCTACCGGAGGGGTAGGTGCCTCAGCATCGGGGGCACAGAGGGTGCCCCCGGCCGCCTACTTGGGAGGGAGCTCATCCCACCATGGACGTTCCCTGCCCCCGCTCGCGATCCAGCGACCAGCCCACCGGTGATCGCGGTCGGGGCCATTGAGAAGTTCCCGGGAGGTGGGTTCCAGACGCACCGTGTCCAGAGGCGACTTGTCCCCGAAAAACATGATGCAGACCGGCAGCAGCGTGCCCCGACTGTAGGAGTGGAAGCGGAGAATCACGCCCGTCGTCAGCGGTCCAATTGGAAGCTCCGGGTTCCAGCCGGGATTGGCGAAGGGGTGCTCGATCATCCCGACGAAATCACTGTCCTCCATTGCGGTAAGGTACGCCTCGATATCGCATCTCGCGATGCCCGCTGCTTCAAGTGCCTCCAGGGTGCGCGCGCGGCCGAACGCCACGAATTCGCCAGGGCGCTCATCCGCGACCTGGCGACCGGCCCACTCCCAGATCTCGTTGCTCGACCACTCGCGAACGAGATCCTCGCCGATGTCCAGCGCCAGCGCGAGCGAGATGGTCTCGACGGTCTGAACGGAGAGGATCAGCGACGCCTCGGCCACCAGCGGGTCGGTCACCATCCAGTGCGTCGCATGGCGGGCCCGTGGCCAGGACGCGGAGAGCGCGAGGAGCCGCTCGTCCAGACGCAAGGCGGCCTCGTAGACCTCTGGCGCCCGTTGCCTCCATCCCTCCACGTGTGCGGCGCGAATCGACCTCGCCCGTTCCATCGCGGTCTCGAACAGGGTCGCGTCGTCCGCCGGGCGGAAGGAGGCGGCATACTCGAGTTGCCAGGTGTTCTCCTGAGGAGGCTCCACGAACGCGAACAGGCCGGAGTCGCCGACATGGATGGCGTGGTACTCCTCGTCCATGTTGCAAGAAGTGATGGGACCCGTGCGCACGAGGATCACATCGCCATCGATCGACCCCTTGAGGACCCGCTGCACGCGCACGGTCAGGAGGGCAGGCTCGCCCGCTCCGACCCCGTGCCTGGCCAGCAGGGGCACCGCGGCCGCAACCTCGCCGACGATGACGAGGCGGCTCTCGAGCGCAAGCCACTCGGTGCTGCGGTAACCGGCCGTGCAGGCGCCCGCCGCCACCGAGATGGAGAGGAGCACGGCATGGGTGCGGGTCATGCAGGTGTCAACGGAGGCCGGGTCCGTCGGTTCACATGCTGGGCTTGGTGACCGCCTTCCGCAGTCGTCGTAGATCCTGTGGTTGACGCGACATGCGAATGGCGTCCAGATGGCCTTCCCAGGAGTCTTCAGCGGCGCTCTCTGGGCGAGGTGTAGGGGCCCAACTGAAGTAGGCCACTCCCAGCTCCATGTGGTCGGGATCGGTGGAGGCAGCCATCGGAACCTCCTTGCAGCGTGGAAATCACGCTGAGGCCCGTGGCGGGAGTGGTGCAAGAAGCGTGCGCCGTTCGCCCGCCGCGCACCACGCTTTCTTTCTACGCGCCGGTGAGGCGTCCGCCTTCAAGGCGGAGGTGCCGGTCCACCCAGCCGATCGAGCCGGTCCGGTGCGTGATCACGACCAGTGTGCAGTCGCGCAGCGAGTCGGCGAGCGCGTGGTGGAGCTCCGCCTCGGTGGCGAGGTCGACCATGGATGTCGCCTCGTCCAGGAGGAGGAGCGAAGGGCGCGCGACGACCGCGCGGGCGATGGCGAGCCTCTGGCGCTCGCCTCCGGACATCGCCCAGCCCCGCTGGCCGATCGGCGTGGAGGGATCTCGGCCAAGGCAGGCGATGCGCAGGGCCTCGCGGAGTTCCTCGTCCGTCGCTTCCTCGCGGGCGTAGCGGAGGACCTCGGCGACGGTCTCGCCCGGGAGCATCTCCTCCTGCGAGACGACCGCGCACCGACGGCGGAAGCGCGCGGAGTCGGCGAGCAGGGGCCCCACGCCTCCCACCAGCACGGTCCCGGCGTCCGGGGAGAGGACCCCGGCGAGGACCCGCGCGAGCGTCGTCTTCCCGCCGCCGCTCGGACCGGAGATGGCCACGCGGGCCCCCGAGGGAATCTCCAGATCGACCCCGGCGAGGACGTCGCGACCCGGCTCGTAGGCGAAGCGGACGCCCTGCATGCGGACCGCGAGCGCCCCGTGTGCCGGGGCGGGTCCTCCCTCGTTCCGCGGGGCCTCCGGGGCCTCGAGGAGGACCGAGATGCGGCTCATGGCGACCGCGACGTTCTGCAGGACGTAGTTCGCGCGGGTGATCTCCAGAAGGGAGGGATACAGGGTCGTGGCGTAGCTGAGGAACGCGAGGAGGATGCCGGCGGAGACGTCCAGCTCGAGGACGCGCGCGCCGCCGTAGAGGAGGACCGCGCTCCCGCCGAGGGTCCCAAGAAACCCGACGAACGACAGGTGGGCGGCCATCGAGTCCTCAGCGGCGAAGCGGGACTGGCGCGCCTCGTGGGCCGCCTCGGCCATCCGTGCCGCCTCCCGCTCCTCACGGCCGTAGTTCCGAGCGAGAAGCAGCGAGCCGAGGAACGTGCTCGCGCGGGTCGTCAGGTCGGACGCCGAGGCGCGCTCCCGTTCGGCGGCGTCCCGCAGCGGGCGCATCCGCGCCGCGACGACGATGACGAGGAACGGGACGGGAAGGAGCGTGACGAGGGCCAGGGGCGCGTCGAGCAGGAGCAGCAGGACGAGCGTGCCTGCGAAGGCTACCGGGGCAACCAGGAGGCTCTCGATCCCCTGGAACAGGAGGCCCTCGAGGACCTCGACGTCGCCGAGGAAGAGGGACTCCAGGCGGCCAGGGGATGCCGCGAGGATCTCGCGGCCGGGGAGCCTCGTGGCCTTCCTCGCCAGCTCCCGACGGACCTCGACGACGAGGCGGGCCTGCGCGCGACGCGCAACGCGCTCGCGGGCGCGTGCGAGGGCCAGAATGGCGAGCTGGACGACCAGGGTCCCTCCGCCAAGCCAGAGGAGCCCCTCGTAGAGCGCCGGGCTCGCCGTCCAGCTCGGCTTCAGGAAGGACGCCCGGGGCTGCGGGGCCTCGTCCAGCACGGAGTCGTACAGCCGTCCGAGGAACCAGGGCGGGGCCAGGGCGGCGGCGGTCGCGGCGAGCAGAAAGCAGAGCGCGCGGACCATCTCCCACCGGAGGGGGCGGATGAAGGGCGAGAGGCGCCGGAGCGCGGACAGGATCTCGGGGAGCGATCGGCGCGGCGACCCGCGCTCGTACCACGGACTGGCGAGGCCAGCATGCTCTGCGGCTACCTGCGGGCCCGTCGGTGGCCTCCGAAGAGCAGGTGGTAGAGCGAGTAGATCGACAGGGCGCCGGAGATGAGGGCGATGATGACGTAGACCCCCATCTTGAGGTAGTGCGGGATCAGCCTGGCGTCCTGGAACAGGTAGATCGAGATGTAGCAGACGAACGCCAGGAGCGCGGCGAGGATCGCGCTCATGAACGTCTCCTCGGGCGTGTCGGAGGTCCACGTCCGGAGGAACCCCGCGCCCAGGATGCCGGCGAGGCCCGAGATGAGGACCTGGATGTCGGTCCTCATGCGGGGAATCGTCTCGCGGATGAGGAAGAAGATCCCGATGCCGACCGCGAGATGGAGCAGGGCGTAGAAGGTGACGGTCCCCATCGGACGAGGGACCACGGCGGTGTGGGTCCCCGTGTCAGTGCGCATCGTGTACCCCGGCAGGAAGGCTCCTCTCCTTGCGTTTCATTCTATCTTCATCCCGACCCCATTGACAACGCCTTCCTCACCGGTGAGAATAATCCCGTCGCGCGCTGGAGGAGGCCCTTTGCCCGACCCGAAGGCGGCCCAGCTCCCCGGCCGTCACATCCGCATCCCCAATCTGCAAAAGGACCGACAGGGGACGCTGCGCCTCATGTCCTGGTGGGACCACGAGCGGGTCTCCCGCGCCAGGGTCATGGTCGTCGGCGCGGGCGCCCTCGGCAACGAGGTCCTCAAGAACCTCGCCCTGATGGGCATCGGCGCCATCTTCCTCATCGATCGCGACCGGATCGAGGCCGCCAATCTAAGTAGAAGCGTCCTCTTCCGCGAGCGCGACAACGGGCGCCTGAAGACCGAGGCGGCCGCCGAGGCGGTCCGCGACCTCCACCCCGAGGTCCGCCTACGGACGTTCGACGGCGACGTCGTACACGACCTCGGGCTCGGCGTCTTCCGCCGAATGGACGTGATCATCGGGTGCCTCGACAACCGCGAGGCGCGCCTCGCCGTCAACCGGGCCTGCTGGAAGGTCGACCGCCCGTGGGTCGACGGGGCGATCCAGGAGCTGTTCGGCGTCGCTCGCGTGTTCGTCCCCGGCGACGGCGCCTGCTACGAGTGCACGCTCTCCGAGCAGGACTGGGTCATGCTCGGCCAGGCCCACCCTTGCAAGGGGATCGCCGTCGCGAACATCCTCCTGGGGAAGGTCCCCACGACGCCGACGATCTCGAGCATCATCGCGGGGTTCCAGGCCCAGGAGGCGCTCAAGCTCCTCCACGGGATGAAGGACTTCGTCCTCTCGGGTCGCGGCCTCATCGTGAACGGCTTGACGAACGAGATCTACACGACGCGCTTCCTCCCGAAGGAGGACTGCGACAGCCACTGGCGCTACGGCGAGGTTACGGAGCTGCACGACGCGAGGGCGGCCTCGTTCACGGGGCGGGACCTCTTCGCGCGGGTCGGGAAGGATCTGGGCACGCCGTGCGTCGTGGAGCTGGACCGCGAGCTGATCGTGGAGCTGGAGTGCTTCGCGTGCGGCACGCGCTCGGCGGTCGCGAAGCCGCGCGCGAGAATCACGGAGGCGGAGGGGCGCTGCGCGACGTGCGGGGAGCTGCAGGAGCCGACGACGACGCACGCTTGGCGCGGGGACGAGGGGTACCTGGACCGGCCGCTGGCCGACATCGGCGTGCCGGCCGGGCACATCCTGGCCGCGCGCGGGCCGAACGGGAGGGCCTTCTACGAGCTGACGGGCGACATGCCTGGGCTGCTTGGGGAGGTGCTGGAGTGAGCCAGGCCCCCGCTCAGGGCCGCAGCGCGGCCTCCTGGATCGCCCGCCTCAAGGCCACCGTCTTCTGCCTGGCCTTCGGCACCGCGGCGGGGGCGGTGGCGTCGCTCATCCTCGTGGCGGCCCTCTTCACGCTCGCGCGGTTCCGCGCGGACGGGATGCTGCAGCCGCCTGTGACGATCCTGGCGATGGTCGTGACGGGGCTCGTTGCGCAGGTGGTCGTCGTGCGGGCCTCCGAGCGGCGCGCCCCGCGCGTGGCGACGGTGCTTTCGCTCGTCGCTGCGTGGCTCGGCCTCGCGGCGGGTGAGGCGATGGCGGCGGTCCACGCGGAGAAGGCGATCGAGGCGTTCGCGCGCGGCGACGTGGTCTCGATCATCGGAGGGGCTCTCGGGGCGGCGATGGGGGTCTGGATGGGGGCCTCGCTGATCGGCTGGCGGGTGAAGCCCGCCGGGGCACGGGCCCAGGCGGTGGAGTCCGACCAGCAAGCTGGCCTTGCCAGTGTGCGCCGTCCGCTCGTCGCGCTTGTGAAGGCGAGTCCGGCGGCCCCCCGGCCCTACGCGGGACCGACGCGGACCAAGGTGAGCCTCAAGGCGATCGAGCACGTTTGCCCGATCTGCGCGGACGACGCGAACCCGATCCGCCGCCAGGGCCCCGACGTCTGGGTCTGCTCGACGTGCGGCGCCTGGCACCACGTCGACTGCTGGCGCAACAACGGCCAGTCCTGCGGCGTCCTGGGGCAGCACTGATCGAGCCGTGGAGGTATCCTGATGGCGGGCGAAGGCGTGCAGGTTGATCCTCTGTCCGTGCTGACCACTCGGATCGAGCGCCTGCGCAAGGAGTTGGCGGCTGCGGAGGAGGCGCGGGAGGCGATCTGGCGTGGGCGCGTCGAGCCGTCGGCGGAGGGCGCAACGCGGGGCGCGAAACGGGCGGCCTTGATCGACGAGGTGCGCTCATGGGAGTACGCGCTGCGGACGTTCGTGCACCAGCTTCGAGCGATGGAGCAGCCGTTTTCCGTGTCGATGGCGCGCAGCGTGACGCGGATGACCTCGCGCACCGTGCACCGGTACCTGCGGGACGGCGTGAAGCGGAGGTTGCTGAAGCGCCTGGAGCAGGGGCTCTACCGCGTGGTGTAGCGCGGATCCCTGATGCAGGCGCATGCCACCCCGGCAATCATGCCAGCGGTGTCGGTAATCGCGCCAGTCGTGTCGGCATTGGTGACAGCACTGTCTGTCGCCGTGTCAGTCATGTCGGCGGAGGCGACAGACCCGTCGACATGCGTGCCGGTCGCGTCTTTAACAGTGCCAGTGCTGTCGATAGGCGCGCCAGTCGTGTCGGCATTCGCGCCAGTGTTGTCAGCCGTCGCGCCAGTCGTGTCGCTCGCCGCCACCCACGCCTCGGCCAGAGCGCGTGAACCCGCCGCCTCACGTCTCGCCTTCTTACCGCCAAGGCCGCCAAGCGGCGCCAAGCCCAACGTCACATACATCTGCCTGTACTTGGGCCAGGCCTCCTTCTGCTTGAATTCTGCGTCAACCGCACCAAGCAGCGCATCCCTCATGTCGACCGGGTCCGTCGCCGGATCGGCCTGCGCGCGACCTTTCTTCCGGCGATTGTCCATCCGCTCCAGCGCCTTCTCCGCGAGGGGGGGATCGACCTCCGCGAGGATGGGGAGGGCCTCGTCGAATCCTCCATTGGAGAGGATTCTCATGCCGAGCTTGCGGATCAGGGGGTTTCCGCTCCGGAGGAGGCGCTCGAGCGTGGGAAGCGGCTTCTCCCAGTCATAGTCGGAAAACGTGGTCTCCATCTCGGTCAGGGCGGCCCTCGCCTGCTCGACGTCCACGGACGGATGCTCGCCCGCGAGTTCCTCGCGCAGTCCCTCGATCCCCGCGCGACCCCACTCCATGTAGTAGAGCCGGCTGAGCGTCTCTACGGACTCTCCCTCCAGGCGGCTCCGGACCTTTGCGTCATCGGCCAGGGCGCAACCGGCCAGGAGCACGGCGAAGAGCGAAGCGCGCATGAGTTACCTCGGCAGATCCATCGTTGTCCGCCTGAATCCACACCACGCGTGGGGAAAACCGGACGCCGCACTCGGAGGGCGCGCTTGGGTCTGCGGATGGTATTCAACTCGCCTCACCCGCGTCAACGAGGGCACGCATTCGGCGTGACCTTCGCCAAGTTCTTGGCGCCGCTTGGCGGCCTTGGCGGTTCAAGGGGCTAACGCAACACGTCAGAGACCGGACCCAAGCCCTCGCTGCCCGCACCCACGCTTGAGGCGCGCAGGGGCCATCAGCATTTTTCTTGAGTTCCTCCTGGACCGTCGTGCTACCTGCGGCGGAGCTCGGGGCTCAATCGCGTCGCTACTTCTCGCGCGGCCCCAGGCGCTTCACGTAGTAGTCGTCGTCTGGCTGGACCTCGTAGATGTCATCCTCCGGGACCTGGCAGAGCTTCAGCCAATCCCCGTTCCCGGTCTGCTTGCCGTACGCCATCAGGAATGTGAACGCGCCCCACTCCCAGTTCCGCACGAACTCGGCCTCGACACGCGGCACGCCCTCGTCCTCTCCCGCGACCACGCCGTAGACCTTCACGAGGCTGAGCGAGGTGATTCCGAGCCCCGTCCCTTTCAGCTCCGCGACGAAGTCCCCGGCGCCGTGGAACGAGAGCGCCATGATGTGGGAATCCGTCAGGCCGTCGAAGTACTTCATCTCCACGGTCAGCGTGGTGCTCTTGCTCGCGGCGTCCTCGACGATGTTGCGGACGATCCCGAACCAGCCGACGTACTTCCCCGTCTTTCCGCTGATCGAGTACTCCTCGAACATGCTTCCGGTGATGGTCTCCCCCTCGCCCAGCTTCTTGAAGACGGGGGCCTCGGCCTCACTGGGTTCATAGCCGACGGTACTGAGCTTCCCCCCCTCGGCCTTCCCAGGCTTGGTCACGCGCTCGACCCTAGTCGCGTCCTCGTCGGCGAGCGTCGGGAGACAGGAGACCGCGAAAAGCGACAGGGCCAGCCAACCAGTGCGTCTCATGGAACCCTCCCCTTGCAGTACGTCCAGTCGAGGCGGCGCGATTGTAGCCGGGAGGTGGACCGGACTCAACGACGGCAGCGGAGGCGGTTCTGCGAATGCCCGCGGGACCGGGGTCGTGTTCTTCTGCGAGTCCCCGCCAGGTGCTTGGTATCCTGGTCAAGCGGCGAGAGGTGACGATGATGAAGACCGGGTTGTGGTCCTGGCTCGCGGCGGCGACCGTGGGTCCCTTGCTTCTTGCGCAGGGTGCCTGGGCCGGCGGCGACGTCGAGACACTGATCGCACAGCTCGACGACGACAGCGTCGAGGTGAGGGAGGCCGCCACCGAGAGGCTGATCGAGCGTTGGGAGGACCCCGCCGTTCGCGAGGGCGTGCAGAAGGCCCGCGAGACGGGGAGTACGGAGGTCCAGGCGCGCTCCGAGGCCATCCTCCTTGCCGTCGAGTACTGCCAGGCCCTGGGGCAGGAGGGGACCAGACTCCTCGGACCGGTCCAGGTGGCCAGCTTCGCGAGCGCGGATGCGACGAGCCGCGCGGAGCTGTTCGAGAGCTTTCTCAGACAGGTCCCCACCGGTGATCGCTCTTCTCCCGCGTGGTCGCAGGTCTGGAGCGTTCTCGCCCTGGGGATATCCAAGGACCTCGAGTCACCGGATGACAAGCAGGCCCTCATCGAGTGCATCAAGAACGAGTCCCTGAGGTCCTGCGGCAGCGCGATCGCCCCGCTGTTGAAAGACGAGGACCTGGCAGTCCGGAGGGCGGCGATCGAGGCCCTGGGGCAACTCGGCAACAAGGAGCACGCGCCGGAGATCGCCCTCCTGCTTGGAGACGGCGACGCGCATGTTCGAAGCGAGGCCGCCTGGGCCCTGGGGAGTCTCGGTGTGAAGACGCATGCCCCCGAGATCGTCAAGCTGCTGAGGGACGGGAGTGCGCATACGCGGGGATGCGCAGCCTGGGCGCTGGGTAACCTCGGCGCCAAGGAGCAGGTCGCCGAAATCGTCCGTCTGCTGAAGGACGAGGATTCGTTTGTCCGGGGCATGGCACTCGGGGCCCTGGGTCGTTTCGATGCCAAGGAGCAGGTTGCCGAGGTCGTTCCGCTGCTGAAGGACAAGCAGGCGAGCGTCCGACACGATGCGGTCCAGGTTCTTCTCCAGCTCGTTGCGACGGCGCAGGCTGTCGAGATCGCCTCTCTCCTGAAGGACGAGGATGCCGGCGTCCGGAGCAGCGCGGCCCTGACTCTGGGTATTCTCGGCGTGAGGGAGCACGCGCCCAGAATACTCCCGCTGCTCCAGGACGAGGATGCGTTTGTACGAAACATGGCCGCCGGGGCCGTGGGCAGCCTCGGCACGGAGGGTGACGCGCCCGCGATCGCCCCGTTGCTGAAAGACGAGGATGCGGGGGTCCGGGGCAGCGCAGCCGGTGCCCTGGGTGAACTCCGTGCAAAGGGGTACGCGCCCGCGATCGCACTGCTGCTGGAGGATGTGGATGCAGGCGTTCGGGGCAGCGCAGCCAGCGCCCTGGGTGAGCTCCGTGCCGAGGATCATGCCGGCGAGATCGTCCCGCTGCTGAAGGACGAGGATGCAGGTGTCCGGGCCAGCGCAGCGAGTGCCCTGGGCGAGTTCGCCGGGAAGGAGCAGGCCCGCGAGATCGTCCACTTGCTGAAGGACGAGGATGTCGCTGTCCGGAGTAGCGCAGCCAGGGCCCTGGGCAACCTCGACGCAGCGGAGCACGCCCCCGACATCGCCCCGTTGCTGAAGGACAAGGAGGCGGATGTTCGGGGCGACGCGGCCGATGCCCTGGGTCAACTCGGCGCCAAGGAGAACGCCCCCGAGATCTCGCCGCTGTTGGGAGACGAGGATGCCTGGGTTCGGGGCAGCGCAGCCAGGTCCCTGGGGCAACTCGGCGCCAGGGAGCACATTCCCGGGTTTGTGCCGCTGCTCACGGACAAGGAAGCCCCGGTTCGGTGCGGGGCGGCCTGGGCCCTGGCCCTCCTCGGGGAAAGGGACCAGGCTCCCAAGATCGCTCCGCTGCTGAGGGACGAGGAGGAGTTCGTTCGAACGGCGGCCGCCCGGGCCTTGGGGCTTCTTGGGGGCGCGGAGTACGCATCGGACATCGCTCCCGGGCTCGAGACCTCCGAGGCACGGGATGTAGTCGAGTACATGGAGGCCCTGAGGGAGCTTCATGCGACGCAGTTCAGCGACAAGATCGCCGGGTTACTGGACGACACGCGCCCATGCAAATTGTGGACCCTCGAGCAGACCGCCCACGGCCCGAGATTCTCCCTCCGGGAAACCTCTCCTTCCGCCCTCGCGGAGGAGATCCTGCGGCAGTGGGGGCTCGACCCGAAGATGCCGAAGGAAGCGAAGTGAGACTTCTGCGAGCGCCTGAGTATGGCTTCCAGCCGCTCGGCGTGGACGTCAGGTGCGGCGATTCGGATCCCTCGTTTTTCTGGCAGGCTGACGGCCCGACGCGGAGAATCGTGCGACTGCGAGGAGGATGCCGCCATGGAAGTAACGAAGGGGGCCGACGGGAACTTCACGGTCGCCGTCGGGGCGCAGAAAATTGCGCTGACGAAATCGCAGTACGAGGACATCTACTACGCCTTGCCCCTGGATAGCGGCACGCTGTACCGCCTGATCAACGACACGGTGATCACGGGCGAGCCGATGCGGCAGACGTGGAAGGCGATGCTCGACTCGGCGGGCGGGATGGATCCGGCGCTCACCGCGCTGCAGAAGGCCGTCCAGGCGGTCGCGCCGTAGGCCGGTGCTTGCCGGGGCCGCGGTCGGGTGCTATCCTTCGCGCACGCCGATTGGAGGAGTTGGGATGCCCGACATCAAGGTGACGATCATCCTGCCGACGGGCGGCACGCACACCGCCGAGATGCCCGACGACGTGGCCGTGAAGGACCTCATCCCGGAGCTGGTCACTGCCCTCAACATCCCGACCACGGGCCCCGACGGGCGTCCGGTCGGCTACCGCCTCGACTCCAAGGGCCTCGGACGCCGCTTGAAGGACGAGGAGACCCTCTCCGCCGCGGCCGTCCCAGCCGAGGACCGACTGATCCTCACGCCCGACGTCACCGCCGGCGCATAGGCGCCCGCCATGAACATCATCTTCTGCGACGCATGCAACGGCAGCCTCTCGCAGCAGGACATTGAGGCGGGGAAGGCCCTCCTGCGCGACGGGAAGAACTACTGCCCCGCCTGCCGGCCCATCATCGAGAAGCAGGGGACCGCCGCGTCGGTTCCCGAGACGCCCCGCAACCGGCGGCTCCGCTCCGAGTATCAGAAGATGGTCGAGCTCGCCTCGCGGAGCGACCTCCTCTCCTTCCAGGTCATCGACCTCCTCCCCGGCGCGCCTCCCGAGAAGTACCTCGTGACGTTCACCTGTCGGGGGATCGTCGCGATCGACGCGCAGCAGGTCCCGAGGTACGCCGACCGGCACGAGTGCATGATCTACCTCGACGCCGACTATCCGAAGGCGCCGCCGAAGATGCGCTGGAGGACGCCGATCTGGCAGCCGAACATCCTGCACGTCCCGCCGCACTCGGTGTGCATCGACCTCTCCTGGTGGGCCGCTAGTCGCACGCTCGACCGCCTCGTGGTGATGCTCGGGGAGATGGTGCAGTACAAGAACTACCACGCCGCGGCCACGCCGCCCTTCCCGATCGACAAGGAGGTGGCGAAGTGGGTGATCGAGGTGGGCGAGCCGCGCGGGATCATCTCGAAGTCGAAGCCGGTCGACTCGCGCGAGTTGTGCCGACCGCAGCGGATCAAGACGGCCGCGGCCCCCGCATCCGCGCCCGTCCAGGGGACGCCCGCCGCGCCGCCCCCGCCCGCGCCGCCGCCTCCTCCTCCGACGCGCCGCATCAAGATCCTGGAGAAACCCAAGTCGCGGATCCGGATCCTGAAGGAGCCCTCCTCCGAAGCGCGCAGCGCGAAGGGGGAGGAGGAGCCGAAGACCTCGTGAGCGACATCCGCATCACCGTCGTGTCGCCTCGGGGCGACGCGTACATCATGGAGATGCCCGACGACGTCCCGCTGCGGGACCTCCTCCCGGAGATCGCCCACGCCCTGCACATCGAGCTGCCGGAGGCGCCCTCGCCGCGGTACGAGATGAAGTCGCTCGGCGCGGGGGCCCGGGTCGAGGGGGACGAAACGCTCGCGGCGCTGGCGGCGCGGGGGCCGGTGACGCTTCGCCTCGACATGGCGCGGGACCTGCAAAGCCAGCCTGCTGGTCTCCCCGTGCGGGTCGCTCCGTCGACGCCGCCCCCGCCGCTGTCCGTGGAGACCCGCCCGGCCGGCACGGTCCTCTGGCGCCCGGGCCGGCGCCCCGACGAGGGCGCCGAGGAGCGCCTGCCGATCTACCTGTTCCCGGAGGCCTACGCGGCGATCCGGGAGCACACGAAGCCGGACCTCCTTCGCGAGCACGGGGGGTACCTGCTCGGAAAGCACCTGATCGACGGAGAGCGCGACTACGTCACGGTGGAGCGCGCCTTCCCCGTGCCCGACACGAAGGCGGAGCCGACCAGCTTCGAGTTCAGCAGCGCCAACGGCGTGGCGCTGGTCGACGAGACGGACCGGACGGGGTTGCAGGTGGTGGGGTGGTACCACTCGCACCCGCGGATGGACGTGTTCCTCTCGGGGCACGACCTCTTCATCCACAACGGGTACTTCCGCGAGCCGTGGCAGGTGGCGCTCGTGGTGGAGCCGGAGAAGGACCACGGGGGGTTCTTCCGCTGGCGCGATGGGCGGATGGACGGCCACCGCTACGGCGGCTTCCACGAAGTCGTGCGGGACGGGTCGGTGGTCACCTGGACGAACGTGAGGCCGGTGGAAGGGGAGTAGAGTTCGATGGGGCAGGAGGCATTTCCCCAGCAGGACGGCATCCCGACGAAGCGGTGCCCGTTCTGCGCAGAGCTGATCCTCGAGGACGCGAAGAAGTGCCGCTTCTGCGGCGAGTTCCTCGACCCCGCGCTGCGCGGGCAGTACTCGGGCGGCCCCGCGTTCTGGGAGGGGGAGTTCCTCAAGGTGCCGTTCGGGGGATCGATTCCCGCCACGCACTGCCTTATCTGCTGCCGTGCCGCCCCGACGACGATGGTGACGAAGAAGTTCGCGCACGCGACGCTCCTCTCGGTGATGCGGGAGAGTCAGAATGTCGATCTGCCGCTGTGCGGGGGGTGCCGATCGGGCTGGACGCTGTCGTCCGTCGCGCACGCGCTGTTCGCGGTCCTCGGGTTCATCGGATGCCCGTTGCTGTTCGGGTGGTTCGGGTCGCTCCTGGACCCCCGGAAGAACGACTACGTCGGCTGGGGCATCTTCGCGGGTTTCATCGCCTGGGTGTGGGGCGTGGTGGCCATCCGCTGGCTGTGGGTCCGCCGGCGCCAGGCGATCTGCAAGCGGATCGACGAGTGGGGCGCCGTGCTGCGCCTCCCGAACGCGGTGCTGCTGCAGACAGCATGGCAGGGGCAGAAGACCTCCTGAGATGGACGCCAACCCCCTCGAGTCGGACGGCATCCCCTCCAAGCGCTGCCCCTTCTGCGCCGAGCTGATTCCCGACACGGACAGGGTGTGCAGGTACTGCAACGAGTACCTCGACCCGTCGCTCCGCGGGAAGTTCGCGGGAGGCGCGGCGTACTGGGAGGGGGATTATCTCAAGGTCCCACTCGGCGGCTTCATCCGGGGCACCCACTGCCTGATCTGCGGTCGCCCGGGCGGCACCAGGTCGGTCCGGAAGACGTTCCGCCATCTCCCGCGGTGGCTCTATCTCTTCCTGCTCATCCTGGCCTGCCCGTTGACCATCGTGTTCATCGTCGTCGTCTACGTGCTCGCGCACGAGAGGCAAGAGATCGACGTGCCGGTGTGCCGGGGCTGCGAGGATCGCTGGAGACAGATGACCACAGTGAGTGGGATCTTCGGCGCCCTGACGATGGTCGCGCTCCCGACGGTGTTCGGGTTCATCGGCAACGACATTCGACCGCGCGACGGCGCCTACTACGGGGGCCTGGCGGGCCTCCTGGCGTCGTGCTGGGGACTCTTCGGACTCTACGCCCTCGGCCTGCGCAGGGTCGCTCCGACCTGCAGGAAGATCGATCGCTCCAGCGCACTTCTCCGCCTCCCGAACGCGAGCCTTGTCCAGACCGCCTGGGAGGAGGAGAAGTAGCGTCCCGCCAGGAGTTCCCCATCCACTCCGCTTCGATGATGGGCAGCCACCGGTGTCTGCCTCTTGGCGTAGGTCGCGCCCGGCCGGCGTGGGGGGATCCCGCATTTCGGAATTCGGAACCAGCAGGATCCTCGCCGAGGGCGCTCCGCGCCCGCGCCCGCGAAACGTCTCGCCGTGCCCGTCCCCGTGTCCGTCTCCCGTGCCCGTCCCCCGCGCCCGTCCCCCGTGTCAGGTCCCCGCTCCCATGCCCGAGCTCGATGGCGTCGGGCACGGGCGGATCGCGGGAACGGGATTCGGGTCACGGCCCCGCGGGCGCGGGCGCGGGCGCGGGCGCGGAGTGTGAACCCGAGCTCGCCCGCGTGGGGGGTGGAGCAGCCGTGCTGTCTTGATGAACTCCTGGAGTTGGGGTTGGGGGTTGGAATTCCGCGCCCGCTCGCGGTACAGTGGCTGCCTACGCCATGCGCCTACACCCCCTTCTCCTCGCCCTCCTCGTGCTCGCCTCGTGCAGGCCTCCACGCGAGGCCCCGCCGGTGGACTCCGGACGCTGGCGGATCTCCGCGCGCAGCGTCGATCCCTCCGACTATCCCCGCGTCAGGCTCCTCCTCGCCATCGAAGGCGCCGACGGCAAGGGCGCCCCGCAGTTCAAGCCCGAGGACTGCCGCGTCCTCGAGGGCGGCGCCGTCCGCCGCGTCGAGAAGTTCGCCAGCCTCCGCACCGAGCCGGTGACCACCGTGCTCGTCTTCGACCGGAGCGGCAGCATGGAGGGGGAGACGATCGAGAAGGCCAAGGCCGCCGCCGTCGAGTACGTCCGCCGCATGTCGCCCGAGGACTCCCTCGAGGTGATCGCCATCGACGACCTCGTCGACACCGTCGCGTCGTTCTCCTCCCAGCAGCGATACCTCGTGGACGCCATCTCGCGCATGGAGGCCGGCGGCCGGACCCACTTCTACGACGGCGTCCGGATGGCCGCCGAGGAGGCCTCCCGCGTCAGCGGCGCCCGCGCCATCCTCGCCATGACCGACGGACGGGACAACGACAGCGTTTGCTCGCTCGAGGGCGTCATCAAGGCCGCGCGGAAGGCCGGCGTCCGCGTCTTCACCATCGGCCTCGGCGAGGAGCTCCGCGTGGACGAGCTGACCCGCCTCGCGCGGGAGACGGGCGGCACGTTCCACCACGCCCCGCAAGCCGACGACCTCGCCGCCATCCACACCGCGATCAGCGAGCAGCTCCACCACGAGTACGTCGTGGAGTACGAGAGCGACGGGGGATGGGACGGCCGGGAGAGGCGCATCCAGGTCGAGCTGGGCACGGGCCAGGACCTCGCCCGCGTGGCGTTCGCGTTCAACCCCGGCGGGGTCATTCCCGTGACCCCGCTGCCGCTCGGGCCGGCCCAGGCCCCGGCGCGACTCCGGTGGTACGCGGAGAGGCTCTCCGTGTTCGGCTCCCTCACGCTCTGCCTCGCCGCCGCCCTGCTCCTCCCATGGGCCGTCGGAGACGTCCGCCGGCGCATCCACGTCGCGTGGTTCCTCCGGAGACACGTCCTGCGCGTCGGCCCCGGCTCGACCTTCCTCGGCCGCCTCTGCGCGAACGAGCAGAACAGCGACGTCGCCTTCCGCGAGGGGGAGACCGTCGTCCGCTGCCCGACGTGCGGGGCCCTCCACCACGCCGATTGCTGGACCTTCAACGACGGGCGCTGCTACAATTCCCCGCCCTGCACGGGGAAAGGGCCACGCCTCGCATGACCAAAGGCCTCCGCATTTACTATTACGCCGTTTTCGGGGCGTTCGGCGGCCTCCTCGGCTGGTTCGTCTACCAGCTTGCCGTCCAGCAGCCCAGGGCCCTCCCCATCGGCGCGATCACCGGGTTCTTCGTCGGCTCGTTCGTCGGCGCCGCCGACTCGCTCCTCTCGGCCCGCTGGCGCCGCGCCGCGGCCGTCGGGTTCCTGACGGGCGCCCTGTCGCTCGTCGCCGGCGCGATCGCCCTCTACATCGCCGATCAGGCACACGTCGCGCTGAAGGGAGGCCTCCTCCCGCGCTGCCTGGGCTGGATGATCTTCGGGTCCGCTGTGGGCGTCGCGGAGACGCTTAGAGGGGGCAGCCAGGCCTCCAAGGGCCTCATCGGCGGCGCGATGGGCGGGTTTGTCGGAGGCTTCGTCGTCGAGAAGTCGATCGACCTCTTCGGCGACCCTGCGTGGTCCGGCGCCCTCGGCCTCACCGTGCTGGGCGCCTCGATCGGCGCCTTCGCCAGCCTCATCGCCACGATCCTCATGGGCGCCTGGGTCGAGATCCTCGACGGCAAGATGAAGGGGCGCGTCTACGACCTGTCCAAGTACATCTACAGCCTGAAAAAGAACCCCATCCCCGCCGTGATCGGCAGCGACGAGTTCAAGGCGGAGATCTACGTAATGGGGGACCCGGGCATCGCGGGTCGACACGCGAGCGTCAGGCGCGAGGAGCAGAACCACGTCCTCAAGGACCTCGGTAGCGGGACCGGCACCTGGGTGAACGGGAGCCGCGTCGAGGAGCACTTCCTGCGGGACGGCGACTGCATCCGCGTCGGGAACACGAGCCTGATCTACCGGGAGAAGCGCGCGGAGGCCCCGAAGTCGTGAGATTCGGCTGGCTGGTTACGGTGATTCTGGCCGCGGGCCTCGCGGGAGCCGAGGAGGCCACGCTCGAGATCCGCCAGATCGACGCGGACGGCTTTCCGACCGTCAAGCTGTTCATCTCCATCGTCGACGCCCAGGGGAACCCGCTGACCGACGTCGCGCCCGGCTCGTTCCGCGTGGACGAGGGGGGCCAGGACGCCGCGAGCCCCGACATCCCCGCAGGCGCGGAGTCCGTCATCTGCTTCCTCGTCATCGACCGCTCGGGGAGCATGTCCGAGGGGGAGAAGATGGCGCAGGCCAAAGAGGCCGCGACGAGCTTCATCGAGATGATGCGGCCGGGGGACCGGACCGGCGTCATTGCGTTCGACTCGGCGGTCGAGACGCTCACCGACCCGATCGATAGCAAGGACGCGCTCAAGGCGTACGTCCGCGGGATCCGCGCGGAGGGGGAGACGGCCTGCTTCTCTGCCGTGAAGATGGCGCTCGCGGCCCTCTCGGGGCAGAAGGGGCGGCGTTCCGTGATCGTGCTGACGGATGGAGCGGACAATCAGAGCCAGCCGCGCGGCGACACGCTGGGGAGCGTTTCGGACCGCGCTGTGGAGCTCGGCGTGCCCGTCTTCGCCATCGGCCTGGGGGAAAACGCACTGAGCGACGTCCTCGGGAGGCTCGCGCAGCGGAGTCATGGGAAGTACGCCTTCGCCCCCAGCGGACAGGAGCTGGTCGCTCTCTTCCAGCGGCAGGCGGAGCAGATCCAGAAGGAGTTCGTGCTGACCTATGCGTCGCCGAACCCCGTCTACGACGGGAAGCGGAGGGAGGTGCGGGTCCGCGCGACGTGGCGAGGGACCGAGATCGAGGGGACGAGCCGATACGCCCCCTCCGGGATCGTCCCGATGGCGAAGACCGAGACGGAGGCGGGAGGGGGAGGCAAGACGTGGGGCGTCTTCATCACGCTCGCCATCCTCATCGGGTTCCTCGGCGCAGCGCCGATGCTGCTCAAGCGCGCGCAGGAGAAGGCGAAGGAACTCCCCGCCGCGCCGCCCGCGACCGTGCCAATCCCAAGCGGCGCGCCTGTGGCGGCCGACGCGCCGAAGGGCAGAGTGCGCGTGATCGCCCCGACGCAGGCCCCACCACCTCCCGCGCCCGCGCGCGTGAAGATCCTCGCGGGCGCAGAGCCCCCAGCGCCGCCTCCTACACCCGACGCGCCGGCAGCCGCGCCCCCTGAAGCCGGCGCAGCGGCACCCGCGAAGCCGGGCTTGCGCGTGCGGATCCTCCCGTCGGGCCTGCCGCCCGAAGCAGGCGCCGCAGCGCCTGCGAAGGGGGGCGAGCCCCCGGCCCCTCCCCCCGCCGTCGAACCCTCGCCCCCGCCCCCCGCCAGCGAGCCGCCTCCTCCGGAGCCGCCCGCGGTCGAGGCGCCCCCGCCCGCGCCATGATCCGACTCGACGGCGTCCAAAAACGCTACATGCAGGGGCGCCAGGAGGTCCTCGCGCTCCGCGGCGTCTCGCTGGACGTGCCAAAGGGCGACTTCGTCGTCGTCATGGGCCCCAGCGGGTCAGGAAAGAGCACGATGCTCAACCTCGTGGGCGGCCTCGACCGCCCCACGACGGGCGAGGTCACGCTCGACGGCACGCGGGTCTCGCAGATGGACGACGACGCGCTGACGCTGTTCCGACGCCGGCGCATCGGCTTCGTCTTCCAGTTCTTCAACCTCCTGCCGACGATGACCGCCGAGGAGAACGTCGCCCTCCCGCTCCTGCTCGACGGGCGCGACATGGCGTCGACCCGGGCCGACGTGGAGGCCCTCCTGGAGCGCGTCGGCCTCTCGGGCCGCAGGACGCACCGCGCCGACGAGCTCTCGGGCGGCGAGCGGCAACGCGTCGCCCTCGCGCGCGCGCTGGTGACGAAGCCCGCCATCGTCCTGGCCGACGAGCCGACGGGGAACCTCGACTCGAAGACGGGCGAGGGGATCCTCGGGCTCCTTCGCGAGTCGAACGAGGCGCTCGGGCACACGATCGTCATGGTCACCCACGACCCCAACGCCGCGGCGTACGGGAAGCGTGTGATTCGCCTGAAGGACGGCGTGATCGAGGCCTGATCCCTGAAGAACCTCTTCCGTTACATCTCGCTCCGTCGCCTCCGCGGCCAGAAGGGCCGGTCGTTCCTGACCACCTTCGGCACGGCGCTCGGCGTAGCGATGTTCGTCGCCGTGGTCGTCGTGAACCGGAGCGTCCTCGCCTCGTTCCGGGGGAGCGTGGAGTCGATCTCGGGTCGTGCGACGCTCCAGGTCTCGAACGTCGGGAGGGGCGTGGGGATTCCACTCTCCCGCCTCGTCGACGTTCGCGGCGTGGAGGGGGTCCGCCGTGCCGCCCCCGTGATCCAGGCGAACGTCGTGACGCGTGGGTGCGGGGGAGAGGCGATCGTCGTCGTCGGGGTGGAGCCCGCCCAGGACGCCGAGATGCGCGAGTACGCCCTCTCGCAGGCCGAGATCTCGATCGCGAATCCCCTCGACCTGCTGCGGGTCGACGCCCTCCTTCTGGGGAGGGCCTTCGCGGAGCGGCACTCGCTCGAGGTGGGCTCGACCCTCGAGCTGCTCACGAAGGGCGGCGTGAAGCGCTTCCGGGTTGCTGGGACTCTGGAGCCGAAGGGGCCGGCGGCCGCGTTCGGGGGAAACGTCGCGGTGATGCTGCTTCCGGCCGCCCAGGTAGCCTTCGGGCGGCCCGGCCGCGCGGACTGGTTCGACGTGGAGACGGACCCCGCGGTCCCCGTGGACGAGGTGGCCGCGCGGATCCGCGGGAAGATGGGGGAGGGGATCGCCGTCGCGCGCCCCGAGAGCCGGGGCGAGCACGTCGAGCGGATGCTCGAGACGTTCCAGGCGGGGCTGTCGATCGCGAGCGTCGTGGCGCTCTTCGTCGGGATGTTCCTCATCTACAACACGATGACGATCTCGGTCCTCCAGCGGAGGCAGGAGATCGGCACGCTGCGGGCGGTCGGGGCGACGCGGGGGCAGATCCTCGCCGTGTTCTGCTCCGAGGCCGCCGCGATGGGCCTGCTCGGCGGAGCGGTCGGGGTCCCGCTCGGCATCCTGCTCGCTCGAGGCGCCCTCGGGACGGTCACGGGGGTAATCACGAGCGTCTACGTCTTCACGAGCGCGACGGAGGTCTACGTCCCGACGGGGACGTTCCCGCTCGGCATCCTGGTCGGCATGCTTGCGAGCGCGGCCTCGGCGTTCATTCCCTCCTGGCACGCGACGCGCGTCCCGCCGATCGACGCGATGCGCAGGTCGTCGGCCGAGACGCGCAGCCGGAGCCGCTACGTCTGGTACCACGTGCTCGGAGCGCTCTCCATCCCGGTCGCCTGGTGGCTGATCACGTACAAGCCGCTTCCGAAAACGAACTGGAATGGTTTCGTGGCGATCTTCGCGCTCCTGGGCGGGTTCTCCCTCTTCTCGCCCGGCGCGACGCTGCTCGTCGCGCGCGGCCTGCGGGTCGTATTCGGGGAGGTCCTCGGCGTGGAGGCCCGCCTGGCGCGGGACCACCTCGTCCAGAGCCTCGGCCGGTCGAGCGTGACGGTGAGCGCGCTGATGGTCGGCGTCGCGGCGATCGTTACGAGCGCGGTCTACCTGGAGAGCTTCAAGCGCAGCGTGGTCGCCTGGATCGAGGGCTCGATCACGGCCGACCTGTTCGTCGCCTCGGGCGCGCCGCTGCCGGGGCCCCTCAGCATGCCGCTCGACGACGAGGTGGTCGGCGACGCCTCGAGGGTGCCGGGCGTGATCCACGCCATGCCGATCCGCCTCACGCGCGCGGACCTCCGGGGCAAGATGGTGACCTTCACCATCCTGGACATGCCCTGGTACTCGCGACGCGCGAATCTCGACGTCCTCGAGGGGGACGAGCAGGCGATGCTCCGACGGATGACGCAGCCGGGGGACTGGGTGCTCGTCTCGGAGAACGTCTCGCGCAAGTTCGGCCTGCACGCGGGCGACTCCTTCGAGCTGGAGTCTCCCACGGGCATGGCGCGCTTCGAGGTCGGCGGCGTGGTGGTCGACTTCACGAGCGACCTCGGCGTGATCGTGATGGACTGGACGACGTACAAACGGCACTGGGAGGACGATACGGTCGACCTCGTGGACCTCTATCTCGACCCCGCGGTCGACCCTGAGACGGTGCGGAGCGCGATCCTCTCGAAGCACGGGGAGTCGCACGTCCTGTTCGTCTCGAGCAAGAAGGAGCTGTCCAGGCGCGCCCTCGACATCATCGACCAGTCCTTCTTCGTTACGTACGCCCTCGAGATCGTCGCCCTCCTGGTGGCGGTGCTCGGCGTGATGAACACGCTCCTCGCCACGACGCTCGACCGGACGCGGGAGATCGGCGTGCTCCGTGCGATTGGCGGGACGAAGAGGCAGGTGAGGAAGATCTTCATGATGGAGGCTGCCTACCTCGGGGCGGCGGCGTGCCTGCTGGGCGTGGCGACGGGGCTCGTCCTCGCGTGGCTCAGCGTGACGGCGGTGAACGCGGAGAACCCGGGCTGGACGACCGGCTTCCACGTGCCGTACGACCTGGTGGGGATCACGGTCCTCGCGATCCTGGCCGTCTCCGTGGCGGCGGGGGCGTACCCTGGGCGGCTCGCGGGGCGGATCCACCTCGTGAAGGCCCTCGAGTATGAGTGAGGTCCCGACACCCTCCGTCGACGAGGAGCTCTTCCCCTCGGGGCCGTGGGTCGGCTTCTACACGTACACTGCGTCCCCCGTGCGCCACCGGATGGAGCTGGGGCTCCAGTTCCAGGAGGGGCGGATGAGTGGGACCGGCTCGGACGGCATCGGGCCATTCGTCATCGACGGCACGTACGACGCGAAGGAACTCGAGGCCTCGTGGTGGAAGACCTACCCTGGCAGCCATCGAGTCTGGTACCGGGGCTTCCGCGAGGGGAAGGGCATCTGGGGGACCTGGGAGATCCCGTCCGACAGGAGTGGGGGCTTCCAGATCTGGCCGAAGGCCCTCGGCGAGGAGGTGTCGCTGGTGGAGGAGGAGACGGCGCCCGTCGAAGCCGTCGCGGACGCAGTCGCGCCGAAGGACCCGCGCCGATGAGGATCAGGCGCGAACGGCCTCCTCGAGCGCCGCGGCCATCTCCTCCGCGCTCCCGAACCGCTCACCGGGCCGCTTCGCAAGGGCGCGCAGGACGACCGCCTCCAGGCCCTCGGGGATGGTCGAGTCCATCTCGCGCATCGGGATCGGGTCGACCTCGATCGCCTTCGAGGAGATCTCCTCCAGCGTATCCCCGTCGAACGGGACCCTGCCGGTGAGCAGGGCGTAGAGCGTGACTCCCAGACCCCACACGTCGGTCCGCCAGTCGACCTCCTCGGGGCGGCCCGCGAACTGCTCGGGGGACATGTAGGGGACCGATCCGACGAGGATGTTGTCCGAAGTCAGCGCCTCACGGTGCGAGAACGAGCGCGCGATCCCGTAGTCGAGCAGGATGGCCCGCCCCTCCTCGTTGACCAGGACGTTTTCGGGCTTCACGTCGCGATGGACGATCCCCTTCGTGTGGAGGTAGTGGAGCGCCTGGGCGAGCTGCCGGACGAGGTCGCAGACCCGGTGCACACGATCCGCGCACCGAGGTTCCAGGGCCTCCACGTACCGATCGAGCGTCGTCCCCTCGATGAACTCCATCGCGATGTACATGCGGCACGGGATCGCCGGGTCGACGCCCGCCTCGAAGATCGCGGGGATGTTCGGGTGGCGGAGCGTCGCCTGGATCCGCGCCTCCCGCTGGAACCGCGCCACGCGATCGTCCCCGCGGGCGGCCAGGAACTTCACGAGGACCTTCCTCCCGAGCGAGGGCTGGACGCCCTCCCAGGTCTCGCTCATCTCAGTCAGCCGCAGGACGCGTGTCAGGACGTACCGGTCCGCCTGGAAGCGTGGCGCCGACGACGTCGCGGCGAAGCGCTCGGTCACCGGCACCGCCGGCCTCCCCGCCGCGCCTGGAAGGAGGTCGCAGATCCCCGTCGCCGTGAGACCGCCCGTGGGGGCGCGAACCGCGGCACGCTCCAGCACGTTCGTCATCTCCCGGAGGTTCCCCGGCCAGTCGTAGGCCGAAAGCAGCCCGAGGGCCTCCGCGTCGACGGAGAGCGCCCGTCGTACCCGCGGCGAGATCCGCGAGAGGGCCTGCTCGACCAGGAGCGGGATGTCGTCGCGCCGCGCCCTGAGGGGCGGGATGCGGATTTCGATCGTCGACATGACGTAGTACAGCTCCCGCGCGAGGGCCTCCACGGGCCCCTCCACGGAGCCGATGAACCGCACGTCGTGGGACGCCTCCGGCCGCTTCTCCACGACTCGCGCGAGCCGCACCTGGGCCGGACGCAGAAGCGAGTCGACGTGCTCGATGTACAACGTGCCTCCGGTCGCCGCGCGAAGGACGGCCACGGGGAGCTCCCCATCGGGCAGGACTGCCGCGTCGGCGACGAGGAAGGGACCCGCGGCGCGCGGGGAGTGGCGGTGGATCTCGCGGGCGACGTGCTCCTTTCCGACGCCGGCCTCCCCGACGAGGAGCACGGGGCTGTCGACCCCGCTCGCGCGGCCGACGCCGTTGAAGACGTCGACCATCACGGCCGTGCGGCCGATGAGGCGGTCGGACGGGTCGGGAGTCGAGGGCCGGACAGGCGGGCCCGCGCGGGCCTGCAGCGCCTTCGCGACGGCGAGGAGGAGCCTGGGCACCTCGATGGGCTTCGGGATGTAGTCGAACGCGCCGGCGCGGAGGGCCTCGACGGCCGTCTCGAGCTCGGCCTCGCCGGTAACGAAGACGAACTGCGGCTTGGACGGCGAGGCCTCGCGCAGGCGAAGGAGCTCGAGCCCGGTGTGGCCTTCGTCGAGGTGGACGTCGCAGACGACGAGGTCGAACGCCTCGCCGATCAGGAACCCGCGAGCTACCTCAAACGTCTGCGCCTGGCGCGGCTCGTGCCCGGCCATTCGGACCGCCGCGGCGAGCATCTCGCCGACCGCAGGGAGATCATCGACGACGAGGATTCGTGCCATGGTGGTGGGGATCTTCAGTGGAGGATCCTTGTAGCACACCCGCCCGCCGCACGCAAAGCGTTGTCGCCGTTGACCCCGCGTCGGGGAGAGCGTAGCCTCGGCTGCGGTGAAATTCGACGCGAGGGATGGACATTCCTCGGATGGACGACCTTTCGGGAGGACACCATGGGCCTGCGCCTCTTCGCATCCATCCTCGCTGCGCTCTCGCTTGCGCTCCCCGTGTGCGCCGAAGAGTGCGACCCGAACCCCGGCGGGCAGACGCCACCCCAGCCCGATCCGAACCAGGGAGGACCGGTGACGCCGCAACCGGACCCGGGGCAGGGCGCGTTCCCGCCCGGCCCCAACGCCGGCGCAGGGGCAGGTCCGTCGGACCCCGGGTCATCAGGGACCACGGGCCTGGAGTATCCGTTTGATCTCGGGAACGCCCTGGGCCTTGACGGCTGGCCCGGCGCCGACGATCTCACGGATCCCCGTTTTCACAATCGGGCGTTCGGGACCGGGCCGTACTTTTTGGAGAACGACTATCCACCGCCGGACCCCGGCCACCCGCAGGACCCCTCGACAGCGAGTGGTCCTGGGGACCCCTCGACTCACACGCCAGGCGGCGGCACGCTCACGCAGACGATCACGAGCGGGGCGTTCTTCGTGCCCGGTTGGGGGCCCATCATCGTCCCGATCATCCCCGAAACAGCTACCACCGGCGAGGGCAGCGTGATCCTCATCATCAACGGCGAGGAGACTGATGAGCTTGAAGAAGGCGTCGGCGACCCTGCCCCGCCTGAAGCCCCCCCGCCGACGCCAGGGCCGAGCGTCTCAGATCTGCTCTCGGAGGTGATCGCCTGGTCCGAGTGTGCCGGCAGGTACGATGCAATGGCCAGCGCAATCGAATCGGATCCGGAGTCGAAGGGCGAGGACGCTAGGGGTATCAAGTTGCGCAATCTGATGAGGGAGTATCGGAAGGAAGCGATCGAAGCGAGAAAGAAGGCAAAGGAGTTCAAGAACCGGGCCGTCGACGCGGCGCGCCAGGGGAGATAGTCCGGCGGGATGAACTCGAGCGCAGGGAGGCAGCATGTGGAAGGGGCAATGGGGGGCGCTGGTGCTGACTCTGGCCGCAGTAGCCGCCCTGCGCGCCGAGGGGACCGCGGACGACGCGCGTGCGCGAGGGGAGGCGCTCCTCGCCCAGGGAAACTGGCAAGCGGCAGAGGTTGCGCTCGAAGGGGCCGTTGAGGCCGCCCCTGATGATGCTCGCGCATGGGGCCTCCTCGGGACCACGCGCAACGCGTTGTCGAAGTACCTCGAGGGCGCCCAGGCCTGCGAGAGGGCACTCGCCCTCGACCCGTCGAACCTGCGGGCGCGATTCGATCTTGGCGTATCGCGCTTCAACGTCTCGCGCTCCGCCGAGGCAGCCTCGAGTTTCGACGCGGTCCTCGCGGCCGACCCGAAGCACGCAGATGCGACGTGGATGCGCGGCCACTGCGCCCTCCGCGCTGCGGAATGGGACCTCGCGGCGCGGCTCTTCGTGGCGGCCGCTGAACGTCGTCCGGACTGCTATGGGGCGCTCGGACAGCTCTACGCTGGGATCGCCCTCGCGAGCGCAGGGAAGAAGGAAGAGGCGTCGAGCCGCCTCGAGGAGGCCGTGCAGGCCGCGCCGCGTGGCGCCGTCGGCGTGATGGCACAGGCGTGCCGCGAGCGGCTGCTCGACCCGACGCCCTGCGAGACGCTTCTGCGGCCCGAGGACTACCTGCCGTCGCCCGGCGAACACGCCTGCGCCGCGCAGCTCGACCTCCCGATCGGGCGTGGCGGACCGACGTGGGCCAAGGTGATACTCTCCTCGGACTTCTCACTCCGCATGGACCGTCCCGTCGCGGGGCTGTCCAAGCGCGGCTTTCTCCAAGCCATCGACCTGCTGTCCCTCCAGTCGCAGGCCGCGAAGTCGGGCGTCGAGGCCCTGGTCATGGCGGGTCCCTCCATCAGCGCTCCGGACCTGCTCCTGCTCGGGCATCGTGACCCGCCGTCGCACGATCCGTGGGCGCGCCTCTCCCTCCTGCTCGTGCTGGCGGCCGGAATCGGCGTCAGCGACGGCACGGACGGGGCCCTTGCTGCCGCTCTGGAGGGCCAGAAGGACGCCGTCGCGGCCGCGAAGGACGCCGGCGTCTGGGGTCCGCTCCTCGCGGCCGAGCGCGCGGAGACCGCGGCGTCGTGCCTCGGGGCCGAGGCCGTTCTGCGGCGCCGACCCGAGTCGGAGGGCGACGTCTGCCGGGTGCTGGTGGCAGCCGGCCTAAGCGCCGGCCGGAAACGACTCGAGTGTATCGATATCATCGCCCGTCTCTCCGGATGTGAGCCCGGCGCGAATGACTCATCGCCGGCGGGCCTCTCGCAGGCTCGCGCACTGGCACTTGCCGCGAGGTGGGAGGAGGTCGAGGCCGTGCTCGCCGGGCGTGGGGACTCCTGGGAGGCGGCGGAGTTGTTGGCGCTGTGCCACTCGCAAGGGGCGCGATGGGCGGAAGCGGAGTCAGCGTTCCGGAGGGCGCTCGCAGCGCGCCCCGAGCGCTCCGCGTTCCACCGATTCCATATCGGTCTCTGCCTGCACGCGCTGGGCAAGACGCAGGAGGCCCGCGCGGAGTGGCGGGCCTGCGCGGAGGCCTCCCACGCGTCGTACTACGGCTTGCTGGCCCGGGGACTCTGCACGCCATGGGCGGAGGCGCAGGCGCGCAGGGGCGCCGCCTCCAACGCCGCGACCGCCGCCGTGGAAAAGCTGGCCCGTGGCTGGGGAGCGATCGCAAGGATCGAGGCGCTCCCGCAGCACCAGGCCGCGGGCGCCTTGCTGGGGTGGCTCGAGGCCGCGCGGACACGGGGCGGAGAACTGGGCGCAGCGCTCGGCGCGGAGTTGACCGAGGCGCGACGCGCGGCGTGCTGTGACCCGGCGGCTGCCGACCTGCTCGACGAGGCGCTACGCCAGGCGCGTGACGACGTGCGTGACGCGAAGGGCGAGGACGCCATGGCGGCAGCCGCTCGTGAGAAGCTCCTGGAGGTCATGCGGCGGTCCCTGTCTCCCCAGAAATGACCGGGAGAACTGGGGCCACGAAGGTCTTGCCCCGGGGGAATCCGGGCACTACCTTCTGCCCCCTTAAGAGGGCTCCAGGAGGGTCAGGAATGCAGCGACTCTACGTACTTGCGCTTCTCGTCTGCGCGGCCCCCGCGTTCGCGCAGAGCGTCACGATCCTGGACCCGGTCACGGGCCAGCCGCACGACGTGGCCCCGAACCAGCTCCAGCTCGTCGGGCCGCACCCGGGGATCATCGATACCGATCACTTCCACGCGCAGAACAACCAGTTCGTGATCGACGTGAACGGCCAGGTCGTCAACGACGTCTTCTGCGACCCGAACGGCGTCGGCTTCCAGCTCGCGCCGATCCCCCTCGCGCCGCAGGGAGAGGTCGTCAGCGAGGGGCTCTTCAACGCCGGCATCGTGAGGCTCGGGTTCGGTGTGCTCGTCATCAAGGGCGCTGGGGATGATGTCAACGCCCTTGGCTTCGTGGTCGATTCGCACACCGGGCCGCTCGACCTGTCGGTCTTCGGCTTCACCCCGGAGGCCCTGGGAGTCGCGGACGACCAGTCGATCCACGAGAGCTCGGGCGGCAAGTAGCGTCGAATCGGGGAGGGGAGGGTGTCCATGGACCGCCACGTCCATTCAGTCGCCGCCTTGCTGCTCTTCTGCGGGGCGGCCTCGGCCCAGAACGCAGACCCCGCGGAGATGGTCCGCCAGGGCTGGACCGCCATCGACGCGAAGGAGTGGGAGGGGGCGGAGTTCCTTTTTCGCGCCGCCTTGAAGGACGCCGCCGACAGCGCCGACGGACACGTGGGCCTCGGGGTCGCCTTCGCGCGGCAGAACAACTACGACCGCGCGCTGCCCGAGCTCGAGAAGGGGCGGGAGCTCGGAAGCAAGTACGAGCACCTCGACCTCGAGATGGGCCGCGCCCTCTACATGAACAAGAGGTACGCGGACGCGCTTCCGCCGATTGACGCCTACTCACGCTCGCATCCAGACGTATGGCAGACCTATGAGATCCTCGGCCTTTGCTGCTTCCAGACGAAGGCCTTCGCGAAGTGCATCGAGGCCTTCGCCCATCCAAGCCTGAAGTCGCACACCGAGCACGAGGCAATGTACCTCTTCTACACGGGCGCCTCGCAGCTCTACCTCGGCCGGGAAGCCTGGCGCGGCGTGCTCGAGGGCATTGTCCAGAAGCACCCGCGCAGCCCGTACGCCGAATCGGCGACGAAGCTGCTCGCGGCGGCCGCGAAGGGCCCCGTGGCCGAGACGCACGCCGATCATGACGTCTGGTCGCGGGCGCGCAGGCTTCGACCGGAGCGGTGGTGGTACGTCTTCGGCGCGATCGAGGGGGGGCACGACACGAACCCCGTCTCGATCGGTCACGACGCCCTGGTCGACGGGTCCCTCGCCAACCAGCCATCGTGGTTTCTGCAGCTCCAGGGCGGCGTCGGCGCCCGGATCGTCAACCGCGAGCGGACCTACTGGGGCGTCGAGGCGAGGCACCTCACGAACTGGCACGATGAACTGTCGAAGTTCGATGTCAATCAGTTCTCCGCGTCGACCTACTTCGAGCAGTGGCTGAATGACTGGCTCGGCTTCGGCCTGACGGGCTCCTTCAGCCCGCTCTGGGTGGGCGGCGAGGAGACGCGAGACACCTGGTCGGCCGGCCCGAGCGCCTATCTCGTCGAGGCGTACTGGACGAGGACGCGCGTGTACTTCGACTTCCAGAACCACGAATACACGCTGGATGGCGTGACTGTGGCGGGAGACCCCGACTCCTCCGTCCGGACGGTCGGAGTCTCGCAGGAGGCCTACGTCCCCGGCTCCGAGCTAAGGCTCGCCCTCGGCTACTCGCACTCGGCGCAGCACGCCGACGGGAACGACTACGACGCCGACTTCGACCGCTTTTCGTTGCTGGCCGCCCACCCGGTCGCGTGGAAGATCCGCGCCACGGCGACCTTCGCCTACTCCCACGGGAGCTACCACCACGACAACGGCCGCGACTCGGGGCGCGACGACCGCGACGATGACACCTTCACGTACGGGATTCGGCTCGATCGCCCGGTGACGGACTGGATGAGCGCCTACATGGGCGCGGCGTGGATCGACGGGGAGTCGAACCTCGGCGTGTTCGACTACGACCGGAACCTCTACACGGCGGGCGTGGAGTTTCGCTACTAGTGTCCCGTCAAGGCGTATTCTAGCGGTTGGCGGGGCTCCACGGCACGGCGTCGCCACATGGACTCGGCGGCATTTCGGATCTCGGATTTGGGACTGCGGGTTTTTGCTGAG
>Ga0080064_1002549_pt1 | contig 30414 bp, 15 predicted proteins | sample Subgrocontami54m_FD_69260 | JGI IMG/M metagenome (GOLD analysis project Ga0080064, IMG submission 69260) | Subsurface groundwater microbial communities from S. Glens Falls, New York, USA - GMW46 contaminated, 5.4 m (SPADES assembly) (version 2) ...
CGGCCCGCGCCCCCCCGCGGCCGCCGGCCCCCGGGGGGCGGGGGCCGCGCGCGCGGGCGAGCCGCGTCCCCCGCGCCCCCCGCCCGCCCCCCCCCCCGACACGAACAGGCGCGTGCCGTCGCGGCTGAACGCGAGGCCGTTGAAGCACTTCTTCAGCGCGTGGAACGCCGTTACTTCCTTCGACTGCAAATCGAGCAGCGTGACCCCGGTGTGGCTGAAGCCCGCCGTGACCGCGACGAGCCGTCGGCGATCGGGCGATACGATCATCTTCAACGCGAGGTCGCTGATTTTCACCTGCCGGCCGGCCGGCGTGACGCCCCAGCCGTTGGGGAGCAGATTCGGGCCGGGCTGGAGCTGCGGCCGTTCGCGGACCGCCGGGCTGTTGACATCCTCCCCTGGCGAACGGGTGGGCGCGGGCGGAGCGGCCAGTGCGAGCAGCGGTGACGCGGCGACGCTGAACGCGATGAGTCGAAATCGTGCGAGGAGGAAAGTCATGACGAGCGAAGAGTGAACGGATCCCACGCGATTCCGGGTCGTGACGCGAGCCCGCGTCTTTTCCCGACGCATCCGCGGCGCATCGGCCGGACAGCGCGGGGCTAGAATGGCGCTGAGTTAAGCGTTTGGACCTTGCGGCTGTCGGCTGGTGGCGCGAGCCGTAGCGCGGTCAATCTGACCGCGCATTTCGGGCGAAATTCCCGGTCGGTGGAGGCGCGGTCAGGTTGACCGCGCTACGCGAGAACATGACGAGAAGTTTCGTTAACTTAGCGCCATTCGCGCGACGCTACGACACGGCGTCGCGAATGCTCCGCAGCAGGGCGGGATCGGTGGCGATGCCGACGATGCCGTTGACGACGAACTGCACCCCGATGCAAAGAATGATAAACCCCATAACCTTCGACAGCGCATTCATCCCATTCGCACCAATCACGCGGACGACGCGCTCGGACAGGTGCAGCGTCACGTAGGTGAGCAGGGCGACCACGATGATGCCGAGGATAATGGCGACGTAGTCGAGCCACTGTTTGGCGAGCGAGGTGAACCCGATGGTGACCGCGATCGACCCGGGTCCGCTCAGCATCGGCATCGCGAGCGGGGAGAACGACACATCGCGTTTCGCCCGTGCGGCGATTTCCGCCGGATCGATCTGCCCGCTGCGTTGCGGCGCGAGGAGCATCCCGGAACCGATGCCGGCGACGAGCAATCCGCCGGCGATCCGCAGCCCGGGAATCGAGAGCCCGAAGAAACTCATGATGAAGGTCCCGCCGACGAGGAAGCAGACGAGAATCGCCACCATGTACAGACACGCGCGTCGCAGCTGCTGCAGCCGGTGCTCGCGGGTGTCGCCCTCCGTGATCGCGAGGAAGGTCGGGGCCGACGCGAGCGGGTTAATCAGCGGCAGCAACGCAATGATCGTCCCGAGAATCAGCTCCCAGAAATGGCTGACGTTCTGCATGGCCCGCATGAGAACCCGGATTCGCGCGGAGGGAAATACTGTTCGTGGAAATTTCGGTGACAAACCGGTTCCGCGGCGTGAAGTTTCCGCGCTCGTTCCGCCCCTGACCCCGATGAAAACCCGCTGCGCCCTGCTTTCGTACGTATCCACCATGGCCTTACTTTCGATTGCATCGCCGCCGGCGCTGGCCTGGGGCACCAAAGGCCACGAGATGCAGGCGCGCACGGCGCTCAAGTCGCTGCCGGCCGAAATGCCGGCGTTCTTTCGCGCCGCCGAGGAGGAGATGGCGCACCTCATCTGCGAACCGGACCGCTGGCGGACCTCCGAGCAGCCGGCGTTGAGCGAGACCGCCGGCGTCAACCACACGTTCAAGTGGGAGCTGGCGCCAAGGCCGCTGCCGGCGAACCGGCATCTGTTCATCCTGGCGCTGGCGCAGCGAGCCGACTTTGATCCGAGGAAACCCGGCGCCGTGCGCGATTTCGGCACGGGGCCCTATGGCATTCAGGAGTGGGCCGAGATGTTGACCGGCGCCTTCCGCCGCTGGCGCGCGATGCCGGAGACCACGCCGGCGGAAATCGCGCGGAAGCGGATGCACGAAAAGAGCATTCTGTTCATGGCCGGCGTGCTCGGCCACTGGGTGACGGATCTGTCGCAGCCGATTCACGCCTCGATTCACGTGCATGGCTGGCATCCGAGCGTGCCGAATCCGCACGGATACACCGGGCCGAAAAACGATCCGCACGGCCGCTACGAGTCGCAGTACGTCGACCGCGCAATCGAGCTCGCCGATGTTTCCGCGCTCGTCGCGGGCCAGCCGCGACTGCTCGGCAACTGGCTGCGTGAGGCGGAAACGTACATCGCCGCGACGAACTCGCACGTGGAGCAAATCTACGTCTGGGACAAACAGGCGCCCTGGGGCAGTGGCCAGGAGCCGGCCGAGGCGAAACCGTTCACCGCCGCGCGGCTCGCCGATGGCGCCCGGATGCTCCGCGACGTGTGGTATTCCGCATGGGTCCGCTCCGGCGCGCCGGTGCCGAAGTACGAGCGGGCGGTGAAGTAGGGCGAGCAGGCAGGATCGCCCACGGAACAAACGGAATACTGCGCCGCGGAGAACGCGGAGGTTCGGGTGGCTCGTGCGCTACATGGCAGCGGAGAAAAATGCATGGATCCACCAAATCGGTGATGTAGGGCCCATTAAAAAATCGCCGGCACCCCCTCGCGGGAGGGCCGGCGACGTAATTGAAACTCCGCTACGGGCGCGCCTTACTTCCCCGACTTGTCGTAGGTTACGCGACCATCGAAGGTGCTGAAGCACATCGCGGTGGCCGTTTTGCCCTCCAACTCCACGGCGCTCGCCGGGACCTCGAGGCGCACCCACTGACCGGCAGCCGGCAGCGGCCCAGCGTAGTATCGGCCAGCCGTGCCACGCGTGCCGTAGTCGATTCTGTCGGCGCCCCAATAGGCCCGGTGCTCCCAATTGTCGGCCGACCAGCTCAGCATGATCGCCGTCGGCGGATTGGCCGGGTCGAGGTACACATAGGTGTAGAGCTTGTCGGCCGCGTTGACCGACATCGTCGCGCCCCACGCGAAGTAATGCTCGTGGAGCCCGCTCGCGAGGGCCGACTGGTGGGCGCGGGTGCCTGAGATCGGCGCCGGACTGGCGCTGACCCAGTTCCACGTATCGGCGCCTACTCCGACTCCGGTTGCGCCCGCCGGCAACTGGTCGTCGATCCAGACGAAGCTGTCGTTGCCCGTGGTCGTAGCGGTCGTTGCCGGAGTCGTGGTCGACGGAGGGGGCGTAGACTGGGTCGTCGCCGCGCCGCTCGTTTTGCCGGTCCGGTCCCACGTGGCCCGGCCATCGAACTGCGAGAACCCCATCATGGTGACCGTGTGACCTTCAAGGCCCACGGCGCTGGCCGGGACCTCCAAACGGACCCATTGACCGGCCGCGGGAAGTGGACCGGCGTAATAGCGGCCGGCGGAACCTGCCTGGCCATAGGTGATTCGATCCGCGCCCCAATACGCGCGATGCTCCCAACTGTCGGAATTCCAGCTGAGCATGATTTCGCCCGGGAGATTGGCCGGATCGAGATAGACGTCAACGAAGAGCCGGTCGCCCGCGGCCAGTGGGAGACCCTGACCCCAGCCGAAGTAATGTTCGTGCAGGCCCGCGGCAATGACCGACTGGTGCGCCTTCGTTCCGGAGAAAGGCGTGGGGTTGCCGGTGATCCAGTTCCAGGCATCGTTCGCGCTCGCTCCACCCGTGGCACCAGCAGGCAAGGCATCATCGAACCAGACGATGTCTGCTGGCGTGGACGTTGGCGCCGGGGTCGTGGTCGGAGTGGTTGTGGTGGTCGTCGGCGATGTCGTGGTGGGCGTGGTGGTCGTCGTCGCGGTCGAACCGTCATTGCGGGCCGTGTGGTCCCAGGTGGCGCGGCCGTCGAACAGACTGAACGACATCATCGTGGCCGTCTGACCTTCGAGACCCACCGCACTTGCCGGTACTTCGAGCCGCACCCACTCGCCGGCAGCCGGCAACGATCCAGCGTAGTAATGGCCAGGGGTCCCCTTGTTGCCGTAGGGGATTTTATCCGCACCCCAATAAGCGCGATGCTCCCAGCTGCCTGAATTCCAACTCAACATGATTTCGGTCGGGGGATTCGCGGGATCGAGATGCACGTACGTGATGAGTTTGTCGCCGGTCGCGATCGACAGACCCACCCCCCAGCCGAAAGCATGCTCGTGCAAGCCTGCCGCCAGATTCGATTGGTGAGCCGCCGTGCCGGAGAACGGCGCGGGGTTCGCGCCAACCCAATTCCAACCATCGCCCCCTGAGGCGGAGCCGCTCGCCCCGGTCGGGAGAACGTCGTCGAACCAAAGCACGTCGCCGGCCACCGGCGTCGTCGTCAACGTCGGAGCTGTCGTCGTGGTGGGGGTGGTCGTGGCAGTCGTGGTGGTGCCGGTCGTCGGCGCCGTCGTCGTGCTGCCGCCGTTGTCCGGCCAAAACGCACCCTGACTCGGATTGTAATAGCTGCCGCTCGTCGTGTTCTCGAGCTTGATGGCGCGGACCATGTAGGTCGCAGACGACGAGCCGGACGAATCCGTGAACGTCAGCGCGGTGATGGGCGTGGTCGTCAGCCGACGAAAAGCCCCGCCGGCGGAGTCCGCGCGGTACACATGGTAACCAACGATCGCCGAATCGGACGAGGCCAGCCACGTGAGCGCGACGGTCGAACCGCTGGCCCGGCCGTTGATATTCTGGGGCGGCACCACGGGATGGAGCCGCAGCGTCGGATCGCCCATGAGCGCGATGTGAATGTCATGCGTCCAGCTGTTCTGCTGGGCCTCGTACAGCCCCTGGTTGTTTTGCGTGAGACGCGCAATGGAGCCGACCGTCGCGCCGAGGCCCATCGGATGGAAAAACCAATGCGGGCGTCCCGACCATACGGATACGAGGCCGTGCGTGGTCATCAACGGCGCCTTCAACACCGTGTCCGGGTGATCCCAGTCGCCGTGCCAGCTGCCGAACATGAGCGTGAAGACACCGTGGGTGTCACGGCTGATGAATTCGTGCATCGGCGCGCCGAGCCCGGGGCCGGCGCTGCCCATGCCCATGAGCGCGACGTACGCGGAATAGGCGAAGGCACCGACCATGAGATAATCGTTGGCCGCCACTTCGTTGATGAATACGCCTTCCGCGCCGTTCACTTCGCGGGAGAGATTGCGCACGTTGTTGGCGCCGAACAGGGGGGTGAAGCTGCGGAACGCGCTCGAGGCCGGCGCCTGGCCGCCGAGCACCCCCAGGTAATCGCTGACCAGGCCGCGACGCGGCGTATTCACGATGCGGTGACGAAAATCATGGTCCTTCTTCAGGTACTGCCGCAGCAGCTCGGTCTCGCTGAGAATCAGCGCCTCGATGCCCCAGTAATCATCACCCGGCTGGTTGGCCAGGTCGACGCGCCCCACTTCCAATTCCACCTTGGAGGGGATCTCGGTCTGATCGAACTTGCCGTCGCCCGGGACGTTCGTGGAGCGCGCATTGTCGAACGCATAACGATGCTGCGTCTGCACGTAATTGACCGTCGAGTCGGTCCAGGTTCCATCGACATCGCCGTAGTAGACATCCGCCGGCCAGGCGCCCAGGTGGTCAGGGTGACCATCGGGATTCAGCAACCCGGAATACGGCACCGGCACATGGCCGAAAAGAAACACCGACTGCACGTTCGCGGGGTCCGCGTTGTAGTCGGCCCTGATCAAGTCCCGCACGCTGGCGGGCGCGTCGTTCCGGCCGACGTCGTGTCGGAGCACCGCCCAGCCATCGCCGACGAGATCCTGCTGCAGGCGCGCCAGTTCGCTGGCCAGCGGACCCGCCATCGTGTTGTCCACGATCAGGATGAGTTTGCCGTGCGCGTCGACCAGCGGGACATTCACGCCCGTGAGAATGTATCCGTATCCCGTATACCCGTTCGCGGCTTTGACGATCCGGTACTCGTAGGCGGTGGCGGCGGCGACCGTGGTGTCGGTGTAAGAGGTTGCGCTTCCCGGCAGCGTCGTACCCCCGTCCCACGAGGTGGCGCCCGGCGCCTTGCGGTACACCGCATAACTCGACGGCGTGCCGTTGGTGTCCTGGGGCCAGTTCAACGTGATCCGCGCGGGGGAGTCCTGCACGACCGAGCTCAATTGCACCGCGTAGTCCCAGGTGTTTTCCACGGCGTGCGCCGATGCGGGAAGCGCGCACCAAACGACGAACGACGACAACACCCATCCCAAGTACTTTAGTCTGATCATAGTGCCCGCACGGCACGCCGACCGGTGACAACGGCCCCGACTCAGCGCACGTCCCGACCAAGTCCTTGGTCTTTGCGGAGGCGGAAGGGACCTGCCTTCGCCCGGGTTGCAACGCGTATTCCCCACAAACACCGTAAACCGCTGGATAGCAGACCAAGTTTTTTCCCGACACCGGGCTCTCCAGAGCCAAGCCGTCTGTTCATGGACCCAGAGGGCACGGAGAATCTCAGCGGAAGCGGGCCGGATTGCCTCCGGAAAGCGGTTGAACAGAACCGTTTGAAGAGAAGGTCGCGAGGCCGCGAAGAACACCACGGTCGGCGTGCACGCCGCAGGGCGAACGCGATTGAACAGAAGACAACGAAGAATAGCTGCGTGAATTCATCATCGTTTGGCGGCTTGTATCCGACATATCCATACCATCTCCGGTCAAAAGCCGGATTGAACGAGAAAACGGCGGCTCGTGGTGACGAGTACTCTGGAGCCGCGGGATCCGATGGCGAGTTCGAGCCGGTGATCGTTTCCAGCCGGCCTGAAGGCAAAACCCGCGCGCCGTCGCCGTTGCCTGACACCGCCGAAGGGTGAATCGATCTCACCCGGCGATCTAATGCCAGATGTCGTTGCGCGTCGCGTCGCCCTTCACATCGAGCACCTGCAGGCTGGAGACCGTCCGCATCTTATCGTGATTCGTGAAGGTCCAGGCGACCTGCTTGTCCGGCGTGATTTCGATCACGTGCGGCGCCTTGCCAAGTTGTCCGTGTCCCAGCCAGTTCGCGATCACCGTGTTGCCATTCGGCAGCCGGTGGAATCCGCCAATGAACTTCAGGCTGATGCCGGGGAGTTCGTCCCCTTGCACTTGCCACACCGTCCGGCCCGCGCGGTCCACTTCAAACACGCGCGCCCTCCCGCCACCGGGTAGATCGCCGCAACTGATCAGCGTGTGACCGTTGGGCAATCGCGCCGCGCTGTGCGGTCCGCCCGCCGACGGGATCGTCAGGACGGGTTTTCCCGCCGCGTCGTATTCGCGCACGACCTGCTCGGCGTAATGCGTGATCAGGTAGTGACCATTCGCCAGCCGCCGGGAGTTGCGCATGTAAAGATGGCCGCCGTCCTTGCCCGCGGGGAGCAGCCGGACCTCCTTCGCGATGCGTCCGCCCGGTTCAATTTCCAGCAACCGGCCGCTGTTGCATTCACCGACGAACGTATCGCCGTTCGCGAGCCGCTGGCAGGCGTAGATTTCACTTTTCGACTGGTAATCGAACACCACCTGCCGGGCCCGGGTGACCTCCTGCACGCCGTGTCCGGTGCTGAAAAGCACATTGCCATTGGGCAGCACCCACACGTCGTTGCATTTCGTCGTCTGGTATTCCCACTCGACCGTGCCGTCGGCCGCGACGATGAACACCTTGCCCTGCGTGTAGTCGACGCAGGCAAACGCCCGGCCACTTCCGCCCGCGGCCGGCGCCGCGCCCGCCAGCAGACCGAGCGCGAGCAGGGCGCAGCCCATGGCGCGCCGGCAGGCCGTTCCCAGGAAGATCATGATCGTCATCGCGCGTTCGCCGCGGTGAAGCGCACGGGTGCGCGCTCGATCAGCAGGGCGCTCGACGCGCGACGCAGCTCCACCAACTCACGCTCCTGTTCGTCGCTGAAATGTCCCATGCGCTGAGCGTAGGTATCGAGCCACGTCAGCAGTCGTTCGCGCGCATCGGCGTCGAGGTCGACGCCGTGGTGCTTTTGCGGCGCATCGAGCAGCGCGAGCAGGGCACTGCGTTGCGCGATGCCATCGCCGGGAATCGAATAACCGCGGCGATACCCGGCCATTACCTGATCCTGCACGCTCGGCCGGCCAAAGCCGACCAGCGTTGCGTAGGCCTTGGCCGGCGTGAGATCGAACTTCGCGGCGAGCGCATCGTCCGCCTTCGGGTCGTGGCAGCGCACGCACTGGCGATCCAGCACCGGTTGCACGAGCCGGTCAAAACGCAGTGGCCACGAGCCCTCGGGGCCGGCGGTCAGCCGCGACGGCTTGCGCCGGCTGGCCAGCGCCATGCGCGCGGGTGGCGTTTCCTCGCGGCGCTCATGGCAGCCGATACAACTCAGCGTCTGGCCGGCCTGGACGTGGGTCGCGCCGCGCATCGTCTGCACGACCACGCCGCTTTCGTCGAGCGCCTGGAAAAACACGATCACGCCCGACGGCACGCGGAAGTAGGCCGACCCGTCGGCCTCGACCGGGGCCGTGCCGAGCACGCACTTGCCGGGATCGTCCCGGGTCACGCCGATGCTGGGAAAATTCATCGTCGGATGCGTCTTTGCGGGAACCGCGACGACGCGGAGCGACTTGATCGTGCCGCGGGCGGCGTCGGGCAAACCGCGATACACGTCACTGACGAAAAAGCAGCCTTCCGGCGCCGCGTCGGCTGGCAGCTGGCTCGCGATCACGGGCGGGCGTTCGCGCGGGCGCACCGGAATGGGATCGCCGCACGCGATTTCGTCGTCGCTCCAGAGCAATTCGCGCGTGCGGGTCGCGGCGTCGAAATGGTAAAGCGCCATGCCGTTTCTCGGCCGCTGCACGGCGTGCCAGCGGCTCCAGCCCTCGCGGCCCTGCACGAGCATCCCTTCGGCGCCCCACGCCACGAGGTAGGACCGCTCGCTGAGCGGCCAGGGATTGGCATACGAGGTCAGCGGCCAGCCTTCGATCTCGGGGAACACCACTTCCGGGGTCAGCCGCGTGATCGGGTCGCCCCCCTCCTGGCCGGAGCTCGGATCGAGCAACGCCAGGCTGCCCATCGTCTGGGCGTGATGCGCGCTGCCGGTGAAGACGATTTTGTTCGAACCGGGAATCGGCTTCGCCTCGAACGTCGCGTGCGGCACCTTGGTGTAGTTCTTGTAGACGAGCCGGGCGTCGGTCCCGTCGGGCCGGATCGCCCACAGCCCCATGTAAGGCATGTTGTCGCGGTCGATGTAGTCCCAACGCGAATAGAGGATGCTGCCGTCATGCGCGATTTCCGGCGTCCACTCGAACATCTCGAACGGCGAGATGGCGACGAGGTCCGAGCCGTCGGCGTTGATCGTGTGCAGGGTGTAGACCGCGACCGGCCGTTCCGGCCCGCCGCCGCAGCGGACATACGAGTCCGGCTGGGCGGTCGGGGCCAGCGTGCGCGCCGCGCTTGCGCGGCCGACCTGCAACGCCTGCCCGCGCCGCGTCGAGAGGAACACGATGCGTCCGTCCGGCAGGTAGCGCCCGTCGAAGTCGTCGTACTTGCCGCGCAGGAGCTGGCGCAGGCCGGAGCCGTCGAGGTTCATCTCGAACAGGTGATAGAACGCGTCCTCGGGCACATTGGCCTTGTCGAGCTTGTTCTTCTCCGCCGCGAGCTCCGGATAGTGCCGGCACCAGGCGAACAGGACCTTCTTGCCGTCATAGGAAAGCGTCGGGCGCAGGAAGCTGCCCGGCTCCTTGAACGCCGTCGTGATGCACTGCTCGGTCGGTGCATCGCCCGTGAATCCGCGCAACAGATACAGCCCGCCGCCCGGCTTGGACCACCAGCCGTAGTACTGGTCGGACATGTGGTTGAAGCTGCCCGGGACGCGCTTGGTGAAGAGCAGGGTGTCGAAGTCGCGCAGCAGCGGATTGCGCAACGCGAGCTGTCGCTGGAGCCGGCGCGCCTCGAGGAAAACCGGCTCGGCCGACTGATCCGCGGGCCGCCGCGCGAGTTTTTCCTCGAGCCGTTGGATCGCGGCCGCGGCCGATCCCGCGGCGTACTCCCGGTTCAGTCGAGCGCACACCGCGAGCGTTTGTCCGGTCCGCCCGACCCAATCGACTTCCTTTACCGCCGTGTGCGCGACCGACCATTGCGATACGCTGCTCTCGTCGGCGGGTTGGTGCAGCGCGACATTCTTCTGCGGGTCGGTCGTGGCGAAGACTTCCACTTCGTCGAGATGCAGCCGGTTCTTGCCGGGAACGCTGAGCCGGACGAAACGCCCCGGCTGCCCCTGCAAGTCGACGACCAGCGGGTGGTGATCGCCGATACCGCCAAACACCTTGCCGTCGTGCTGGTAAACGACCCGGAACTGCCGGCCATCGTCCGAGAGCAGGATGCGGATCCGTGCGGCCCGGGCGGTGGCGCTCATCCGATTCCAGACGACGACGCGCCCGAGTTCCTGCACCGCGCCGAGATCGACCTGCCACCACGGCTCGTTGCTTTCGCCGGTGTGAAAGCCCCACTCGCCCGTCTTGACGCCGTCGCAGCCGCCCGCGGCATCGTTCGCCGTCGTGACCTTCTCGGTCACGCCATCGTGGGCCGCGGCTTTTTCCGCGAGCAGCCAGTCAGCCTCGAGCCGCTGCGACCAGTCATGGCCGGTGGCCGCCAGCGCCGTCGCGGCGGTCAGCGTCAGGTTCAGCGCGGCCAGATACGTTTTTATGCGCCGGGGATCGAGAGGGCTGGAGTGCATGGCTGGAAGTGCGCCCCTGCCGGATGTAATGGAGAAAGACCACCGGAGCAGGATCGACGCGGGGGTAATTTTGCGCGCCAAGCCGAGGAAAATAAGCGGCGAGTGACAATCGCCGAAGCTGCGCATGGATTGTCCATCGCGGGATAAACCCGCTCGTACGGCAGCATACCCGACTGGCCACATCCCAGTGTGATCAAGGCGGGTTAGCCATGTAGCCGGGGTCGCTGACCCCGGATCGGCCTCAACGAGGCCGGCTACCAGGAAGCCGCCGCCAGCTTCGGGACGCCTCTCCTAGGAAACAGGGCCGTTCGTGTAGCGGCGAGCACCAGCGAGCCGAGAGCTGCAAGGAGACTCGCTGGTGCTCGTCGCTACAAGCTGGCTTCTTCCTGTCACCGGCAAAAGTCCCTTTTGCGGTTGGGGCTGCATTATTCCCGAGAAAAAGAGCGGCCTGCTGAGCCGACTATTTCCCGCCGGCCGCGATCGGCGTATGCCGAGTCTCGGGTTCAGGCGGCTCCGCCGGTTGCTCCTGCAGCAATCGTGCGATGCTGGCGCGGGCGGTGTTGTACTCTTCGGTCCGGCCGAGCTTCTCCATTAATCGCTGAAACCGCGGGTCGTCGCGCCACTTGTCCCAGCTTTCGTCCCAGTAGAGGTACCGGACGGGCTGCGCCGGCGTGCGCTCGAGATAGGGCAGCGCCTCCTCGAACCGATCCATGGCCCCGAGCACGAAGCCTCGTTGATAATGCTCTGGCGGAAATTTTTTGAACAGTTCCTCCGCGTAACCGAGCGCCTGCGCCTGCTCGCCGAGCCGCCACAGGACGCGGATGGCGGCGCTGTCGAGTTGCCATCGGGGATACAAGTTCGGATTATCCCGCAACCATTTGGCGGCGGCGATCGCCTCGTCCCGGCGGCCGAGCTGCAGGGCCAGCCGGGCCTGTTCGCCGCGATTCGGCACGAAGACGTCGGAACCGCGCAACGCCGCGGCCCGTTCATTGATGGCCAGCGCCTCGCTGTAGCGCCGGGCCCAATACAATACGCGGGCCAGGTTCTGCAGGTTCATCCAGCCGAGCGGTTCCAGCATCGCGGCCTGTTTGTGTTCGGCGATGGCGCGATCGAGATGCCCGGTGCAGGAATAGACGAGGCCCAGGAAGTGCCGGACGTCGGCGGAATTCGGATTCAGCGTCATCGCCTGGCGGAGACGCTGCTCCGCGTCGGCGAACTTGCCGCGCCAGAGCGAGGCGTATCCGAGTGCCAGGTGCCCCTCGGGCAGGTTGGGATCGAGTTCGATCGCGCGATGGGCCTCCGCCTCGCCCCGATCGGCTTCGGCCGCGGCGTTGCCGACGCCATCCGTCTCGGAATAGCCCGCGCGCGTGATCCAGACCAGCGCGAGCCCGGCGTGCGCCTCGGCGAATTGCGGATCGAGTTCCAGCGCGCCGGTAAAGGCCTTTTCCGAGCGGATGAACCCCTCGTAGCTGCGGTTCACGAAGAAGTGCCGGCCCTCGAGGACGAGGGCGTGCGCCGCCGGATTGACGGTCCTGGCCGCGCGTCCGCTGGCGCCGAGCGTCAGCGACAGGCTCTTGGTGATCTTGCCCGCAATCTCCTCCTGCGCGGTGAAGACATCCTTCGGCTCGAAGTCGAAGCTGTCGCTCCAGATTTGTTCCCCGGTCTGCGCCCGAATGAGCGACGCGTGGATTCGGGTGTGGGATCCGACGCGCTGCACGCTGCCTTCCACCAGGTGGACGACGCCAAGGGTGCGGCCGATCTCCTGGGCGGTGGCGTTCTTCTGCTTGAAGGCGAAGGCCGACGTGCGGCCAATCACGCGGAGGCCGCGCACGCGGCCCAGCAGGTTGATGAGTTCGTCGCTGATGCCCTCCGAAACGTATTCGTTTTCCGGTTGCGGACTGAGGTTCTTGAACGCGAGCACGGCAATCGAGTTCTTGTCCGGCTCGGGCGCGGTCAGCACCGTCGCGGAAGGACCTTTTCTTTGCCACGCCGACGCGAAGCCAAACGCGAGCGCGAGCACGATGGCAGCGCCGGCGGCGAACACCCAGGGGCGTCGTGGCCTTTGCTCCGCGGCGGGCCGGAGGTAAGGTTCGCGGGATTGATCGCGCGGCAGGAACGCCCGCGTGCCACCTTTGGCGGACTCCGAGAGCAGTGCCTTCATCCGCGCGCAAAAATCGGCCGTGGCGGCACCCCCCGGCAGATGCGTCCACTGCACCACGCGAAACTCGTCGGGCACGTGGAGTTCGGCGTCATCGGTCGCGTCGATCACCACCGGCACCACGAAGGGTTTCGCCGTCGCCATGGTGTGCGTGCGCTGGGCGGCGAGTTTCCACTCCAGCCGGAAGTAGCCTTCGAGCCGGGCCTGGGTGTTGTCGGAGATGATCGGCACGAACAGGGCGCACTCGCGGATTTGCCGGCGGATTTTTTGGTCCCATACGTCGCCGCCGCGCAGTTCCTCCCGATCGAACCACGCCTCGATCCCGGCCGCCTGCAGCGCTTCGGCAATCTGACGCGCCGCGTCGATATCCTCCCGAGCATAGCTCAGAAAAACCGCGCCCTTCGGGCTGGGTGTCGCCGGCTTGGTGGCTGGACGCTCGTCGTTCATGGCCAGAGCATCGGTGCCGTCGCCATGGCCCACCGGGCAACGGCGTGACGCCGTCGCCCATGGCCATCAGCGGCCATCCGGCGGGGGATCGCGTCTTCGTGCGAATAGCACACAACTACGCCTCGGGAGTGCGAGGTGTCGGGCATGGGGTGGGGTAAACTGGACCGGACTGTGGTGACAATCGGGCCGGCCCGTTGCGAGCCGAAACCTACCAGCACTCCACGAATCACGGGCTACTAGACAAAGCGTCATTAATAATTGGTCCATACTTGGAGGGACGACCTCCGTGTCGTCCACGGCCCGCACGGAGGCGGGCCCTCCACGCATGTGCGATCAATAATGACGTCGTGTTTAGATTCCTTGAACGCCCAAACTCTTTGCGCGCAGGTCAAGTTTCCCCCGCTCGATTTTGACCACGGATAGCACGGATCGGCACGGATAAGAGCGGCATTGAATCCGTGTCGATCCGTGTAATTCGTGGTTTAGTTGGTCTGAGGCTGCGCCTCGCTGGATAACAGCGAGGTTTCGCTTCAGACCACGAACCGCTGACTGCGGACATCCTATTTCCGTTTGGCGGGAGAGGCGCCTTTGGCATTGTTGCGGCCTCGCACCGTCGTCGGGGGCACGAGCTGTTTTTCCCAGTTGTCCAACGCGCTTTTGAGCTCGGCGAAGATCTCCGGCCTGGACTTCGAGAGATCCTGCAACTCCTGGATGTCGGTCGCCAGGTCGATCAGCAGCGTGCCGTGCTTCGGCGTGAGGGAGAGTTTGTAGTTGTCGTGGCGGACAGCTTTTTGCGCCCCGAAACGCCAGAAGAGATATTCGTGCACGGCGCCTTTTTGCGCGCCGGTGAGGAAGGGCAGGAGGTTGACGCCGTCCATCACGCGATCGGCGGGGGCCGGCGCGTGGGCGGCGGCGACGGCCGTGGCGAAGATGTCGAGCTGGATGACGGGCGAGTCGACGACCTGGCCCGGCGGAATGTGATTCTTCCACTGGACGAAGAATGGCTCGCGGATGCCGCCCTCGAGCAGATCGGTCTTGAAGCCGCGGAAGGGATCGTTGCGGGAGGAGTTGGGCGCGTAGCCGCCGTTGTCGCTGATGAAGAAGATCAGCGTGTCGTCTTCGAGGCCGTGCGCGCGGACTTCCGCGAGGATTTGGCCGACGGCTTCATCCAGCGCCGACAGCATCGCGAGCATCGTCTTCCGCTTGGTTTCTTCGACGCCCTCATACTCGTCGAGATATTCCTTCGGCGCCTCGAGCGGGACGTGCACCGCGTTGAACGGCAGATACAGGAAAAACGGCTCCGCCTGGTGTCGACCGATGAAACCGACGGCTTCGCGCGCGAAAAGTCGGGTGAGATAGCCTTCGCTCGGAACGGGCTCGGCCCGGGAGTTGCGTTCGGCCCGGGCCTTGATGATGGCGTCGCCGCCGTTGGGTCCGCCGCCGCCGCCTTTTGCGGTGAGGTCGAAGTACGCATGTTGGCCGTGGAGGAACCCGAAGTATTCGTCGAACCCGCGTTCCCACGGACGGTAGCCTTCGCCCATGCCGAGGTGCCACTTGCCGAACATCGCGGTGGCGTAGCCGGCTTGCTTGAGGATCTGCGGGAGGAGAATCTGATCGAGCGGAAGTCCGAAGCCGGTCGCGGGCGGCGGTGGCGGGTTCAACTCGTGACCGAAGCGCTGCTGGTAGCGGCCGGTGAGCAGCCCGGCGCGCGTCGGGGAACACACCGGGCACGAGACGTAGCCGCTGGTGAAGCGGACGCCGTTGCGCGCGATCGTGTCGATGTTCGGCGTCTTGACGTCCTTCGATTGTCCCTGGATGCCGACGTCGGCATAACCCAGATCGTCGGCGACGATCACGATGATGTTGGGACGCCGGCTGGCGGTGGTCGCCGAGGGAACTATCGGAGTGGCTGCCCGCAATGTGCCGCCGCTCAGGATTCCCAACCCGGCGAAACCGGCGAGTGCGGCAAGACCGGCGCCCGAGAAATTCGTCATGACGGTTTGGTTTGTGACGGCGGCTCCCTACACTGCAAGCTGGCTACGTGCACTCAGCCGCGCCGAGGCAGAGGTGAACGTGGGGTGCATCTCCAAGTTTGTCATCTAATAGATGACAAACACGTGAGGAGTGCGGCCGCTCAGTTTGTCATCTATTAGATGACAAACCTGCTGCGGCTTCCAGCCGCAGACTCATCGGCAGGAAGTCGAGGCGACTCACAATGCCGGCAAGATGCCGGCGCTACGTTCAGGCCGCTGCGATCACCGACCATCGGCAGATGCGCCCGGCGAACGTGATGTTCACCAACGATGATTGCCGTGACAGGACCGAACGTTCATCGCTGTTGCGAAAATTCCGCTCGATCGCCTCCGTTGTCCCGCGGCCATGATGATTCGCTACACGCTCATCCCTCTCGTGGTGCTTGGCCTCGCCGTCTCGAGCTGCACGAAAAGCGCGCCGCGCTCCAAAGCGAACGGCGGCGCGGCGAAGGTGAAGATCGGGTTTCTCGTGAAGCAACCCGAGGAGCCTTGGTTTCAGTTCGAATGGAAAGGGGCCGACCAGGCCGCCGCCAAGTACGGCTTCGAGCTCATCAAACTCGGCGTGCCCGACGGCGAGAGAGTCATCGCGGCGATCAACAATCTGGCCGCGATGCGCGCTGACGGATTTGTCATCTGCACGCCCGATGTGCGGCTGGGCCCGGCCATCGCGTCACAGGCGCGGCAGCACAACCTGAAGGTCATCGCGGTCGACGATCAATTTGTCGCCGCCGACGGCCGGTTCATGACCGACGTGCCGTATCTCGGCATGTCCGCGAGCAAGATCGGCGAGGCGGTGGGCGCGGAGTTGTTCCGCGAGTTGCAGGCCCGCCAGTGGCCGATCGCGGAGACCGGCGCCTGCGTCGTCACGTTCGAACAACTGGATACGGCGCGGCAGCGCACCGACGGGGCGATCGCCGCGTTGCAGGCGGCCGGTTTCCCCGCGGCACAAGTCTACAAGACGCCGCAAAAGACGACCGATGTCCCCGGCAGTTTCGAGGCGGCCAATGTGCTCCTGACCCAAAAACTCGCGGTGAAGCACTGGCTGATTTGCGCGCTGAACGACAGCGGGGTGTTGGGCGCCGTGCGGGCGGCCGAGGGGCGCGGGTTCCGGGCCGAGGATGTCATCGGAATCGGGATCAACGGTACCGACTGCATCGACGAACTGCGCAAGCCGCGGCCGACCGGGTTCCACGGCTCCATGCTGGTCTCCGCTCCCGGCGAGGGTTTCCGCACGGCCGAGCTGCTGTATCGCTGGGTTGCGGACGGCATGCCGCCGCCGCCGGACACGCGCACCACGGGAATTTTTATCACGCGGGCGAATTTCGAGGAAGTCCTCCGGCGCGAGGGCATCATCGAGTGATCGCGGCCAAACTAATTCTACTTTGTTATGTATGAATGTGGGCGGGGTGCCCTCACCCCGCGACCGTGATTCGGAAATGCTTTCTCGCGGGGTGAGGGCACCCCGCCCACAACCCACGAGCGGCTGATTGAATCGCAAGCGGGTCCATTCCCCGTAGCTTGCTACGTTCCTTCATGCGATTAAACGGAGCCCGATCCGCGCAGCGGTCGCTTGGCCTTGATGCCCCGGAGCTTGCTCCGGGGTGGCCAAGCGAAGGGCGTAGTTTTCACTCCTGCCAAAGTAGAACTGGTGGGTGGCCGCCACTACTTCCGGGCTCACTTCGGATCGCGACCCTGTCCGTAGTACGCGCCCGGGCCGTGCTTGCGGGTGAAGTGTTTTTTCAGGAGCTCGTCGTCGATCGGGCCGAGTTGTGGCTGCAATTGCAGCGAGAGCAGCGCGAGGCGCGCGCAGTACTCCAACGCGACCGCCGCTTCCACGGCGTGGGCGACGTCGAGGCCCCAGCTGAACGGCCCGTGGCGCTGGACGAGCGCGCCGGGGCAATCGAGCGGATCTTTTCCCGCGAAACCTTCGAGGATCACGGAGCCGGTGTGCCATTCGTAGTTCTCGCGAATTTCCGCCGGGGTCATCGGCCGCGTGATCGGAATCTCTCCGCGAAAATAGTCGGCGTGAGTGGTGCCAAGACACGGGATGGCTCGCCCGGCCTGCGCGAACGCCGTGGCATGCAGCGAATGCGTGTGCACCACGCCGCCGATCGACGGAAAACCGAGATAGAGCCGCCGGTGCGTAGGCGTGTCGGACGAGGGATTGAGCCGGCCTTCGACTTGGCGGCCCTCGAGATCGACGAGCACCATTTCCTCCGACGTGAGCGCGGCGTAATCGACGCCGCTGGGTTTGATCGCGAAGATCCCGCGCTGGCGATCGATCGCGCTGGCGTTGCCGAACGTGAGATGGATCAAGCCGTGACGGGGCAGCAGCTGGTTTGCCGCCCAGGCTTCGCGTTTCAGGTCTTCGAGCATCGATGGAATTTCCTGTTTCTCCTCTGAAGTTCGCGAAGATTCGCGTGATTATGTCGTGTTTTCAAAATGACTGGCAAAGAGGAATTGAAGACACGCCCTAGTTCTACTTTGTTATGTATGAATGTGGGCGGGGTGCCCTCACCCCGCGACAGTGATGCGGAAATGCTTTCTCGCGGGGTGAGGGCACCCCGCCCACAAATACCGAGGATTCACAGGAGAATTTCACGGACGTAACAAAGTAAAACTAGTGGGAGGCCAGTGCATGTATCCGGGAGAGGGCTGCGTTCAGCCGCCGAGTCCCGGCGCGAGATGATAATAAACCTCGTTGGTCCGGAGCGTCTGCTTGAACTCGTCGAGCCTGGTGTCGGCATTGATCGTCACGAGCTCGATGCCCGCGATGGTCGCGAGATCGCCGAGGTGCTCGGTCGTGACGGCGTAGCTGTAGCCCGTGTGGTGCGCGCCTCCGGCGAGGATCCACGCGGTGCAGGCGGTCTTGAAATCCGGCCGGCATTTCCAGACCGCGCGGGCGACGGGCAGCTTCGGCATTTTGGGCGGCTGCACGGCGTCAACTTCATTCACCAGCAGCCGGAAGCGGTTGCCCAGATCGATGAGCGAGGCATTGAGGGCCGGGCCCGTGCGCGCGTCGAAGACCAGCCGCACGGGATCTTCTTTCCCGCCAATGCCGAGCGGATGCACCTCGAGCGAGGGCTTGGTGGCGGCGATGGACGCGCAGATTTCCAGCATGTGAGCGCCGAGCACGCGATAGTCGCCGCGTTCGAGATGATAGGTGTAGTCCTCCATGAACGACGTGCCGCCGTCGAGATCCGCGGCGATCACCTTCATCGCGCGCAGCAACGCGCACGTCTTCCAATCGCCTTCCGCGCCGAAACCATAACCATCCGCCATCAGTCGCTGCACGGCGAGGCCCGGCAACTGGCGCAGCCCGGTGAGATCTTCGAACGTCGTCGTGAACCCCTTGAAGCCGCCGTCCTCGAGAAACGTGCGCAAGCCGATCTCGATCGCGGCGGCCTGCCGCAACGAGTCCCGCCGCGCGCCGCCTTTGCGCAGCGGCTTCGTGACGGCATAACGATCGTCGTATTCGGCGCACAACGCATCGACGCGCGCGCGATCCCCGTTCGCGGCGGCGACGTGCGCGGCCAGATCGCCGACGCCATAGCCGTTCACCGAGAAACCGAAACGGATTTCGGCCGACACCTTGTCGCCTTCGGTGACCGCGACACTGCGCATGTTGTCGCCGAAGCGCGCGAACTTCGCGCCCTGCCAGTCGTGCCACGCGCGGGCGGCGCGCATCCAGGCGGCCATGCGATCCTGCGCTTCCGGATCGTCCCAGTGGCCCACCACCACCTTCCGGCCGAGCCGCATCCGCGTGTGGAGGAACCCCGCCTCGCGATCGCCGTGCGCGGACTGGTTCAGGTTCATGAAGTCCATGTCGATCGTGGACCACGGCAGCGCGCGGTTGAACTGGGTGTGCAGGTGCAGGAAGGGCCGGCTCAGCGTACCGAGACCGCCAATCCACATCTTCGCCGGGGAAAAAGTGTGCATCCACAGGATGAGCCCGGCGCAGTTTCCGGCGTGGTTGGCGTCGAGACAGAGCTGGCGCACTTCCTCCGGCGTTTTCAGCACGGGTTTGAAAACGACGTCGAGCGGGATGCGCCGGGAGGCGTGGAGGCGCGCGACGATCGCTTGCGCGTTCCGCGCCACCTGGTCGAGCGCGGCGCGGCCGTAAAGATGCTGGCTGCCGGTCACAAACCAGATTTCAGGAGAGGCGAGCAGACGCATGCGACGAGACTGATCGACGGCGCCGATGAGTTCAATTGCGATACCACGCCCTCGCGTCATCAGGCCGGCGCTTCGTGGTGGAAATAATCGGCGCGGTGGAAAATGCCCGCGGCGAACGCGGGTTTTTCACCGCGTTGCGGGCAACGCCGTGCGGCCGTACCACTCGCGCGAGGCGTTGCACACGCGGCAGACCGACAGCATCACGGGCACCTCCACCAGCACGCCGACAATCGTGGCCAGGGCCGCGCCGGAGGTCGGGCCGAAGAGCGTGATCGCGACTGCCACTGCCAGTTCGAAAAAGTTGCTGGCGCCAATCAGCGCCCCGGGCGACGCGACGTTGTGGGGCACCTTGAAGGCACGCATCAGCAGGTAGGCGAGGCCGGAATTGAAATAGACCTGGATCAGGATCGGCACCGCAATCAGGACGACCGCGAACCAGTTCGTGATGATGTTCTGCGCCTGGAACGCGAAGATCAGCACCAGCGTGGCGAGCAGCGCGATGATCGTGACCGGCTTGAACACGCCAAGAAACGTCCCGGTGAACCACGGCTCACCCTGGCTCCGAATGAGCAGGGTGCGGCTGAGCCAGCCGGCGGAGAGCGGTATCACGATGAAGACCACCACGGAGGTGAAGAGCACACCCTTGGGTACGGCGACACCGCTGACGCCGACGAGGAACATCACGATGGGCGCGAACGCGACGAGCATGATGAGGTCGTTGATCGCGACCTGCGCCAGGGTGTAGGCCGAATCGCCGTCGGTCAGATAGCTCCAGACAAACACCATCGCCGTGCACGGTGCGGCGGCGAGGATGATTAGCCCGGCGGTATAGTCTTTGGCGGCCGCGGGCGTGATGAGCCCGAGCGTGTCGCTGAAGAGTACGCGCACAAACAGCCAGCCGAGCAGCGCCATGCTGAAGGGTTTGATCAGCCAGTTGACGACCAGCGTGACGAGCAGGCCGCGCGGCCGCTGCACGACCGCGGCCAAAACGCCGAAGTCGATCTTCAGCATCATCGGGTAAATCATCAGCCAGATCAGCACCGCGATCGGGATGTTGACATGAGAGTCGCGGCCGAATTCCCAGCTGCTGAGCGTCGCGGTGACCCCCGGCATGAGTTTGCCGAGCGCCACGCCGACGACCATGCAGGCGAGGACCCACAGTGACAGGTAGCGCTCGAAGAAATCGAGCCGCTTGGGCGAAGTCGTACTCATAGCGATGATTCAGTTGCGCCGCCGGCGGGCCGCCGGCTGCCGCACGCAGGCGGGGGTCTGCGGCCCGAACTTTTCCCGCACGCGCTCGAGCCGCGCCGCATCGTCTTGGAAAACGCGTTCGGTCAGCGTGCAGTCCTGCAGGCAGGCGAGATTTGCGTCGAGCTGGGGCGGGCGGTTCTCGGGCAGGCGGTAAATCATCATGTTCGCGCATCGTTCGGCTTCCACCAGGCCGTGGCGCTTCAGGTAGCCGAGGTGTTTCGACACCTTCACCTGCGGTTCGCGCAGGATCTCCTGAAAATGGCAGACGCAGAGCGGGCCGCGCAGCAGCACGTGCAGGATTCGCAGCCGGGTCCGGTCGCAGAGGCATTCGTAGATCTTCACCAGCTCCATCGCCACCGAACATACCTCTCGAGGAATATACGCCAAGGCGAATTGCACCGGGGCTCCGGCGGCCACCACCACTTCCCGGTGGCGATGGCCGCTGCTGCCGCCGGCGGACGGAATGGGGCGACCCGACCGGAAAAAGTAGGGCCTCCACCTATTCCTTGCGGGCCGCAATTGCCGCACGGTCTAGTCGCCGGAGATGTTAGTCGATGGCAGCACCGGCCTCGCGCGCGCTCCCTCCCTTGCGCGCGAGGCCCCCTGCTGCGAACCAACAGACCGTCGCGGTGAAATCCGGTGCGGGAGCGAGAGCGCCCGGCGGAGAACTTCAACAAAAGTTTACGCGCGGGGTCGGGTTCTGCCCTGGGCGGGTATGCTCACGTCCTCCATCGCAGGCGAAACGAATTGGGTTCGGTTGTCCGGGGCCAAACCAAGCCGGTCGTGGACCAACCCCGGGTCGCCGGCGGGTTCACGCTCGTTGGCTGGTACTTGCTGCCTCGCGGCACGCGCGGTGAAGCGCCACAACACCTCACGGCACTTCGAATATCTCCACCAGCACCTGGCCGGTCGCGCCGCTGGCGCCGTTCACTTGAAGAGTATATGCGCCGGGACTCAGACTCGCGAGGAGGGCGCTGTCGGCGCCCCCTTCCGCGAGTGCGAAAGCGCCGACCTGCTGGGCGGCGGAACGGATCTCGGCGGCATTCGCGGCGGAGTTCCAGCGGGCATTCGAGAGAAAAACCTCGGCGCCGCTGAATAATGCGACCGTCGGCGCCGCGAGCAATTGCCCCGAAACACCAAATGAGGCCAACCCGGGGCCGACCGCCCGCACGAGCATGGACTTCGCGGCGCCGGGCCCAATCACAAGCCCTGGAATCACCACGGCCGCACCCGGGCCGACGACCGCGCGGACCGACGCATTGACGAAACTGCGTCCTGCCGCCGCCGCGGAATCGGCATCGTAGATTTCGACGAGCGCAATCGCGGTGGAATTGTCGGCGGCGGCGGCGTGCGCGGTGTAGGCGCCTGGCGGCAGCGTCAGCAGCAGCGCGGAGTCGGCACTGTTCTCCGCCAGGGCGAAGGCGCCGGTGCGCGTCGCCGTTGCGCGAATGTCGGCCGCGTTTACGGCGGAATTCCATCGCGTGTTTGCGCCGAGCACGCGCGCGCTGGAGTCGAACAAGGTCAGACCGGGGGCCGAAGAAGCGCCGGTGACGCCAAACCGCGTCAAAGCCGGACCGACCGCGCGCAGCAGCACCGTGCGCGACGAACCGGGCGCGATGACGAAACCCGAGATCAACGGGTTGCCGCTGCCGCCGGCCGTCCCGCGCGCCGAGAGGTTCAGCAGCCGGCTCGCTGGCAGCGGCCGCGCGAGCGCGGCAATCCACTCGGTGATCAGCGCTTCACTGGCAAGGTCACGCTCGTTCGTCGCCAACGGTGGCATCCGGTTCGGACCGCGCGTGGCGATCCGCGCCAGCAACTGCGAGCGCGCCACCGCACCCGGTGCCACCACGCGCTGGGCGGAGTCACCGGCCGGAAAACTGAGCCGGCCATCGACGATGCCGGCGAGCGAGAGCGGCGTCGAGGCGCGGGCGTCGAACGCGCCGGTGTCCAGCAGGAACTCAAGCGCGCCCGCGGCGGCGATGCCGGGGCGGTGGCACTGGCTGCAGTTCACGTCGAGGTACGAGCGCACGCGCTGCTCGAGCGGCAGCGCCGCGTCGGCCGCGGTCACCAGCGCCGGCAGCGTGCCCGGCTCCGGCACGGTGGGCACGTCCAGGTAGCCAGCCTGCGCCAGGGCCACGATCTGGTTGGTGACTCCATCGCGCCACGGACGGTTCAATTGGCGGGTGTTGAAGCTCAGGATGGGCCCGCCCACGGAATTGTGGCACGTCTGGCAATCGAGCCGGCCCGGAAAGGTCCACGTCTGCGGTCGCGTCACGCCGTTTTCGGTGACTTGGAACACCTGGGTCGCGCCGCCCATCGGCACGAGCGTGGCGTCCGTCTGCTCGTCGTTCCAGCGATAGGTGTAGCCCGTCACGCGGCCTTCGGCATCGCCGGGCAATCGCACCAGAAATCGCGTTTCAATCCGGCGAACACTGGTGGGATCGCCGCGCCTCAGCTCGAGGTCGAAGTGCTTCACCCACGTTGCGCCGACCGGAATGGTCCAGCGGGCATCCCGCTGAAACCCCATCGTCGTGCTGGCGGAGGCCAGCGCGAACCACCGCGTTTTCTTCGCATGATCGCTCCAGAGCACCGCATTCGGCTCGTAAGGCACCAGTCCTCGCGCCGGCGTGAGCCGTATCAGATCTGTGAATGCACCCGTTTGGGCGAGGGTGGCGGGCAGAACCGTGCCGACCCCGCCCGCGCCACCGCCCGAGCCACCGCCCGAGCCGCCGCCGGGAGTGCCGGAGCCGGGAGTGGGGAGCACGAGGGTGGTCGGCGTCTCGCGGACGAGCGGCTGCGCCCGCGCGCTGAAACCAAAAACGGCAATCAGAATTGCCGGGGGCAGGCTGGCCAGCCTGCGGCATCGCATGTTCATGGGGTGGGGCGACTCGCGGCTGAAAGGGACGAGATTGTCCCGGCAGACGTGGGTGGGGTGGTTCGATCCAGCACGAGCGGGCTCATTTCGCAAGACAGGGAGCGACCGCGTTTCGGGGCTGGGTAACAGCACGTCGCGCCACTTTGCGCGGCCTGCGCACCACCCGCAGGCGGCGCTCTCTGCGCCGCCTCTCCGATAGCGTCCGGTCGCTTCGCGGCGCCGCGCTCAGCGCCGCGTCCGGCCACCGAACCAGGGCTTCGCGGCGCGCGGCGCGGCGCGCGGGCCGGCGCGTTCGTCGCGGCGGAATCCGGGATCGCTGCCGCCAATCATCTCGAATTTCGCAGACTCGCCGCCGAGGAGTTTCGCGGCCGTCTGGTCCATCCCCAGCCGGTGCAGCGTCGAACGCAGCGCGCCGCGCATCTCCGGTTTGTACCAGAAAAAGAAACTGCGCTGCTCCTGTTTCTCCTCGGGCGTCTTCGCCACGCACACCGGCTGCTGGCTGTAGGGGTGCACGCCGGTCGCGTAGATTTCTGTCGCGACCGTCATCGGCGTCGGCGTGAAGTCCTGCACCTGCTCGAGCTTGAACCCGAGGTCCTTCGTCTTCACCGCCACATCGGCCATGTCCTGCGGCTTCGAACCGGGATGCGAGCTGATGAAGTAGGGGATGATCTGGAACTGGGCCTTGCCGAACTTCTCCTTCGCCGCGTCGAACTTCTCCTTGAACCGGTAGAAGTATTTGAACGAAGGCTTGCGCATCACCCGCAGCACCTCGTCGGACGTGTGCTCCGGCGCGACCTTCAACCGGCCCGAGACGTGGTGGGCCACGAGTTCCTCGACGTACTTCTCGTGGCTCTCCTTCGCGTGCGGCTTCGCGTGCTCGTGGAGGAAAAGATCGTAGCGGATGCCGCTTGTGACAAACGCATGCTTCACGCCGGGCGTCTCGCGGACGGATTTGTAGATGTCGAGCAGCGGCGAGTGGTCCGTATCCAGATTGCGGCACACCTGCGGCCAGATGCAGCTCGGCCGGATGCAGGCATCGCAGATGCTCTGGTCGATGCCCTTCATCTTGTACATGTTCGCCGAGGGCCCGCCGATGTCGGTGATCGTCCCGCGGAAGTCGGGCATCTGCTTGATCGACTCCACCTCGCGCAGGATCGATTCCTTGCTGCGGCTCGCGACAAACTTTCCCTGGTGCGCCGAGATCGTGCAGAAGCTGCAGCCGCCGAAGCACCCGCGATGCATGTTGATCGAGTGCTTGATCATCTCGTACGCGGGAATCGGGCCGCGCTTGCGGTAGCGCGGGTGCGGCAGCCGCGTGTACGGCAGGTCGAAGCTCGAGTCGATCTGCTCCTCGCTCATCGTCGCGTACGGCGGGTTGATCACCAGCAGCCGATCCCCGACGAGCTGCAGCAGCCGCCGCGCCTTCACCCGGTTCGACTCGACCTCGATCTGCTTGAAGTTCTTCGCGTAGAGCGCGCGGTCGGCGAGGCATTCGTCGTGCGAATAGAGGATGTGATCCTCCCAGTTCGCGTTCTTCGGCGGCGGCGCGCCGGGCGCGAGTTGCACGGCGGTCTGGGCGATCGTTTTCAGCGACGAGAACGGCACGCCGCGCTTCAGCAGGCGAATCGCCTCGGAGAGCGGCTGCTCGCCCATGCCGTAGACGAGGAGGTCGGCGCCGCTTTCCACGAGCACGCTCGGCTTGATCGTGTCCGACCAGTAGTCGTAGTGCGTCACGCGACGCAGGCTCGCCTCGATCCCGCCGATCATCACGGGCACGTCGGGATGGAGTTTTTTCAGAATCTGCGTGTAGACCGTGACGGCATAGTCGGGCCGGAAGCCATGTTCGCCACCCGGAGTGTAGGCGTCCTCGGAGCGCAGCCGCTTCGCCGCGGTGTAGCGGTTGACCATCGAGTCCATGCAACCCGCCGTGACGCCGAAGAAGAGTCGCGGCGTGCCGAGTTTCTTGAAATCGCGCAGGTCGTCGCGCCAGTTCGGTTGCGGCACGATCGCGACGCGCAGTCCTTCGCGCTCAAGCAATCGGCCGATCACTGCGGTGCCGAACGCCGGGTGATCGACGTAGGCGTCGCCGGAAATGATGATGACATCGACGTAATCCCACCCGCGGGCCGCGAGCTCGTCCGCCGAGGTGGGCAGCCAGCGGCACGGGTCCCAAGTGGGATCCGCCCTGGCCGCCGCAGTGGGTTTCGTGGCCGATGGGTGCACGGGAACGGCCGGGACGGTCAACGGAGTTCGCGACTGGCGCAAGCGCCGGATGCGAACGGACCGCGTCGCGGGAGCCGTGGCGCGGTCAATCTGACCGCGCATTTCGGGCGAGTTTTCCGGTCGGTGGAGACGCGGTCAGGTTGACCGCGCTACGGTGCGCCATACCGCGGCAGACGTTTGCAACCGCGGCCCGAATTCGGAAACTGTTGCGATGCATTACCCCAAGCCCCTCCTCGCTCTGGTCGTCGCGTGCGCTGGATTTGGCCAGGACGCACCGAAACTCGGGCAATCTGCCGACAGGCAGCCGGGTGCCGCCCGTGCCGAACCAGCCGCCGCGGGCGAGGCGCAATTTCTCGCGAACACCCGCCAGCTCACCTTCGAGGGCCGGCGGAGCGGCGAGGGCTATTTTTCACCCGATGGGCGGGCGCTGATTTTCCAAAGCGAGCGCGAACCGGGGAATCCGTTCTACCAAATCTACCTGCTCGATCTCGAAAGTGGCGACACGCGGCGAGTCTCGCCGGGCACGGGCAAGACCACTTGTTCGTTTTTCCGGCCGGAAACGGACGAAGTGCTGTTCGCATCGACGCATCTCGATCCGCAGGCTGCCGCGAAGCAGAAGGCGGAGCTCGAGCAGCGCGCGTCGGGCCGCGAGCGGCGGTATTCGTGGGATTATGACGACACGATGGACATCTTCACGGCGCGGCGCGATGGCAGCAGGTTGCGGCGGCTGACGAGCGCGGCCGGCTATGATGCGGAGGGATCATATTCGCCGGACGGCCGGCTGATCGTGTTCTGCTCGCTGCGCGATGCGTACCCGGCGGAAAAGCTGTCCGCGGAAAACCGCAAGCGACTCGAAACGGATCCGGCGTGGTTCGGCGAAATCTACCTGATGAACGCCGATGGTTCGAACCAGCGGCGGCTCACGAATTCGCCGGGCTACGACGGCGGGCCGTTCTTTTCGCCGGACGGGCAGCGGATCCTCTGGCGGCACTTCGAGGAGAACGGCGCGATCGCCGACATCTACTCGATGAAGCTCGACGGCACGGACGTGCAGCGGCTGACGCACTTCGGCGCAATGTCGTGGGCGCCGTACTTCCATCCGTCCGGCGAGTATGTGATTTTCGCCGCGAACAAGCTCGGGTTCTCAAACTTCGAACTCTATCTCGTCGACGCCGCCGGCCGGCGCGAACCGGTGCGGGTGACGTTCAGCGACGGTTTCGACGGGCTGCCGGTCTTTTCGCCCGACGGCGGCCGGCTCGCGTGGACGTCGACGCGCGGCGCCGAGAAAGTCTCGCAGCTGTTCATCGCCGACTGGAACCACGCGGCCGCGCGGGCGGCGTTGCGCGCCGCGCCGGTCGCCGCGGAGCCACCGACCGCGACCGCCGCCTCACCGGCCGCGGTTGCGCCGCGGTCGCTTGACCCGGCGATTCGTGCGGGCGACTTGTATTCACACGTCGAGTACCTCGCGGCGGACGCGCTGGAGGGCCGGCTCACCGGGTCGCCCGGCAGTCACACCGCCGGCGATTACATTGCCGCGAAGTTCAAACTGGCGGGGCTCGAGCCGCTCGGCGGCAACGGAACCTTTTTCCAGGATTTCGATTTCAATGCCGGGGTGAAGCCGGTCGCGACGGGCAATCGCCTGCGAGTGAAACGTGCCGGCAGCCAGCCGGTGGAGGCGGGTTTTACGCCGGAAACGGACTTCCGGCCGCTGTCGTTCACCGAGAACAGCGAGGCGGAAGGCGAGGTGGTGTTCGCCGGTTACGGCCTTTCGGTGCCCGGCAAGGCCGGCGAAGCCTACGACTCGTACGCGGGCCTCGACGTGACGAACAAGATAGTGCTGGTCCTCCGCTACGTGCCGGAAGGCGTGGAGCAAAAGCGGCGCGCCGAATTGAATCGCTACGCGGGGCTCCGCTACAAGGCGATGCTCGCGCGCTCGCACGGGGCCAAGGCCCTGCTGGTCGTGACCGGGCCGAACTCGCCGAACGCGGGCGAGCTGGCGCCGCTCACGATGGACTCGATTCTCACCGGCTCGGGCATCGTGGCCGCATCGATCAGCGGCCAGGTCGCGGATGCGTTGTTGGCGGGAACGGGCAAGGATTTGAAGTCACTGCAAACGGCGCTCGACGTCGAGAATCCGCACGCGGCCGACGTTCGATTCACGTTGCCGAATACGCGCGTCGACCTCGCCACCAAGGTCGAGCGTATCCGAAAGGCGGACCGCAACGTCATCGCGCTGCTGCCGCCGGCGGGGGGAGACGCGGCCGGCGGTCGCGAATACGTGATGATCGGCGCGCACTTCGACCACGTGGGCCGGGGCGAGAGCGGCGGATTCGGCATCAAGGGTGAGGAGGGTCAGATTCACAATGGCGCGGACGACAACGCCTCCGGCGTCGCGGCGCTGCTGGAGCTGGCGGCGGATTTCGCGCACGAGCGTTCGCAGCGCCCGCGCGACTTCCGGCGCGGCGTCATCTTCGCCGCCTGGTCCGGGGAGGAACTCGGATTGATCGGTTCGACCTATTTCGTGGGCAAGCCGGTCGTGCCGCTGGCGAATGTCGCCGCCTACCTGAATTTCGACATGGTGGGCCGGCTGCGGGAGAACAAGCTCACCTTGCAGGGCGTGGGCTCGTCGTCGGCGTGGAAGCGGCTGATCGAGAAACGCAACGTCGCCGCGGGCTTCAGCCTCGCGTTGCAGGACGATCCGTATCTGCCGACCGACACGACGCCGATTTACCCGAAGAACGTGCCGGTGCTCGCGTTCTTCACCGGCAGCCATGAAAACTATCACCGGCCGACCGACGACACGCCGACGCTCAACTACGAAGGGCTCGAACGCGTGACGAAGTTCGCGCGAGCGATCGTGCTGGATCTGGTGAAGGACCCGCAGCGGCCCGACTACCTGAAAGTCGAGCGGGCGGGTGGCAGCGGCAGCCGGGAAACGTTGCGGGCGTACCTCGGCACGATTCCGGACTACGTCGCGGAGATCTCTGGCGTGAAACTCACTGGCGTGCGCGGTGGCAGTCCCGCGGAGAAAGCCGGGTTCAAGGCCGGCGACGTCATCGTGGAATTTGGCGGCCAGAAGATCACGAACATCTACGACTACACGTATGCGCTCGATGCAGTGAAGATTGGCCAGCCGGTGAAACTCGTTGTAGTCCGCGACGGCCAGCGCGTGGAAGTGACGGCGATCCCCGAGGCGCGGAAGTGAGGCGCGAGAATACAGCACGCCAAAAACATCTTTCGAAAGTGGCCACGAGCGCCAGCGAGTGGATGTCGCGCTCGACTCGCTGGCGCTCGTCGCCACGGCGAACTTTCGTCGCGCTACTTTCACTCCGGCAGCGGGCAATCTTTCGCCCACGCCTGATTCGGCTCGGGACCTAATTCGAATTCCAGCACGCCGCCCGCGATGAGTTCCTTCTGCCGGATCCACCAGCGGTTCAGCGGCACGCCGTTGAGCTTCGCCGACTGAATGTATCGATTTGCCCGTGACGCATGGTGACTCACGATGGTGAAGGTCTTGCCACCATAGTGCTCCGGCGAGAGGTGCAGGACGACTTTGGGATAGAGCGGGCTGCTCAGCTCGTAGATCGGGTTCACGCGGCAGCCGCCGTCGGTCTGGAATAGTCCCAGCGATGCCATCACGAACCATCCGCTCATCTGACCCTGATCTTCGTCGCCGAGGTACGCGTCCGACGGGGTGTGGCCGTAATAGGCGTCGAGAATCGCCCGCGCCCATTTCTGCGTGAGCCAGGGCCGGCCGGCCCAGTTGAACAGCCACGCGACCTGCATGCTCGGCTGGTTGCCTTGATTCACCGGGGTGAGGTTGTGCATCGCGCTCGGCGCACTGAACCGCGACGGCGCGGACTTCTCGAACGCCTCGTTCAAGCGCCCGACGAACCGCTCGCGGCCCATCGCCGCAACGAGGCCCGGCACGTCCTGCGGCACGAACCACGTGTATTGCCACGCGTTGCCCTCGGTGAAGCCCGGCGTGTTGAACGGATCGAACGGGGTGACCCATTCGCCATTGGCCTTCCGCGGCCGCGCGAAGCCGAGCTCGGCGTCGAAGACATTCCGCCAGTTGTGCGATCGCTTTAGAAACGTGTCCGCCACGTCACGCCGGCCGAGTGACCGCGCCATTTCGGCCACGCACCAGTCGTCGTACGCATACTCGAAGGTGTTCGAGCAAATCGGCCGGCGCCATTTCGCCAGCTCGCTGGGCGCGGGACCATCGATCGCGACGTAACCATGCTGGAGGTAATTTGCGAGATGCTCGTTCCCGACCGCGCCGCCGCTGCTGAGTTTCTGCGGCAGGCTGGTCTGCATCTTCAGTGAAGCGGCGAGAATCTTGTTCGCATCCAGGCCTTTGATCCCGTGCTGATGCGCGGCCACGAGCAGCGGGATCTCGTGCTCGGCCACCATCACGGGGATGTACTCGAGGCCGGCGGGCCCTTTCGCGAGCCAGCCGGACGTGTCGTACAGCGTCAGCAGCGACTTCGCCCACTGCGCGGACCAGTCGGGCGCCATGAGGGTCATCACCTGGGTCATGTTCCAGAACGTGTTCCAGAACGCG
>Ga0080064_1002550_pt1 | contig 30394 bp, 32 predicted proteins | sample Subgrocontami54m_FD_69260 | JGI IMG/M metagenome (GOLD analysis project Ga0080064, IMG submission 69260) | Subsurface groundwater microbial communities from S. Glens Falls, New York, USA - GMW46 contaminated, 5.4 m (SPADES assembly) (version 2) ...
CGCTGAGCACGATGACGTAGGCGCCCGACCCGTGCGCGTGCGCTTTCTTGTAGGTGCCGACGGGAAACTGCGAGATGTGACTCGGCAACGCACCCTTCGCCATGTTGAAGCGAATGTGTCCGCCGTCACCGCCGCGCTCCTTGGCGGTGATGAGCGGAATGTTCACCGCATCGGCGACGAAGTTGGTCGTCAGCAGAAAACCCTTCTGCTCGCCCTTGGCGCTGAAATAGTCCGGCTCGCCGCTGAAGCGGCTTTTGAAATCGTGCTGGCAGTTGAAGACGAAGTCCGGGTCGCCGTAGAGGTTGAGCACCTGCGGGCAATAGGTGACGGCGATGTAACGCGCCGGCTGCGTGCCAGAACCATTGAAATGCTGATGGTGGCAGTTGAGCGGAATGGCGAAGATGGAGTTCTCTTTCCATTCGAAGGTCTGGCGATCGCTGGCGTCGTTCCAGATCGTCGTGGAGCCGCGGCCGGAGAGGACAAGGATCATCTCCTCAAAAATCTGCCGCCGGGGCTTAAGCTCACCGCCAGGCGGGATTTCGCAAACATAGGCATCATTGGTGGTGCGCGTGGTTTCGTGGTTGAGGAAGACGGCCTTGCCGCCGCGCGCCGCCCAAGGCTTCAGCTCGATAGTGCGCAACTGCGGGACATACATCGCGGGGCGGATGTCGAGCCCCTGGCTTCTGACCCATCGTTCATAGTGCGTGTCCTTCTCAGTCGCGAACTTCTGCGCAAGCTCGTCGGACACTATGGCGTTCTTGGACATGCCTTCTCCCTAATCGCCTCGCGTCGGCGCTTATTCAGCCGCCGATTGTGAATAGGCCGATTCATCGATGTATTTGCCCATCTGCGACTTCACGCCAGTCTTCCTGATCTCTTCGAGCCAGATGGCGTGGATGCGCGGATCCTGGTCGGCGTATTCGATCTGCGCGCCGCCTTCCTTGATGCTCACGTCGCTGCGCCGGCCTTCCGAGCCGAGACGGCGCTCCAGCACAATAGGATAGCGCTTGCTGCCGAAACCGAGCGCCAAATAACGCGCCGGACGTTCGCTGGTGTCGAAGTGCTGGTGAAACATCTCGTCGGGCGGGGCGAAAACGACGCCGTGCTTCCACTCCACGCGCTTGTAGTCCTGCTCGCCGTTATACCAGAGCAGGCTGTATCCGCTGCCGTGAACGAACAGCACGTGCAAGCCGGGTCCGTGACGGTGGCCCTTTTTGTAGGTGCCGACGGGCATTTCCGAAACGTGGGCGCCGATTGAGCTTTCGCTCAACAGGAATTGGATGTTGGACGAGCCCGCGCCGCGCGCTTCCCAGGCCTTGAGTTCGAAGGCGCCGAGGTCTGGAACAAAATTCGTCTCCCACAGGTGGCGGCCCGGACGGATCGAGGTCATCTCACCCTCGCCGGCGTAATAACCGGCAGGCAGGTCGCGCTCGGGGAACGGGTAGGGATTGTCGAAGAAGAATTTCTCGTCGTGCAGGACGTTCATCATGACGCGAAGATCGTTCGCCGACGCCAGCCGCGCGGGCTCCCGGCCCGAGGCGTTGAAGATGCGATACTTCGCGTTCAGCGGCGGCGCGAACATGGCGCGCGGGCCCCATTCGAACGATTGCTTGGTGCCGTCCGGCAGTTCCACGACCATGCTGCCGTGGCCGGACAGCACATAGAAGATTTCATCGAACAGATGCTGCTGCGGCGCGGAGCTTCCGCCCGGCGGCACTTCCAGCACGAAAATCGTCATCCAGTCGCCGCGGCCCTTCAGATGCACGAAAGAACCTTTGCAGCCATCGCCAAGCCGGGGCCAGAGGGCGGTCTCGGCCGTCGTGAGATCGACGCCGAAATCCTCGTGAATCGGAATGCCTTCCTTGGCCGTCCACTCAAGATAGGGATCGAGCAGGAATTTCGGTTGGGCACCGCTCATACGAGCTCCTTCTTGACCTTTTCTTCGTCGAAATATTTTCCCATGCGCGAGGTCACGCCGGTCTTCGCCAGTTCCTTCAGCCAGATCTGATGAATGCGTGGGTCCTGGTCCGGATAATCGATCTGGATGCCGCCTTCGTTCACGGAAGCCTCGGGTGCATTCTTGCGCTCCACCTTGCGCGCCAGCACCGGATAGCGATGGCTGCCGAGCGAGACCGCAAGATAGCGCGCGGGCTCCGAACCGGTGTTGAAATGCTGGTGGAACATGCCGTCCGGCGGCGCGAAGACAAAGCCGTTCTGCCATTCATGCCGCTCGAACCCGGCGTCGCCTTCGTTCCACATCAGCGTATAGCCGGACCCGGTGACGGCGAAGACATGCGCGCCCGGTCCGTGGCGGTGCCCCTTCTTGTAGGTGCCGACCGCCATTTCCGAGGTGTGCGCGTGCATCGAGCTGTCGGCGAGGATGATCTTGATGTTGCGGCTGCCGGCGCCGCGCGCTTCCCATTCCGGCAGCTCGAATGAGCCAAGGTCGGGAACGAAATTCGTCTCCCACATGTGCTTTCCCGGCGCGAGGGGGAGAAAATCGCCTTCGCCGTTGAAATAGGCGTCGCGTCCGACGCGAGCGGGGAAGGAGAAGCGATTGTCGAACAGAAAATTTTCGTTGCGGTAGACGTTCATCAGGAACGGAAGGTTGTTGGCTACGACAACCCGCGCCGTCTCGCGGCCCGACGCGTTGAAGAAACGATATGGCGCATTGAGCGGCGGCGAGAACAGCGCGCGCGGCCCCCATTCGAAGCTCGCGCTTTTGCCGTTTCCGGTTTCGACGGTGGTGCTGCCGGAGCCGGAGAGAACGTAGAACACCTCGTCATAGAGATGGCGCATCAAATCCGTGCGCGCGCCGGGGGGGATGTCGATCACCTGCAGCGCGACGAAATCCCCGCGGCCGCGCAGATGCACGAAAGCCGCCTTGCAGCCGCCGCCGAGCCGCGGCCAGGGGGCGGTCTCCACCTTGTTAAGATCGACGGCCACGGCCTCGACGACCGGGATACCCTGGCGGCGGGTCCACTCAAGATAAGAGTCTATGAGATAGCGGAGCTTGGCGTTATCCGTTGCCATTATGGCCTTTCCTAAAGCCGCACCCGGGGCAAATGGGCATTGCAGCGGCGCAGCATAATGCCCTCGGGTGGAAGGCAAAAGCAAAATTTGAAATGCATTTCGATTTTTTCTATTCTAGGGGTGGCCCGCCTTTTGGAGGGATTTTAACCGCAAACAGGTGCGCGTAGGCTGCGCGGCAAAGGCTGTACAGGGGAGGATTATATCCATGCGCAAGACATGGCTAGGCGTCATCGGCGGCTGCGCCGCCTTGCTGGCGGCAGCGGGGATTTGCCGGGCCGATCCGGTGGAGGATTTCTACCGCGGCAAGACCGTGCACTTCATTGTCGGCTCCAACACCGGCGGCAGCTATGACAGCTACAGCCGCCTGCTGGCGGCCTTCATCGGCAAGCATATCCCCGGCAATCCGACGATCGTGGTGGAGAATATGCCCGGCGCCTCCGGCACCAAATCGGCCAATTACCTGGCCGAAATCGCGCCGAAGGACGGCTCGGTCATCGGCATGTTCAATCAGAGCATGCCGCAGCGGCAGATGTTCGAGCCCGACCTGATCAAGATCGATCTCAGCAAGTTCAGCTGGATCGGCGCGATGAACGCATCCACCAACGTATTCATCGTTTGGCACACGACCGGCGTGCGCACGATCGAAGACGCCAAGAAGAAGCAAGTGATCATGGGCGCATTGAGCACCGTCGGCGGCAACTCGGTCTATCCGCTGCTGCTCAATAATTATTTTGGAACGAAATTCAAGGTCGTGCTGGGATACACCGGCGGCAATACCATTCAACTGGCCATGGAGCGCGGCGAGGTGGATGGCCGCGGCGCCGTCGTCTGGTCCGGCTTGAAGGCAGGCTGGCCGCAATGGATCAGCGAAAAGAAGATCAATGTATTGATGCAGGTCTCTCTCAAGAAGGAGCCGGACCTGCCGGACGTGCCCCTGTTCACGGACCTGGCGAGGACTCCGGAAGAAAAGGCGATCTTTCGGTTCATCTCGAGCGATTCCGCCATGGGTTTTCCTGTCACCGCTCCTCCGGAAATTCCGGCGGACCGTCTCGCGGCCCTGCGCAAGGCTTTTTCGGATACGATGAAGGACCCGGATTTCCTCAAAGTTGTGGAAGAACGCAAACTGGAAATCCAGGCGAGTTCCGGCGAAGAGGTGCAGCGCGTCGTCCAGGATATCACGAGCACGCCGAAAGAAATCATCGCGAAGATTCAGAAAGCGCTGGCCGATGCCGAGGCGCAATCTGAAACAAAAAAATAGCTGCTTACTTGGTCCAGCCGCCCGCGCGTTAGACTTGATCGCCTGCAGAAAAGCCCAGGCGGCGGGAGAGGTCGGCTGCCGTGCGTTTCAACGCCGTCGCCGGCTCGCCCTCATAGCTCGTATCGAAGCCTCCTACCGCGGCAACCAGCCCGATACAGAGGGCAAGGCGTCCATTGGCGGAGAATACCGGCGCCGCCATGGCGGCGATGTTGGGCGTCTGTTCACCCAAGCCGCGCCCCAAGCCATGCTTGCGCACCTCGCCGCGGATGGCCTCAAGCTTTTTCCCGTTCACGGCTTGCCCTTTGCCGAAAGCTTCGATCTCGCGCTCCACGAAGGGCGCAGTCATGGCTTCGGGCAGATGGGCCAGAAATACGCGTCCGGAGGCGCTCGTGAGCACCGACAAATTGCGCCCTTCGCGCACGCGCACGGCGGAAACCAGTTGCGCCTGCTCGCAGCGGATGACGGTGGGACCATTCGTGCCCCACACGGTCATCAGCGCGGCAAGCCCCGTCTCTTCGGCGAGCGGCGTCAATGCTTCGCTTGCGAATCGGACAGCGTCCACCTTGCCCAGGGCCGCGACGCCTAACTGAACAAGCTCGGAGCCGAGATCGTAGAGGCCGCTGATCGCGTTGTGTTCGACCAGCCGGGTATTGGCCAGGCCAAGCAGGTAGCGATGCGCGCGCGGAGCTGACATGCCGGCGGCGGAGGCGATCTCGCTCAGCGTTGCCGGCCGGCCTAGCGAAGCAATCACTCGCAGCAAAGAAACCGCAACGACAATCGAGCGGTTGCCATGCCGGGGCAGCCCCTTGGCTCTCGTTTTCATTCTGGATTTTTTGGATTGGGCGAGCGGGGCCATCACACGGCGGCTTACATCAAATACAATGGTATTTCCGACACTCTGCCCGAGACCGCGCAGGGCTGCAACAGCCTCTCTGGACTTCCGGCCGGAAACCTGCGAATATCGAAAATCGTAACGAATGTCGAAAAATGGATTACCCGCGGTCCGCCTCTAGAAAGGCGGAAATAAGGGGCAAACGCGCAGAACTCTACAACATGGCAGAATATATTGTCGGGAAAGTCGATGACATCCCGGAAGGCAAGGGCATCGCAGTCGAAGCGGGACGCCGCGCCATTGCGGTGTTCAGGTCGGGCGGAAAACTTTATGCCATCGCCAACAAGTGCCCGCACAAGGGCGCGTCACTGTGCGAGGGCGAGGTCGTCGTCAAGGACGGTATCGTCCGTTGCCCCTGGCATCATTGGAACTGGCAATTGGGCAATGGCAAACTCGAGGCCGACCCGCGCCAGAGCTTGCGTACCTTCGAAGTCGCCATTGAAGGTGACGATGTCGTGGTGCGGGTCTGAGCAGAAGCTCGGAGGCCGCCGCGGAGAAAATCATGAACGTCATATCCAAAGATAACCGCGAGCACGCCAGGCGCATCAAGCCGAACCCGATCGATCCGCGCGCGCAAAATTATAAAGTCGTGGACACGGATTTCCACTTCCTTCCGGACTGGCAAGCGTTGCGCAAGTTCATGAAGGAGCCGTTCAAGACTGAGCTTACCAAATACCCCCAGGTCGGGGGCGACTACAGTCCGCAATACGCTATCGGCATCGAGGGCACGGGGCAGGAGACGCTCGGCCGCGCCAGCACGGCGGCGGACGTTCTGCGGGTGATGGACGAGATCGCCGTTTCCACCGTGATCCTCAGCCCCGGCTTCCAACGGCCGCAGAGCATATTCCATCCTGCCATGCTGGCGGCGGTCGCTTCCGCCTATAACGATTACCTTGTTGCCGAAGTCATGCCCGCGAGCCCGCGCATCAAATGCGAGATCATGATCAGCCATCGCGATCCCGCCGCCGGCGCCGCGGAAATCCGCCGCGTGGCGCGTCACCCGGGCTTCGTGTCGGTTTATACCGAGTTCGGCGGCAACTATGAACCGATCGGCACCGCCAAGCACGATCCGATCTATGAAGCCGCGGTGGAGAACGACCTCCTCGTCACCTCACATGTCGGCACCTTCTATCAACAGATGTCTCCGCTGCATCAGGGTACGCGCACCTGGGCCGAACTGGTCGGCATCTCGGCGGTTTCGATTTCGATGGCTTACGTCGGGAGCATGATTCTCCAGGGGCTGTTCGACAAATTCCCGACTTTGCACGTCATCGTGAAGGAGGGCGGGTTCTGGTGGCTGCCGGAATTCATGGCGCGAGCCGATGACTATTATTTAGGCCATCCGGGCGACATCAAGCTGACCGAGCGCAAGCTGGAATCGGGCGAGCAATTCCTCGCCAAATTGCCGAGCGAATATTTCGACTCCAACATCCGCTTTTCCAGCCAGCCGGTCTGCTTTCCGCGCGACCCTAAGCATTTCAAGATGTTGATGGAGCTTTGCCGGGGCGAGGACATGTTGCTCTATTCTTCCGACTGGCCGCATGCCACATTCGACCCGATCAACTGGGCTTTCGACCCGGCTATTTCCGAAGAGGGCCGCAAGAAAATCCTTTCAGAAAACGCGAGGAATTGGTTCAGGCGGCCGCTATAGGCGGCCGTTGCGATATCTTGGTACAACTCATGGGGCTGAATATGAGGAAACCAATTGGACTTTTACTGGCGGCAACCACTATTGCCGCGTTTTTCGTGATCGTCGGCGCGCCATCTGCCGCCGGCGCGCAAACCATCCTGGACGAATGGGATACGGTCAAAGCGCCGCCGCCTCCCACCGATAAAATCAAGCCGGTCACTCTCGATCCGAAAAAAACCGCGCTCATCAGCATGGACTTCAACAGTAAAAATTGCACGGCGGACAAGCGCGTACGCTGCTTTAATGTCCTGCCGCGCGTGCAGAAGCTCATGGCCGAGGCGCGTGCCAAGGGCATGCTGGTAGTGCACACCTTGACCTCCAGCATGCAGCCCGAGGATCTCGTGAAAGCTGTCGGGCCTGCTCCGGGCGAGCAGGTGCTGCGCGGCCGCGGCGACAAATTCTCCGGCAACGACCTGGAAAAGACGCTGAAGGATAAAGGCATCGATACCGTGTTGCTGGTTGGTACCTCCGCCAACAGCGCGGTACTCTATACTGCGCTCGGCGCCGTGCAGCGCGGCTTCAAACCCATCGTTCCGATCGACACCATGCCAGCGGAAACCGCCTATCAGGAACAATTCTCGGTCTGGCAGATCGCCAATGGGTCGCAGCTCAACGACAATGCGACGCTGACACGTTCGGACCTAGTGAAGTTTGGCGGGTGATGCCGGCTGGGCGCAACAAGGCTAAGAAAAATGCGTAAAAGCTTAGGGCAGGAAATGGCAAGAGTGGGAGGGGTCTAGTCGCATAGTTCGCTTCCATGCGGCGTCTTCGCATCAATTTGCGGCTTCCGGTCGCATTCATGCGTATGCGGTGGTTTCGGACGAACAAGTATAAAATTGGGGGCGGCCCGGGCGGTTCGTGTTCACCGCAACTGAGCGATTGTGTCCGGGTATAAAAGCAAGCAGTAGCTCGCCGGTAACAGGCAGGCGGGAATTGGGGAATCGAAATGCTCGAGGCACTTAACGTCTTCAATCCCAAAGACATCATGGCGGGACTTCATGGCGTCATCGCGCCGTTCCCGTTGATGCTCATGGTCTTTGGCGTGGCCGTCGCGAGCTTCTTCGCGGCAGCGCCGGGTATCGGCGGCAAGCTTCTGCTTGCGCTGTTCCTGCCTTATGCGATGACGCTCGACCCTTTCGCATTTATCGCGCTCATCTTCGGCGCCGCCACCGTAGGCAGCACCGCCACGACCTTTACTTCCGTGCTGGTCGGAGTGCCGGGCGGAATCGGCTCGGCGGCAACCATTCTCGACGGCTATCCTATGGCCAAGAGAGGCGAAGCCAACCGCGCGCTCGGAGCGGCATTCTTCGGTTCGCTGATCGGCGCCATTATCGGCGCCGCGGCTTTCATGCTTTCCCTGCCGTTTTTTAAGCCGCTGGTTTTGAGTCTCGGCTCGCCTGAATTCCTCATGCTCGTGTTGCTGGGCTTGAGCGCGGTGGCGATCCTGGGCGGCACCCAGCCGGTGAAGGGGCTCATCAGCGCCATCGCGGGCTTGTCGATCGCGCTCATCGGGACCGACGCGCGCACCGGCATCGAGCGCTTCACGTTCGGCAGCAGTTATTTCTGGGACGGCGTATCTCTCATCATTACGTCGATGGGTCTCTACGCGGTGCCGGAAATGATCGACCTATTCCGGCGGAAAAGCAGCATCGCCGACATGGAGCCGCTGAAAGGCGGCCAGTGGGAAGGCGTCAAGGACGTGTTCCGGCATTGGTGGCTGGTCGTTCGCTGCAGTATCGTCGGCGTTTGGGTTGGCGCATTGCCCGGCCTCGGCAGTTCGGTCGCCGACTGGTTCGCCTATGCCCATGCCATGCAGACCGAGAAGAACACCGAGAATTTCGGCAAGGGCGACGTGCGCGGCGTCATTGCGCCGGAAAGCGCCAACAATGCGAAAGAGGGCGGCGATCTCATTCCGACCCTGCTGTTCGGTATTCCGGGCAGCAGCTCGATGGCCCTCATATTGGTGGGCATGATCGGCGTCGGCATTCAGCCCGGCACGGCGATCCTGACGCATCAGGCGCCTTACATGTATGCGACCGTCTGGACGCTGGTGATCGCCAACACGATGGCGACATTGCTTGCGATGGCTTTCACCAAGCAGTTCTGCAAGGCATGCCTCGTTCCCTACTACTACATGATCCCGACGGTCTTTTTGTTCTGTGCGACAGGCGCCTACGCCGCCGATTTGGACATCAGCGACCTGATTGCTTTGGTGTTCTGGTCCATCGTCGGGATTGTGATGCGGCGTTATGGCTGGCCGCGTCCGCCGCTGCTTATCGCCGTGGTGCTCGGCCCGCAGGTTCAACAGTATCTTTGGCTGTCGAGCGATCGTTATGGCCTCGAATGGCTCCTTTTCCCGAGCGTCATGATCATCGGCGTCCTGATTGCCCTCACCATTGCATATCCTTACATCCGCCGTTGGATGTCCGGTAAGAAAGCAATGGACATGGATACGGCGCATGAGCTGGTGCGCGCGCAGGAGAAGGGTACGCTTGTGACGAGCGCCATTCTCTTCGTGGTGTTCGCGGCCATGATTGTGACAGCCTTGCAGTGGCCGTTGCGCGCTTCGATTTCCGTCTACTTCATTGCCGCGATTGGGCTTGTCCTCACGGCCATTCAGATGGGCCGCGAAACTTTGATCCTGCGCGAGCAGGCGCGCACGGGCCAAAAGCTCAAGCCGTTCAGTTGGCCGGAAACCTGGCTCGAGATTACGGCATGGCTCTGGCTGGCCGGATTGGCAGCGGGAGCCTGGTTCCTGGGATTCCACATCACCTTCCTCATCTATCCCGCGGTCTTTGGCTACTTCTACGGCGCCAACCTTCGCTACTCATTTTATATCGGCCTCTCGGCGCTGTTTCTGTGCTGGCTCGTGTTCGACTATTTCACCGGCACCGTTTGGCTCAATCCCATAGACGGCTTCATCGGTGACACATTGATGAACGCTTATCACGTCTGCAGAGATGCCCTGCGGCAGCTTGCCGGGCTGGCTGTTTAGCGGAGGCGCGCGCCTCTCAGGTGCATAAATCGAAACACATTCAGGTTTTTGACATGCGGGCAAATATGCTTATTATCCCGTGTCGGAGAAGGCCCCGGTCTTCGGGGCGCTAAAAAAGATGCGATGGACGGCAAACGTCCACTGTCATGCGGCAACAGTCCGGCGGACGCGCTACGGACGCATGAAGTGAGATAGGGAGACGGCTATGTCATTGCTGCGGAAAAGCAAAACCAACGTCATGCTTGCCCTGTTATGCGGAGCGGCCATGCTGGCCGGGATGGCGGGCGCCGATGCCGAGGTCACCTTCAAGGGCAAGACCATCGACGTCATTATCGGATCGACGCCCGGCGGCGGCACGGACGGAACGACCCGCCTGGTCGGCACCTTCTTGGAAAAATACCTGCCGGGCAATCCGACCATGCGCTACCGCAATATCCCCGGCGGACATGGCGCCAAGGGTTTGAACCATTTTGCAAAGGCGAAGCCGGACGGCCTGACTTGGGCAGGGGGCAGCAGCTCGCATACGGATCCGAGCGCTCTGACGAAGAGCGTGGTCGAATACGATCCGACGAAATTCTTCTACTTCGGCGGCGTCTCGCGCGGCGGCTCGATCGTTTTTATCCGGAAGGAAAAGCTCGCGGCTTTGACCGATAAATCCAAGCCGCCGGTTGTGATCGGCGTTCTCGATGGCAACCGCAGCTGGGAGCAGATGATTACCTGGGGCGCGGAGCTGCTGAACTGGAACGTTCGCTTTGTCGTCGGCTATCCGGGTACGAGCTTTCTTCTTCTCGCGGTGCGTCGCGGCGAGACCGACATGATGGGCACATCCAACCTGTCGCTGCTCAACGAGATGTTTGCGACCGGCGACTTCGTGGGCGTCGCGCAGCTTGGCGGCGGCAACCTGAATGATGCCAATATCGAAGCTCGCACCAACTTCGAGAAGATTCCTACCTTCCCCAGCCTCGTCCAAGGCAAACTCTCCGGGATCACGGCTGAGGCCTTCGACTTCTGGACGGCGCTCAACGACATCGACAAATGGTATGCGCTGCCGCCGGGAACGCCGCCGGAAGTCATCACTGCATATCGTGACGCTTGGGCGAAGGTCGTGAAAGATCCCGAATTCCTCCGGATGGGCAAGTTGCAATTCAGCGATGACTTTTCGCCAGTCCCCGGCATAGCCCAACAGGAAATGATTCAAAAAACGGCTTATCCGGCCAAGGAAATCAACGCTTATATGGCTCAGCTCAAGGCCAAGCACGGCTTGCCGACCGAACCTCTCACCGATGAGGAATTAGCGGCGCTAGCCAAATCGAAGGGCTTCGACAAGATGGAAGTTCCAGCCATCAAGACCAAGCTGACCGCGGTCAACAATGAGGGCCGCGAGATCGAGTTCCCGGTTAAGGGCGCGAACCAGAAACTCGACGTTAGCAGCAGCCGAACCAATGTAACCGTCGCGGGTCAGAAGGCGGATCGAGGCACTCTGAAAGCCGGCATGGAGTGTGCCATCGAGTATTCGGAGGGTTCCACGCAGGCCGACAAGATAACCTGCCAATAACGGCAGCACCGATAGCTGGCGCCTGCGCTTAGGGCGCCAGCACGTTGTCCACGACTGTCGGGCAGAAGGCCACGACCTACCTAAGCAAGGATAAAGAATGGATCACATACAGTTTCCCTATCGCTCCTCCAACCATTTGGTCTTGATGCATGTGATCAATGAATCCGGTGCTTGGGAACGCAATGGCCTGAAAGTCGATTTTGACAAGATCATCAGCCGCTCGGACGCGCATGATTTGGTGCCCAAAGGGGAAGTCGAATTCGTTTCCGGCAACCACGTCTCGACCTATGCGGCGCGCGCACGCGGAGACACCTGGGCCTATCTCGGTCAGACAGTCAGCAAGAACAATCTCACGCTGATCACGCGGCCTGACATTGGAATTGAAAAACTGCAAGACGTGCGCAAGCGTAAGTTCGGATCGCGTGGCCGCCATCCCGGCCTCAACACCTGGCTCTATCTGAAGCAGGCCGGGCTTAATCCCGACGAAGGTCAGGTCGAGATCGTCACCGAGCAACGCACCGAGGAGGCGAGCGGCGCCAAGAAAGTGAAAGGCAAGAGTCTCCTGAACATGGTGGCCGATGGCGACGTCGATGCCGCTTTCGTCAATGAGCCGCGCCGCGAATTCGCACGCCGCATGGGACTGAAGCTGATCGACATTCCGGTGCAGCCGATGGTGTTTTTCATGACCGTTTCCACGTCCATGAAGATGGCCAAGGAGAAGCCCGACGTCTGCAAGCGCGTGCTCAAGTCGGTGATCGAAGGGATCGCCTATTACAAGATCAACCGCGAAGAGAGCATCAAGATCATCCAGCAGCGGCACAAGAAAGAGGGTGACCTCGATCGTGCAACCGCGGAGAAGGTCTATGAAGATCTCGCGCCGCGTCTGGAGCCGAAGCTCTATCCCGGCCTCGACGCCATCAACAACGTCTATCAGGAAGCGCTGAAGCAGGATGAGAAGAATGGCGACGCCAAGCGAATTCATCCGCTGGCGCTGTGGGATTTTCATCTGCTGCGCGAGATCGACGATTCCGGCTTCATCAATAATCTGTACAAGGACCATCCAAAGCTTCTGGAAGGTTATGGAGGCTGACCGGCCGGCTACGGGGCGCCGCGGCGCTTAAGGCGGCGTGGATTGCCGGCATCTCCGCTCCGAGGAAGGGGGACCTTCGATGCGGCGATTTTCGGCGTTTACGGCAGCCGCGGGAGCGGCGCTTGTCCTGCTGGCTTATCCTGCCGGTGCGCAGGAGGTTTCCTTCGCCGGCAAGAAGATCGACATGTTCATCGGTTCGTCCCCCGGCGGCGGGACCGATCTTTCTTCGCGTCTCGTCGGCGACTTCCTGGTCAAATATCTTCCAGGCCACCCGGCGATCGTCTACCGCAATATTCCGGGCGGGCAGGGCGTCAAGGCGCTCAACTATTTTGCCACCCAGGTGAAACCGGATGGTCTTTCGGTGGCCGGCGGCAGCCAGGGCCACATCGACCCCGGCGCCCGGGGCCAATCCGCCGCCGAGTATGATCCGCTGACCTTCAATTACATCGGCGGCGTCAGCCGCGGCGGCACCGTCTTCGCCATGCGGAAAGAGGCGATCGCGCGCCTGTCCAATGCGAAGGCGCGGCCGGTCGTCGTGCCCGCCGTGGAGATCGCCAGCACCGGGCCGCAGATGGCGCTTTGGGGCAAGGAATATCTCGGCTGGAACATCAAATTCGTCATCGGCTATAGCGGCACGCCCGCGATGATCCTCGCCGCACGGAACGGCGAAGCTGACTCGATGGCTTCATCCAGCGCCGCGCAGCTCCAGCCGCTGTTCGACGATCCCGAATTCGTGGCTTATGTGCAATTGGGCGACCTCGACGACGGCGGCAAGTTCGTGGAACGCGCCAGTTTTCCCGGCGTGCCGGTTTTCGCAGCGATGATCGAGCCGAAGCTGCCCGCCGCCCACCGCGAGATATTCGAAGCCTGGCTGCAAACCCAATACATCGACAAATGGTTTGCCGTGCCGGCCGGCACGCCCGAGCCTTATGTGAAAGCCTATCAGCAGGCTTTTGCCAAAGCCGTGAAGGACGAGGAGTTTCTCAGGCTCGCGCGCCTGCAATTCGGCAAGGATTTCAGGCCGATCTCGGCACAGAACATGACGCAACTGGTGCATGGGATGGTGAAGAATACCGAGATGGTGCGGCGTCACATGCTTGAGTTGCGGAATAAGAACGGACTGCCGGGCGAATGAATCCAATCACGGTGAGGGTAACCGAATGGTCAAACTGAAAGGCATCGCCCACTTTTCCATTCCGGTTTCGGATGTGGAGCGCAGCATCAAATTCTATACGGAAGTGGTCGGCTGCACGAAGATCAGCGCGGACGAGAAACACGCCTTTCTCGATGCCGGCGGATTGTGTGTCCTGCTCTGCAAGCAGACGCCGCCGATCAATCAGCCGGGCGGTTTCGATTATGTGCATCACGCCTTCGTCATCGACTCGGCGCAATACAAGACCATCGACGATCACCTGGCCAAGCATGGCGTGAAGGTCTTGGAGAAAGAGGATCGTGCGGGCCGCACCATCAACGGACCGCGCACTTATTTCCGCGATCCGGACGGAACGCGGCTGGAGTTCATCGACCTCACCGGCTATGACCCGACACCGGACAAAAAGCGCCCGCGCGCCAGCTGAGATTCACGGAGAAACAAAATGGGCATCGAGATTATCAATCCGGCGGAAGTCGCTTTTCGCAACAAGAAGCGAACCGTGGTGATGAATACGCGCAAGCTGCATTCCTGGCTCATCTATTATGAGCCCGGCCGCCGCGACGAGATGCATTGCCACAACGGAGACCAGACTTTTCACATGATCGCGGGCGAATGCACCATGTCATTTCCCGACGGCGGAAAGGTGGTGATGACGCCGGGAATGTCGGCGCTGATCACCGGAGGCTCCTTCTATCAGCTCGACAATACTGGCGGCGGGCCGATGGTGATGATGGGCACGCGCTCCGGCGACAAGGACAGCAACCAGCACATTCTCTATTCGACGCGCGAGAATATCCGCGCCAAGAAGAAAGCGGTGCGTGAGAGCGCGCGTAATGACCCAGGACCTGCTGCCGAATAGCCGCGGGTCCTCTCAAAAATTTTGTGCCTGCAAAAGACGCCGCCGCTTGAGAAGCGTCCCTCGGGCATTGCATCGGGCGACTAACCATGCCCTTTTGCGTTACCGCGCAATGCCTTAACATCAGGGGCGGGAATTAGTGTAACGCATTGAAAGGATTGACCTATGCGGGGGAAACTGCTTGCCGTGGCTGCGATATCGGCACTCGCAGCGGGCCCGGTCGTGGCCCAAAACAAGTCGGTCAAGATCGGGTTTGTCAGCACATTCAGCGGCCCGACTGCCGTGATCGGCAACGATATGCGCAACTCATTTGAGCTCGCGCTCGATCATCTCGGCCGCAAGATGGGCGGCTTGCCGGTCGAGGTGATTTACGAGGACGACCAGCAGAAGCCGGAAGTCGGCGTGCAGAAGACCCAGAAGCTGATCGAATCCGACAAGGTGGACTTCATCGTCGGCTACATCTGGTCGAACGTGCTGCTGGCATCGCTCAAGCCGGCGGTAGACTCCAAGACTTTCCTGATCAGCGCCAATGCCGGGCCGTCGCAACTCGCCGGCGAACAATGCTCGCCTTACGTTTTCTCCACGTCGTGGCAGAACGACCAGACGCCGCAGGCGATGGGTCTCTATATGAATCAGAAGGGCGTGAAGTCCGCCTTCCTGATCGGCCCGAATTATGCGGCGGGCAAGGACATGCTGGCGGGCCTGAAATCGACGTTCAAAGGCCAAGTGATTGGCGAGGAATATACCAAGTGGCCTGACCAGCTCGACTTCTCGGCCGAACTGTCAAAGGCGCGCGCAGCCAAGCCCGACGCCATCTTCGTCTTCTATCCCGGCGCGGCGGGCGTGCAGTTTCTCAATCAATATGCGCAGATGGGCCTGAAGGGACAAATCCCGCTCTACACCGCCTTCACCATCGACGAGACCACGCTGCCGAAGCAGAAAGACCTGGCGCTCGGCGTGCCGGGGGCGCAGGAATGGGTGAACGATCTGCCCAATGAGCAGAACAAGAAATTCGTCGCCGATTATAAGGCCAAGAACAAGAGCAGTCCGTCGTTCTATGGTGCGCAGGCCTACGACGCCGCCAACCTCATCAATTCGGCGGTAGCCGCGGTGAAAGGCGACACCAGCAAGAAAGAGGACATGCGCAAGGCAATGGAGAAAGCGAACTTCAAATCCGTGCGCGGCGGCTTCAAGTATGGCAACAACCACATGCCGATCCAAAATTTCTATCTGCAGGATGTGGTCAAGCAGGGCGACGATTTCGCGCTTAAGACCGTCGCCACCATCGTGGAAAACAGCCAGGACCGTTTCCACGACAAATGCCCGATGAAGTGACGGTATAGGACCTACCAGGACGGCGGTGGCGCGCGACGCCGCTGCCGTCCTTTGTTACAAGGGGGCAGGGGTGGCGCCTCCGCGCCTTGGTTCGCGATGTTGCTTTTCATCGAACAATGTTTGAACGGGTTGCAGGTCGGCTTGCTGCTGTTCCTGCTGGCGGCGGGACTGACGCTGGTCTTCGGCATCATGGACCTGGTCAATCTGGCGCACGGCTCGCTCTACATGCTCGGCGCTTATTTCGCCGCGAGCTTTGCCGCGCTGACGGACAGCTTTGTGCTCGGGGCTTTGCTCGGGCTGGGCGCGATGTTCCTGGTTGGCGCGGGCCTGGAGGTGACGACGCTGCGGCGGCTTTATGGGCGCGACCATCTCGATCATGTGCTGGGTACGTTCGGATTGATATTGTTTTTCAATGAGTTAGTGCGAATGGTCTGGGGGCCGGGAAGTTTGAGTTTGCCGCTCCCGTCCTGGCTCAACCGCTCGATCGAGATCCTGCCGGGGGTGCCTTATTCGGCCTACCGCTTCAGCATCATTGTCGTGGCGCTGGTGGTCGCGCTGCTGCTGTATCTGCTGGTGATGCGCACGCGCATCGGCATGCTCATCCGCGCCGGCGCGTCCAACCGCGAGATGGTCGGAGCGCTCGGCGTCAACATCCAGCTTCTCTATACGCTGGTGTTTGGGCTTGGCGCCGTGCTGGCCGGGCTTGCCGGCATCATGCAGGCGCCCATCCTCACCGCCCATATCGGCATGGGCGAGAACATTCTCATCCTGGCTTTCGTGGTCATCATCATCGGCGGCATCGGCTCCATCCGCGGGGCGCTGGTCGCGTCGATCTTCGTCGGCCTGGCCGATACGGTCGGGCGTGCCTATCTGCCGGACCTGCTGAGACTGTTTCTCAGCCCGGCCGCGGCATCGACCGCGGGTCCCGCGCTGTCGTCGATGCTGATTTATGTGTTGATGGCGATCGTGCTCGTGCTGCGCCCCGAGGGATTGTTTCCGGCGGCGCGCCGATGAACGCGCATTTGATCGCCCGGAACGTCTTCGTTGCCGCGCTGGTTGCGTTCCTTCTGGCGCTGCCGCTCTACACGGGCCTCAGCGGTAATAATTTTCTTCTCACGCTGTTCACGCGCATCGTCATCCTTGCGATGGCGGCAACAAGCCTCAACCTCATCATGGGCTTTGGCGGCATGGTGAGCTTCGGCCATGCGGCTTATCTCGGCATCGGCGGCTATGTCGTCGGCATTCTTGCCTATGAGGGTGTCTATTCCGGCTTTCTGCAATGGCCGCTGGCCATCGTTATTTCCGCACTGTTCGCGCTCGTCATCGGCGTCTTATCGCTGCGTACGCGCGGCGTCTATTTCATCATGATCACGCTCGCTTTCGCGCAGATGATCTATTACGTCGGCGTCAGCCTCAACCGTTATGGCGCAGACGACGGCCTGACCATCCAGCACCGCAGCCAATTCGCCGGGCTGCTCGATCTCTCCAACCGGATCGTTTTCTATTATCTCTGTCTCGCGCTGCTGCTGGGCACAATCTACCTGGTCTGGCGCCTGATCAATTCCCGTTTCGGCATGGTGATCCAGGGCGCGCGCTCGAACGACCGCCGCATGCGCTCCATCGGTTTTCCGACATTCCGCTACCGGCTTGCTTGTTTTGTCATCGCGGGCGCGATGTGCGGGCTGGCGGGTGTGCTGCTGGCCAATTTTAACAGCTTCATAAGCCCTGCGATGATGCATTGGACCCGCTCGGGCGATCTCATCGTCATGGCCGTGCTCGGCGGCATGGGCTCGGTATTCGGCCCCGCCATCGGGGCGGTGGCGCTTCTCGTGCTTGAAGAGACGCTGCCGCTGGCGATCGGGCGGCTTGGCTATCCGCTCGTGGGCGATGTGGCACTGCGCGCCGCGGAATATTGGCAGATTGTCTTGGGCCCGTTGCTGCTTGCCGTGGTGCTTTTCGCCCGCGGCGGCATCTACGGACTTTTGCCGCGAGGCCGCCGTGACTGAAGCGCTGTTGGAAATCCAGGGGCTGACCAAGCATTTCGGCGGCGTTACCGCCTGCGACGACATTACGCTCGATATCGCGGACGGTGAATTGCATGCCGTCATCGGCCCGAACGGCGCGGGCAAGACCACGCTGATCGGTCAGCTCGCCGGCGAAATCGCTCCGGAAATGGGCGGCATCCGTTTCGCCGGGGTAAATATCACGAATTTGCCGGCGTGGCGGCGGAGCAGGCTCGGCCTCGCCCGCTCGTTCCAGATCACTTCTCTCTTTCCGGAGTTCAGCGTGCTCGACAACGTGGCGTTGGCGGTACAGGCGCATGCGGGCCATTCCTTTCGCTTCTGGCGCGATGCGCGAAGCGTGCCTGAGTTACGCGAGCCCGCCTGCGCAGCGCTTGCCCGCGTCGGAATGACCGGCAAGGCGGACTCTATCGTGTCCAGACTCAGCCACGGCGAGCACCGGCAAATCGAGATCGCCATGGCGTTGGCCACGAGACCCCGGCTGCTGCTGCTCGACGAACCGATGGCGGGCCTTGGCCCGGAGGAATCGGCGCGCATGCTCACGTTGCTGCGGGAATTGAAGCGGCAATACACCATCATGCTGATCGAGCACGACATGGAAGCCGTGTTCGCGCTTGCCGACCGCATCAGCGTGTTGGTCTATGGCCGCGTCATCGCGACCGGCGCGCCCGAGGCGATCCGGGCGAATGCGCAGGTGCGACAGGCCTATCTCGGAGAAGGTGACGCCGCGGTGCTCGATCATGGCTGACGCGCTTCTCCAGCTCACCAATGTGGAAACCCGTTACGGGTTGAGCCAGGTGCTGTTCGGCGTGTCGCTCGCCATTGCGCCGGGGGAAGCGGTCACGCTGATGGGCCGCAACGGCATGGGCAAGACCACCACGGTGCGCTCGATCGTGGGCTTGACGCGGGCGCAGGCGGGTTCGGTGCGTTTCAAGGACCGGGAAATCCGCGGGTTGCCTGCTTTCCGTATTGCGCAGCTTGGCATCGGCTTGGTCCCGGAAGGCCGGCAGATTTTCCCCAACCTGACGGTGAAGGAAAATCTTATCGCCACGGCAGCCGATCGCGAGATGGCAAATCCCTGGACCCCCGCGCGCGTTTATCAGCTCTTTCCGCAACTGGCGGAGCTTGAGACACGGATGGGCGTTCAGCTTTCCGGCGGCGAGCAGCAAATGCTGGCGATTGGCCGCGCGCTGATGACCAACCCCCGCCTGCTCATTCTGGATGAGGCGACCGAGGGTCTGGCGCCTCTGGTGCGTATGGAAATCTGGCGCTGCCTTACGCAACTCAAGGCGGAAGGCCTGGCGGTGCTGATTATCGACAAGAATGTGGAAGCGCTGATCCACATCGCCGATCGCCATTATCTTATCGAGCGCGGGCGGATTGTCTGGAACGGCAGTTCACATGAACTCGCCGGCGCGCCCGACGTGCAGCACCGCTATCTCGGGATTTGAGCGGCGGCGCCGTTTAATTTCCCGCATTCAACTCAAATTGCGGCATATCCAATTCAATTTGTAACGATGAATTTCATGCGGCATTTTTGCCGCATCCTTACAAGTAAGGACGTAGCCAATTAGGGCTGCCGATAGCCCAAGTGCCATGCACGCCATCGTTCCTCGTCTGCGCAGTCTCAAGCGAGCTTTCGGCTCCGCAGAGGATGGCAATATTGCGGTGATCTTCGCGCTCGCAAGCCTGCCGATCATCGCGCTGGTTGGCGCCGCAATCGATTACAGCCAAGCCAGCATGGTCAAGAGCAATTTGCAGTCAGCGATTGACTCTACGGCATTGATGATATCGAAAACCGCCGCGACCGCAACCGCGGGCGAACTGCAAACCTCCGCTACGTCATATTTCAACGCGATGTTTAACCGTCCGGAGGCGCAGAACGCGACGGTTACCACATCTTATTCGACCAGTGGCGGCTCTGCCGTGACGGTGGCCGGCACCGCGTCGATGAAGACTTCGTTCATAGGCGTCGTCGAATTCCCGAAGATCGATATTTCCGCCTCCTCGACCGTGAAATGGGGCAACAGCCGCCTGCGTGTTGCGCTGGTGCTCGACGTCACCGGATCGATGGCCAGTGCCAATAAGATGACGGCCCTCAAGACGGCTGCGAAAGATCTTCTGGCCCAGCTCAAAAGCGCGGCGACTACAAATGGCGATGTCTATGTCTCCATTATCCCCTTTGCCAAGGACGTTAATGTTGATTCTTCAAACTACAGTCAAGCATGGGTCAACTGGACTCTGTGGGATGCGGAGAACGGTTCATGCAGCAGAAACAGCAGTAGAAACGACACGGAGAGCAGTTGCTTGGCGGATAAAGGCAAGTGGACGCCCGATAAACACAACACCTGGAACGGCTGTGTGACCGATCGGGATCAGGACTACGACACGACCAACACGGCGCCTTCCACCGGCGTGGCCGCAACGCTGTTCCCGGCCGAGCAGTACAGCACTTGCCCGACGACGATCATGGCGCTGAGCTATAACTGGAGCAGTCTGAACAACAAAATCGACGCCATGCAGCCGAACGGCGGGACCAACCAAGCTATCGGGCTGCAATGGGGATTCCAGTCGCTGACCAGCGCACCTTTCGTTATCCCCGCAAAAGATTCAAATTACAGCTATCAGCAGGTCATCATCCTGCTCAGCGACGGCTTGAACACGCAGGACCGCTGGTATGGCAATGGAACGAGCTATGAGCCCAAGGTTGATGCGCGCCAGAAGATTCTTTGCAACAACGTAAAAGCGGCCGGTATCACGCTTTATACCGTGCAGGTGAACACTGACGGCACTCCGACGTCCACCTTGCTGCAGCAATGCGCCAGTGGGCCGGACAAGTTCTTCTTGCTAACCTCGGCGAACCAAATGGTCGCCACCTTCAATCAGATAGGCACAGCGCTTTCCAATCTACGCGTTGCGCAATGAGGCGGCGCATGTGTGCGGCCACTAGGCGGAAGGAAAGAGACTATTCTGCTTTAGAAAATTTCGAACTAACGCGTCAAAGCTCGCGGGATCCTCCAGGAAGCAACAATGCCCCGTGCCGGGGATAATCTTGTGCTCGGCGTGGGGGAGCAGCGAAGCGGTGCGCGTTCCGCCTTTCAGCGCATTATCGAACTCGCCGTTGACGATCAGCGTCGGGCTTTTATAGGCCGCAAGCCGCGGGGTGAGATCGGACACGGTTAGTGCCTGAAAGACCTGCGCAATGGATTCCGCTTCGAGCGACGCGCCACGCTCGACAAATCCCTGAAAGAGATCGCGCGCAGCCGGAGTATCCGCCCAGGCCTGCGTCACGCTGTGGCGCAGGTGGCCAAGGTGATATTCCTTCAGCGTGCCGGCTGCCTGATGTTGCCGATAGGCGGCGATGCGGTGGTCGAACTGATTCTGTGGCCCGCTGTTGCCGCCGACAAGAATGGCCGCCTTGAAAATATTTGGGCGATCACACGCTAGCATCAGCGCCAGCTTCGAGCCAATGCTGCAGCCGAGCACGACGGCGCCGGATGCGATGCCTTCATCGGACAGGATGCCGAGAATATCCTTGCCCATGTCCTCGAGCGAAAACGGCGTCCGCGGCTTCGCCGAGCGGCCCCACCCGCGCAGGTCCATGGCGATAGTGGTGAAGCGCGGGGAATAGCTCTCGACCTGGTAGGCCCACAGGTTGTGGTCGAAGGGGATGGCATGGATGAGCACGAGGGGAGGGCCCGCGCCCACCTTCTCATAATAGATGTCGAGGCCGTTGGCCCGGCTCACCGGCATTCGCCATGCTCCTTTGCGGCTGGAAATCGGCGGGGATAAAACGCAAGACGCTGGAAAGCTTAGTGTAAATGGTCGCATGGGGCGAGGGGTGGCTTGCCATTCGCGGTGCCGCCGTGCCATGCGAGGCCCGGACTTTGCAAGCGGGGATTATTGCGCATGGCGAGGGTATCGCGTCTGGAGAAGAACCTGAGTGCCGGGCGCGCGGGACTGGTGATGTTCGATGCCTTGCACGGCTATCTGCACCCAAGCGACCCCGCCAAGATTCAATTTCTGGCCGAGCGCAATATTCTGCCGAACATGCAGCGCCTGCTGGCCGGCGCCCGGAAGGTGGGGATAACGACTTTCTACCCGAGCGGCGCCCACGCCGAGGACGGATCGGACAGCGTGGCGCGCCTCACCGATAGCGACATGGACCTGCGCCCGAAGTCGCCTACCGATAAGCCGATCAAGCCGCGCTTTCATAAAGGCTCGCCCGAAGCGGAAATCGCCGCCGAGGTCGCGCCGGTCGAAGGCGATGTGGTGGTGCCGAAGCATCGCTGGAATTCGTTTTTCCAAACCGATCTCGACCTGCATTTCCGCGTGCGCGGCATCGATACGATGATTATCGCCGGCGGCTCGACCGATGTCGGCATTGCCAGTACCGTCTATGCCGCGCGCGATATGGACTACGGCATCGTGGTCATTCGCGACTGCTGCTATTCCGCGCGCGGCAACAACAACGAATTCTTCCTGGACCGGGTTTTTCCCCGCATGGGGCGCGTCATGACGGTGGACCAGGCCATCGCCCTGATGGTTCCGTGATATAATTCGTTATGACTGGGAATCAGACATGAGCATAGGCGCGAGCGTTCCTGACAAGAAGGCGATGGCCGAAGCGACGGCGAAGATGCTGCTGGAAGTCGAAGCCGTGCGCTTCATGGCCGACAAGCCGTTCATCTTCACCTCCGGCCGCGCGAGCCCGGTTTATACCGACTGCCGCCGCCCGATTTCTTTTCCGCGCGTGCGCGATAGCTTGATGGACTTTGGCGTCGCGACGCTTGCGCGCGATGTGGGCGCAGGCGCATTCGATGCGGTGGCGGGCGGTGAAACCGCGGGCATTCCCTATGCCGCCTGGATGGCGGAGCGCCTGAACGTGCCGATGCTCTACGTGCGCAAAAAGGCCAAGGGCTTCGGCCGCAACGCGCAGATTGAGGGCCATTTGACGGAAGGCCAGCGCGTGTTGCTGGTGGAGGACATGACCACGGACGGCGGCAGCAAGGTCAATTTCTGCAACGCGCTACGCGCGGCGGGGGCGAAAGTCGAGCACGTCTTCGTGCTTTTCTTCTACGACATCTTTCCGGAAAGCAAAAAGATCCTCGGCGACCTCGGCGTGACCCTGCATGCGCTTGCCACGTGGTGGGATGTGCTGGCGGTGGCAAAGGAAAGCGGCAAGTTCGATAAAACGAAGCTCGCCGAGGTTGAAAAATTCATGCGCGATCCGGACGGCTGGTCGAAGGCGCATGGCGGCGCGGTTGCCGCCGGATAAGCGTCGCTCGCCTTAAGCCACCAGCAACCGTGCCGCGGCCGCCACCGCGATGCTGCCGCCGAAAGCCACCAGCAGCTTTCCGATCCAGGACAGATCGTGCGACGGTAGCGCGTCCGCAGACGCCAGGGCTTCAAGCGCTTTCGGTTCATAGGCCGGGGGCGGCGAAGCCGAAGGCTTGTCCGCGGCAAGATCGATCTCATTGAGTTCGTTCGCGGCGACGACCTTCACTTGGTCGGCGAGAGCATCGATCTCATTCGCCTCTTCGGTGACCGCGACGCCGTCGGTTTCGCTGGTCTTGACCGGAGCGGCAGCAGGGGCGGCATCCGCCGCTACGTCCGTTTCCGGCTCCGTGGGTTCAGGCGGCGACTCCACAGGCACAGAAGGTGCAGGCGCGGGTTTCGCAACAGTCGTTTTCTTCTGCGCCATCCTGGCGGGGTTAACCGCCCGCTCATGTTTCAGAAATTGATTGAGACGAAGCGGGGCGCCCGGATTCACTTCCGTGCAGGTGCCGTCGTCGCATGTCCGCGCCGAGGCCGGCGTTAGGGTGAAGGCAAGTGCGGCAATGGCGGCTGCGGCCAGGATGCGGATGTTGGGCAAGACGTCCTCCCGTCATAAGTAGAGCGAGTAGAGCGGGGACATTTCCACCGGGAGTCATGTCAGCAGGTTGGCGAGATTGGGGAATTTTTGGCGCAGCTTGGCAAAAAAGGGGCGGGCGAGACGTCCTTGGCCCACTGAAGCCGCCGGCCTTCTCCTCAATAGTTGTGGGCAACCCCATGAAAGGGTTGCGGGCTACCTTCCGTCACGGAAATATGACAATCGTCGATTCAGCGTTTCTCGCGAATCATCCATGACGGCAAAGCCACCAACCCGCTTCGACCAGCTTGCGCAAAAATGGAGCAAGCTCGCGGAGCGTCGCCGGGCGCATTTCGTCGAGCTCTATAAAACCGGACGCTGGAAGCACTACTACACCGAAGCCGAATTTTTCATTCAACTCCGGGAAGCCTTCCGTGCCGCCGATGAGTGGGAAAAAGTCGCTTCCGCCAGCGCAGGGCTGCGGAAAGCGGGCTAACCGCCTTCGGCGTTAACATCTGCGTCCCGCCCCATGTCTCCCGCCCCATGTCTAAGGCCGTCGCGCAGGTCTCTTCACATTTTCGCGAGTAACGGCCCGTGAGGCGAGGTGGATGCTTGTTTTGTCACTGAATCTGCTAACAAAACAAGTCTTAAGGCCCAAGATCCTAACCTTAAATCAATTTGACAAGTTGTGATCCGAGCGGCCTGAAAGCATGTTGCCGGTATGAGTAAGTCCTTCCTCGAACAGATCGATAGCGAGAAACGGTTTCAGCTTCTGGTGGAAGCAGTCACCGACTACGCGATCTATTTGCTCGACGTCGACGGCCGGATTGTTAGCTGGAATTCCGGCGCCGAGCGCATCAAGGGCTATAAGGCTTCCGAAGTCATCGGCCGCCACTTCTCTCTCTTCTTTACCGACGAAGACCGCGCCTCTGGCAAGCCCGCCCGCGCACTGGAAACCGCGCGGAAAGTCGGCCGCTTCGAGGACGAAGGCTGGCGCCAGCGCAAGGACGGAAGCCGTTTCTGGACGCTGGCGGTGCTGGATGCGGTCCGCGACAACCGGGGTAACGTTATCGGCTTCGCGAAGGTCACTCGCGACATGACCCTGCAGCGCGAAGCCCAACAGAAGCTCGACGAAGCGCGCGAACAGCTATTTCAAGCGCAGAAGATGGAAGCCATCGGCCAGCTCACCGGCGGCATCGCGCATGACTTCAACAATCTCCTGACGGTCATCATCGGCGGCGCCGACCTCGCGGAAAACCACGTCGGGGGCAATGAGAAGCTCAAGCGCCTCATCTCCAACATGCGTCACGCTGCATTGCGCGGCGAGAGCCTGACCAAGCAATTGCTCGCCTTCTCCCGCCGCCAGCCGCTGAAGCCGGAGATTATCGATCTGCCCGTACAACTCAAGACGGTGACTGACCTGCTCTCGCGCTCGCTGCGGGGCGATATTCAGATCGTTTCTGATGTGCCCGCCGGGCTGTGGCCGGTGCTGATCGATCCCGGACAGCTTGAACTTGCCTTGCTCAACATCGGATTGAATGCGCGCGATGCGATGGGGGAGGAAGGCAAACTGAAGATCAGTGCGCGCAATTTGAGCGATAAAAAAAGCAACCCCCCCGGCGCATCCTTTGTCGTCATCGACATCGAGGACAACGGGTCCGGCATGTCGCCGGAGGTGAAGGCGCGGGCTTTCGAGCCTTTCTTCACGACCAAAGAAATTGGCCGCGGCAGCGGTCTCGGCCTCAGTCAGGCCTATGGCTTCGCCACGCAGTCAGGTGGATTGCTCACGCTGGACAGCATCCCGGGCAAGGGAACCAAGGTAAGCTTGCATCTGCCGGCCGTGCCGACGGCGGACATGGCGGTTTCATCCGCCGAAGGTTCGGCGCGCACACGTGCCGAAGGTCAGGCTACGGTGTTGCTGGTTGAGGACGATGTTGCCGTCGCCGAATTGGCGTTAGGACTGCTCGAGGGCGCGGGTTACAAGGTAAAGACGGCGGAAAATGCCGCCGCCGCGCTCAAAATTTTGCGCAACGGCACGAAAGTCGATCTCGTCTTTTCCGATGTGATGATGCCGGGTGGCATGAACGGAGCGGAGCTGGCGTGTCTCGTGCGCAAGGAATTTCCCTCGATTTTCATCCTGCTCTCCACTGGATACGCCGCGGCTGCGGCGAACCTGGCGACCCAGGACTTTCCGCTGATCCGCAAGCCGTATGGGCGCGAAATGTTGCTCGACCAGGTGGGAAAGATTTTGGGCGAGGCCACTTAACGGCGCGCGCGCTGTTTTGCACGTGCCGCTGCGACGGCTGCCAGAAGAATAGCCTCCCCGCCGCGGATTATTTCAGCCATCCCCAAACCTTTTTGCGTTCGTGTGCGGCGGCGCGCGGGCAAACTGCGCGGCCGCGGCACATGCACGAAAGATACGAGGCGGGGGCCGCCCGGCTTGGCGGCGGCCCCGATGGCGCGCCAGCACAGGTAATTGCAAAGATAGCGGCCCGCGTCGCGGGAAAGCCGTGCCGGCACCCTGGCGGCGCGGGCGGCGAGCGCCAGCCTCTGCATGGGCGCGTCAAAACGCAACACGCGCGGCGCTCCGGCTGCAATAGAGGTGGTCAAGGACATGCGGCCCTCTGCATCCTTGATCAACGCGGATATGGCATTGCGCGCTTGTGTTTCCACCCGCAGGCATCGGCTGCCTGCGGCGAGGCCGAACATCAGCACGGCATCGGGCTTAAGCACCGACAAAAGACGCGGCAGTTCGCGATCGACGGCCTGATAGCTCGTGGGAAAGACATGCGGGACGAGCCGCACATCGGCCAACCCGGGGCGCCGGATGCGCGCAAGGTGATGCACCAGCGGCTCCGTCGGATTGAAGGGCGCGCCAGGGAACGGCCCGAAGCCGGTGACAAGGACGATTAGTGGCGTCATTCCCGCGGGCGACCAGTGCCCGCCACCAGCACGGCCAGGCCCCCTTGCTGGCGCGGCTTTGCCGCCGTGGCCCGTGCCAGGCCAAAGAGCTGCTCTTGCGTCTCGACGCTGCAGGGGCCGGACTCCGCTTTCAGGCAAAACTTTGTGCGCGTCGCTTCATCCGCATCGCTTTCATCGATGACGATGACAAGATACACGCCGTCCGCAAGCTTGCGCGCCAGCGCATATTCCACGCTGCGCCCTTTCTTGGGGCTGATGCCCTGGACGATGAAGTCGCTGCCTTCAAATTCGTGAATGGTGAAGTCTTCCATGTCGTTTCGCTTGCCGGAAACGGCATAGCGGCTGCCATTCCAATTATAGGTCGCAGTCTTCTCGTCATGCGCCGCGCCATCCCGCAAACCATAAAAGTGAAACCGAGCCTGTTTCCCGAACAACGGCTTGGCATCGGTGAGGATGGGAGCCTTGGAGTCGATACAGGCCGCCGGTAACAGTCCGGCCAGGGCGACAAAAGCCACGGCTCGAAGCCTGCGAAAAATACATTGCGTATGAAAGTTCATCGTTCCTCTCCCGGCCACGCGGCCCCAACCAAATTCCTCGGCGGAAAGGGTATCACAGGCGGCCGCGAGCGTCGTCAGGCCCGCCCGGCCGGCGGCGGCAGCCGTTCGATGCCGGTGGTGTCCAGGCTCGCCAAGGCATCGCGCACGCGCCTGCCTCCGATCAACCGGTCGGGCGCGATCTCAGCCAGCGGGACCAGCACAAAAGCGCGCTCGAACAGGCGTGGATGCGGCAGCGTCAGGCCCGGTTCGTCGACGACGACGTCATCATAGGCGAGCAGATCGAGGTCGGCCGTGCGTGGGCCCCAGTGCCGCTCCTTCGTCCGGTCGCGGCCAAGCGTCCGCTCCACCTGTTGCGCGCGCTCAAACAAAAGGCGTGGCGATAGTCCGGTGGTGACGGCGATGCAAAGATTGATAAATGCCGGCTGCTCAGTGTCGCCCCAAGGTGGCGTCCGGTAGTCGGACGAACGGGCGTTTAGGCGCACGTCTGTGCCGTCGCAGAAAAGCCCCACCGCCTTGTCGAGAATCGCCCGCGCATCGCCCACGTTGCCGCCGAGCGCAACCAGAGCTTCAGCCACGGCGGCTGCGCACGAGCGTGACGCCAACGTCATCGAACACGGCGGCTACCGGCGCATGCGGCTTACGGACCGTCACCTGCACCTTCGTCACCTTGGAAAAATTCTCCAGAATGGCGTCGGCGACGGCGCCGGCAGCGGCTTCGAGCAGGCGATAGCGCTTGGCCATAAAAGCGCGGCTGGCGGCCGCGGCGACAATGTCATAGGAAACCGTGTCGGCCACCTTGTCGGATTTCGCCGCGGCGGTGAGGTCCATATGCAGCACAAGATCGAGAACGAAAGGTTGCCCGACCTTGGCTTCATGCGGCATCACGCCGTGATAGGCGTGCAGCACCAGTCCGTTGACGAAGACGCTGTCGCTCATCGTGCCCTCCGGATGGCATCGGCGATGCGTAACGCCTGAACGGTCTCCGCGACATCGTGAACGCGCACCATCGCCGCACCGTTTTCTACCGCCAGTAAGTGCGCGGCGAGCGAACCGGCGAGGCGCTGATCCGGTTGCGACGGCACGACGGAACTGATGAAGCGCTTGCGGGATGCGCCGACCAGCAGCGGTAGGCCGAACGATTTCAGCCGGCCGAGTTGGGCTATCGCCGTGATGCTTTGCTCCGGGGTCTTGCCGAAGCCGATGCCGGGATCGAGCATGATGCGGTCGCGGGGGATTCCTGCGCGGTCCGCGATGTCGAGCGAACGGCGGAAGAAAGCTTCCATGTCCGCCATGATGTCGATGGCCGGATCGGCGGCGTCGCGGTTGTGCATGACGATCACCGGAACGCGGTGCTCGGCAACCACCCGCGCAAAGTCCGGATCGCGTTGCAGGCCCCAGACGTCATTGACCATCGCCGCCCCGGCTTCAATCGCCCAGGCGGCGACTTTGGCCTTCATGGTGTCGATCGAAACGGGCGTGCGGAGATCGCAAACTTTGCGAAATATTGGCGCAAGCCGTGCTAGTTCCTCATCGGCTGATACGGGTGTAGCACCCTCATAGGGGCGGCTCGATTCCGCGCCGATGTCGACGATGTCGGCGCCTTCCTTGATCAATCTTCCGGCATGATCGAGGGCGCTATCCGCCGCCATGAAGCGTCCGCCGTCGGAAAAGGAATCCGGCGTGACGTTGAGCACCCCCATCACCACGGTGCGGCGCAGCGCCAAAAGACGCGTCAGCACGGAAGGCGAGGGGTCGTTCATCGGACGATGCAAAATCGCGCGTTTGGCAAGCGTCATGCCCGTGGCTTTGCGCGGTCCCCGGAGGGGTGTCAAGCGCCGCCGGCGCGCCGCCAAGGGGCTCAATAGCTGATCTTCAGCGGCAGTTTCTTGGCGTGCTCAATCCAGCGCACTACCGCCTTTTCCGAGGGCAGCAGGCGCACCAGCTTCCGCCGTCCGTTGGCGGCGGCCAGGGCCTTGGCCAGATTGCACGGGTTGCGGTACTTCAATTCCTTGACGGTATCGACGCCGGCGGCCTGCAGCAGTTCCGCGTATTCCTCGCCAATGCCCTTGATCCGCATCTTGTCGGCCAAGTTGGCCCAGCAGAGGATTTTCTTCTCGTCGAAGCCGGTTTTTTCCGCCAGCACCCGGCGGCCCTTCGGGCTCTTTGCCGCTTCCAGCAGTTTGCCTGTGGTCCTGATCCCGACCGATTTCAGTCTGCCGGCGATTTCCGGCTCGATGCCGTCAATGTCGGTGATGGGGTAGGACATGGAGCCTCACTCGATCCGATCGCAACTTTCACGCCCGACGCAGCAGGAGTCAAATAAACTGGCTGAGACCGGGGATCGCACCCACGATCTCACCCACGGTATCTTCGCCCGCCTTCTCGCGCGCATAGGCGATGGTTTCGCGCGTGACGCCCTGAACCTGACCCATGCTCAGGCCAGCCGCCATCATGCGTGTACCCGTGCCCATGAGGCCGCCCATGAACATGCCGCCGATGCCGCCCGCCGCACCTTGCAGCAGCAGGGCTTCGGAGCCGGGCAATTGCTTCATGAGAGCCTGCACCTTTTCAGGCGGGCCTTCTCTCTGCAAAAAATCGAGGATGATGCCGACGGATTTTTCCGCAGCTTCTCGGGATACGCCTACTTTGGCCACAAGGCGTCCGATCAGCTCGTCCATGTTTCCCCCAACCCGTCCCACACTTCGGTAGGTTGCTCACATAATGGACGGTGCCGCGCGGGAAGACAAGCGCCGCGTGATCGTGCGCCGCCGGATTTTTTCGCGGAGCTTTTCAGCCGCGCGTGTGGTTGCTAGCGTGCGGAAGACAACGGAGCCATCCTGATGAACGCCCTCGACGCGGTGCTCGACCATATCGACCGGGACCTCGACCAAAGTTTGGGACGCCTGTTCGACTTCCTGCGTATCCAGTCGGTGTCCACCGACCCGGCCTACAAGGACTATTGCCTTACCGCCGCGGAATATGTCGCCAAAAATCTGTCCGACCTGGGGCTCGAGAGCAGCATCCGGCCGACCGGCGGCCATCCCGTGGGGCTGGGCAAGACGCCGCAGGGCCAAGGCAATGGAAAAGGCCCGCGCGTGCTGTTCTACGGCCATTACGACGTGCAGCCGGTGGACCCGCTCGATCTCTGGGAAACGCCGCCGTTCGAGCCGCGCTTTGCAACCTTGC
>Ga0080064_1002551_pt1 | contig 30383 bp, 19 predicted proteins | sample Subgrocontami54m_FD_69260 | JGI IMG/M metagenome (GOLD analysis project Ga0080064, IMG submission 69260) | Subsurface groundwater microbial communities from S. Glens Falls, New York, USA - GMW46 contaminated, 5.4 m (SPADES assembly) (version 2) ...
AATAGACTTGGGTTATTAACGGCCGTACTTTCCAAACGACTCGGGCTTAACCTGGGAGATCAGGACATTCATATTAATGTTGTGGGGGGAATAAAAATTTCTGAAACCTCCGCTGACTTAGCCATTTGCGCAAGTATTATATCTGCATACACAAATAAGCCGCTTCCTTCAGGCAGTATTGTACTTGGCGAAGTCGGGCTTGGCGGAGAAATTCGGCCTTGCTCACAATTAGAAAAACGTTTAAAAGAAGCTGAAAAATTAGGATTTACTCAATGCTATATTCCTTTTACCAAAGAAAAACTGACAACAAAACTTAATTTGATAAAACTAAAAAATATTAAAGAACTGGAGCTATAAAAACTTATTCTGGATGAATACTCTCGCTCTGTTCTTCTAACTTCTTTTTGAGCGCAGGATATACATCAATTTCGTCCATAATTATTTTGGCCCACCTATGGGTCTTTTTTAATAATTCCACATCTCCTAACGATGCGATTTTAAAATGCACCATGCCAGATTGCTGAAAGCCTAACAGATCTCCTTGGCCCCGAAGTTTTAAATCCATTTCCGCTAACACCTGTCCGTCATGTGACTGGACAAGTGCTTGGAGTCGTGCATTTCCAGATTGCGATTCGTTTGTTGGAAATAAAAAACAATATGATTGATGGTGCGATCTTCCAACTCTTCCTCGAAGTTGATGCAATTGCGCAAGGCCAAACATTTCAGCTCCTTCAATAATCATCATGGTTGCATTTGGAATATCAATGCCAACTTCAATAACCGATGTTGTCACAAGCATATCAAGTTCATGCTCAATCATTTTTTTCATAACATCTTCTTTATCTTTTTGCTTCATTGCACCATGCAGCAACCCAACACGAAATTGTTTAAATAGTTCTCGTGAAAGCCGCTCATATTCTTCTTTTACCGATCGTGTATTCAAAAAATCAGAAGGGTCAATGGTAGGACATATCACAAACGCCTGCCTGCCGCTTGTAAGTTGTTTTTTAATAAATTCATACGTCCAATCCCTGAAATCATGCGGCACTACTTTGGTGATAGTGCGCTTTCTCCCTGTAGGAATTGTTCCAAGAAATGAGATATCTAAGTCCCCGTAAAGTGTTAGGCAAAGGGTACGAGGAATAGGCGTTGCAGTTAATGAAAGGAGATGGGGCGTCGAGCAAAGTGCATTAGATTCTCGCAACATCTTTCGTTGTGCAACTCCAAAACGGTGTTGTTCATCAATAATAACTAACGCGAGATTTTTAAAATGAACTTTTTTATTCAATAACGCATGAGTCCCAATAATCAATTGATATGTTCCCTTTTCAATTTCCTCATACTTCACCTTTTTCTTTGAAGTTAAAAGTTCTAACGTAATACCAAGTGGCTCAAACCATTTTAAAAATGTCTCAAAATGTTGTCGTGCTAAAATCTCTGTTGGCGCCATATATACAACCTGATAGCCGTGTAACAAGACTCCAAGCGCTGCCAGGCCTGCAACAATTGTTTTTCCTGAACCCACGTCACCTTGCAACAAGCGATTCATAGGAAGGGGTTTGACACAATCTTGTATAATTTCCCATGCGCATTTTTTTTGGTCTTTTGTGAGTTCAAAGGGCAATGTTGAAATAAATGAAGCACTCACGCTTTTTTGAAATGGAATCTGTGGAGCATTCATTGTGGTAAGTTCACTTCTGCCAAAAACCATTTTGAGTTGGTATAAAAAAAGCTCATCAAAAGAAAGCCGGTCTTTTGCTTTTAAAAATTCTTCTTGAGATTCAGGAAAATGGAGAGTCCGTATCGCCGTATCAAAATCCAATAAGGATTCTGTATCCATTATTTTTTTAGGAAGCCATTCATTAAGGGTTTCGATTAAATCAAGTGCAGCCTTAACAGTGGAACGAAATTGTTTTTGAGAAATGGCGGTACCAAGTGGATAGAGCGGAACAATTCTTCCGGTATGTACAAAATCTTTATGGAGACCAACTTTTTCATAAGATGGATTTACTAATTGAAGGTCGAAAAGCGAATCACTTACCGTACCCGCAAATCGCAATGTATCGCCGACATGGATATTTTTCAGTAAATACCCCTGATTAAACCAAATTACTTTTAATTGTCCACATCCATCATCAATCAAGCCTTCGGTCACTATCATACGCTTTCGCTTTGATCGCCTATTTGCAATAAGTACTATTTTCCCTTCAATCGTGACTTGTACTCCCGGCTCTATCGAAGCTATGGAGGTGATATGAGAAAAATCTTGATGCCGGGTTGGAAAATAAAAAATGAGATCCCGTATGGTTAGGATCCCTAATTTTTTGAGTGCTTGACTACTTTTTTCACCGATACCAGAGAGATTTGATATTGGCGAGCTAAGAGATATCATATGATTACCTATTTTCTCTGCACCCGGCAAGAATCGAACTTGCATTGCGGGATCCGCAATCCCGTGTCCTGTCCATTGAACGACGGGTGCAAAGAAAATGGGTAATCTAAAAAGTGATTAAAAAAACGAGGCACGAGCCCCTTGTCTAAAGATATATACCAAGATTAAGATATTACAGTTTAAGAAATCTTTCAAGCCCATCCCAAATTGTCTCCCTGAAATGATCCGTATCTTCCGGCAAATATTGGGAAAGAATAAGGCGTATTTGAGAATGTTCTTGCCCTATAATAGGAATAGGCATCAGGTTTCGAAATCCTACTTTTCGATGGATATATAAAATATAATCGCCATTATCTGCTTCGACAATAGAAAATTGACTGATAGTGGGGAAATGATGAAATTGGCTTCCCACAAAAATACCATCCGAATGAATTTCAAAATTTAACTCTCGTGGATCGCGCCAATGCCGTAAAAAAAGGACGACCGTAATGAGAATCGCAACAACCCCAAAAAGATAATCGCTTGCAACTATACTATAAACCAAAAGTAGACCAATAAAAACAGCAAACACCACGTACCACCAAATACTGCGATCGTGCTTTTCGTACTCAAAAAAATTCCAAGCTAAAAGAGGTTCTTGTAACAATACGGACATACGCGCATGAATAATAAACTAATATCTTTGATATTATAACTATTTTTTTAAAATAAATCAACTTATATCATTGACGGCTCATTGTTTTTTTTGTACACTAGTTTCATTATGATCTTGTTTGGAGAGGTGGCTGAGTGGTCGAAAGCGGCACACTGCTAATGTGTTATACGGCTTTATAACCGTATCGAGGGTTCGAATCCCTCCCTCTCCGAATTAGAGTACAGATTCATGATTTCCAACCTAAAAAAAATTACCCGTCTTATTATCTCTGAGAACCTTATCAATACCTGTTGGCACTTACCCCGGGCTTTTTTTGCTGCATGCATAAATGGGTTTCCTGCACGAAAACTCACATGTATTACCGTTGCAGGAACTAAGGGCAAAACAAGTACCTCGTATTTCTTAAGCCAATTTCTCGATGCAGCACAAATCAAAAGCGCGCTTTTATGCACCGCTGCAATAAAACTCAATGGAAATGAGAAACTCAATTCACTTAAAATGACAACTCCTGATGTTTTTTATATTCAACAATTTTTAAAAAAAGCAGTTCAAGCACATTGTACACATGTCATTTTAGAAGTATCATCCCATGCTATTGCACAGCATCGTGTTTTTGGAATTCCTTTTTCAATTGTGGTTCTTCCAACGCTCATGCCGGATCATCTTGAATATCATGCAACCGCAAAAGAATATCAAGATATTCATAAAAAATTAATTACCTCTAATCTCAAGACGCTTATTCTTAATACTGATGACACGAACCTTTCTTCCTTCCAAACGCTAGCCCCGCAAAAGACAAAAAACGTTACCCTTTCCGATGATGTATCTCAAACAATTCAATCGGTAAGAAAAGATATAAAGGGAAATTTCATGATCTTAAATATTCGCTGTGCGTTTGAAGCTGCATTAGCGTGCGGTATTGAATTATCAATGTGCAACAATACCCTTTCTGCCCTTCAAAGCGCACCTGGGCGCTGGGAACATATTGGTGAACAGAAAAATTTTAGTGTCATTGTTGATTATGCCCACTCGCCCGATTCGCTGCAAAATTTCCTTTCAGCCGTAAAACAAACGCTCACCGAAAAACTCATTGTTGTTTTTGGCGCATGTGGTGATCGAGATAAACAACAGCGAGAACCAATGGGAAAAATTCTTGATCGCTACGCGGATACCATTATCGTAACAACTGACGACTCGTATTCTGAAAAACCTGAAGTAATTGCACATGAACTTTCCAAGGGGATACAAAATAAAACTCCTGATTCTTTTTTTGTAATTCTTGACCGCAAAGTAGCGATTCAAAAAGCGCTCTCTCTTGCAAAAAAGGATGATGTGGTGTGTATTTTGGGAAAAGGGGCAGAACAATGGCAGATCATTCAAGACAAAAAAATCCCCTGGGACGACCGCGTTATTACACGTGAACTACTTAAACTTAACTCAAAAACTTTATAAACTTTCTACTTTATAACTTTATAACTTTTATTTACCCCTTCGCAAACACATATGCACTAATACTTTTTGGATTACATTCTCCTAATACTCGTGCTGCTTCCCGTAATGTCGAACCACTTGTCATAACATCGTCAATAAGGACGATTTTTTTATTATGAATAAAATCAGCATTTTGAACCGCAAATACGCCGGTTACATTTTTCAATCTCCGTTGGGGCGCTACATTAATTTGTGAGGGCCGAAATGCAGGTCGAATTAATATATCCGTACGCATAACATACTGTGCCGATGCTGAAAATATGCAAGCAATACCTTCTGCTTGATTAAACCCACGTTCACTAAAACGCCTATGATGCAAGGGAATTGGTATAACAACAACATCATCAGTTGGCGGTAAAATACTCAAACTGAACAGTCTTTCAAAAAGCAATTCCCCCATTAAATTCCCGAGTTTTTGTACATACGTATATTTACAGTCATGAATAATATTTCTCACAACCGGGTTAGCATAGGGAAATACGGCAAATACCTGTGAAAGGTTGCATATGTTTACACATGTATTACATACACTTCCAAAAAAGCCGGTCTCTTTACAAAAAGGACACTGCACATTTTTCTCAAAAACAAGACGTGCCCTGCAGCAAGAGCAGAGCACGTTTCCTAATTTTTGGCATCCAACGCATTTCCATGGAAAAACCGCATCGAGAATGGTGCCAAAAATATTTTTTAATAAGTGATTCATGTTAAGTTATAAAATTTACAGATTTGAGCGGATTTCTAGGCGCCAATGAGTACCGGAGTAAGCTGTATATGAAATACAGCGTCGAGGAACGGAATTGGCAACAACGAAATACGCCAAATATGTAAATTTTTTGTTATTTCCATTCGGCACTATCTATGAGCCACATAGTATCATCCTTCACGAGCTTTATGACAATATCTTGATTATATACTTTTGCATTTGCCTGTGTACCAACTGACTCTGTCCGCTGGGTTGATACTTTTATTTCAGCCTTACCTTCCTTATCATCAATTGAAATAACAGTGGGAGTTAAAGATTTTGTCGTTACGCCAAAGTATTCTTTCGGAAATGGCTTTTTCTTTGAATCATCAATTTTGTTTTGTGACCACTCCTTTAATCTTTGTGTCATAAAGGGAAGCAGTGCTTCGAGATTATCATAATTCGCCTGATTTGAATACGTGCCAAACCGGTCCACAAACGGCGTAACCACACCTGTCAATTTTTCAGGAAGCGGCAACGGAGGCTGTGCGCCCGAAAGTGCAGAACCTGAATCATACAGTGGCTGTTGATCTATTTTTTCACCTTGTTCACCCAACTGTTGCTCCACTTTTTGCACGGTCTTTTGATTTATTTTGTCTGATAGCGGGCTTTTCTTAAATACATTAAATACCCATAGTCCAACAAAAATAACAAGAATCAAACACAAACCTGCGATAATTCCCAAAATAATTTTTGCGCGTAATGTCATACTTTTTAGATTATAGTTAATAGTTAATAGTTGGTAGAAAAACTACACACTACAAACTACACACTACAAACTATTTATTGTCTTGCATTTTTTTGCGCTCCTCTGCAAATTCTTTTTTTGCTTCCTCAATTTGTAATAATTGTCGTGGATCAGTAGTAATCAACTGGTCTTCCGAATAGGATGCCACCACTTTAATAGCAACATGTTTTTGGCCTGCAAAAAAGATGCCTTCACCCGGTGCGCTTTCAAGCAGTAAATATTTTTCGCCTTCCGTTAACATAAACGTTTTTTGAATCGTTTCAATAGCAGCCGTTGATTGTTTCAGGAGAATTTGAATACTTGAGTTTGTTAAAATAGCTCGCCCGTGTTCGGATGAAAGAAAATCATTCACATCTTGCGTAATCGTTGTTACTCCAAGAAAATATTTACGGCATCGCTTCACTAACGCGAAAATAAACCGGGCTGAATCTTCGTGCTGCATCAGCCACCATGCCTCATCAATAACCAAAATGCGTTTTTTCATCTGTGACCGCACAACATTCCAAATATAATTTACTATGGTATAAATTGCAATGGGGCGAAGCTCATCCTCTAAGTCGCGTACCGAAAAAACAATCAGTTGATTATGCGTTTCCACGTTTGTGGGATGATTTAAAAGACCTGCAAATGTTCCTTCAGTATATTTTTTTAATTTTTCAGCCAAACCATTTGCACCTTCCATACCGGAAAGAATATCCAAAAGGTCAGACATGGTTGGCGGCTCAACCGTTGCCAAATCAGACTGGGGCGTAATATCTTTTTTCGCGTAAGTCTCAAGAAGCGCACGATCCATAATGGAATCTTCTTCTTGCGTAAATGTTCCCAGCATCAAGCGTAATAATCCTTTGAGGGTAATGACGGCGCTTCGAATAATATCCGCAGTTGACGCCTGCTCTCCTACCGGTCGAGGCAAATCAAACGGGTTAATACGGCTTGCGGATGCAAGGGAGATATTAATATAAGTTCCCCCAACCGCATCACATAAGTGCTGATACTCGCGCTCAGGATCAATAATAATAACATCAACCCCCATCATGAGCGAGCGAAGCACTTCAAGTTTGATCGTATAAGATTTACCGGCGCCCGAAGTTGCAAACACCACTTCATTGGCATTTTGCATAGAAAAGCGGTCGAATAAAATCAAACTATTATTATGCCTATTAATGCCATATAAAATACCATCATCAGATGTAAGGTCTGCGGATATAAATGGAAATGATGCTGCCGCAGGCGAGGTATTCATATTAAATCCAACCTGTAGTTCATCATTGGCAAGGGGGAGTGTGGCATTATACCCCTGCTCTGCTTGATATAATACCCGCTTGGTAAATATCAATTTAGTACCAAAAATTGACTCAATATCTTCAGTGAGCTTATTTAGTTTTTCAAGTGAATCTGCATATAATGTCACGTATACGCCGATAGCAAAAAAATGCTCGACGCCTTGGGTAATATCGTCGCGTAATTTTTCCATATCCCGCAGTGCAGATTCTGCTGCCGGGTCGCGCGGCTTCCCTTTTTCCTGATCACTTGAAACTCCTGCTTGCGTACGGCCAACCTTATCGCGAAGCTGCTTTAAGACAGTACTGCTTTTCAATGGCGCAAAATACAGTGATACATCAAACGACGCGCTATGGGTAATAATAGGCTCAAACCAACCTGTTTGAATATACCGCGGATACCCAACCACAAAAAGCGTACGTGCAAAACTTGCGCCTATCCGAACATATCCAGACTGCACCTCAAAAGACGGGGGTGCAATTAAATCCTTAATAGTAACGAGACCCTTTCGATACGTAAGTTCTTCCTCAAGCGTTTCTTTTTCCATTCGATACTCTTTTTGTTGCTCGAGTTTTTTCTGCGTTGCCGCAAGTGTTTTAGGGTCTTTTTTTTGAGTTGTCTTATGTTGTGGCTGGAATACCATAAAATTATTTACTCCTCTACTAATAGCTTATCAATGTCTACCATTTTTTCATGTCCGCTGATATCTTGATTATAGGTATTATACAAAAGTTCGATTAAGCTTTGGGTATCGAGAAGCACCGTATTTAAATCCATACTTTTCAAAGATGATGCAACCGACTGCACGCGTAAATCAAGAAAATGTTTTCGCTTCAAAAATTGTTCATGCTTCAATCGAATCTCGCCGGTAGGGGTGAATAATGCACCGAGCTGCTGAAAAAATCCGCGCTTGCTATCTGAAAGCGGATCATAGGGAATGACCACATAAAACTTCTTATCCATAATCTGACTCATATCAATAAGCTCCCCAACAAACTGCCGGTAATCAGCCATTTGAAGCTTAAGTAAATCATTCATTTGTTGGCGTTCAAGCTTTTCCAATTTCGAAAGATATTTTGCTGCATCAAATTTGCGCGATTGGATAAGAATTTGAAATGGGAAATCGATTGAGTTTAAAAATTGCTGGTATCCTTGTACGATAGCATTTTGCTCATCTTCAGATTTCAGAAAAAAATTCACGGATGAAACCAAAAGCACGGCACGCAATGTGCCATCTTTCATAATAAGCGTATCATTATGAATTTCAGAAATAGGCAAATACCGCTGCGTTGATGCGGCGTTCTTGCCTGCCTTTGGCGAATGCTCCACTGTTTGTTTCTTAGTACTCATAATAATCATTAGTATACCAGATTTTAGCAAGATTTTCAGGTTTCATGTTTTATGTTTCCACCGCCAAGGCGGGGCAAGCATATTTCATGATTTAAAATAGTTCATTATCTTCACCTGCTTGCGGCTTATAGCCCCCACCGGTATCAACGACGAGTGAAAGCTGTGTAAGTCGCTGCTCGCTTAAGTGCACTTGCTTCACTTTCGTTTCACCTGATTCTAAAATATCTTCAAGGAGTATTTCCTGGTTTTTATGATAGAGAATAATATCTGCGTGACGTACGTCCTTTTTCCATACCCGCAGTGAAGGCCGCTGAGTTGTTTGCAAGATATGGAGCACAAAGAAATGAAACGGCTGGCCATTCACTTTATAAAACCCAAACATTCCGGTAACCCCTAAGATAAGAATGGTAATAAAGAGAAACATCGTAAAATCAGATGTTTTATAGGCAATAAAAATAAACAGACAAGCTACAAGCATGATAAGAAATTGGCGCACGGTAACTGGGCCTAAAATCTTATCTTCGCTATCAATAAATTGTGGAACGGTAACGTTTTCCATAATAATACCTAAAAAAGTTTGTAGTTGATAGTTTGTAGTTTGTAGTTCTTACACATATACATTTACACTTTTTAAATTTTATTAGTATTGCACTACTCACTACTCACTACTCACTACTCACTACTCACTACTCACTACTCACTACTCACTACTCACTACTCACTACTCACTACTCACTACTCACTACTCACTACTCACTACTCACTACTCACTAAGATCTAAGTAATCCATTCAATTCAAGGAGTGCATCGAATTCCGGTTCTACCAAAAAATCCTGCCCTGCACTTTTTCTCTGTTCTATCACTTCTTGCATAGAAACGCCTTTGCCAAAACTTTCTCTCCCCATTTGCAGATACAATTTATTTACCTCATTATCACGCCAGCTTTCGAGTGCGGCTGTTTTTTTTGTAAAGGATTCTTTTTCGAGCAGTATTATTTTTTGATACACCTTCTGTATCGCTTCTTTCGGATCTTGAGAAAGCCGACGAAAATCCTGCAGGGTCATTGCACGTAATTCTTCAACCGCGTCTAGGACTTGCGGCCGCTTTACCCCTGCAATAGATTGGGTATCTTTTTGGGAAGAACTTTGAGGTATTCCAATATTTACTTTAAGAGGAATACTAAAACGTGCAGCATGCGAGGGTTTCGTGTCCTGCAATTTAGGGGATAGGGGTTGATCTTGAGTTGGTAGTTTGTAGTTGGTAGTTTGTAGTGATTGTTTAGAATTTTGATCATTATGATTTTCTATTTTTGTTTCGGATTTCGGATTTCGGATTTCGGATTTTTCTTTTGTACTGTCTACCACCGCCTTTGGCGGGGCAAGCTTGCCAACTGTTTTTTGAACGAGCGTCGGCAACCCATCCACATCTTCTATCACCAATAATGGCATAGGTGGCTGTACTACCGGCAAATTCACGGGAACACTGGGATTAGTTGGTAGTGATTGTTTTGTTTTTTTCTCGCCTGATTCCTGATTCCTGATTCCTGATTCTTCTTTTATACTGTCTACTGACTGCTGACTACTTACTACTGGTTGCTGAATTCTTGATCTTCCAAAAGAATCACTCGTGTTTGAGTTAGTAATTTGTATTTTTTCCCCTGTTTCTGAAATTTTTTCCGCCAGAGGCGGATCCGCCTTCGGCGGAAATTGGCTAACTGGCAAACTTGCTAACTGACTTTTGATTTCTTTTGCTTTTTTCATCACCTTATCAGTATCTTCCTGCGAAAGTCCGATACCGCCCTCACCTTCCGGTGCACTCAAGCGATCTTTCGTATCAAGATCATTTCGTAACCCCTTCAAATAACTTGCAAGGAGTTTTCTAAATCGTTCCCAATTCAGGGCATTTACTCCTGTTTCTTTAATAATAACGTCTGCTTGTGTAAGTATGTCATTGTCGAGTATCATAGATTGATCATTAGTTTGTAGTGATTGTTTTGTATTTTTTTCCCCTAATTTCTGACTCCTAATTCCTAATTCAGTATTTGCATTGCCTGATTCCTGATTCCTGATTCCTGATTCATCTTTTATATTAATTGACTGATCAACTGGCAAACTGGCAAACTGGCCAACTGTATGAGTGATCGGTTTCTCCTCCTGCCGATACGGAATTACCATCCACTGTTCAGGATCAAGATTTTCAAAACTTCGCGGAAACGTATGGAGTACGCGAAATGTTTCTAGCAATTTCACGAGCGCCCCACGATCCATATCTGATAAATTTTTCGTATTTACGCTTGTGGAAAGATATTTTGGAATGGATATGGTAGATACTTCTCCGTTTGATTCCCCCAAAAAGCTTTTTATCCAATGCGCCACCGTTGGTTCTACTTCTTTAGTATCTAGCAATATTTTTTCCACCCCCAACCACTGAGTATTTTGTGATAACGCATGCACAAGCTGTTCAGAAATATTTTGAATACTTCCAAGTAATAAAATAAGTGTTACATTTAATTTTCTAATGACACTACTATCATCTGATACATATAAAAAATTTACTAACTCTCGCTCGAAAAAACTGTTCATATCATGAGCTTCCTGTTCAGGATCAAAATCAAGTGCTCCTTGCAAGTATTCAAGAAATCCGTTAAAAAACGACTCGGTGATAAACTTATAGGTAAAACTTTCAAATAAATCCTGTTCGGGATTGCCTCCAAGCGATGTATGAAATTCACTTCTATCGCCAAAATATTGTGGAAATACAAGAAGTGTATTTGCACTCACTAATTGAGCGCACTTTTTTGCCGCTTGTTCATCAAGTTTAAATAAGGATTGTAATGTAACCACAAGATCTTTTGCAGTCTCACCCTTAGTTATAAAGAGCGGCATAAGAACTTGGCGATCAAGCGCTTTTTTTTGTTCATCAGTCAAACCAAACTCCATTTGCACGTTCACTAAAAAATCCTCATATTCTTGCGAGATAAGAGTGTCTTGAATATACCAGGGAAGTGATTCAAAAATTGAAGGCATATGTTATATCTTATTTAACGACCTGTTTGTCTGATTGCGTCATTTTCACGTTGATGACCAGGAGTATTTGCAATAGCCTCGATAACAGCACGCGCAGTATCTTGCTTCCCGCCAGTTGCAGCTCTTCCTGCTGAAACAAATGATCCGAATACCCGGCGATCTTGCATGGCATTCACGATAAGTTCTCGTACACGAGTATCGTTTGTAAATACCCCCTCACCAAAACCAAGGAGATTTCCAACACGCTGCTGGTCACTTGCACTTGTACGGATAAAATTCTCAACTTCCGGCGCAAGCGCGGTTCCCGCCGCGCCTCCAGCTGCTGGAATTCCCAACGAGTCATGCGCGGTACCTCCCATTTGAATATTCATCTGAATAAGACGATCATGCGCATCAGTAAACGTGGTAGCTGCACCCGCACCCTGGGTAATGCCGCCAGCAGCTCTGGCAGCCGTAAGAAGTCTATTTGTTTCTGCTTGAAGCTGATTTTTTGTAGGCGCATTATCTTTACTGATAGATTCGGTGAGTTTTTGATATGCACCACGCATTCCTGCCTGGGTGGTTTTCAAACGAGTTGCAACCGCGGGATCAGCTACGCTCATTTGATGAAGCGTTTGCGCAAACGTATTTGGATTTGCCGGATCAGTAGTTTGAACAGAATTTGCTGTAAGTTTTTTTGCATCAATTTGTCCGCTTAACACCATACTCATAAATCGATCATCCGTCATTCCATATGCCTGCCGAGGATACGTGGAAAGAATTGATCCTTCTAACCCATCAAGAGATGAGGAATTTGACTCACGAGCCATACGGCCACGAATTCCTCCAAGTTCATCAATAGTTACAAGTCCGCGGTCCACCATTGCCTGTTGCGCCCCAAGCTGCTGGAATTTTGTGGTGCCAGAACGCGTACCAAAGGCAAATGAGCGAAGCGCATCAACGCCCATATTGGCAAATTTTTTCATCTCCTCAGCAATTGCTGATGCTTCTGCCATTTTTGCACGTACGGATTGTTCTTCCCCGTCTTTTCGCATCGCATTTAATGCCGTAGGACCGTAAAAAGATGCTGCGGCAAGACTTGCGCCAGGTAGTGTCATGGGCGCAATACCCGGCATAAGAAAACCTCCGGGCATAAGCCCATCTATCATTCCACCAGTTGCACCCGCTGCCAAAAGTTTGCCTGCCTGCATTGTAAGTGTTGGAACCTTTAAACGTAATGTATCTATACCAGCTGCTACTTCATGACGCCCTGCGCTATTTTCAAGTCGCTGGGCTTGGGCATCACGCTCTACTGCTGTACGAATATCTCCACTTGCACGAGCAGTTTGGCCTTGAGCACGGAGCTCTCCCGCTCTTCTACGTTCTTCTTCAGCCTGGCTTACATGCTGCGCTTTCCCTCGAGACATTCTGTCCTCCCAATGTTTTCCCCCAATAACTTGTCCTACAGCTCCTGCTAAAAATCTCCTGGCTCGGGCATTTTCAGGTAAATTATTCATCGCATAATCTGCTCTTTGAGCGACAGATCGAACAGCTTGTCCACCACGCGTTGCCATAATTTCCTTTCCTACACCACGCAATAATTGCCCCGGCAATGCCTTTGCACCACCAACTACATCTGCAATACGCGCAGCCGAAGCCTTTACCTTTGTCTGCCGTTGTTCTTTACGAATATTTTGGTACGCATCGTATCGCTCGCGCAACGCTCGCATCGGAGAAGGACCCTTTTTACCCATTGCCCAATCTTGCATACCGGAAATTGCTCCTTTTGCCATATTGCTTCCGGCAACACCCATTTCTTGTGCTGCCATCAACGAACCGATCATCAGCCCAATACCGATTAAAAAACTTAACATACCATCCAACGAACCGATTTCTGCCAGTCCCGCTTGTGCACCCGTACTTTTATCAAGCAGTGAATTTTTATCTACCGCACTTGCCGCATCTTTTGCTTGATTAGTATTTGAATACAAAATGCTTCCCGCGCTAATATTTTTTGCATTTGTTTCGCCATCTGCTTGTGTTTGTATTACCGTTAATGAAAGCCACAGAAAAAACGCCATAGCAGGCCCCACGATCACATAGTTCGTAAATTGCGTCCACCATTTTTTAGAATACGTTTCCGTATCTGGCAACACCGCAAACATAAAGGCAAACGGGGACAAGATAACCAAAAACCATAACGCAATAATACGCATCAATAAAATAAGAGTCATGATCGTAATTACGACCAGCCCAACAGTCACAAAAATTGCCGCCAATAAATAGGTGGCTGCAATTGATAAAAAGGTGGTATCTCCAGCTTCCGTGCCACCAGCAAACGTCTGGATATTTTTCGAGGCGGCTAAAATTTTTGGAATGCCAAGCGCCACGGTAAAATTTGCACCCGCAGCACCGCTAAATGCCTGCACAAAGGTAAGCATAATCACTTGTGCAAGATCTATTAATACACCACAAATAACTTTTGAAAAATTAATCAGAATTGCCGCAGCTACAAACTGGGGCATCAATTTTGTCCAGTGGTACTTGTCTTGCTGTAAAATGGTACCGATTGCAATGACAAGTAACACAAGTACAAAAAACATATTACATACATCACGCACGATTTTCCACCCTTCAACCACAGGCGGGGCATGCACAAAATTATTGAAATTCGCAATCACCAAAAGTGCCTGAATCACAACCATTAAAAGCTGGCCTATTGCCCATACATAAAGTCCGGTAATGCCGCCTACGACATTGGCAACCATGCGCAATATTTCATTTGCCATCACGGGTGGCGCAAATTCAAAAAACAAAACACCTGCAAACATAAAAATGCCTGCAAGTAATAGTATCTTGCCAACGAATTTCACTCCTTTCAATAGCCGGTTCATACACGTATTATACACCACATTCTATTTTGCGAAAAGTAAAATCACTTGTCATCTCCCACGACCCTTCTGTCATCCCGCACTTGATGCGGGATCCAGAATAATTATAAAGATGGATCTCGGGTCAAGCCCGGGATGACAATACTAAAAACCAAAGAGCCCCTCATAAAAAGGGGCTCTATCAAAAGAACTATTGTAAGCTATTGTAAAATATATTCTTCGCTAAATCGCAAAAGCTGTACATAATCCAATCCATCCGGCACATACTGCATAATGCGCGGCATGATATTACTGCGCCCTTCAACATAAAGGTACAACTTTTTAGTACCGGGATGATATCGTAATACGACGATATCGGAAATTGAGTCATCTAAAGATCCGTCGTTAGTGAAAAACGATTCTTTCTTGATAAACGGTAAATCAAATTCAACAATCCGGTCTAGGTTCGGCAATAAAAACGCGTATACCGTAAACGTTTGTTTGGTAAAATCCGGCAAGACCAGATATACTGCTTTTTCTCCAACAGTAACTGCACGGGTAAAATAATCTTGTTGATTAATTTGATTTGCGGATACCCACAAATGTTCCCAAACACCTACATATGGATATCTAAATGATCCACCTATCTGCCTATTCAAATTTTCCTTATTCAAAATCGGGTTTTCAATTTCACTCAGTGAAAGTTCAGGAAATTCCGGAGCGCCAGGGATAACGCCAGTGACAAAACGCAAAGTCTTATTATTCTCGTCATAGCCACGAACGCCATCAAGCAACGAATCAAACCCATTAATATGCTCCGTCAGCGCTTCTTGAGACAAGGGATAATACCATGCTTCATTACTAGTAGAACTATAGGAAAGCCCGCCAGGAAATTCAAATTTCCACAGCTCTCCGCCAAGCGAAGTATCAAATGCCATTGCACCCCATCCCCAATAGGTTGGCGTACTTAACTCTTTTGAAAAACCATAACTCCCCTCACGCGTTGAAAGCTTTCCAATCTGCGCAATCAATTTTTTAGTCTTTCGTTCTACTTCAATACCGCCAATATAAAATTTGCTGCTCGAACTACCATAGAGGGGTAGATGCAAACCCCTTCCTTCCCGGCGAAAATATTGAACCCCCGGATACTGCTGCCAATCAACAAACGAAAGTTTTTTTGCCAAAACATCCGGTGGATACGTAGGATCAGGCGTTGGCGAAGGCGATAAAGAAACAACAGGACTCGAAGAAATGACAGGTAAAGGAGTTTGCTGTATCATGCCAGTTCCGCCAGCAGAGCTAGGCGAAACTGATGGCGTAGGAGATGCATATTTTAATGGATCACCGGTAAACACGGCCGTTACTGTCGCAGACGTAGGATTTACTGAAGGAGTTTGCGATGAAGTTTGCATTAGACATGCAGTCGTAATAACACCTAGCGTTGCCGATAGAGCAATGCGGAATTTATTCATGGAATTTCTCCTCTTTTTGACTTATCAAAGAGAAATAATATACTATATTTTCAATGATCTTTAACTATGCCAAATGAACAAAAGATACTTTATAAGCTACTCTCATTATTATGAGTGTCAATATCAATATTTCTTATGAAGGTATTTGAGAATTTCTTTTTTAAAAAGAATGAAATCATCCAAGTTATTTTTTAATTTTTCAAAAATAATTTCACGGTCAATTTTTTCATAATCATGAACTAACACATTGCGGAAGCCAGCAATTCCAGAAATTCGAGAAATTAATACTATTGAAAGTATTTTATGTATACGTAAAATTGAAAAAATTTCCTGGTTATCTTCAGGTTTTTCAAACCCCTCTGATAACACGATAAGTTTTCCAATATCAAGAAGTATTTCAATAGAAAGTTGTAAATATCTCTCTGCTAATCCGTAATGATAGTGTAGAGAAATAAAATCTTTTTGAGAAATTTTTTGCAACTCTGTTAAATAGCGAACATATTCATCAAGTCGTTGAAGTTTTGCCGCGATCTTGTTGTAAACCAGTTTTGACATATACGTTGTTATAGAGTGTATGAAATGTCTCAAAATCAAAATAAGAACTCAGTGTTTCTTCTTCAAATAAAATGCGTATATCATCTGACTTCTCAAACAACATGCGGCCTTCTTTAATAATAACGTATTTAAAAAATGAAGAAGTTGTATCATTTAAAATAACTAGGTCGACAGTAGTTTTATATATCTTTGAAAGTTCATGAGAAAGAAAGCATTTTTTATCAAAACGTTCTCGTTTTGTAAGTGAATTTTTAAACAGCAGCGCGATATCAACATCGCTTGATTGAGTTGCCGCCATTTGGGCATGGGAACCAAAAAGATACGCAAGTATTACCGCGTTTTTTTTAAATAATTTCTGTATTTTTTCCTCTGAACTTTTTGTATTCATATTCTTGTTTTATACCATTCTAAAGCATACTACAATTTTTGTTTTCTTTCAATTCGTGTTTCTTTTAATTCATTTATTCGTATCATTTAAGTATTCTACTCATATCATATTGATACGATTATATCAATGTATCAAACAAAAAAGAGGTTCGCACTGAACCTCTTTTTGCTTGCCCAAAATTATTTTGATTGACACTCGGCTCTTGTTTCACTAATAAGGTCTTCTTGTTTTTTATCATACGTGCCGGTTTTTGTACACCACTTGTTATCTGGTATCTCAAATTTTCCTGTGGCAGCTTTTACAAATTTTCCACATACTGCACGTTTTGCACCCCAATTATCAACCGCATACACGCATATCACTCTTCCCTCAATAAGGGTTTGGTTTACATATATCCATTCACGGTTATAGACATAGGGATTAACAGGTGTTGCGTTTGATTTTCTATCCCACTCACCCAAACCCTCATCATATGCAGGATTTTTTAAATAATCTTTCGTACCATTTCCCCAATCAATTACGTATTGTTTGAGAGGAAGCTGATCTTGTGTTACTTCCGCAAAAAAAGATACTTTAAGTGACTTTCCATTATGATAGGGTTCAGCGGTAAATCGATTTGCGATTGGAATAGCGGCTGATGATTTAATTTCAGGCGCTATTGCGGTTCCTTTTGTCTGTGCCCACTCCAACGTATCTTCTGTTGTATTTTTTGAATAACTTCCATGATATCCCCCAGACCAATTCCATACTCCATAGCTTTTTGCAAAATAACTTTTTGCTGTTGGAAGATCTTTAAAAAGCGTTGGAGGTACCGGTGCTGGCGTCAAAGCCCGGGGCGTATAAGAAAATCCTTTTAGTGAAAGATTTTTTAATGGGATAGAATTCCCATTTCCGAGATCTACCGTTAATGAATCTGTTGCGCCAGCGGTTATTTTCCCACCTTGAATAACGATTGGGTTAATGCATTTTTTTCCATTACAATCACTTTCAATTCCATGTTTCGAGGTGTGCCCCTTTGCATCATCCGGCTCGCTTGCAAAACGCTTAGCAATTTCTACATCGCTTTCTGTTTCACCATACCGCACTTCCGGCGATATTTTAAAATCGTTTGTATTAAACTTATCTTCGTCGTTGCCAGGCGCTCCAAAGGGTACGATTTTTTGATCATCATATATTTTTTCCCACGTTCCAGTAATAACACCATTGGCATCTTGTTTTTGCACTTGTGAAAATTTTGTTATTGCCTTCCTTGCATCCTGTACCTTAATGAATTTTGTACACATGGATCTATCGAATGCATGTTTTACTTCATGATTATAGGTGTTATAGGTATGGATCTTGATACTCACGTAAGCAGTTTCTAATCCTCCGCTTCCATCTCGATCACAGTATCGCCAATTCCAACCTGATAATACCCCTCCATTAAATACGGGTTTGATACCAATAAAAGTACGGCCACTACCTAAAAATCCGCCCGGCACTGCACCAGACGCATCACACTGTGAATTAATAAACAAATTATCGACTGTCACAGATGGCAATACATTATCACATAAACACTGTCTACCAACAACTGGGAGGGTAACACAAGCAAGTTCAATTTCACCGGGACATGTTTGGTAGTTTCGTTTTGAATGCCCATTGCGTAAAAGAAATGTAAAGTCCTTTCCTTCAGCACTTGTGTCATCCTTGCTTCGCAGCTGCCACGCTTTATTTTTCCAATCCGCATATTGAGTTGCGTCACTATTTTCTCTTGAAGAAAGCTCTAATTTATATTCAATGGCTAATATGTTATCTCTTGAAATCCTTTCTTCGTTGCGCGCAGGAATAAGCTGTGAAATATCATCATTTCTCCCATTTATTGGCTCTCCGCTTACTGATTTATCTAAATCGCTATAGACAATAAGCATCTGTGGTTTACTAGCTGCATGATCTCGTGGGACCATCCACTCACTTCCTATAGAAGCTCCTCTCCCCTTAAAAGCAACGACATCTTTAAGATTAGCTAATGGAACTTTTGATAGTGATTTTACTAATTCGTCTCTTGCAGAAGGAGAAATAGCCCCAACTATTAGCTCAACGCCATTTTCTAGTATCCATGTAACAGCTCCACCTCCGCCCAATGTTAATAAGCCGCCAACATCAATAAGTGTTCGGTTTGTAATCCACTGAGACTCAATATCTGAGTTTCTGGCATTAACCGTATCAATTACCACGTGAGTATGTTCACTATTATCACCATTTACCCGCTCGGTCGTACTTACCGGTCCTTGTTCAATACAATAATATGCGTTGTCTTTATCGAATGCCGCTAATTGATTTCCATTTGTACTATTAATGCTTTGGGCAAGTGTTTTCTCCCGTGGATACCAATTTAAACAGTAATTTGCATATCCATAAGAAATTCTCTTTCCTTCACTTGTAAATGTTTCTTTTGACTTTTGAGCAAATTCTGCTTCAAAATCAGCAACGGGCGCTTTTAAATTTCTATCATACGGATATGGCTCAAGACAATACCCATATAAACCCGTTTTCCGTTCCCCAACTGATAAATAATCACACGCATCAATTGCTTTGCGACGCCTTTCAATCGGCGCAAATTCATCCGGGTACAGCCGACATGAATTCACCACAAACGGCAACGAATTTTCACCCGGATTAACTCCAAGGGTTGCAATCTTTGCCTTTTGTGATGTTGCCAGTTGTGGTACTGCTGCTTGAGGTGCAGGTTGCCCCAAAGGATTACAAAACTGAATACCAAAAATTGAAAAACATTGCTGCCCAGCATTTTGCTGTGTCGGCGGTGGCGGCGGGGACCATTCTTCAACTGATTCTACCCATTTATTTTTATCTTCATCTTTGCCTCCTGGTAGAAAATAACTATCATGACCGCCTGTTGTTTTAAATGCCTCATAAGCATTATATTTTTTGAATTCTAGGTCCGGACGGGAAAGCCCGGAAAGCATGCTTAATGAAAAATCTGTCGCGCTTGCCCCCCCTTGAGAAAACGGAGTACTAAAATCTTTTTTCAAAGCACTCACATTTCGTTCTTGCCTTCCTGGGGTATATAAAATACCAGTTTCATCACACTCGCTTCCAAGTGGGTCTTTTTTACGGCATGGAAGGCGCATGGTGCAGCGAATTTCTTTCTGACCTGTTTGTGAAGACACTACTTGTTCATAGGCAACACATGCAAGCCACGTACGGCACTCGCGATCAGTCTTTACCTTAAAAATAGTATTTGCATCATTTTCTTGCAGTGTACCGGCACAGGAAGTTTGTGGAACCCGCGCATTATCTTTATTATAGTCATCGTAACATTTTGACGAATTATGCGTATTCGCACCGCCATTTGAATCTTGGAATAATAAACATCCTCTTTCAACATCAATCGCATTTTCACACCGTTGCGTTTTGCTTTTCGAGTCTTGCTGTAAGTCTGCTAAATAATAGTAATCGGGTTTGCATGCTATATCACTAATGCCTCTTCCATAGTCACTTTTTAAAACATAATCTCCAACGCCAGCGACACACGTGCCGCTTGACCCCGCATCTCTTTGTGCCTGTTCATTGCAAAACCCGTCCGCTTTTCCATCACATCGAATTGAAGTTTCACTACATCGTTTTGCTTGAATACACTCCGGATCATGGATCTTTCTGCAGCCCGCAAATTCTTCTTTGCACTGATACAAATAATTTTCCTGCGTCGCTTGCGGGTTTTGCGGATCAGCATCACACGACAATTCAATGCTACATTTTGATGTACCGCCAAAAAGAGATTCGCATTCTGTATCTTCTTTACATGAAATATTAGCATCCTGTTCTTGAGTACTATTACCTGGCTTACTGCATGTTTTATATGTCCATTTTAATTTATCACCCTCTTCTTTTACCGAACAAGAAACCTTATTTCCGCTCTTTAAAAAGAATGCTTTTGATGCAAATTTTGTGTCATACGCCCGGCATCCATTTTCTTGGGATAAACAAATGCCGTAGTTATATACTTGCGCTTTTGACTCCGGGCTTACCACTGCATCTGGGCTTTGCAAAGAAGTGGTACCATTTTCAACTTGCTGAGGCGTTACTTTATAGTATACCGTCTCCCACTGGAATGTTTTTTGAACAACATCCGTTTGTGTGCCACCAACATTTCTTGTTGAATTTACTTTTTCATACAAGAGTTCTTGGGAACCATCTTTTTTATTTACTAATTTCGGCTGCCCGTATGCGGTGCAATATTCTTCAGTCCGCGGGCATAATTTTGACTGATCATCCACAATATACACAGGTACCTGTTCTTGCATGAACTTCTTGCATCCAACCAATTCGGTCGGGCATAACTTGCCTACGGCTGAAAAATATTCTGTCATTCCTTGTGGAGTTTTATATTCTTGGCAGTTTAATTCTGTGGTGATATTTGCACGGCATAAGGTTGGTGATGCCTTTTCATTTAGTGTTGAGGAGTTTATCGCATATACAACGCCCTCCATTTTTTTAAGGGCAATATCATCCAATAATACTTTTGGCAACGTACCGGTACCTTTTTCAATGGTAATCACCACGAATCCACCTTCAGTTTTAAGTGCGCCAAACGTAACATGCGGGGCAAAAAATTTCACATGCTGCCATGAATCATTTTGGGTTGAAATAGTTCCAAGCACCACCTCATTTGTTTGCGCATTATCTACTTCACGGATCAATTTTACTGTTAGTTTATTGCCCGCACTTGCCTTCATGCCAAGCACAAATTGGTAGGATGCGTTCAGCGTAATATCCACTTTCTTTTTTAACTCCATGATCTCAGGGGTTTGATTTTCCCGCGCCTCAAGCAACAAACTCGTATTATCAAGTGTTTCTGCCTCACTCGAAGGCACGGCGCTATACTGGACAGGGTGCTTTACGTCCCAATCGGTTGTAGTTTTGTTTTCGAAATTATCATACAGCGACACGAACACATTGCCTGCGCGCCCACTCTTATACTCGCGACATCCTTTGTTTTGCGCTGAACAGGTTTTGCTTAGCCCAAATTGCTGCGTAGCATAGCGCACCTGCCCATTCGCGCCATCAAGCGTGCGACGATAGGGGTGACAATCATCTGATTGATACACCACCTTGTCCCAGTGACGATATGATTTGCCGCCCGAGACATTTATAAATTCACGGCAGGTAAATGATGAGTTCGGGTTTGCTTTTTGGCTCGTAAATGTTGACTCATCACATACACATGAAGCTCCGGCACCACACGCAGGATTTCCATTTGTATCCGGTTTTAAAAATACTTTTTCTGGTTTGTATCCGCTCGTGTCAGAACCGTAATACGTATAAAACACGGTTGGGTCTGTAGGTGTTTTTTCACAAAGCTGTAAGTGTGAATAATATTCTAGGCTTTCCCCGCCCTGTTCTTTTTTGTCTAAGTTAGTAAATTCATCACAACCCACTTCTGTGCTCGGGCACATTTGTACTTTTGTAGGGATAAACGTGATAAGGTCATTAGTATTGGTTGGTTCTTGTGTCTCAAAGTCTGTTGCGGTTTTTACAAATGAAGAAAGGCCATTACACTCTTGTTTGCATATTTGCAGCGAAGGGCGCGGAGCAGCTACGCTTGGGTCACCATTGGTTGCCTGATAGCGCTGGCATCCTTCAAATTCTTGCGTACAGTTCAACGCAAAGGGTTTGCACTCGGTTCGTTTATACGAAGGTTTTTTATCAATCAAGGGATCTGTTAATGCGCACTTGTAATACTCAGGCGCGAGTTTAAAATACCGATCTTTTGAAATATTCGGTGCATCGCGCGTTGGCCGGTTTTCTTGAGCTGCCTTTTGTAAACACTCGCCGTCTCCGTCCAGACACGTAAGTCTCGTACACCCCTCGCTATCTTCTGAGCAAACTTTTGCCTGCGCATTTAAATATACGTTTTGAGATTTATCCCATTCTTGAATTGCATATACCGTTTTTTTATTTGCTCCTTCTCCTTCTTCTTCAACAACCGGCGTTCCGCCTCGCATAATAAGTGATATGCTATTCAAAGCGCTGCCGACATTTCTTTTTTTACTATACCACTGGCACCCGGCATTTTGGGCCTTACAGACATCATTGGCATTAGGCGGTAATTTATCTTTTAAATAATAATTTTCTTCACCCGATAGCTTGTCTACAAATATATCGCATGACTGATACACATCCCTGCATTCATTACCTTCGAATTGCCACCGTTTTCGTTCTTCAAGACAATACCCATAATCACGCTCTTTACATCCGCCTTTTCCATCATCAAAAAGGCATGTTTGCTCATCAACACATGTCTCTGCCCGCCTTTGGATTGTTTCTTCTTCATCTAAAATGCCTGGTAAATTTTTCCGTTGAGAAATATCCGGGTCGCCATAAAAAAGAATACTACAAGGTTTATTAATATATTCTCTTAGAGGATGGTTTATTGGAATTTTCGGTTCCTCCTCAGGAGTAAATGTAAATGGAACACTCTCGTCATTATTACAACTTTCTTTTAATTTTTGGAGTTTTTCAATAAGGAATGTGTATCCGGTGCTTCGCAACCAATCATGAGTTAGGTTTCCCACCTGACAAGCTAAAAGACCATCTCCATTTGTATCGGCAAGACATGCTTTTCGTGCTGGTTCTCCGGGAACGGGGGGCCCGTATCCTTTTAATTCACATCTTACGGGTGGCAATTTCAAGACCCAGTGCGGGTCAATAAGGCGATAAAAGGGGGAAGCTGGTTCATTAAACTGATCCACTAAATACTTTAGGGTACACCCTCCCACGCTACAGATATCAGGATTCTTTTTTATGTAAAGCGCTGCGAGCTCCCAACTTACTGGAATTACTCGATATTTTCTTAAAATAACAAGGGAACGATATGGGTAGCCTTTGTCATAATCCGGTTCTTGAGCACTGCCCGGAGTATTACTAAATTTAAACCCAAAAACACCATCGGGGTTTAATCCGACAGATTTATTTGTCTGATCATATTTTTTTATTGCCTCATCTACTGATAATCGTAAAGTGATCGCTTGCGCAAATGCGCGATCAATAACTCGGGAACGAACATTCTGGTCGCTTTTTGACTGTAAATCAAGCAGTACATTTTGATTAGTACCCCGTTCATAATTCAATTGAGCCAATTTTACCGTTTGAGCTTCAATGATACGCTCGCGATTAAACACGGGGAGCCCACCTTGAGAATAAATAAGTTTATTCCCGGTAAACGAAGCTCGCAAAGATGCACCCCCATAGGCAAGCTCGGGCGCATATTGTAAACCCTCCATCCATATCTCGCCTAACCGCCCGAAAAGCGATTCGGTAAAGGTTAATGCAATATCCACCAAATCAACTTCTATTTTTCCATACAACCGCGTATCAAATTCATTTGCTTTATTTATTTGTGAGAGCGCCTGATTACGCACGATCTCGCTTGGCGTTTTAATAATGCCTCCCAAGGTCGTGATGGGCTTAAACGGAGTTTCTTCAGTACGTTTAAGTTTTGATACAAGCGATTTTTCTATTTTTTCCTCATGGTCGATTAAATTAAGCTTGAATGCAACTGCAACATCCGGCTCTCCAAACGGATTGATCATGGATTGTGCTGTTTTCCAACCGTTTGCCTGCTGATTTAATAACTCCCGCATGGATACGTTATAAAATATGGAATTTTGAAATGCCTCATTCCAATTTTTATATGCATCTTCTAAATTACAGGTTGGCTTTAAGTCACTTGATTTGGTAAACCCTAAGCCAATGGTTAAATTAAGTAAAAAGAGTTGATTCGGATTACACGCCGTTGCAATAACATCTCGCGCACTTTCAGAAAACCCCCCTTGCTGGTCACCCTCTTGATATTTTAACCGCCGCTCAAGCACATCTTGCGGAATTTGTGCGTAGGTTTTTTTTGCTTCATCTGAACGTTTTTTAAATAATGGTAAATCTGATTCTCCTTTGCTATAGTCTGTATCTGCTTTTGAAGAATCTTTTTTTGCCTGCGTTACTAAGGGTTCTTTTGCATGTATCTTACCATTCAACACTTCTAGTTGGGCTCTAAATGAACCGCATCTACCTAAATTATCATTAGGATCACAATTTCTCAATTGATCCTGTAAGGGGTTTTTTTGTAATCTTAATGCATCAAGTTCTCCATCCAACTGGCTTACTATCTGTGCTTTTTGCTTTTTTGACTCCTTTAATGCTGGTAATACTTCGCTTTCAAACTTTTTAGCAACATCCTGGTCTTTTTTTAATTTTTCTACAAAATCTGCATCTTTCCAGCCCTGCACCGCGCCTTCAAGAAAAAATCCTCCAGCATCAAGACTTGCTTCTTTTAAATACTGGTCCCATGGCTTGGTATGAAAGAGTGGTTCTTTTCCGCCCGCTCCAAGCGCAATTGTTTTTACTGCTCCCTGTGCCATCTCAATAGCAACCCTGCGCGAAAGGCTTTTTAAAAAACCGTACGCAGCATTTTCAAGACCGGATAAAAGTATTTGCTGCCACGAATCTCGCTCTTTTGGAATATCAGAAAGTACCTGTACTGGCACCGATGCGGCTGCGGCTGCGACTGACTGTGTAGCGCCAGCCGAAGCACCCGCGATTTGTGCTGCTCTTATTGCTGCTAAGGGTGCTATTGCTGCTCCCTGGCCTTGCGCATACCGATCCGTATACAATGCCAAAAAAACCGCCGGCCCAAGCGCGAATACAATCACAAATGCAATGAGGAAATTTTTTATATGTCTTTGCATACTCAAAAAAGTTTGTAGTTTGTAGTTTGTAGTTTGTAGTTTTTACACATACACATTCATTCTTTTAGGCTTTCAATAAGAGAATTTAACATACTCATAACTTCTTTAAGATAATTTTCAACTTCTATATAATCTTCTAATTCTCCGTAATGAAGCATTTTTGCTATTTCAACTTGTGTTTCTAATTCAGCCCCTGAACCAAATGCGGTGAAAAGAAAATGTCTAAAATCTTTTCTTGTTCCCCTCCTACTTCCTTCCGCAATATTTGATGGGATTGAAACAGAACTCCTTTTCATTTGTGATATAAGTCCATATTGTTCTTCTTTTGGAAATTTATCTGTTAACTTATAAACAGGTATAACAAGCTGTAATGCTCTTTTCCATACCTCAAGTTCTCTATATGATTTTATACTCATAGTATTTTACTACCAACTACCAACTATAAACTACTCACTTCTTTCGCTGCAACGTTTTCTGATACGCTTCCAGAAACATGTTTTTCACAGTCATATCATCCAGCTTATCAATTTGTAGTTTTTGATTTTCTGAAATATTTGGCTGTTGTTTTAGAAGTGTGCGAATTTCTTGTGCGGATAATTTTTCTGGGTTAAACGCCTGCTGTTGTGGAACTTGCTGCGCCGGATTTTGTGGTTCCTGATTTTGATTTACTGGCAAACTAAGTGACTCGCCAACTGGCTGACTTTTTTCTATTTCTCCTTGTGCCCTGATAACGATCTGTTTAAATTTTTCTACCAATTCTTTATCAGAAATATTTTGGAGCGCATCTTGCGGTACTCCTTGTTTAGTAAGCAGCTCGCGAATCTGTTGCGGCGTTATCGTATTCAAATCCGGTATGCCTTGTTGTATCGCACCGGATCCGCCAACTGGCGGGGTAGCAGTGGACTGCTCACTTTCCTTAGGACTCAACACCACTTCCCCGCACTGCTTTCCTTGTGCGCAATTCGGGTCTTGCCCTTTTGAAATTTCAATCTTATCATCTTCTCCGTCGCTATCCGTATCTTTTACATAGGGACTTGTGCGGTAAATGTAAAGCTCATCAAAATCCGATAGACTATCTCCATCTGTATCAATAGTCTTAAGCTGTTCTTTTTGCAAATCTTTATCTGCTATCAATCCTAAAAATTCATCTTTTTTTGTTCCACCGCTTATTTCAGTTTTTGGCACGAACGGTTTTCTGATTTGGTAATACAACCGCGCGGCGCCTAATCCAAAAGTCATGGCAAACACTAACAATAAAACGACCAGCGCAGCAATCTGCCGGCGGTCATGCATATTAAACATAGCGTGTTCACTGCTTCCAGCTTGCTGGTTCTCCATATCACTCTCTTATTTTATCGCGTTCACAAATATGTTACAAGTGTATAGGTAAGTTCTTTCCATTGGTCAACTGATAATTCCTGTGCGCGGATAGTTAACGGGATACCGAGGTGCCCAAATACACGTTCCAGCTCTTTTCGAGAGATATGCAGCCCTTTCTGAAGGTTTGAAATAAGAAATTTTCTCTTTTGAGCAAACCCTGCGTGAATACATCTGAAAAAATGTGCGGAATCCGCCTTTGTCATCCCGGGCTTGACCCGGGATCCAGTCAATTCAATTCCTTGAACAGTAATTCTTAAAACAGTACTATCAACGTTTGGCTGAGGATAAAAACAGAACCTAGAAACGTCAAAAAGAATTTTAGGTTTCGCAAAATACTGTACCGCACACGCTAAGATACTCATATCAGGTGGTTGTGCGCATATCCGCTCAGCAACCTCCTTTTGGATAAGAAGTATCATGTCTGAGGGATGAGGCGTTCCTTCCAAAAACTTTTGGATAATCTGCGAGGTGATGTTATAAGGAATATTTGCAACCACGCGATAGGAGCCGTTTTTTTTACCAAAGGTACTTAAGGGCACTTCACGCGCATCATCCTGGATACAAGTAATATTTTTTTTATCACCAACTTCTTTTTTCAAACCTTCAAAAAGTTCTTTATCAAGCTCGATGGCAAACACTTTTTTTACTTCTCGGTAAAGCAGGTTTGTTAAAAAACCTAAACCCGCCCCAATTTCAACGACCGTATCTTTTTTGGTAAGTTTGGCTGTATGAACAATTTTTTTTAAAATATTTTCATCAATTAAAAAATTCTGTCCCCGCCTACGCTTGGGCTTAACACCATATTCAAATATTTTTTGTTTCAAGGACATACTTTTCTGTCATCCCGGGCTTGACCCGGGATCCAGTCATAAATCTTCATACAAATCTTTCCAATTAGGATTCATATCTTCTATTAATTTTATTTTCCATTCTCTTTTCCATCTCTTTAACAATTTTTCTCTGGTAATTGCCTCATGGATATTTTGAAAATCTTCGTAGTATACAAGAAGTTTTACATTATACTCTTTTGTAAAACCTTTACTGAGTCCATGTTTATGATCCCATACTCTTTTCGATAAATCATTTGTGACTCCCACATAGAGTGTACCATTACGTTGGCTTGCGAGTATATAGACATAATATGTTCGTGTCATAGTTCTGGATCCCGCATCAAGTGCGGGATGACAAGTGGACAGTGTGGGATGACAAGTGGACAGTGTGGGATGACAAATCAATTAATTTTTAATTGGCGAGGGGTTTCTTGCCAAAAAGAAATACAACAATGAACACGCAGCGGCGATAATAAACACTACATTCCACTGTTCACCAAAAAAATAGAAAAATGCCGCCAACACAAGTGCTATTGCCACCTTTCCAATACTCAAACTCATTTCCATTAATAGCACGTTTTTTACAATCGCATTATTTTTTGAGGCAAAATCATACAATCCGCTAATCAACGGCATCATAAATGAATTGCGTGAAACGCGCCCAAAAAAATCTAAAAATAAAAGTGTGTATCCACCCCGCGCAATCAAACGAAATATCCATGAAAGACTGACCAATATAATTCCTAGCTTCATTGCCTTATTTCGTTCATGCGTATCAATCACGGTACCCACATACAATACCACGCATGCGGTCACCAATGTTGAAGTTGCTGCGATGCCTGCAGTTTCTAGTACATTATCAAGTGTTACAAACATAAAAATAGGCCACAACACAAACACGATTAATTCTTCGGCAAATCCTAAATACCCAAACACATACGGCCGCGCTTCTTTTGAGGTGAGATACCGAAATGGTGTTCGATATTCAAACTGGGAAGAAGTAAATTCTTCTCTTTTAAAAAGAAATGGGATATTTGAACAAAGTATTATCAAACACATGAGCGCAAACATTGCCGGAAATCCAAACAGCGTTGCCAAAAGTCCTCCCACAAGCGGGCCCAATACCCATGCGAATGTATCAATAATAACAATGATACTTATCTCGCGCCCTCGCTCGCCTGATTCACTGAAATAGGCAAAATCCGCATGATAGGCTGGCCAAAAAAATGATTTTTGCAGTGCCAATGCAAACATTGCAATAAACAAAAATGACCAGTGGAGCGATACGCTCATGAGCGACACGAGATATAAGATAAGAAATAGAGAACCCGCAATAATGCCATGCTCAAATCCTTTGTATTTCGCATACATTCCCCCAAGCGGCGCGATAAAAAAATAGAGCGTATACACCCCGGCAAAATACAAAAGAATTTTAGTGACCGGAAACCCAAGTGTATATAAATAAATGGGCTCAAAAAGTAGTAGTGCGGCAAAGGCAAAATTCAATAGCGCCATACAACAATATAGCTCCTTGAGATGGGAAGCAATATGATCAGGAAATAATCCGCGCATACGCCCAATAATAAGTGAGTTGATTTTTTTAAATTCAAAATGCTGCATAGCTTTTACTTTGACATCCTGGTGAAACATTGATTTAATACTTCTACTAGCATAGCAAAAATTAACATATTCTCCTATGACGAATGGAATTTTCCGAGCGTATGATGTGCGCGGTAATGTACCTGATGAGCTTGACGATGAAAAAGCGCATGACATTGCGCGAGCATTCATCCAATGGTTGAGAAATAAAACTGACAAAAAACAACTTACCGTTGTGCTTGGCCGAGATAACCGTCTTACATCCCCGCTTCTGTTCGATGCAGTACTGCATGGTTTTTTAGAAGAAGGAGTTCATGTGATTGATGTGGGCTTGTGTTCTTCACCGCATTTTTATTTTTCCGTTCTTCACTTGCAAGCAGATGGCGGCATCCATGTTACCGCTTCGCATATCCCACCGCCAACCAACGGATTAAAATTTGCAGGTCCCCAAAGTTCGCCCGTAAGCCCACAACGCAACGGGGATGGAAAATCAATTCAGGATCTATTTGAAGAATTACCAAAATTGCAAAACAATACTCTCGGCAGTGTAGAATCAAAAGATACCATGGATGCCTATATTGCACGGCACTTTGAAATTTTTCCAATCGACAAAGAACACTTGGGCAAAAAAAAGATAAAGGCAGTTATAGATACAGGAAGTGGAGTTTCTGTATTAAGTATGCAGGCATTTACCTCACAACTCCCACTTACAGTTATTCCTTTATATTGGGAACTTGATGGCACATTTCCTCATCATGTGCCAAACCCCATGCTGCCCGAGGCAACAAAAGATCTCCAACAAAATGTACTGGAAGAACATGCTGATCTTGGGGTAGCGCTTGATTCAGATGGTGACCGTATTTTATTTATTGATGAAAAAG
>Ga0080064_1002552_pt1 | contig 30378 bp, 14 predicted proteins | sample Subgrocontami54m_FD_69260 | JGI IMG/M metagenome (GOLD analysis project Ga0080064, IMG submission 69260) | Subsurface groundwater microbial communities from S. Glens Falls, New York, USA - GMW46 contaminated, 5.4 m (SPADES assembly) (version 2) ...
GGCCGCGCCGAGTGGCCCGGGGCCACTTGGCCCCAGCGCGAGCGGCGCGCCCCGCCAGGCGCGCGGCTCGCGCGCGCCGAGTAGCGCGCGCGTTTCCGCCGGCGCATCGATTTCGATCAGCGCCCGAATGAGCGCGTGGCTGAGAAAAGGTTCGCGCGCGATCGCCGCCGCTCCGCCCAGCGCGGCCACCGCCCGCGGATCGCGCAGGCGGCCCAACGCGCGCGCCGCCTCGCGCTGCACGATCGGCGAATCGTCGCCGAGCTTTGCCACGAGCGGTTCCGCTGCGTCGCGATCGTTGGTCACGAACGCGCTCTGGCAGGCCACCTCGCGCACCCGCAGGTCGAGGTCACGCAGCGCCCGGCGCGCGGCTACTTGCGCCTTCGGCGTGCCGATTCGCGTCAGCGCCCAGACCGCGTTGCTCCGCACGAAATAATTCTTGGAATCGAGCGCGGCTTCGAGCCCGGCCACCACGGCATCGCCCTGCCGGCCGAGCGCCGTCAGCGCGCGATCGCGCACTGCGACTCGGGCATCGCCGAGCAGTTCCACGAGTCGCGCGGCGGCGGCGTGCGCCCAATCAATCTTCAACCCGCGGGGATCCTCGATTTTCGGCGCACCCGTCTTCCGAATCCGGTAAATCGCGCCGAGCACATCCGACCGTGCCACAACCGAGGTGGGACAACCCCGCCGGAACCACGCGCCCGTGTCGATCACGAGCAGACTGCCGTCGGCGTCCTCGATCACATCCGTGAAATGCACCGTCGACTCCGTCGCGCTGGCGAAGACTTCGGGATGACCGCGGTAGGTCGAACCGCTGGGCTCGAGCGGCACGCGCATGATCCGGTGGGTGTTGAATTCCGCGAGGAAAACGTTGTTCCGGTACTCCGTCCCCCACGTGTCGCTGCGCGGAAAGGTGCAGCCGGCGGGCGCCACGTGGCCGAGCAGCGTCACCGGCGACAAAAGATCGCCCGTCTGCTTGAACTCGGCGATCACCGGCTCCTGGTCCGCCCGGGGGAACACGCCGCCGTAAATCCAGTGCAGCACCGCATCCGCGCGCGGCGATCCATGGAAAATATTCACCGTGCCGAAGATTTCCCCCTCCTGGTTGAAGGTCACTTCGCAGGGGTTGTCCATGCCGCCGCCAGCGTGGACTTGGATATCGGTCCCGTCCGGCCGCACCGACCAGATCCGCGCGCCGAGCGCCTTCGAAACGAGCGCGCCTCCACCATTCTGATACACCTCGTGGCCCTTCCGGCCATGGCACCAATAAAGCCGGCCGTTGGGGTGCAGGAACGGCCCGTGCACGTCGGCCGCGTTGCCCGTCGATTTGTACCCCGTCGCGATTTCCGTCCGCGTCTCCGCCCGCCCGTCGCCATCCTTGTCCTCCAACCGCCAGATCGACGGCGCGGATGCGACGTAGAGCGCGCCATCGTGCCACTGCACGCCCTCGGGAAAGGCGAGCTGATCGGCAAACACGCTGGAGCGATCGAAGACACCGTCCCCATTCGTATCCTCGAGCACGATGATGCGGCTCGGCTTCTGTTTCACCAGTTCGTCCTGGTCGAGATTCACGCCGGCGTTTTCGGCAATGAAGAGCCGGCCGCGCTCGTCGAATCCGCCAAGCATCGGGTATTTCACCAGCGGCTGGCCGGCCACCGGAGTCACTTCGAAGCCGGGCGGCACATGAATCGCGGCCCACGCCGGCTGATCGGCGGCCGCGGCCCGCCCGACGATCACGACGCTGACGATCAATCCAAACAGGGTACGAAAGCGCATGGAGGTAAGGAGCTGGACCGCCACTCGTGCCAGGTGGCCTGAAGGAGCGGGTGAAGAACACAAACCCGCCTAAACGCAGCGTGCAACGCTGCGTTGGCCGGTGTTCCCTTCATTTTTGCTTTTGGCGCCGGCGTTTTGGCTCGGTCGGCGCGCCGGCGGCCGAGCCCGGCATCGGGACGGGCTCGCCGGCGGAAACGAGGGCCACCTCGGCATAGCCGCGCGAGGTGAGAATCTTCATCCGGATTGGTCGACCGACCGAAGCTCGCGCGACCGTCGAAAGTTCCTCGACGCTGGCGACGGGTCGATCGTTGGCCGCGATAATCACCGCATCGGCCGGCAGGCCGGCGCGCGCCGCCGCGGAATCGGTTTGCACCGCCTTGATCAACACCCCGCGGTTGTCGGCCAGTTCCATCGCGCCGACGACCGCCGATTCACGGCCAAGATTCACCAGATTGCGCAGCGTCGCACCCTGCCACTCGTACAGCGGCGCATTCAAACCCGCGACCGCGGCTGTTCCCAGCCGCTGGCCGCGCTCAGGCCAAGGCGGCGTCCGCGCCTTCAACGCGGGCGACTGCACCCCGAACTGGTCCATCGGCAAATTAACGAAGCCGATCGCCTCGGCCGGCGATCCGGGCTTCACGCGATAATCTCCCGCCGCGGGATCGACGAACTGCGGATCCGCGGTGAGGGAGTGACGGTCCAATCCCAGTTGTTGCAACGCGGGACTCCCCGGCCAGATCGCGAACAGGTTGAAATCGATCCGCGCGTCCTTCGCCGCGTCCATCGTCATCCCGCGCGGGCTGTAGGCCTCCGGGTTGACGATGATGTTGTTCGTCACCACGTCGCGGCTGTCCGGATACCACACATGCGGGCTGAACAGCGGCGTGATGTTGTTGCGCACGGTGCGGAAGAAGCCCTCGCGCAGCTTGATCCCGCCCTGCAGGCAGAGGTTTTCCTCGATCAGGTAATGCGCCGAGCCGTCGTCGAGATCGATGTCGTAGCCGTTGGCACACTGCACGCGGTTGCCGCGGATCGTGTTCGCCTCGACCGCGTCGAGCCGGGCCAGGTCGCGCATCCGGGCAAACTGCGCCGGGGTCGCGGCGCCCTTCATCCGCATCCAGTACCGGTCGCGGCCCCAGGAATTGATGGCGCCGTGCTCGCGACTTTCGAGGCAGGTGTTGTAGATATCGCAGCCTTCGATCACGTGGCCGCCCCACGTGCCATCGTTGATGTTAATCGCGGCGCGCGGCACGTCGTGAATCGTGAGGTGGCTCGCGACGATCCCGGCCGACTTCGAGATGAACACGCCGGCGATCTGCTTCTCCACCGTGCCGAGTTCGGTCATCAGGCAATCGCGCACGAGGCAGCGCGCCGGGTAATTCTCGCTTTGCGGGCCGGGCTTCAGATCGACCAGTGGATCGCCGGCCGGCGCATCGAGCATCGTGGCGGGCAACAGCGCCATGAAGGGATGATTCACCGGCTTGCCGTCGACGATCGGCCGCGGCCCAATCTCCGCGTCGGGCCAGCCCCACGCATGTGCCCAGCGCGATCGCACCGCGGTCTTGTCGCCGTCGAACAGGACTGCGCTGGCGCCGATTCGCGTGAAAGCGCAGCCGGTCACTTCGAAGCGCCGGTTGTAGTCGAGCACGGCGATGGCGTTGCCCCCGACACCGTCGAACGTGCATGCGCGCACCGCGCAGTCTTCAGAGCCGACAAAGCTCACCGCTCCGCCGCGATAAATCCGCCAGTCACCGCCACTCGGAATGTTATCCGTCCGCATGAACGTGTACGCCGCACGCCGGAACGTCAGCCCGCGCAATGTCAGGTGGCGCACCGGCCGCTCGAGCGTGCCGCGGACCTCGATCAAGTGCGGCAGCGTCACCGCCTCGAAATGCATCTGGCGCGGATCGCGGCCGGCGGGCGGGATGAAATGCAGGACGCCCGCGGCGCGATCGAAAAACCACTCCTTCGGCGCATCGAGTTCCTCGAGCACGTTCTCCACGAATCGTTTCTCCGGATCGAACGGCGCCTCGGCCACCTGCGCGCGACCCTTGTTCTGCCAGCCGCCGGCGACGCGCGGATCCTTTCCCGCCTCGAAGCCATAGCGGCCGTCCGACGCGCGCTCGCGAATCTGAAAATGCAGGCTGCCCCACCCGAGCCCGTGCAGCCCGTGGACATACAGGCCAACCGGATTCGCGTAACGCGCGAGCCGCACGGGGTCGGTCGCATCGCGCGCAAAGCCGCCGAAAAATCCTTCGCCCGGTTCGAAGTTCGGATAACGCGCGCGAATCATCTTTGCGCCGTCGCCGGCGAGTTGATCGAACTCGATCCCCGGGGGCACCGGCGCGGTCCAGCGGCCGGCGGCGCCGCGCGTCCAGTTCAGCGCCAGCTCACGCGCACCGCTGAGCTCGGCCGTTTCTCCCGGCGCGGCCGAATAGGTCACCGGCGCCGCGGCCGTCCCGCCGTCCTCGGGGGCAAATTCAAGCGCCCGCGTCAGCCGGTAAACGCCGCCCCGCAGCCACACCGTCGTCGGTTCCGTGTGCGGACTTCCGCGGACCGCGTCGCGCGCGCGTTCAATCGTCGCGAACGGCGCCTCGCGCGTTCCAGGCTGCGAGTCACTGCCGCCGGGCGCGACGTAAAACTCCGCCGCCACGAGCGTGCGACCGATCGCAAACGATACGGCAAGCCAGCACAGCATTGGACTACGCAGGGGTGGAACGCGACCTCCGGGCGCGTTCTTTGCCGCCTGCACGACGGCGCCCGGTCGCCGTCCACCTCTACCACAAAAGCATGAGCCCGGTCGCATCATTCGATTATTGCATCTCGGCCGGCAATTCCAGCGTCAACCTCGCCTGGTTCCGCCGGATCGTCAGTTGCCCCCGTCGTCCGGCGGATTCGCGCCACGCCGTGTCCCAGTCGCTCCACTGCCGCAACGGCCGGCCGTTGATCGCGGTGACCACGTCCGACGCCGTCAACCCCGCCCGCGCCGCCGCGGAACCAGCCCGCACCTCCCGCACGAACAGCCCGTAATCCAGGCCGCCGGTCGCATCGATCAGATCGCCGTCACCCGCGATGAGTTGCAGTTTCGCTCCGCGCCACTCGCGCGCTGCGTCCTTCGGCCCACCCACCACTGAAACACCGCCGTCCGCCGCGATCGCCTCCAGCCAACTGGGCCGCGACACCCGCTCCACCCGCGTGAACCGCTCGCTCGCGGCAAACCCCACGGGCACTCCCTCGCGGAACGTACGCGCGTTGACCGTCGTCGTCTCCGTGAGCGCCAGCGGCTGCGTGTACCGCGGAGAGCTCGCCGTGACCTCGCTGCCGTCGATCGTGTATCGCAGCTCGCCGCCGCGCGCATCCGGCACCAGCGTGATGAGCATCTGCCCGGCGAATTCGCCGCCGGCCGGCGCCATCCGCGTCATCTCGTGCCCGAAGCCGTCCATCGAGAAATTCCGGAATCCCAGCGCGACGGCCGGCGAATCCTCGCGCACGCGAAAATCGCCGGCTGCGGGATCGACGAACTGCGGCGCCGCGAACTCCGAGCGGCCGTCGCGACCCGCCGCCTGCCACGCCTTCCAATCGGCACCCTCCGCCTGAAACGCGCGCGTGTTCGCGTTCCAGTAGAGATTGCGGTCGAACCCCGCCGCCCAACCGGCCGCGCGCATCCGGATCGGACGGATCATCGCCGGCTCCGGCTCGCGCGCACCCTGCCGCGCACCGGCGACGACCGTGATGTTGTTGAAGAACCGATCGTCGGACGCCGTCGGCCACACGTGAAAACCCAGTGGCACCGCGGAAACGAAAACATTGTTCCACACCTTCCGGTCGAACCCGTCGCGCAGCTTCAACGTCGAGCCGAGCGACAGGTTGTCCGTGATCTCATAGCGGCTGGAGCCGTCATCGAGATCGATCGTCCAGTTGCCCGCGGAAATGCTCGGCCGGTAGTTCGCGATTCGATTGTGCCGGATGATCGTGGCGTCGAGCGCATCGAGCCGGACGAGTTCCTTCCGGAGATTGCCCTCCTTGAACCACATTCGGTCGCGGCCCCAGGCGTTGAACGGTCCGTGCTCGCCCGTCTCGCGCACCGTGTCCCAGATGTCGCAATCCGCGATGACGTGGCCGCCCCACGTGCCGTCGTTGATGCAGATCGCGGCGCGCGCCGTGCCGTGGATCGTGCAGTGCCGGACCGTGACGCGATGACTCTTCGAAATGAAGACGCCCGCCACCTGTTTCCCGAAGTCGCCGATCTCGGCCATGACGCAGTTCTCCACCACGCAGTCCGCCGGGTAGTCCGGCGATCGTGGTCCCGGCGTGCGATCGATCTGCGCGAGATCGGAAATCCACGGCCGGCGCTCGAGATCCACCTGATCCCAGGTCTGGTAATTTCGCACGGCCGCCGGAGAGCCCACCAACGCCACCGCCGAGTCGCCGGTGTGCTCGAATCGACAGCCGCGCACCGCCACGCGACGGTTGTAGTTGCTGACGAAAATCGCGTTGCCGCCGACCCGGTCGAAGTCGCAGTCCTCGATCGCGCAGTCCTCGGCGCCTTCGAGCAACACGGCGCCGCCGCGGTGAATCGCCCAGTCGCCGCGGCTCACCGGTTCGTACGCTGCGATGAACGTCATCCGCGTCTGCGTGACGGACAGCCCGCGGAAAACGATGTGCTTGACCGGCGAAGCCGCGGATCCGCGCAGATGGATGAGATTATCGAGCACCACGCCCTCGAATATTGCGCGCGCCGGATCGACGCCGGCCGGCGGCAGCCAGTAAAGCGTGCTGCGGCGCACATCGTGGAACCATTCGCGGGGCGCATCGAGTTCCTCGAGAATGTTCTCGACGAAAATCGGCGATGCGGCCTCGCGCGCCCGGCCGAGCCCCTGCGCCCGCTGCAACTGCCAGCCGCCCTCGCCGAGCAGCAACCGGTGCTGCGCGCGATCCACGCCGGCAATCCGGTACTGCATGTTCCCCCAGTTGTGGCTTTGGAATCCGTGCAGGATTCCTGTGGTCGGATTCTGCCACGCGCGCGGCGAGAACGTCGCCGGGTCATAACTCACCCACGCATCCGGCCGGCGATTGGGCCCGTCGGCGATCGCCACGTAGCCTGGTCCGTCGCGCAGCGGCCGCGCTGGCTCGAAATTCGGAAACCGCGCGCGAACCTGCCGCACGCCGTTGACGAGTAACTGATCGAACTCGATCCCCGCCGGCACCGACGCCTGCAGAATTCCGGCGCGCCACGGTCTCCACGTCAGTGCAAGCGCGACACTGCCTTTCAATCGCACGTCGGCTCCCCGAGCCGCCGCATAAATCACCGGGGCTCCGCCCGCGCCGGAGTCCGCCGGCGTGAACACGAGCGGCGCCGCGAGCCGGTACGTTCCCGCCGCGATCTCCACGGTCGCGCCCGCGCGCCCCGCCGGCGGCATTGCGCGCAAGGTGTCACACGCCCGGGCGATCGTCGCGAACGGCCGTGCGGCGGATCCGTCGGCATCGTCGCGGCCGGTGGGGGAAACGTGGAGGGTGACGGCGGCCGCGCCCGAAACAACCGACATCCAGGCCGCGATGAACGTTGACGGAACGCGTGAGCGTCTTGCTGCGCTGAACCACCCAAAGCCCAAAACCCACACACCCCGGCGTTCTGCTGACCAGCAGAACGCCACCCCTCTTGCTAGAGGGGAACCCAGGAACGGAAACGCGCAACGAAGCGCCATCTTGAACTCCCCTCCAAGAAAAAGGATGCCCAAGAACGGAAACCCGTGACGAAACATTTTCTTGGAATCCCCTCTAAAAAGAGGGGTGCCCGCAGGGCGGGGTGTGTCCGGCTGTTCAGTACGCGACATTCAGCGTCGTCACAATCTGCCGCGGATCCGTCCACCGCGTGTAGCGATACGCGGTGCCCTGATCTGTCACCTTGTCGAACAGGTTGTTCACGTTCACCTGGAACGTGCACGTGAAGTCGCGCCACTTCCGGCGATAGCTGGCGAAGGGACTGACGACATACTGGCTGTCGGTCACTTTCGCCGGCAGCACCTCTTGTCCGCCCACGTTAATCGCCGCCCAATCCTTGCCGAAAACCTGCCGCACCGATCCGCCGACCGACCGGCCGCGCAGCGCGCTCTGGGCGAAACGGTACCGCGTCAGGCTCGCCGTCTTCCTGCCCGTGCTCGTGCCGGCCGCCGCCCGATCCGCGAGATACTGCAAGGTCGTCGCCCTGGAGGGCCCGGCTCCGTCCGGGCCGCCGCGGACGACACGAATGCCGTCCTTCGACTCATGGCCGATTGGGGTTTTCATCCGCTGGATTTGGGGTGATTCGCATGAAAATCAATCGGCATGTCGTTCGGCCTCTGTGGTCCCGGCGTGCTCCGGCCGCGTTCGACGATCGCGCGCAGTTCGGCCTTCAGCCGCTGCACGACTTCCGGCCGTTCCGCCTGCAGGTTCCGCTGCTCGCCGATGTCGCTGGCCAGATCGTAGAGCTGCTCGGCGGGCCATCCCTTCGCTTTCGCCTCCGGATCGCGCGGCGCCGCCCAGCCGCCGCTGCCCGGACACAGCTCGAGCTTCCACGCGCCTTCGCGGATGGCGAACCGGCCATCGATGCTGTGGTGCACGATGCTTTTCCGCGCGCTGCGGCCGGTGCCGAGCAAGTCCGGCAGAAAACTGAAACTATCCTCGGCCGCCGTGGCGGGGATCTTCGCGCCGGTGATCTCGGCGCACGTCGTGATCAGATCCGTCAGGCAGATCGTCGTGTCACACCGGCTGCCCGCGCCCACGCGCTGCGGCCACCGCGCGATGAACGGGATCCGGTGGCCGCCGTCCCAGATGTCCGCCTTGTAGCCGCGAAACTGCGCGCTCGCGAAATGCCCCGCCGCCTCGAGTTTCTCCGTGCCGGCCGCCGGCGAACAGCCGTTGTCGCTCGTCGCGATGACCAGCGTGTCGTTCGCGAGGCCGGCCTGGTCGAGCGCCGCCAGCACCTCGCCGATGGCCCAGTCCGTTTCCATCACGAAATCGCCGTACGGGCCGAGCGGACTTCTCCCCTGCCATTCCTTCGAGGGCACGATCGGCGTGTGCGGCGAACTCAGCGCAAAATAGAGCAGAAACGGCCGGCCCTCGCGCGCGCGTCGCGCGATCGTCTGCCGGGCGCGCTGCACCAGCCGCGGCAGCGTTTCGATTGCCGGGATCAGTTCCGCCACGCGGTCGCCGTCGAACATCGACTCCATCATCCGCGCGTGGTGGAACCCGAAATACTCGTCGAACCCGCGCGTCAGCGGCCCATCCTGCGTCCGCGCCCCGAGCGCCGCGCCGGGAAACAAACCCAGTTCCGTGCCGCCTTTCTTCGCCCCCGGATTCCGCCGACCGCCGCCGGTCTTGTCACCGCCCGCGATCGTGTAGCCAAGATGCCACTTGCCGATGCACGCCGTGCCGTAGCCTTTTTGCTGCAGCATGCCCGGCAGCGTCAGCCGATCGGCGGCAATCAGCGGCGGCACATAGCCGTCGAGCACGCCGTGCTGCAATCGGGTCCGCCACGCGTAGCGCCCGGTGAGCAACCCATAGCGGGTTGGCGAACAAACCGACGAGCCGCCATGCGCATCCGTGAACGTCATACCCTCTCGCGCGAGCCGATCGTAGTTCGGCGTCGCGATCTTTCCCCGCTGCGGATTCAACGCGTGCACATCGCCGTAACCCAAATCGTCGGCCAATAGGATGACGATGTTCGGCGGGCGCGCGGAGCCCGCGAATGCGTTCAGAGTGAACGCGACGAGTATGATACACGCGAATGCTCGCGGGAGACGCGACAGCGTCGCCACCTGGATTGGATGTAGCGGCGAGCGCCAGCGAGCCGTGACCATCGGCTTGCTGGCGCTCGCCGCTACGAGATGCGAAGGGGAGACGAACTTCATTTCTTCTTCTTCTTCGCTTTCGGTGCCTCCGGCGGAAACGCCACCGGCGCCGGCCAGCCGCGCTGCCGGAGAATTTCACCGACGCTCCGCAGCGTCTTCACATCCTCCGGGTGGATTGAGCCATCGGGCAGCGGGCCCGTGTTCAGGAGCAGATTCGCCGGCAAACTCGCCGCGCGCGCGAGCATGGTAATTACGTCGTCGGCGGTTTTGTGATGCCCATCGTCTTCCTTCATGTAGCCCCATCCGCGCGGCTGCAGCGTGTCGCAGAGTTCCAGCGGCCGGTCCGGCTTTTGGTCGTACTTCCGCTCGGGCGCCAGGAAGTCCTCGTCGCCATTCAGCCCCTGCTTGTACGACACGAGCACCTGCGGCTGGAGTCTGCGGATGTGCGCGTACAACTCCGGCAAATGCCACTCGGGCAATCGCTCCTTCCGCGAGAGGGGCACCCCGATGCCGTCGAGCCAGATCGCCGCGATTGGCCCGTAGTTTGTCAGCAGCTCGGTGATCTGCGCCCGCATGAAATCGAGGTAGCGATTGAGATCGTGGTTCTTGCCCGTCGCGTAGGCCGGCTCGGGCCCGGGATACACCGGTCGCGCGCTGCCGCCCCACTCGTCGTTGTTCGGCGCGTGCGGATGCCGCCAGTCGCGGCCGTGCGAATAATAGAGGCAGAGGCCAAGCCCTTTCTTCGCGCAGGCCGCGGCGAGTTCGGCGATCAAGTCGCGTTTCGCCGGGCTGTTGACGCTGTTGAAGTCGGTCTGCTTCGTCGCGAACAGGCAGAAGCTGTCGTGGTGCCGCGTCGTGATCGTGACGTACTTCATCTGTGCCGCCAGGGCGACGTCGGTGATCCGGTCGGCATCGAACGCCGCCGCCGTGAACCGTTCCTTCAGCTTCGCGTACTCGACGACCGGAATCTTCTCGCGCAACTGGAGCCACTCATGCCGCCCCTCCAGCGAGTACAGCCCGTAATGCATGAACAACCCGAACCGCGCCTCCTTGAACCAGGTCCGCGCCGCCGCCCGCGGGTCGCGCGCGAACGCGTCGGCGTAGTGGCGCAAATACGAAGGTGCGGTGGCGCCAGCCGCGCCGAAGGCCGGGCGCGAGAGTGCCAGGGCCGCCGCGGCGCCGCCGAGTGTCGTCAGGAAGGTGCGTCGATCGATCGAGGTTGCATGCATGCTGGAAAAAAGATCTCTGCGTGCCTGATCGCCTAAGCGTATCGATGCAGTTGGCTTGAGGTGGAACGCGACCTCCGGGCGCGTTCTTCCGGCGGACGCGGCCCGACGGCGCCCGGCCGCCTTCGCCAAGCCTTCGGCGCGCCGGAAGCCTCCCGCCGCGTCGCAGCCCGCAGGGCGAAGACGGGAGGTCGCCGTCCACCATTCAGCGCTTGTCGGCATGGTTGTTGCGGCATCGCACGAAGACGCTACGGCGTGGTCGCCGCCGCCTGCTTGCGCTTCGGCGCCGGCAGGGCGTTGCGCTCCGGCGGCGTCCACGCGGCTGGTTTCGGGTTGGCCACTTTCAGCGGCGCGCTGTCGCCGTAGCGGGCCATTTCCTTTTCGAGCAGGGCGGTCATCGCGCTCAATTTCCCCGCGTACTCGGACTTTTCCGCGAGGTTGTCGAGTTCATGCGGGTCGCGGCTGAGGTCGAAGAGCTGCGTCTTGCCGACCAGCGGATACCGGATGAGCTTCCAGCGGTCGTCGCGCACGGCGCGCTGGCCGTCGCGATACGCGGTGTAGAGCACGTCGCGCGTTTTCACCGCGCGTCCCTGCAGGATCGGCACCAGGCTGCGGCCTTCGACGCCGCCGGGAATCGTCGCACCGCCAAAGTCGCAGAACGTCGGATACAGGTCCATCAGGTAGACCAGCGCCTCGCTCCGCCCGTGCGGGATGCCCGGCCCGGCGATCACGCACGGCACGTGCATGCCGCCAAACTCGTACAGGTTTTGCTTCCCGAAGAGTCCGTGCTCGCCGAGCGAGAGTCCGTTGTCGCCGGTGAAGATGATGATCGTGTTGTCCCACTCGCCGCTCGCCTTCAGCTGCGCGAGCACGCGGCCGATGTGGTAATCCAGTCCGGTGACACACGCGTAATAATCCGCCAGCTGCCGCCGCGTGTCCTCCGGCGTCCGCGGCCACGGCGCGAGCTGTTCGTCGCGCACCGTCATCTCGCCGTTGTCCCACGGATGCAGCGGCATGAACGCCGCCGGCAGCGGTACCTTCGCCGGATCGTAGTACCGGTGGAACTCGGGCGCGGCCACGCGCGGATCGTGCGGCACCGGCGGCGCGAAATACAGGTAGAACGGCTTCGCGCCGCGCGTGCGTTCCCGCAGGAACTTGATCGCGGCGTCGGCGTGCCGCTCGCTCGAGCCGCGCCGCAGTTCCGGCGTCGGGTCGTTCATCATGAGGTTCGTGTCGAACGCCTGCAGCCCCGCGGTGTACTCGTTGCCGCCCTTGCCGACGTGAAAGGTCTCGTAACCCGCGCCGCTGAGGACCTTCGGCAGCGACTGCGACGCGTCGCCGTTCTTGTCGCGCGCATTAGGAATTCGGAGCCACGATTTGCCGGTGAGGAGCATCGTCCGGCTGGGCTGGCAGACCGCGCCGATCATCGACCCCATCGTGTAGCAGTGGGTGAACGTCATCCCGCGCGCGACCAGCGTGTCGAGATTCGGCGTCTGCACGACGGGATGGCCGAGCGCGTGCAGCCCATCCGCGCGATGATCGTCGGCGTGGAGGTGCAGGATGTTGAGCCGGCGCGTGGGCGCGGCACTGGCGCCAGCCGCTGCAGCCAGTCCTGCCACGAGCAGCAGCGCGAACGAAGTCCGTGATTTCAAGTTCATGCAAAAAGGGGGAATTGAGGCCATGGAGGGACGACCTCCGTGTCGTCCGCTGTCGCCAGGAAGCGGACCGGACGGAGCCGGTCCCTCCAAAGAAGTCGGTCGGCTCGATTCATTTCAGAACGACACCGTGCTCGTCACGGAGAACGAACGCGGCGCCTCGTAGCGCGTCTGGCTGAGGTTCACTTCCTCGTAGCGCTGCCGATCCAGCAGATTGCGCACGTTGAGCTGCACGCGGCCGCGCAGCCGGTCCGTCAGCCGGAAGCTGTACGCCGCCATCGCTTCGTATTCGACGATCGGCGACCCCCAGAGCGTGACGACATTGCCCGCGACCATCCGGCTGTTCAGCGCCGCCGGTCCGCGATAGCTCATGCCGCCGCCGATCGTGAAACCCTTCAGCGCGCCCTCGCGGAAATTATACCGCGTGAACAGATTCACGGTGTCGCGATACGAACGCCCGCGCACCAACCCCGGCACGGCGTCGAGGAGATAATCGTGGACTGCGGCCAGCTCCGCGTTGATCGACGCGGCAATCTGCGGATTGCCGGCGGCGAGTTTTTCCCACGCCGGCAGGTTCGCGTGCACGTAACGCAGCGTGCCGACGTCCGTCTCGCCCACGCGATTGATGTTGTTGCCATAGCCCGCCGTCAGCGTCCACGCCGGCGTGAGGTTCGCCTGCACCTCGATCTCGTAACCCGTGGCGTGCAAGGTCTGGCTTTCACTGTTGCCGCCGGTCAGCGCCTTGTTCGCGTAGCTCGGATCGATCGAGTTGAGCACCGGGTCGGTCCAGATCGCGTTCATGGCGGTCGCGACCTCGGCGACGCTGTGATTCTGCCCGGTCTGCGTGATGTCGTACGCGCTTGTCGTCAGATAAAACCGCCCTTCGAGCAGCTCGACCCGCATGCCCGCCTCCTTGCCTTCGCCGAGCCGCAGCGTGGTCGACTCGCCCACCGGATTTGTCCCGGTGGTGCTGGGCGCGCGAAAGGTCTTCGCGTAGTTCGCAAACAACGTGATCGGCGCCCATGGCCGGAACGTGCCGCCGATCGTCGGCGAATACTTGTGCATGTTCCGAATCGTGCGGCGCGGCGTGGTGTACTCGGTGAACCCGGTGACGGCGTCGCGGACGCCGGACTGGATGTCGTTGCCCGCCTCGTCGCGCCGCACCCCGACATTGGTGCGCAGCCGCCCATCCCAATACGATCCCGCGGCCGAGATTCCTTCGTAGGTCGATTTGCTCCACAGTCGTGACTTCCCGCCCGTCGGCATGAACGCCGTCGTGATGCCCGACGCCGGATCGTTCGCGGGCACGCCCAGCGCGCTGTTCTCCGCCGTGTCGCCGGCGGCAAAGTACACGCGCCGGCGAATCGTGTTCACCGCGGCGTTGAAGTTCGCCGTGGTCGGGTTGTTCGTCCGCACGAGATTCATGCTCGCCGAGTTGTTGCGGCCAATCGTGCTGCCGGCCGTGGCGTAGAAACGCTGCGCCATCCAGCGCGTGACCTTCCAGTCGTAGACCGCGTCGAGGCGCACGTCGTAGATCAGGTCGTGGCTGCGCGTGTCGCTCCAGGTGAGCTCGACGTAGTGCTGGCCGAAATACGGGTTCGGCCGCCCGTCCGGCCGCGTGGGATTCGGATCGCGGCGGACCGCGGAATTGCCGGGCCGCCGGAGATTCTCGGTGATGGTCTGGACGTTGAACGCCGCCATCACCGAAAAGTCGCGGCCGATCCGGTGCTCGATCGAACCGCCGAACGTGTGGAAGTTAGTGAGCTGGTCCTTGTCCGGCCCGGTGAATTGCGCGCCCCGCGGGATGATGGCCGGATTCTTCACCGTACGCGCCGGCGTCTCGACCGAACCGTTGGTCTGGCCGAACCCGCGCCAGTTCTGGTACTGCCGCGTGAGATTGTCCCACACCAGGTAGTCGTTGCCGGTGGCCGAACTCAGCCGCGCGGTCCCCGCCGGTCCCGTAGCTGCGTTGAAGGCAAACGGCGTCGCGCCATTCCACGCGGAGAAGGCATCCGTCGGCAGCGAGACCGCCGGCACGCGATCGAAGCGGCCAATTTCGCCATCGGCGCGCAACGTCGTGTTCTTGCCGAGGCGATACGTCACGGCCAGATCGACCGCGCGCCGCTCGCTGCCCACCCAGTTCTCCCAGCTTTTCCGCGTGTCGTAGACGACGTTCGCCCGTGCGGCGAAGTTTTCGCCGAGCCGGCGATTCACGTCGAGCGTGCCGCGGTACTGATCCCACGAGCCGACGCGGAACCCGACCGCGTAGCGATCGGCGAACTGCGCGCGCTTGGTGTTGAAATTGGCCACGCCACCCGGCTCCGAGTTGCCGAACAGCAGCGCGTTCGGCCCCTTCGCGATGTCGATTCGCTCGACGTTGTACGCATCGGTCGGCGCCTGCCACACGAAGAGATTGCGCGTCTGGTACTGGGACCGGAACCCGCGGAATTGAAACGCCTGCTGATCGTTGTCGTCGGTCGGCATCCCGCGGCCACCCGTGGAGAAGCGCGCGGCTTCCATGATGTCGGTCGCATCGACGTCGCGCAAAAACTCCTCCGTCAACACCGTGATCGGCATCGGCACGTTCTTGAGATCCTCGCCCGTCCGCGAGCCGGCGATCGACGAGACCGCGCGGTAGCCGATGTCCTTGTCGGTCGAGACTTCGAAGACCGACATCTGCACGGCCTCCTCCGCCGTCGCCGCGCTCGATGGCGGAGTGCGGGCGGGCATGGTCACGTTCTGCGCGCCGACGACTGCCGGCACCAGGCCAAGCAGGAACCGAAGGCTACGCCGCACACGTTTCACTTCCGCCCGAATCGGGACCGCTGCTGTATTCATGGGGATGAGGGGTTCGGCATCACGCGACAGGCATTGGCAGGATTGGGTGAACCACGGCGGCCGCTGGTTGCGCCGGAGGCTCGCGATGAATCTCCAGCCGGCAATCGCGTCGCAAGTTTCAGCTCATTGCAACAGTGCAACAGGCATGCCGTGGCGCGGTCAACCTGACCGCGGTCAAACGCAGTCGAGCACGGGCAGGTTGCCCGTGCTACTTTCCGTCGAGCGTACGGCGAAGGTCCGCTCCAACCGGTGAGCACGGCGAACCGGCGGCGTCTATTTTGCCGCCGGGATCAGATCGACGCGCCACAGCGTCATCACCGCGGCACCCTGCTTGCTCTTGGGTTTCACCGCCAGGGTGTAACGCCCGGGCGCCGCCAGCGTGACCGTGCCGGCGATCTGCGGTTTCGGCGTCCGGAAATCAGCGGACGCGGCGACGACGCCGTTCAACGTTTGGTCGCCAACGCTGATCACATAGCCGCTGCCGCCTTCGGGGTGTCCGCAGTTCAGTTCAACTTCGAACTTTCCGCCGCGCCGCAGCTCGAACTCCCAGCTCACCCAATCCTCCACCGAGAACCACTGGCCGATCTTGGCCTGATCCGCGCGATAGGTCAGCCCACCGTGCAGCGCGGCGGCGTCCGCGCCCAGGCTGATGACGCCCGAGTCGTCGTTTTGGACGATCACCTTCGCGGCGCCGGCAGACGGCGCGCCCGAGCCGCGTTTCTTCGCGGGCCGCTCGCCGCGCTTCTCGGCGGCGGCCGGACCCGGCTCCGCGCCTTCGCCCCGCCGCAAGGCTCGCGAAAAATGCGGATCGCCCGGATGAATGTCGTCCTGATCCGGCGTGAAGGGCACCGCGTAATCCTTGCCCGCGAGGCTGCGTTTGCACGACTCGCGGAACTCCACGAGCCTGCCGCGCAATGTCGCGACCACGTCCGGATGCTGTGCGGCGACATCGGTGGTTTCGCCGGGATCGGCGAGCAAATCGAAGAGGAACTCGTGCCCGGCCACGCCGTCCAGGTCGGTCAACAGCTTGTAGCGATTGTCCACCATCGCCATCTTCGGCGACCCGCGCGAAATCTTCGTGCCCGTGCCGCCCAGCGTCTCGAATGGCAGCGGCACCGGCCGCTCCTTCAGTTTCCCGTTGAAGAGCGGCACGAGACTCATCCCGTCGATCGGCTCGGGCGCGCCTTTGATTCGGAAGCCGAGCACGTCGAGAATCGTGGGAAAATAGTCGAGCGTGCTGCAGACCACGCGGGTCGTGCCCGGCGGGATCCGGCCCGGCCACTCGAGCAACCCCGGGACGTGGATGCCGCCGTCCCACAGGCTGCGCTTGCGGCCGCGCAATGGCCCGGCGGTCCCGCGATGCGAACCGGTGTTGCCGTCGTCGCCTTCGGGACCGTTGTCGCTGGCGAACCACACCATCGTGTTTTCCGCGATGCCGAGCTGCCGCAGCTCGCGACGCAGCCGGCCGACCTGGACGTCGAGCGCGGTGATCGCGCCGTAGAAATTCTGTTCACCCTCGTCCCGACCCGCATACATTCGCCGGAATTCAGGCCCGGCAATCACCGGCTCGTGCGGCGCGTGAAACCAGATTACCGCGAGGAACGGCCGCTTCGCCTGTGCCGCGCCGCGAATGAACGGCAGCGCGCGATCCATCAGCACGCGCGAATCGCAGCCTTCGAGGTTCTCCGTCTCGATCTTGCCGTTGTGGTAATAGGGGTTGAGCGTGTTCGGCTGGGTCGGATCGCGGAGATCCCGGCCCGGGTCCCACGTGCGCACCGCCGACTCGGTGGAGAACCACTCGTCGAATCCATTCATGCCCGGCGTCGCGTAATTGCGGGCCGGATTCCGCGTCGCGCCCTTGATCGTGCGCACCGGATCCAGCGTGCCGAGGTGCCACTTCCCGAAATGCCCCGTCGTGTAGCCCTGCGTCTGCAATGCTTCCGCCAGCGTCAACTCCTCCTTCCGCAGGTGACCCTCGTTCGCCGACCAGATTCCGTACCGGTAAGGATGGCGGCCGGTGAGGCAGCTGCCGCGCGTCGGCGAGCATACCGGTGCGCCGGAATAGAACCGCTCGAACTTCAATCCCGCGCGCGCCATCGCGTCCAGATTTGGCGTCTGGATGACCGGGTTGCCGTTGAAGCCCGGGTCGCCCCAGCCCATGTCGTCGGCCATCAGCAGGACGAAATTGGGCCGGCTCGCGGCCGACTCGGCCCCCGCCAGCCCCGATGCGCCACCCACCGCGACAACGATGGCAACGGCCAACATTCCGCTGGTGCAGCGCGTGAGCAGCAGGTGAAGGCGCGATTTCATGATGGTGGGTTGGGCCGCGCGATTGCGCGCTTGGCCGGAGCGTTCGCCGGGGGCCCATCACAGTGTCGGGCAGCCCGCCCTCCGCTCAAGCTTTCGCTCACGAGCGTAAAGCAGCGCAGGGCCAGGGCGCCACTTGCACCGGACGATGTGCCGGGCGGTCTGAGGTGCGGTTCCGCTTCGACATCGCCCATCTGACGTAGAACCTTCCCGACCCAATGGCCGCTTCCCGCCCGAACGTGCTGCTCGTGATCGCGGACGATCATCGGGCCGACGCCATCGGCGCATTCGGCCATCCAGTCGTCCGCACGCCGGTGCTGGATGAACTCGTGCGCGGCGGCACGGCGTTCACGCGCATGGGCATCACGGGCGGACTCATGGCCGCGGTGTGCGCGCCCTCGCGCGCGAGTCTTTTCACGGGGTGCAACGCCTTCCACGCCGACGCATCGCCGCGGCTCGAATCCGGTCCGCACTTCGAAGTGCGGCTGCCGGCGGAGGCCCGCACCCTGCCGCAGGTGTTCCGCGCCGCCGGCTACGAGACGTTCTTCACCGGCAAATGGCACAACGACGTGCCGGCGCTCCTGCGCTCGTTCGAATCCGGCCGGAACATCTTCCACGGCGGCATGTGCGATCACGCGGCAGTCCCGGTGCGCGATCTCGCGGATTTCGCGGCCGGTCGGCCGGCGCGCCAGGCGGCCGGATTCTCCACCGAGCTGTTCTGCCGGACCGCGGTGGATTTCCTGCGCGACCGGCGTTCACCGCGACCGTTCTTCGCCTGCATTGCGCTGACTTCGCCCCACGATCCGCGCACGCCGCCGGCGGAATTCCGCGCTCTTTACGATCCGGCGGCAATCCCGCTGCCGGCGAACTTCCTCCCGGAACATCCCTTCGACAACGGCGAGCTGGCGGTCCGGGACGAGCAGCTCCTCCCGAAGCCGCTCGATCCCGGTGGACTGCGCGCGCAGCTCGCCGACTACTATGGCATGATCTCGCATCACGACGCCTGGCTTGGCCGCGTGCTCACGGCGCTGCGAGCGACGGGCGCCGCCGATGACACGATCGTCGTCTACGTTTCCGATCATGGGCTGGCGCTGGGCAGCCACGGCTTGCTGGGCAAACAGAACCTCTACGAGCACTCCGTCCGCGTGCCCTGCCTCCTGCAGGGACCGGGCGTGCCGCGGGGCCGCCAGCGCGAGACCCTGGCGTATTCATTCGACCTGTACGCCACGCTCTGCGCCCTCGCCGGCCTCCCGCCGCCGGCCGGCATCGGGAGCCGAAGCCTCGTGCCGGCGTTCGGGGACGCGGCGCTGCGCGTTCGGCCCGCGCTCGGCGCCGCCTACATGGACCGGCAGCGTTCGCTCACCGATGGACGGTGGAAGCTGATCGTCTACCACGTGGGCGGCGGCGAACGCGTGCAGCTTTTCGACCTCGCGGAGGATCCCGACGAGCTCCACGACCTCGCGGCCGTGGCGACGCACGTCGGCGAGGTGGCGCGCTTGCGCGCGCAGTTGGCCGCCTGGCAAAGAGAGACCGATGACCGCTGGTGGCTGCCCGCCACCGGCGCATGAGCCCGTGAACCTCCGCATCACGAGAACCTACATCGTAGCTGCGAGCGTGAGCGAGCGGACCTACCACCATCACCACTCGCTCACGCTCGCGGCCACAACCCGGCCACGCTGAGGCCAGCTTCGCGGCATCAGATCCACGGAAAATGAAGGCGACACGATGAGCACCCTGCGCGTTTCGCCGGTCGATCTCCTCATCGTCGCCGGCTATTTTCTGGTCACGCTCGCGCTCGGGCTGTGGTTTGGCCGGCGGAAAATTCGCAACGCCGACGCGCTGTTCCTCGCTGATCGCGAAGCCACCTGGCCGTTGATTGGCGCGTCGATGTTTTCCGCGAACATCTCCAGCCAGCAATTCGTCGGCCAGGCGGGGCTGGCCTACGCCATCGGCCTGGCCGCCGGCGCGTTTCAACTTGTCGGCGCAATGTGCTTCGCGTTTCTCGCGCTGTTCTTCGTCGACGTCTACCTCGGCCTGAAGCTCCGCACGTCGCCGGAATTCTTCGAACGCCGCTACAGCACCGGGGCGCGCATGTTCGTTGCCGGCATCAACATCGTGATGATCCTCGCCGCGAACATCGCCACGGCGCTCTACGCCGGGGCCACCGTCGTCACGGATCTCCTCGGCTGGAATTCGAGCCTGCAGTTCAAGCTCGCGGTTGCGGTCATCGCACTGGCCGCGGGCACGTACACCATCCTGGGCGGGCTGCGCTCGGTGCTCTGGACCGATCTCCTGCAGTCCACGCTGCTCGTGCTCGGCGGCGCGGTCACGTTTGGTCTCACACTTTCGGCCGCGGGTGGCTGGCCTGGCGTGCTCCCAACGTACGATTCCACCGGCGCCAGCCTCTGGTCGGTCGTGCAGCCGTGGGACCACGCGTTCGGCTGGCTGCCGATGATCACGGGCGCGGTGATCCTCGGCGTGCATTCGCACTGCACCGATCACGACTACGTCCAGCGCGCGCTCGCGGCCCGCAGCGTGTTTCACTCGAAAATGGGCGCGCTGTTCGCGGCTTTCCTGAAGATCCTCGCGCTGTTCATCGTGGCCGCCCCCGGCGTGATCGCGGCGAAACTGCTGCCGGGACTCGCGCATCCCGATCAAGCGTACGCCCGGCTCGTCGCCACGTATGTGCCGCCCGGGGCCGCGGGCATTGTGCTCGCAGGCCTGCTCGCCGCCATCCTCGGCACGGTCGCCGCTGGGCTCTCCGCCTCCTCGTCGATGATCTCGTACGATTTCGTGCTGCGGCTCGCGCCGACTCTTTCGGATCAGGCGCGCGTCCGGCTCGGCCGGCTGCTCATGGCCGGCGTGCTGCTGCTCTGCGCCGTGCTCGCGCCGGGCATTCGCCAGTTCAAGGGCGTATTCGGATACCTGGTGCAGCTCTGGTCGCTGCTCGCGCCGCCGGTTTTTGTGTGCGTCGTCGCCGGCGTCTTCACCCGGCGCGCGAGCGCCCGCGGCGCCACCGCCACGCTCGTGACCGGCACGCTCCTCGGCGCCATCGCCTTCTGGGCACTCGGCGACGCGGCGATCGTCGCGCAGCTGCCGCGCTACCTGCGCAGCGCGTTGAACTGCGGGTTCGTGATCACTGTCGTGTGCGCCGGAGTGATGATCGTGTTCAGCGCCCACCCGAGCGCGGCGGCGGGTGCCGGCGACGTGACGGCCCGTCCGCCGCTGGCTCCGACCATGACCGCCGGGGAACGCCGGGCCTACCGGATCGTCCTGGTCGCGCTGGCAGTTACCTGGCTCGCGGTCACACTCGCGTTTTCACCGTGGGGCCTGGCGCCGCCTCGGACCACTGACCACTGACCACTGACCACGGACCACGGACCAAAACTCTCTCCGAGGATCGCGGATTCTTGCGACGATTCTGGGTGGCCAATCCTTGATCACAGAGTTCCCAGCGCGGCGCAGCCGCAACCACACTCAATCTCCAATCCTCTTGAACAAAAGGCAACGAAGGGAACCAAGGGCACGGACACGACGGACTCTTCGTTCTCTTCGTTTCCTTCTGTTAAAATCAGTGGCTTGGAAATGCTCGCCGCAAAACAACACTTCAATCCTTTGGGGCACAGAGCGGGGCAGCCGCAACCAAACGAACGCCCCGAACAAGTTAACCGCGAAACACGCGGAGGACGCAGAAGGTAGCGGGAATCTCCGGCCTCCGTTTTTCCGCGTGGTCCGCGTATTCTGCGGTTGCATCGAAAAGGATCGTCGCAGCCTGCGTGCATTTTAGGGGATTTCGTTGCGGATCCGCCGCGCGAGAAGACAGTGCACTCAATGACGGACGAACCCATCGAAACCCCATGCCCAAATCAACGATCCGCAAAGGAACCGCGTCACACGAGGTCGTGTCGCGCGACGCGTGGAACCGCGCCCGCCAGGCACTGCTGAAGGTGGAGAAGGACTTTTTCCGGCTGCACGATCGCCTGAAGGAAAAGCGGCGGGCGCTGCCGTGGGTGAAGATCGAGAAAACCTACGTCTTCGACGGCCCGCAGGGAAAGGAGACCCTGGCGGACCTGTTCGCGGGCAGGCACCAGTTGCTGGTTTACCACTTCATGTTCGATCCCGCGGACGACGAGGGCTGTCCCCACTGTTCGTTCTGGGCGGACCATTTTGACAGCGTCAACGTGCACATCGGCCAGCGTGACACCACGTTCGTGGTCGCCTCGCGCGCCCCCTGGAAAAAGCTCCGTGCCTTCCAAAAACGGATGGGCTGGAAATTCAAATGGGTCTCGTCGGACGACGGCGACTTCAACTATGATTTCCATGTGTCGTTCCGGCCGGAGGACATCGCGCGCGGCACGGCGATCTACAACTACGCCCCGGTCCCCGCGGAGATGAGCGGCATGACCGACCGGGAGGGGCTGAGCGCCTTCTACCGCGACGGTCGCGGCAACGTGTACCACACCTACTCGACTTACGCGCGGGGCATCGACTTGTTGAATACGACGTACAACTTCCTCGACCTCACGGCGAGAGGTCGCGACGAAAATCCCGAGGCCTCGCAGGACTGGGTGCGCTATCACGACCGCTACGCTTGACGTGCGCAGTAGCAGTCGCCCGCCGCGCGTGATGCCGGCTCACCGCGGGACCGCGGCAGGCTACTACAACGCCAGCGTGACTCGCCGCACGTCGATCTTCGACCGCTCGAACACGCCGAGTCCCATCGCGCCGGCGATCTCGATGTGCTCGGGCTGGCAACGCGCGAAGGTGCTGAAGCGATCGGGCGGCGCCTCGAGAATCGGCTTCAGGCCGGCCTCGGCCCGCTTCTTTTCGATTTCGTCCCAGCAAACGTGATCGAGCGCCACGGGATCCGTGGCGAAGTACACCGTGCCGTGCTCCCAGACGAACTGCGGGCGGGCGGACGGCCCGCCGTGATAGGCGCCGCGGATCCCGTCGAGGATGTGCAGCACCGCTTTCTCGCGAATCACCGGCAGCGCGACGACCGCCGGAATGAACGCGCCGCACACGTTCAGCGTCTTGCTCGAGTGCGTGCGGCACACGTTGTTCACCAGGCCGTGGGAGAGATTTTTCAGCGCGAGCGTGACGCCGGCGGACTGGTGGTGCTTCAGCACCGGCAGGTTGATCAGCTTGTTGACTTCCTTCGTGATGAACCGCGCCGCATACGATCGCCGCGCCCGCTCGTCGTTGCGATCGTACCCCGGCAGTGTCACCGCCATGTCCATGTAGTGGTCGGGGTCGTAGCCCTCCATGCCCTGCTGCACGGAATCGTACTTCTCCGCGGCGCACATCCAGCGCACGCCGTCCGGCAGCCAGCGGTCGAAACCCATCCGCAGGAACTCCTCGCGGTAGCGATCGTAGACGACGATGTCTTTCCGCCGCACGCCCGCGGACTCGAGTCCACGAATGATTTCGTGCAGCACCTCCGGACAGCTGATCACGAGCGGGCCGCCGACGGGATTAACCTTGATGCCCACGACATCGCCGGGCTCGAAAAACAATCGCCAGGCCGATGGCACGTCCGGCGCGCCGGTCAAGCGCAGCAGGCCGTCACGGACGACGCGGCCGATCGGTTCCGCCTGGAACTTTCCATCGACGAGGCAGCCCGGATGCGACACGCCCACGACGCGGCCGGGAAAAAGTCCCGGCATGCGCAGCTTGCTCGCGGACGTTTTCGAAACCGGCTGCGCGCCGAACGCGAGCTGCCGCACCGTCAGCCCCGCGACGATCGTGCCGAACAGCCAATCACGACGTGAGACTCCTCGTTCCTGGTGCATGGCGATCACTTTGACCGCGCCGCGCCAAAGCTCAAACCAAACACCGGGTCACCGCGCGGATCTGTGGAGGGTGCTTTCGCCGCGCCTCGCCCGCCTGCGTCCGCCGCCTCGCGGACAATTTTCCATTTTCACGCATTACGTGAGCTCATTTCAAAACCTCGCTGGCGGAACGCCGCCGTAGCACGGTCAACCTGACCGTGCTCGAGCTTCCCCGGTGAGCGCGCGCGGTCAGGTTGACCGCGCCACCCAAGACGTGCGTTCGCTCCGGGAGGTCTTGAAAGCGCCTCACGTGAAATGCCATCCGCGGGCGATCGGGCTCCCGCGGAGGCGGGGGACGGCGCCGATGGAGGGTGGTTGTGCTCACGGCAGCGTCTCGTTCTCCGCGTTGGCGCGATTCGTGTCGGGCACGTCGCGACAATCGTGCGCCGCAAAATCGCGGACGCCGCGCAGGACGAACAGGGGCGCGCCGCCCGCCCGCTGCGCCTTCACGCGCGCAAACTCGGCGCCCGTTACATCCACCAGCACGACCGCCGGGCGCTCATCGGCCTGCGCGAAACTCACCTCCACGTTGTCGACCGTGACGTTCCTGGCGTGCCGCACGAAAAGTCCGTAGGCCGGCAGCAACCCGAACATGCTCGGCTCGGGATAGCCATTCTCGCGTTCCGGCACGTCGAAGGGATCGCGGGCCGACGCGGAGGTCGCGGGCGCGTCGCCGCGCTGGCCGGGTGTCCGCAGGAAGAAGGTGTTCACCAGCTCGGGCGGCTGCTTCGCCACCTGCTCCATCGTGAGCCCGCCCCGGTAGGCAATCCGAACGTTGCTGAGCCGCACGTCCTCGATCGGGTGATCGGGCAGGCCGGCGATGATCGACGCGTACCGCGGATCCGCGTCGGACACCACGAGGTTGCTGATGCTGATCCGCCGCATCGTGGCGATGGGCGTGCCGGCCGGACCGCGGGCCCGATTGCCGATGCGCAGGAACAGCGGGGCGGTCGTCACCTCGCGCATGGTGATGTTCGAGATGGCGATGTCTTCCACCGCGCCGCCGTCGACGGTCTCGAGCGCCAGCCCGCGGCAGCGATCGAACACGCAATTGCTGATCGTGATGTTCCTGAATCCGCCGTTCGACTCGGTGCCGAGCTTGATCCGGCCGGTCGGTCCGTCGCGATCCGGTGCGCGCTGCAGCGTGCGCTGGCAGGTGCCGTCGAAAAACGTGCCGGCATCGTAGCCGCTCACCTGGCAGTTCGTGATGGTCACGTGCTCGCACGCCCGCGCCGCGCCCAGCGCGAAGGAACTCTTCAGGACAATCGCGTCGTCGTTCGGGGTGTTCACGGCGCAGTTGGCCACGCGCACGTGCCGGCACGAGTCGAGGTCGAGCCCGTCGCGGTTCGTGTCGATCCGCACGTTGTCGATCGTCAGATCGTCCACGCCGGTCGCGAGCAGCGCGAAATGACCGCCCATCAGCAGCGAGAGGTCGCGCAGCACGACTTGGCGGCAGTTCTTCAGCGCGATCGCCTTGTTGCCGACGCCGCCGCTGTTGACCGGGCCGCCCGTGCCGGCGGGACCGGTGCCGTTCGGCCCGCGTCCGATCGGGCCCGCGTTGCGCGAGAGCCCCTTGGTGCCGTCGATCAATCCCGGGCCCACGATGCTGACGTCGGTCAAATTCTCGCCCCAAATCAGGCTGTTGTGCCAGTGGCTGTGCCCGAAATCCTGATACTGCAGCCGATCGCCCCACTCGTTCGGCTCCGCCGGATCGTAGCCGCCGGCCTCGGGCGACGGCGCCGCCGCGAGCAGCGTTGCGCCGGGATCGAACTGCAGCGTGAGGTGGCTCTTGAGGTGAATGGAAAAGCTCAGGTAGGTGCCGGCCGGCAATCGCACGACCCCCCCGCCCGCCGCCGCCGCCGCGTCAATCGCCTGGTTGATCGCCGCGCTGTCGACCGTCCGGCCGTCGCCCTTTGCGCCGAACGCGCGCACATCGAAGTCGGCGGCCAGGCCGCACGAGGACGCGAACGCCAGCAACAGCACGGCGACGCCGCGGCGCCCCGGAAGCAGGGGGTAGAAGAAAAGCATGTGTGGATATCGTCCGGAGCCCGTCGCGGCTGCAACGCGGAGCCGTGGTGGACCGTCCGACGCGTCGACTCACGGGCGGCGCCCCGGACACTCCGCCCTTTACTTCTCCCCGCCCCGACGTATGCGCAGATCGTGAAAATCGCCCACGCGAAATCCCCCGCACTCGGAATTCTGGTCTTCGGCTGGTTTACCCTCATGGCCGGCCTGGCTGGCGCCGAGGCGCCGCCGGGGTTCGCGACCGGTCGCGTCACCAACCAGGCGACCGGCGATGTGCTGGCGAACGCCGTCGTGACGGTCGAGGGCACCGAGTTGCGCGCGCTCACCGACGTTGACGGGCGGTACCAGCTTTCGCTCCCGCCAGGCCCGCACGCGCTGGCGTTCGCCTACCCCGGGCTCGATCCGCAGCGACTGAGCGTGGAAATCGCCGCCGGCGAGCGGATGCAGCGCGATGTCGCCCTGAGTTCGTCGCTGTACAAGATGGATCGCTTCGTGGTGAAGGGCCTGCGCGAGGGCCAGGCCGCCGCGATTCAGGAGGAGCGGCAGGCGGCCAATGTCCGCACCGTCGCGGCGCTCGACGCGTTCGGCAATCCCGGGGCGTCGGTCGGCGAAATGCTGCAGCGGCTGCCCGGCGTCGCCGTCGATGGCGCCGGCGGCGAGGTCGGCGCGGTTTACATCCGCGGCATGACGCAGGATTTCTCGTCGCTCTTGATCGACGGCGCGCAAATCGCGGTCTCGGGCGGCACGCAGATCAGCAACGGCAACGTTTACTTCGGCCAGGTCAGCACCGGCACGCTCGCGTCGGTCGAGATCATCAAGTCGCCCACGCCCGACATGGACGGCAACGCCATCGCCGGCTACATGAATCTGCGGACGAAGCGCGCGTACGATCGCACGCCGGGCCGGCTCATCACCCTCACGGCCGGCACCGCCTGGGCGCGCAGTTACCAGGACGGCAGCGTGCCGTACAAGGATCATCCCGAACTCGATCTGATCAACCTGAGTTACTCCGACGTCTACAGCGTGTTCGGCGGACGGAACAACCTCGGGATCGTCGGCACGTTCATGCGCAACATCGGCAACGGGCTGATCACCGAGGTGGGCCCGCGGCAGGCCGCCGCCGCCCAGACCGCGTTCTTCACCGCCGCGAGCGCGCCGACGGAGCCGCTGCTCCGCGCGTACGGTGCCGGCCAGTGGGGCGCCGCCGGCCACCAGTCGCCGTCGCTCAACCTCGGCCTGAACGCCGATTACAAGGTCACCGAGAACACGACGGTGTATGTGAAGAGCACCTACAGCCGCAACAAGCGGCGCAGCGGCTCGTGGCCGTCGTATTTCCGCTGGAAACTGACCACCACGGCCGCGGCGGCCAACTTCCTGCCCGGCAGCACCTACGATCTCGTGAATGCCCGCAACGGCACGGTCGACCTCGAGTCGGTCGTCTACCTGCGGGAAAGCGAGAGCGCGGCGCTCTCCGGCGGCATCGAGCAGAAGCTGTTCGATCGCAGCGCCACGCTGACGATCGATGTGAACTATTCGAAGAACCGCACGATGTACCCGCAGCTCAACCAGCTGTTCGCACGGCTCACCGGGGTCAGCTGGCAGCTGGATCGCCGCGGCCGCGAGGACTGGGCGCCGCAGGTCGCGCAGACCGGCGGACCCGACTGGACCGATCCGGCGAATTACGCCGTGCGGCCGGACTCGCAGCTGATCAGCTACTCGGCCCCCGCCCTCCGCCGGGGCGGCCGGGTGGATTTGCAGAAGGACTTCGTCGCGCGTTTCCCCGCGAGCGTGAAACTCGGGATCAAGCAGGCGCGCTATGCGCAGACGGCGAACCGCGATCTCAACTATTACACTTACGCCGGTCCCGCGACGACGCCGGCGACCGGCGGGATCACGCCCTGGGTCGGGTACGCCATGAAAATGTCGGAGGGGCATTACGGACCGTTTCCCTTCCTCCAACTGCCGGGCTCGGGACTCGCGGGCGACGTGTGGGCGAATCGCGGCAACTGGCGGCAAACGGCGAGCGACGTCTGGAACACGGAGTACCAGTCGCGACTGAACGACGCGTCCTTCGCCGAAACGATCAACGCCGCGTACGGGCAGGGCAGCGTCAAGTTCGGCCGGCTGCGGCTCCTGACTGGCGTGCGCGTCGAGGAAACCAGAACGGAAGGCAGCAATTATCGGCGCGTCTCGAATGCGACGAACAACAATCTGGCGACGGCGACCCCCGAGGCGAACGCCGCGCGGGCGCGCGACAACTTCCGCGGCTGGGTCACCCAGGGAACGAAGTACCACAACACGCTGCCGGGCGCGCACCTCGTGTACACGCTGACCGAGAACACGCAGGCGCGCGCCAGCTGGTCCACCTCGATCACGCGGCCGAGCCCGGTGAGCCTGCTGCCCACGCTCGTGCCCAACGAGCTGAACCAGACGCTCTCCGCCGGCAACCCCGGATTGAAGCCCTACACTTCCGACAACTTCGACGTGTCGGTGGCGAAGTATCTCTCCGGCGTCGGCCAGATTTCCGCCGGCGTCTTCCTGAAGCAGATCAAAAACTATTTCCGGTCGTTCCAGTCCACGGTGCCGGACGGGGCAGACAACGGCTTCGGCGGCGACTACGCCGGCTGGACCATCTCGCAGAACCGCAACATCGGGTCGGCCCGGATCCGCGGGATCGAGTTGAACCACCAGCAGCAGTTCACCTTTCTGCCGGGCTTCTGGCGCGGGTTCGGCTCGTATGCGAATTTCACGTACCTCGAGACGAAGGGCGATTTCGGCTCGGCGACCGGCACGACGAAGCGCCTACCGAACCTGACTCCGCGCACGTTCAATGCCGGCCTGACGTACCGCGGTTACGGATTCGACGTGCGGCTGATGGCGAATTACCGCGGCGAGTTCTATCGCAGTGCCGCCTCCGGCAACTTTGGCACCGGCGCCGGCGTGTTGCCGGGCACGATGTTCTACAATGTGTACCAGCACGCGCGGACGCTCTGGGACTTCAAGCTGCAGTATACGCTCAACCGCCGCTACACGTTGTTCGGCGACATCTACAACCTGACGAACGACTGGAACAACAACGACTACCTCCACGCCTTCGGGCGCGAGATTCCGTCCTACGCGGCGGGGCCGGGCACCAGCTTCAAAGCGGGCGTCACGAGTCGATTCTGAACCAGGCGATGAAGCATGCATGGTGGACGGCGACCGCCGGGCGCCGTCGCCGTTTGCGCGCCGGAAGAACGCGCCCGGAGGTCGCGTTCCACCTCAACCCAACCGCATGCCCCCAGGGTTAGGGCTGCACACCGCAGGTTTGTGTTACCGAGCGACGGCTTCCGTATCGTCCGCTCCGTGAATCCGGCGCTTGCTCACGGCCGGGCCGGCAGCACGAGCAGCAACACGGCGAGAAAATGGCAGGCGCTCCCGCCCAGCACGAAACTATGCCAGAACGCGTGATGGTAGCGCAGCCGGCGCCAGAGGTAAAACGGCACGCCGGCGGTGTAACAAAGCCCACCCGCGAGCAGCAGCCAGAGCGCGGCCGTCGGCACGCGCGTCAGCATGGGCCCCAGTGCCACGACGATCAGCCATCCGGCAAACAGGTAGGTCACCACCGACGCCAGGCGCGTTCGCACGCCGCCCACAAACTTGAACACCGCGCCGGCGCCGCACAGGCCCCAGATGATGCCGAAGAGCGACCAGCCCCACGCGCCCCGCAGATTGGTGAGGAGGAACGGCGTGTACGTCCCGGCGATCAGCACGAAGACGGCGGCGTGATCGAGCCGCCGGAAAAGCCAGCGGCTGCGCTCGCTCCGCGCGAGGTGATAGAGCGTCGAGGTGATATAGAGCGCGAGCAGCGACAGTCCAAACACGGTGAAGCTCACGACGTGCCACGCGTCGCCCCGCACGCTCGCGAAGACAATCAGCAGTGTGAGGCCGACGATGCTCAGCGCGGCGCCAATGCCATGCGTGAGCCAGTTCGCGATCTCCTCGCCGCGCGAGTAGACGCGCTCCGGCCCGGGTGGCGTCGCCGCCGCGCGTTTCGCCGTCACCGCGGCGTCCGCCCAGCGGTCCAGCCAGCGAATGAGCGCGCGCGGCTGCGGCGCGGTGAAGTTAACGGGCTGCCATTCCTCGCCATCCGCATAAATCGTGGCCGGAATCACGCAGGTGCGGAACAGCCAGTCGGCCACCGGCAGGCCGAAAAAGCCCGAGACCGACTCGTTGCAGTCGATCACCGCGTGATGCCGCAGGTGAAAGCTGTAGACGGGCCGCCAGAACCAGGCCCAGCGGCGGTGATCGATCAGCGGCGCCCACCGCTCGAACGGCCAGTGATTGATCGCGTGCCATCCTTCGTAGACCATCAACGAAGTGGCCAGCGCCGCATACCCGGCGAGAAACCAGGGCAGGCCGGGGGCCAGCCACTGCAGCAACGCGAAGACGGGCGTGAGCAGCACGGCGAAGACCGCGAGGGAGTACCAGGGGAAAAACGATCCTTCCGTCTGTTCGGGTTCGGTGATCGGAAACTTGTTTTCGACGAACAGGAGGCCGCGGCCGTCGCGCGACGGCTTGCGCGCAATCCGCGTCAGCGCGTGATGCAGCGTATGCTGCCGGTAAAACCGGCCCAGCCCGGGGAGCGCCGGCCGGTGCAGCACGTATCGATGGAAAAAATACTCGACGAAGCAGTCCAGCAGGCTGATTGCCGCGAACACCAGGACGAACCCCCAGGCCGGCGCGGCGAGCTGGACCTGCCACAGCGCCGGCGCCAGGAAGCGCAGGGCCAGGCCGAGGGCGGCCAAGGTGATCGCCACCGTCAACAAGAGCAGCCCGGGGGAGAAATGCTCGACGCGGTGCGGCCGGGCCGCGGGGGGAAGTTCGTTCATGGGCGGGTGGGTCGGGCAAGATC
>Ga0080064_1002553_pt1 | contig 30366 bp, 26 predicted proteins | sample Subgrocontami54m_FD_69260 | JGI IMG/M metagenome (GOLD analysis project Ga0080064, IMG submission 69260) | Subsurface groundwater microbial communities from S. Glens Falls, New York, USA - GMW46 contaminated, 5.4 m (SPADES assembly) (version 2) ...
GGTCGTCGAGCCAGGTGGTGATCGGCACGAGCACCGGCTTGAGCCATTGCGCGCCGACGCCGAGCCGGTGCGCGATGCGCGTCAACACGCCGCCGTCGGCGTCGACCACCTTGTTGAGCGGACAGGTCTTCATGCATCGCCCGCAGGCCGATCCCTTCGGATTGGTGAGGCGATAGCGCGTACAGCGTTCCACGTCCGGCTTCCAGATCTCGTAGCCGTTGAACATTGCCTTCTCGCCGAAGGCGATCGCGCTGCATGGGCATTCCCGCGCGCATTTCAGGCAGTGGCTGCAGAAGTACTGCAGGCCGAAGTCGATCGGCTGGTCCGGTTCCATCGGCAGGTCGGTGGTAAATACGACCGACTTGAATCGCGGCCCGACGAACGGATTGAGGACCAGCTCGCCGATCCTGCTCAGCTCGCCCAGGCCCGCCCACAGAATGAGCGGAATGTGCAGCACGTCGCTGTCGGCGTTGGTCTGGGATCGCGCGGAAAAGCCGCTTGAGCGCAGGAACTCGGACATGATGCCGGCGATCTCCGCACCGCGCAGGTAGCCGCGCATCGACTGCGCCCCCGAGATCCAGTCGTCGCCGCTCGCCCCCTCCATGGTGTCGTAGCCCTGGTCGATCAGCATCACCACGGCGTAGCGGTGATAGGGCTCGATCGCCGTGCCGTCCTCCCTGTGGGAGAACCAGGCGTAGCGGGGAATCTCGCAGATGCCCGTGAGGTCCGCGCCGAGGAAGTACGAGAGCGACTTGATCGCTCGCGCATTGGCCGACGGATCGCCGAATCCGCCGGCCGCCGCGCCGGCTGCATCGCCCCCCTGGAAAGGCACGAGTTCGCGGATGAGCTGGAGCAGGCTGTACGAAAACGGCGTCTTGAACGCGAAGCGCTTCCGCTCCCTCCTCGCCCTGTCGCCCAGATCGCCGTGCAGCGCGCGCTGGAAGAACGCGGCGCGCTTGGAAACCCGCGGCACCTCGTCGTCGAGGATCAGCGTGGTCGGCCGCTCGACCCGCTTCACCGTCTCCATCGGATAGCGGCTCAGGTGCGTGGCGCGCCTCGCTCGGCGGTTGCGTTCCCTGCCGGACTGCGCGCCGTTGACGCCCCACCAGTAGCGCAGCCCCTTCGCCTTCAGGGCGTCCGCGTGCAGCGGGCGGTCGGGCGGGAGCGCGTAGTCGGTGGAAACCGCCGCGATCGAGAACCGCTGTCCCAGGTACGGACTCTCGATTCCCTCGCCGGTGCGCACGGCCAGCCCGGAGAGCACCGCGAGCTTCTCGAGGTCGAGGGCGCCCTGGCCGGCGAAGTGCGCCTGCGCCGCGAATCCCATGCAGCGGATGTGTCCGGCGAGCACCGCGGCGATCTCGGCGGCGCGCATCTCGGCGGCCGCGTGAACCGCGTCCCTCGTCCAGCCCTGCGCGAGGTTGTCCGGCTCCGGCAGGCGCGCGTGCTCCACGAGGACGGCCACGGCGAACGCATGCGCGCGGCGCTGCGCGCCGGGAAGCCACGCGGATTCGGGAATCCGGCAGATTCCGGCCTGGCTCGCGTCCATGAAGTAGGCGCCGCCCTTGATGTCGACCGCGCGCGGTCCGAGTTCCTCCGGAAGGGGCGCGCGCGCAGGCGCAGGACTGCCTTCGGCGAATCGCGCGAAGATCCAGCGGTAATGCTCCACCGCGCGCGCGAGGCGGCCGTCGCGGGATTCCTTGGACGCAACGACGCGCGGCGGCCTGGCGCTCTCCCGGTCGAGGACCCTGTCGTCGCGCGGCAGCGTCTCGAGGGGAAACGGTCCCCAGTGAAACGGCCTGTCCTTCGATCGCGGGTGTATCAGCATCGTTCCTTGCGCCTTCGACCTGCGCCCATTATCGGCGCACTCGCGGCTGCCGGCGCGGACATGCCTCACATCTTGCCGGGGTCCTAGAGCATCGCCGATCCGCCGTCGACCACCAGAGTCTGGCCGGTCATGAAGGCAGCGTCGTCGCTCGCGAGAAAGCTGACGGTGCCGACGAGGTCCTCGGGCTGCTCGTCGCGCGGGATGGCACGCGACCTGGCCGCATTGTCCCGGCTCACCTCGACGTGGTGGGGGTGCTCGATGACCCCTTCGGACATCGTGAATCCCGGCGCGATCGCGTTGACGGTGATGCCGTCCTTGCCCAGCTCGCGCGCGAGCCCCCGCGTCATGGCGATGACCGCGCCCTTGCTCGCGATGTAGTGCAGAAACAACGGCACGCCCTTGATCGGCGCGCCGGAGGCGAGGTTGATGATCCGCCCCCGTTGCTGCCTGCGCATCTGCGGCACCACGGCCTTGCTGGCGAGCGCGACGCCCAGGATGTTGACCTCCATGAGGCGTTTCCATTCCTCGACCGGGATCTGCTCGAATGGGCGCAGCTGCAGCACCGAGAACATCGCCGCGTTGTTGACCAGCGCATCGATCGACCCGAAGGCCTTCAGCGTCTCCTCGGCCATGCGCGCGGTGTCCGCCTCGCTCGAGACGTCGGCCTTCAGCCCGAGCGTGCGCGCGCCGGTCGCCCTGGCGATTTCCGCCGCGGCCGCATCGTGATTGCGGATGTCGGCGACGACGACGTTGGCACCGTCCTGCGCCAGGCGCAGCGCGAAGGCCTTGCCGATGCCGGAACCGGCGCCGGTTATGATGGCCGTCCTTCCCTTGAGCCTCATTTCTCTCCTCCGATCAAATGTCGCGGCGCACGGGCGCGCTGCCGCTTCACGCATCGTACAGCGCGCCGGTCTCCGGCAGGGCTTCGAAATGCCGGAGCCGCTCGAACAGGCGCTCCCGCGCCCCGGGCGCGAGCGCGGCGCCGACGCAGTCCGTGAACTTGGCCCGCAGGTCATCCATCCCGATCGGGTTGTGCGCGTGGCCGCGCGCCCGGCGCACCGGGTCGCTGTCCAGCGCGGTGCCGTCGCACAGCATGAACCGGACCTTGTCGGCGGGAGAGAACAAGGGATCCTCGGGATCCGTCTCCTCGACGCTGTCCACGCGCACCTTGCGCATCAGCGATTGCACGGCCGCGTCGGCGACGAACGCGTCGTTCAGCTCGGCCATGCCGACCCGCCCGGCCAGGATGGCGCAGGCCACGGCGAACTCGGCGCTGAACTTCGCGTCGAGTGCCGTGCGCGGCGCGTGCTGCCGCAGCATCCCGGACTGCACGCGGCCCAGGGTCACCTCGATCTCCGCGATGTCCCCGGGCGCGAGCGGCCGCTGCGCCGCGACGCCGAGCACCGCGTCGATCGCGCGGTGGACTGCATAGCACACCGGATAGCGTTTGATGTTGATGCCGTGGCGCAGGATGTGCCATTCGCGCCCCGCCTGTATGTCCCCCTCGACGCGGACGCGGCCCGACGGCGACACCGCGTTCAGGAACCCGATGCGGTGCTCGAGCGCATCCGGCGATGCGCTCATCCCGGCGGCCGCGAGCCGCGCGGCGAGCACCCCGTTCTGCGCGGCGCGCCCGACCTGGAAAGGCTTCATCATCGAGCCGAAGTTCGCGACCAAGCCCGCCGCCATCGACGCCGCGATGCCGAGTGCACAGGCCGTCCTCCCCGCATCGAGCCGCGCCAGCGCCGACGCCGCCGCCGACGCCGCCAGGGTGCCGAACACCGCGGTCGGGTGCCAGCCCTTGCCGTGGTGCCGGTCCGCGTCGCGCCAGGTGAGCTCCGCCCAGGTCTCGTAGCCCGCGACATAGGCGGCGATCAGGTCGGTCCCGCGCGCGCCCAGCCGCTCGCCCTCGGCGAGCACCGCCGGCACGAGGACCACGCTCGGATGGCCGTCCAGCGCGGTATCGTCGTAGTCGAGCGCGTGCGCGGCGGTCGCGTTGACGAGCGCGGCGTCCGCGGCAGGTGCGCGGCCGCGGTCGAACAGGACCCGCGCTTCTCCCTGCGCGCCGGCGGTCCGGAAAACCTCGCGCGCAATCGCGACCACCGGCTCGTCGCGTCCGGCGAACATCACCCCGATGCAGTCGATCGCGCCCCGCTTCGCGGTCTCCACAGCCCCCGCGGGCAGGCGGTCGAAGGCGATCGTCGCGATGAACTCGGCGAGCTGGCGCGTGAGGCCGGTCACCACGGTTCCATGCTTGGATTCAATACGAGCGCGGCATGCCGAGCACGTGCTCGCCGATGTAGGCGAGGATGAGGTTGGTCGATACCGGCGCGATCTGCTGGATGCGCGCCTCGCGCCACCTGCGCTCGACGTCGTACTCGCGCGCATAGCCGAATCCCCCGTGGGTCTGCATGCAGGCCTCGGCGGCGTGCCACGCGGCGTCGGAGCTGAGCAGCTTGCCGAGGTTCGCGTCCTCGCCGCAGGGCAGCCCGGCCTGAAACAGCGCCGCCGCTTTTCTCAGCATCATGTCGGCCGCCTGCATTTCCGCGTAGGCGCGCGCGATCGGAAACTGTATGCCCTGGTTCTTGCCGATCGGGCGGTCGAACACGATGCGCTCGCTCGCGTACTTGGAGGCGGTCCGTATGAACCAGCGAGCGTCACCGATCGACTCGTGCGACACGAGGATGCGCTCGGCGTTCATGCCGTCGAGAATGCAGCGAAAGCCCTTGCCCTCGCCGCCGATCAGGTTCTCGGCGGGAACGCGCAGGTTGTCGATGAACACCTCGGTGGCGTTGTGGTTGATCATGGCCTTGAGCGGCCGGATCTCCAGGCCCTTGCCCAGGGATTCGCGGATATCGACCAGGAACACCGACAGGCCTTCGGTCTTCTTCGCCACCTGGTCGAACGGCGTGGTGCGGACCAGCAGCAGCATCAGGTCCGAGTGCAGCGCGCGCGAGGTCCAGACCTTCTGCCCGTTCACGATGTAATGCTCGCCGTCGCGCACTGCGCGCGTCTTCAGCTTGGTGGTGTCGGTGCCCGTGGTGGGCTCGGTGACGCCGAAGGCCTGCAGGCGCAGCTCGCCGCTCGCGATCCCCGGCAGGTACTTGGCCTTCTGCTCCGGGCTGCCGTGGCGCAGCACCGAGCCCATGGTGTACATCTGGGCATGCGCGGCCGCCGCGTAGCAGCCCGCGGCATGGCATTCTTCCAGCACCACGCCCGCGGCGCGCAGCGGCAGGCCCGCTCCGCCGTACTCCTCGGGGATCAGCGCGGCGAGATAGCCTGCTTTCGTCAGCGCGTTCACGAATTCCGTCGGATAGGCTTCGCGCTCGTCCAGGTCGCGCCAGTAGGCGCCGGGAAAATCGCCGCAGATGCGCCGCACGCTGTCGCGGATCTCCGGGTAGTCCTCGCCGAGCGGCACGCTCACCTGCTCGCGGGTCATGGTCGCACTCATGGGCCTGCTTCCTTTCTATGCGGCCGCGCGCGGCCGGCCGGCCGCGGCGACGTAGTTCCTCGGCAGGCCCGCGCGCGCCAGCGCGCCGTGCAGCTCGGCGCCGGGAAGGTTGCGCGCGAGGATGTCGCGCACCGCGAGCAGCCTGCCCAGGTCGACGCCGGTGCGCAGCCCCATCGAGTCGAGCATGAAGCACAGGTCGTCCATCACGATGTTGCCGCTCGCCCCGGGCGCGAACGGGCAGCCGCCGAGGCCCGCGAGCGAAGCGTCGAAATGACGCACGCCGCAATCGAGCGCCGCGGCGACGTTCGCCAGGCCCGTTCCGCGCGTGTCGTGGAAATGCGCGCCCACGGGCAGCGGGCCGACTTCGGCCATCACCGCCTTGAATACCGCGCGCACCTGGGCCGGATCGCCATAGCCCACGGTATCGGCGACCAGGAGCTCGTCCGCCCCCGCCTCGGCGAGCTGCGCGGCGTAGCGGCGCACGTCGTCGACCGGTATGCGCCCCTCGAAGGAGCAGCCGAGCGCGGTGGAAAGGCCGCCGATCAAGGCGGGGCGCCGGCCTTCGGGCTGCGCGTTCCTCAGCTCGACGATGCGGCGGAAATCGGCGACCGACGCCTCGCGCTCGCGGCGCACGTTCTTCAAGTTGTGCGTGCGGCTCACCGAGAGCACGAAATTGAGCTTGTGCACTCCGAGCGCAATACCGCGCTCGGCGCCTTTCAGGTTGGGGACGAGCGCCACGACGGTGAGCCCGTGGATGCCCAGCGCCTTGCCCACCACCTCCTCCGCATCGGTGAACTGCGGCACGACCTTCGCCGGGACGAAGGAAGTGACTTCGATCTCGGGCACGCCCGCCGCCGCCTCCGCTTCGATCCAGACGAGCTTCTCCGCCGTGGGAAAAAGCTCGGGCAGGAGCTGCAGTCCGTCGCGCAGCCCGACCTCGCACACGACGACATCGATGGATTCGCTCATTGCCTCGTTCCCCTTCTAACGCCCGCGGAACAGGGGCTTGCGCTTCTCGTTGAATGCGCGCACGCCCTCGATCCTGTCCTCGGTGGTAACGAGGCGATTGTAGGCCTCGATCTCGAACCGGTAGCCGGTGGCGATGTCCGTCTGCAGGCCGCAGTGGATCGACTTCTTCGCCTGGCGCACCGAGAGCGGCGCGTTCTCCGCGATCGCGCGCGCGGTGTCGATCGCCTCCGCGAGCGCCTTGCCCGGCTCGCAGACCCGGTTGACGAGGCCCCACTCGTAGCCCTCCTCGGCGGTGAAGGCGCGCGCGGTGAGGACCAGCTCCTTGGCGCGGCGCTCGCCCACCGCGCGCGGCAGGGTCTGCGTACCGCCGCCCCCGGGCATGATCCCGAGGCGCGCCTCGGAGAGCGCGAAGCGCGCGCCGCGCACCGCGTAGACGAAATCGCAGCCGAGCGCCGTCTCGAGCCCGCCGCCGTAGGCATGGCCGTTCATCGCCGCGATCACCGGGACCGGGCAGTCCATGAGCGCCATGAAGGAGCGCTCGAACAGCTCGTGCTGCGCGCGCCAGGCCGCGTCGGACATGCCGTTGCGCTCCTTCAGGTCGCCGCCCGCGCAGAAGGCGCGCTCGCCCGCGCCCGTCAGGACCGCGCAGCGCGCCGCGCCGGGCTCGGCCGTGAGGCGCGTCCACAGGTCCAGCAGGTCGTGCCCCATCCGGGTGTTGATGGCGTTGAGGACCTCGGGCCGGTTGAGCGTCACGACCAGCATGTGTTCGCCTGCGCGCTCGAGCGCGAGGGTTTCGTAAGTCGGGAAGTTCATCTCGTATCCGCCTTTCCAAGCAAGGCCTGCGTGTGCTCGCCGAGAGCGGGCGGCGCCGATCTCGGCGTCGATCGCTTGCCGTCGAAGCGCACCGGCAGGGCGATCAAGGGTATGCTCGATCCGGGGACCGCCTGCAGCATGCCGAGAGCGCGCGTCTGCTCGTGCTCGAGCATCTGACGCACGTCCTGCACCGGCGCGCAGGGAACGCCCGCCCGGTCGAATACCGCCGTCCAGTCCTCGCTCGAGCGCTTGGCGATCTCCTGGGCGATCATCGCGTTGAGCGTATCGGCATTGCGCACGCGCTGCGGGTTGCCGGCATAGCGCGGGTCCGCGGTCCACTCGGGATGAGCGAGCGCCTCGCACAGCTTGCCGAACAGGGTGTCGTTGCCGGCCGCCACCACGAGGTCCCCGTCGGCGGTGGGAAACGCGCGGTAGGGCACGATGCCCGCCTGCCCCGAGCCGTTCTTCCTGGGCAGGGTCCCCGACGCGAGGTACTGCGCGGAGAACATCGACATCCAGGCCGCCGCGGTCTCGAACAAGGACACGTCGACGATGCCGCCCTTGCCGCTCCCCCGCCGTCGGTACAGCATCGAAACGATGCCGATCACCGCCCACATGGCGGCGCCCATGTCGATGATCGAAGGGCCGACCCGGACCGGCGCCTGCCCCTCTTCGCCGACCACGCTCATGATGCCGCCGAAGGCCTGCATCAGGGGATCGTAGCCGGGCCGTCCGGCGAGCGGCCCCTGCGCGCCGAACGCGCCGAGGTTGCAGTAGACGAGCGAGGGCTTGCGCTCGAGCAGCGCCGCGGCCCCGAGGCCGACGGCGTCCGCCTGTCCGGGCCGCAGATTCTGCAGCACGACGTCGGCGCGCTCGGCGATGAACTTCACGAGCCGCGAACGCTCGCCCGCGTCGCGCAGGTCGCACACGACCGAGCGCTTGTTGCGGTTGAGCGCCTGGAAGGTCGCCGCCGCGCCGTCGACGAAGGGCGGACCCCACTTGCGCGCGTCGTCCCCTTCGGGCTTCTCGACCTTCACCACCTCGGCGCCCAGGTCGGAGAGGACCTGGCCGGCGTAGGGCGCCGCCACGCTGTGGCCGAGCTCGACGACGACGATCCCTTCGAGCGGCGCCGTGGAATCGGTCACTGCGCGCGCCCGTTCGCGTGCTATTCGGGCTGGATGCCCGCGGCGGTGGCGATCTTGCGGTACATCTCGATGTCCTCCCTGACCACGGTCGCGAATTCCTCGGCCGAAGTGCCGTTCACCGGCATGCCGGCAGCCTCGAGCTTGGCGCGCGTGTCCGGTGCGTGCAGCGCCTTCACCAGTTCGGCGTTCAGGCGCTTCACGATCGGCGCCGGCAGGCCCGCCGGCCCGAAAAAGCCGAGCCAGGACCGCGGCATCGCGTAGCCGGGCACGGATTCGCCTATGGTCGGTAGGTTCGGCACGCTCGGCTGGCGTCTGGATTCGACCAGCCCCAGCACCTTGATCTTGCCGCCGCGCATCTGCGGAATCGCGGTCGAGAGCGTCGTGAACACCGAGGGAATCTGCCCGCCGATCAGGTCCTGCATCGACGGCCCGGCGCCCTTGTAGGGCACATGGACCATGTCGATGCCGGTGATCTGCTTGAGCAGCTCGCCGGCGAGATGGTGCGGCGAACCCGTCCCCGAGCTGCCGAAGGAGATCTTGCCCGGGTTCTTCTTCACGTATTCGACGAACTCCATCGCGTTGTTCGCGGGAACCGAGGCATGCACGGCGAGGACGATGGGCACCTCGACCGCCTCGGTGAGCGCGGTGAAGTCCTTCACCGGATCGTAGGCGAGGGCCCGGGTGGTGAACTTGACGATGCCGTGGGTGGCGCCCGTGCCCACCATGAAGGTGTAGCCGTCGGGCGCTGCGCGGGCCACCAGATCCGAGCCGATCATGCCGCCGCCGCCGCCGCGGTTCTCGACGATGATCGTCTGGCCCATGCTCTCGCCCATCTTGACCGCGACGGTCCGGCCCAGCAGATCGGTCGATCCGCCCGGCGCGTACGGCACCACGAGCTTGATCGGCCGGTCGGGATAGGTCTGCGCCTGCGCGGTCATCCACGCCGGCGCGGTGATTCCCAGGACCGCGGCGAGAATCGCCTGCAACGCGCGTGTCTCCATGCCTTACTCCTCTTCGCTCGGATGGAAGGAAAAGCGCCGCACTGTGGCGGCTTGCCTGGACGCCAGGATGTACGTACATTCTGGTGCTCGGATGCGGCGATTGTCAACGACCAGCCAGGACTTCATACCATGACCGAGCGTTTTTCATCGTTTGCCGGGCGCACGGCGATCGTGACCGGTTCGGGCCGAAATATCGGCCGCGCCATCGCGCTGGCGCTCGCCGAAGGCGGCGCCAACGTCGTCGTGAACGGCCATCGCGACAAGGATGCGGTGGATGCCGTCGTGCGGGAGATCGGCGAGGCCGGCGGGCGGGCGCTCGGCGTCATGGCGGACGTGTCCTCGCACGACGCGGTGGCCGACATGGTCCGCAGGACCGTGGCCGAGTTCGGATCGGTCGACATCGCCATCTCGAACGTCGGCATGCGCCGCAAGCAGCCCTTCCTCGACATATCGCTCGCGGACTGGCAGACGGTGCTCGACACCAATCTCTCGCCCGCGTTCTACATGGCCCGCAACGTCATTCCCCACATGCGCGAGCGCAAGTGGGGGCGGATCGTCCATATCTCGGGATTCGACGGATTCTGGGGCCAGGTGAGCGAGCGCGCGCACAACATCACCGCCAAGGCCGGACTGCACGGCCTGGCGAAGGCGCTGGCGCGGGAATTCGGGCCCGACGGCATCACCGCGAATTCGGTCGTCCCCGGCGCCATCGACACGGTGCGCGACTGGACTCAGTACACGCACCAGGACAGGGAGAAGATCCGCAGCGAAATTCCCTGCGGCCGCTTCGGGAGAACCGACGAAGTGGCCGCAGCCTGCGTGTTCCTGTGCGCCGAGACGGGAGCGTTCGTCTCCGGCCAGGCGATCCACGTGAACGGCGGGCATTACATGTATTAGCGAACTGGTCACCGATTCCGCCATGTCCGACCACGCCAGCTTCCACTCCGCCGCGCCGCGTTACGTGCAGCTCGCCGAGTCGCTGATCCGCGACATCGACGCGGGGAAATACGAAGTGGGCGCGCTGCTCCCGCCCGAGTTCACGCTCTCCGATCGGTACGGCGTCTCCCGCCACACCGTGCGCGAGGCGTTCCGCCGCCTCGCCGACATGGGGCTGATCTCGCGCCACCAGGGTATAGGCACGCGCGTGAAGGCAAGAAACGCGGAGCCCCGGTACATCGCCTCGCTATCGACGCTCTCGGACCTTTTCCAATACACCAAGCGCACCCGACTCAAGGTGCTCGGCGAGCGGCGGGTGCGGGCCGGCCCCGCGCTGGCGGCGATGCTGCATTGCAGGCGCGGACAAGCCTGGCTCGAGTTCCAGACCTGCCGCTACCTGATCGGCACCGCCGAGCCGATTTCCTACACCGAGATCTACATCTACCCGGCCCACGAGGGCATACGCGAGCACCTCGGCAACCGCAGCGTCTGGGTCTACGGGCTGATCGAGCGCTACTACGGGGAGCGCATCGTCGAGGTGCAGCAGGAGATCGGCGCGGCCGGCGTCGCGCCGCGCATCGCCGGCCTCCTCGGCGTGAAGCCGGGCTCCCCCGCGCTGCAGGTGCTGCGCTATTACATCGGCCGCGGCGAACGCCTGCTATCGGTGTCGATGAACATCTACCCGGAGAAGCGCTTCAAGTTCTCCACGCGCTGGCGCCTGGAGTGGGAGAGAGCGTAGGTCGGGCTGAGGCCATCGGCCGAAGCCCAACGCACGCTACGCGCTTCACACCCCGCCGTCCATCGCAGCAAGGGTCTTCGCCTCGCGCTCGCGGATCGCCGCGCGACGCGCGAGCAGGCGCAGGGCGCGCTCGACCACCGGAACGTCGATCATCCTGCCGTCGATCTGGAACGAGGCGCGCCCGGCCTTGCGGGCTTCGCGGTCGCCCTCCACCACGCGCTCGGCGTAAGCCACCTCGTCGGCGCCCGGCGTGTATTCCTCGTTGACGATCTTCACCTGCCCCGGGTGGATGCAGCTCGCGCCATCGAAGCCCAGCCGGCGCGAGCGCCGCACCATGGCGCGGAACGCGTCCCAGTCGGAGAAATCCGCGATCGACCCGAGAAAGCCCAGCGGCATGACCCCGGCGGCGCGCGCCGCGACGATCATGTGCTGCTTGTGCGGCATCAGCGCCTCTACGTCCGGCTGCATGCCGCATTCGAGCGCGAAGTCCTCGCCGCCGATGTCCATGCCCACCACGCGCGGGCTCGCCGCGGCGATGGCGGGCATGTCGAAGAACGCCTGGGGCGTCTCGATCGAGACGACGAACTTCGTGTGGCCGGCGGCGAGCCCCGCCTTCTGCTCCAGCTCGGCCGCGAGCTCGTCGATCAGCCTCACGTGGGACGGCCCGGCAACCTTGGGAATGATCAGCCCGCTCACGTCGGCGCAGACCGCGGCCTCCACGTCGCGCACCGCGAGCGCGATCGCACGGTTGATGCGCACGATCACGTCGGCGCCGCCGCGGCGCACCTTCGCCGCCGCCGCGCGCACCAGCGTCCTGGCGCGCTCCTTCTCGGCCGGCGGCACGCTGTCCTCCAGGTCGAGCTGGATGCAATCGGCGCCGCGCGTGTGCGCACGGTCGACGAAGCGGTCCACGTTGACAGGCACGAACAGCAGCGAACGCCACACCGGCAGTTCCCGATTCATTCCTCTCCTCCACGCTTGCCCGGGCGATGCGACTCGTCGCACACCACCCCTTTTGCCAGCAGTTCCTCGATCTCCCGCGGCGCCAACCCGATCTGGGAGAGCAGCTCCGCATTGTGCTCTCCCAGCTTCGGAGCAGGCCGGCGGATGGCCCCCGGCGTGCCGAGCAGGCGCGGGACGACGCTGTGCATCGGCATCGCGCCCATGTCCTCGTCCGGGCATTCCACGGTCAGCCCGCGCGCAAGCGCGTGCGGATCTTCGAGGATCTGCGAGATGTCGTAGATCGGGCCGATGGTCACTTCGGCGCGGTCGAAATAGGCCACGTTCTCTTCCTGCGTGCGATCGGCGATGAACGCGCCGAGGACGGCATCGAGCTCGTCCGCGTGCTGCAACCGATCGGCATTGGAGCGATAACGGGGGTCGGAGATCATGTCCTCCCGGCCGATGGACCGAAACAGGCGCTCGGCCATCTGCTGGGTGGACGCGGACAGGCACACCCACTTGCCGTCCCGCGTCCGGTACGCGTTGCGCGGCGCGCTGTTCGTCGAGCGGCTTCCCGTGCGGGGCTTCACCTTCCCGCTGAGCTTGTAGTTCGCGGCCTGCGCGCCGAGCAGGGAATACAGCGAATCGAGCAGCGGCAGGTCGATCACCTGCCCCACGCCGCCGTTCACCTCCACCTCGCGCAGCGCGATCATCGCGGCGCTCGCGCCGTACAGCCCCGCCACCGAGTCGGCGAGATAGATCGGCGGCAGCACCGGCTCGCGATCGGCGAAGCCGTTCATCGAGGCGAACCCCGACATGCCCTCGACCAGGGTGCCGAAACCGGGCCGATGGCTGTAGGGCCCGTCCTGTCCCCATCCGGAAATGCGCACCACCACCAGCTTCGGGTTGCGCGATCGCAGCAGGCCGGGACCCAGGCCCATGCGTTCCAGGGTCCCGGGGCGAAAGCTTTCGATCAGCAGGTCGGCGGTGTCGGCGAGCGCGAGCAGGATCCTGCGCGCGCGCGGCTCGCGCAGGTTGAGGCAAAGGCTCTTCTTGTTGCGCGCATAGGCCTTCCAGGCCGTCGACACGTCTTTCACCTTCCACTGGCGAAGGGTGTCGCCCTCGGGCGGCTCGACCTTGATGACTTCGGCGCCGAAGTCCGCGAGCAGGACGCTCAGCATGTTGCCCGCCACGAGGCGCGAGAGGTCGACGATGCGCAGGCCCTGGAGCGGGCCCTTCGACTCCGGTAGGTAAGACTTCAACGCCATCGCACGTCGCCCAAGATTGACCCGTGCCCTGCCGCGGGCGAGAATCCGCTCCGAAGCAGCGAATGATACGCCGGAGATGCTGCGCGTTGGGCTGCGCTCAGCCCAACCTACGAATGCTGGCGCACGAATGCGGATCGGGATACGCGAATGCAACTGGACACGCTCAAGGAATGGATCGGCCGCACCGAATCCCAGGTCGACCACGTGACCCTCCCCGCCATCGAGCGCCTGGCCGCGACGCTCGATCGCGCAGACCCGGCGCCGCGCGCGAGCGACGTCCTGCCGCGCGGCTGGTATTCGATCCTGTTTCCGCGCGTCGTGCGCCAGTCCGAGATCGGCGCCGACGGCCATCCGAAGCGCGGCGATTTCCTTCCGCCCGTGCCGCTGCCGCGCCGGATGTTCGCGGGACGGCGTACCACGTTCCACTCGAACCTGCGCATCGGCGACGAGGTGCGCAAGGACTCGGCCATCGCGAGCGTCGAGGCGAAGCAGGGCCGCCAGGGCCCGATGGTGTTCGTGACCGTGCGCGCGGAGATCTCGTCTCCGCGCGGCCTCGCCATCGTCGAGGAGCAGGACATCGTCTACCGCGGCGACCCCGACCCCGATGCGCCCCCTCCTGCGCCGCAGCCCGCGCCCGGCAGGGCGCTCTGGTCGGAGTCGATCACGCCCGACGAGGTCATGCTGTTCCGCTACTCGGCGCTCACCTTCAACGGGCACCGCATCCACTACGACCATCCCTACGTGACGCGCATCGAGGGCTATCCCGGACTGGTGATGAACGGCGGGCTGACGACGCTCCTGCTCTACGAGCTGGCGCGCGAGCGGGCGGGCGGCCCGGTGACCGCGATGCACTCGCGCAACGTGCGCCCGCTTTTCGCCAACCGGCCCATCGCCCTGTGCGGCGAGCCGGCCGCGGACGGCAAGACGGCGGCGCTGTGGGCGCTCGATGCGGACGGCGCGCTCGCCCTCTCGGCACAGGCGCGATTCGCGTGAATGCCCCGCCCCTCGAAGGCATCCGCGTGCTCGACCTCACCTCGGTGGTGGTCGGCCCGCTCGCCACGCAGGTGCTCGGCGACCCGCGGCTGCTCGACCCCGACGCGCGGCCGCTGCCGACCAAGGACGGCTACGTCTGCCTGTCGGCGAACACCGACCCACAGGCCTTCGCGTTCTTCGACGCGATCGGCCGGCCCGAACTGAAGGACGACCCGCATCTGAAGGACACGGGCTTCTTCGAGGCCGTGAACCATCCGACCGAAGGAAGGATCTGGAATATGAAAGTTGCGAACAAGCTCTCCGGCGGCGCGCCCGCCGCCTGGCGCCCGGCGCCCAGGCTCGGCCAGCACACGCGCGAGGTCCTGCGCGAGGCGGGCTACTCCGACCAGGACGTGGAATCCCTGATCGCGAGCGGCGTGGCCTGCGCCTGGGACGCGCGGGAGGACCGGCCATGAGCAGAGTGCCGCCTGTCGTCCCGGGGTCGCGGCCCGAACTCGCGGCCCTGGAGCAGCAGATCCTGCAGGCGCGCGGAAGGATCTCCACGCTCTACCGGGTGCTGTTGAACAGCGTTCCCATCGCGCAGGGCTGGGAGGCCATGCTGAGCGCGGTCCGCAACCGGGCGTCGCTGCCGGCGCGGCTGCGCGAACTGGTCATCCTGCGCATCGCGATGCTGAACGGCGCGCCCTACGAATTCGACGCGCACCTTCCCCACGCGCGCCAGGCCGGCGTTCCCGACGAGGCCATCGCCGCGCTGCGAACCGGGACGGTTGCGCAGGCGCTCGAACCGGTGGACCGGCTCGTGCTCGAACTCGCCGACGCCATGACGCGCGACATCGTGGTTCCGGACGCGCTGTACGAGCGCCTGAAGCCCCATTTCGACGCGCAGGGGCTGGTCGAGCTGGTCGCGACCATTGCCGCCTACAACATGGTCTCGCGCTTCCTGGTGGCCTTGCGCATCGAACACTGAATCCGATGCAGGAAAGGGCGCATGCAGAATGAGCAAGAAATGGATCACGCTGTTCGCCGCAGCGGCGTTCTTTGCCGCCTGTACCGCGCTTGCGCAGACGGCAAACGTCGTGCGCGTCGTCATCGCGTTCCCGCCGGGCGGGCCGGTGGATTTCGTCGCGCGCATTCTGGCCGATGGACTGACCAGGGAGCTCGGACAAACGGTGATCGTCGAGAACAGGCCCGGCGCCAACGGCGCCATCAGCGCCCAGGCCGTGGCCAAGTCCGCACCCGACGGCATGACGCTCTGGTTCTCCAGCGTGGGTGCCGCAGCGATCAATCCGTCGCTGTATGAAAGCCTGCCCTACGATCCGCAGAAGGACTTCGCGCCGGTGTCGGGGGTCGTGGACAACGTAGAGGTCCTTGTCGTCAGCACCAAGAACCCCGCCAACAGCGCCGCGGAGCTGGTGGCCGCCTCCAGGCAGAAGAAGGAAGCGACGCCCATCGCTTCCTCGGGCATCGGGAGCGTGCCGCACCTGGCGATGGAACTCCTGGTGGAATCGACCAAGGCCAACATGCTGCACGTGCCCTACAAGGGCGCCGCGCCCGCGATCACCGACGTGATCGGCGGGCAGGTCGCGGCGTTCTTCGGCGATGTGCCCGGGCTGATCGGCCACATCCGGGGCGGACGGCTCAAGCCGATAGGCATCGCGGCGCCGAAGCGCCATCCCCTGCTGCCCGACGTACGCACGCTGGACGAGCAAGGCATCCACGGGGTCGAATCGAGTAACTGGTACGCGCTGTTCGCGCCCGCCAAGACCCCGCCCGCGCGGATCGAAGCGCTCAACGCGACCGTGCGCCGTGCGCTCGCGACCGATCAGGTCCGTTCCAGGCTCATCGCCTCGGGCGCGGAACCCGCGCCCTCCAGCCCCGAGGAGCTGGCCGCGCTGCTGAAGCAGGACATGGCCAAGTGGGGCACGATCATCCGCGACAAGAAGATCAAGGGCGAGTAGAACCACACCACCCCCGCCCGCGCAAGGTGGCGCAAACCGCCTCTTGAGAGGAGGGGAACGGGGCTTTCTCCGTTCTCCTCCTCCTTCGCAGGCTATGCCTTCAGCGTCGCGAGCACCTTGTCCGGCGTGAACGGCAGGTGCTCGAGGCGCTTGCCGGTCAGGCGGAAGACGGCGTTGGAGATCGCCCCGGCGATGAAGGGATTGCCGATCTCGCCGAGGCCCGTCGGGCGGGTGTCCACGTCGACGAAGCGCACCTGCATTTCCTCCGGCAGGTCGGACATGCGCATGAGGTTGTAGTCGTGGAAGTTCGACTGCTCCACCGCGCCGTCCTTGATGGTGACGCGCTCGTGCAGCACGCTCGATAGCCCGTAGATGATGGCGCTTTCTACGTTGTGCCTGGCCGCCTCGGGCTGCACGATGAGGCCGCCGTCCACCGCGACCCACACCTTGTGCACGCGGATCTTGCCGGTGCCGCGATCGAGCGACACCTCCACCGCGCCCGCGCCGAGCGACCCCGAGCGCTCGGTGATCGAGATGCCGACGGCGCGGCCCTCGGGGCGCTTCGCCTTGTAATCGGACATGCGCGCCAGTTCCTCGAACACCTTGCGCGCCTTGGGCGAGGCGCCCATGCGCTCGAAGCGGAACTCGATCGGGTCCATGCCCTGGTCCGCCGCCATCCGGTCCACCATGGATTCGATGGCGAACACGTTGAACACGTGGCCCACCGCGCGCCAGTGCTTGAGCTTCACCCCGTGCGAAACGCCGCGGCGCTCGATGTGCTGGTTGGGCACGTTGTAATACGGGATCTTGATGCCGGTGATGAGCAGGAACTCGCCGTCGCCGACCACGCAGTGCTTCCAGCCGGTGACCTTGCCGCTCGCATCCGTTGCGGCCTCCAGGCACTGGAACGATTGCGGGCGGAACATGCCCTGCGCGATGTCCTCCTCGCGGGTCCAGATGAGCTTCACCGGGCGGCGGACTTCCCTGGCGATAAGCGCGCATTCCGCGGCGTAGTCGCCGAGCGAGCGCCGCCCGAAGCCCCCGCCCATCAGGCACTGGTTGAAGGCGACCTGGTTGGCCCTGAAGCCGAGCGCCTGCGCCACCGCCTTTACCGATTCGTCCGGCGCCTGGCTGCCTTCCCAGATCTCGATCTTGTCGCCCGCGTCGTTGAGGCGCGCCACCGCGTTCAGCGGCTCCATCTGCGCGTGATAGCCGTAGTCGCTGCGGAATTCCGCCTTGTAGGTCCTCGCGGCGCCGGCGAAAGCGGCCTTCACGTCGCCCTTGGATTCCAGCGTGGCGGCCTGCGCCTTCGGATCGTCGTGGATGCGGACGTAGTCCTCCATCGCCCGGGCCGAGTCGAAGCCCTCGGCCTTGGCCTTCTTCCAGTTGACCTTGAGCGCGTTGCGGCCGGCCTTGGCGTTCTCGAAGCTGTCGGCCACCACCGCAAGGCCGTTGGGCAGCTTGACGATGCCCAGCACGCCCTTCATCGCTTTCACCTGCGCGTCGTTCCAGGACTCCGGCTGCGCGGCGGGCCGCGTCGGCGGCATGTTTTCCCAGACCTTGGCCTGGGCGTCGTGAACCGGAGAGTGCAGCATCGAGGCGTACACCATGCCGGGCAGAATCACGTCGATGGCGTATTGCGCCGTGCCGTTGACCTTGCCCGGGATGTCGCGCCGCGGCACCGACTTTCCGATCAGGCGAAAGTCCTTGCGCGCCTTGAGCTCCTTCGGATCGACTGCGGGCAACTGGGCGGGAATCGAGCCGAAGGCTGCGATCTCGCCGTAGCTCAAGCGCTGGCCGCTGGCGGGATTGATCACCACGCCGGGTTCGGTCCTGAGGGAAGCGGGATCGACGCCCCACTTCTGCGCCGCGTTGGCGACCAGGACCTTCCTGACTTGCGCGCCGGCGGTGCGTAGCTGCGTGTAATAGAGCTGCACCGCGCGGCTGCCGACGATCCACATCAGTTGCTGGGTGCCGAACGGGTCCTTGTAGCCATAGATGCTCGGATCGGCCGGCGCCCATTCGAGCACGACCCTGGACCAGTCGGCGTCCATCTCCTCGGCGACGATGAGCGGCAGCGACGTCATCGAGCCCTGCCCCATTTCCGCGCCTGCGGTGAGGATGGTGACCGTGCCGTCGGGCGCGATGCGCACCCACGGGGTGACGAAGGCGTTGGCGAGCGTATTCGCCTGCGCCTGCGACATCAGGCGCACGCCGTCGGAGCCGACCGCGACGCAGAAGGCCATGCCGCCCACGCCGGCGATGAAGCTGCGGCGGGAGATTCCGTTTTCGCTCTTGACGGTGGAGGTGTCGGTCATGGCTCAGCCCTCCCGCGAAGCTTGTTCGATCGCCGCGATGATGCGGTGATAGGTGCCGCAGCGGCAGATGTTGCCGTCCATGTGCGCGACGATCTCCGTCCGGGTCGGCTTTTTCTTCTGCGCGAGGAGCTCGGCCGCCTTCATAATCTGCCCGGACTGGCAGTATCCGCATTGCGGCACTTCCAGCGCCACCCAGGCCTTCTGCAGCGGATGCGAGGAGTCGGGCGACAGGCCCTCGATGGTGGTGACCCGCTTGCCCTCGACCGCGGAGAGCGTGGTGATGCAGGAGCGAACCGCTCTGCCGTCCACGTGCACCGTGCAGGCGCCGCACAGGCCGGCGCCGCAGCCGTATTTCGTGCCGGTGAGCCCGACGTGCTCGCGCAACGTCCAGAGAAGCAGGGATTGCGGGTTGCCGGTCACGCTGACGGGCTTCCCGTTCAGTACGAACGAAGCCATGATTCCTCCTTTTGAACCCGGTTTGGAATCGGCGCCCTGCAGCGGGCACCGCTGCCGGCTTCCGGTGTTGTTGGACGGCACGCCCGGATCATCGGCACTGCGAAAGGCATGCTACTCCGGCGCCATTGCCGCTGCAAATCCGCGCGGCCGCCGGCGGCGCCCCCCGATTCGGCTCCGCCATCGCGCGCGGGCGGATACCGATCGGCGTAATATGCACTTGGTATATTGGTGGGATGCCAGCTTTCTGAAACAGTCAGACTTGAAGCGAGTGGACGCGGCAACGGAAGCGCCGGCACCGCCCTCTCGGCGGCTGCGCTTTACGTTTGCGGCCGCCGGGGCGGCCATCACGGCCATCATCGTCGCGTACATGGCGCTCGCCCTCTGGAAGAGCTACCGCGACGCCATTGCCGACGCGGAGCGCAATACCCAGAACTTCCTGCGCGTCGTCGAGGCCCAGGTGTCCGGAGTGGTCAATATCGTCGATCTGACGCTGTCTTCGATCGACCAGTCGCTGCGCCTCATGCCGCGCCCGGGCCCCAAGGTCGACGAGCTGCTGAGACAGCGCCTGGAGCTGGCCCCGTACGCGCGCGTGCTGTTCATCGCCGATGCCGACGGGCGCGTCATCCACGATTCCGGCAACTTCACCGCGATGCGACTGAACGTCGGGCAACGCGATTATTTCCTCAAGCAACGCGAGGGGCTCGTCACGGGGAACTACATCGGCGCACCTGTTCTGAGCATGGCTACGCGCACCTGGATGATACCGGTGAGCCGCCGGCTCGATACCGCGGCGGGCAGGTTCGCCGGCGTCCTCGTCGCCGTGGTCGACCCGCGCCATTTCCAGGAATTCTTCTCCTCGATCGACACCGGCGAGCAAGGATCGGTCTCGCTGTACCTGCGCGACGGAATGCTGCTCGCGCGCGGGCCACAGATCGACAACATGATCGGCAGGTCGCTCGCCGATGCGCCGGTGTTCCGCGACCTGTTGCCGCGTGCCGAATCCGGCACCGCCTTCGCCCGCAGCGGCGTCGACCAGGTCACGCGCATCTTCAGTTATCGCACGCTCGCGGGCGGACGCCTGGTCGCGCTGGTCGGTGTCGGGGAGAGCGAAGTCGTCGCCGGCTGGCGCAGGCACGCGGGGACGCAGTTCATCGTGTTGCTCGTGTTCGTCGGGACGGTGGCGTGGTTCACCGTACTGCTCGCCCGCCAGATCGTGCGCCAGCACGTGCTCACCCGGCAGCTCCTCGACAGCGAAGCCCGGCTGGCCGGCATTGTCAGCTCGGCCATGGACGGGATCGTCACCGTGGACGATGCGCAACGCATCGTGCAATTCAATCCCGCCGCGGAACACATGTTCGGCCAGGCCGCGGCAGAGGTGAAAGGACAGGCCCTCGATGTCCTCATTCCCGAACGCTTCCAGGCCACGCACCGGCACCACGTGCAGGCGTTCGGCGCGAACGGCGCGACCACCCGGCGCAAGGGCGCCCTCGGCACTATCGTCGGCAGGCGGGCGAGCGGCGAGGAGTTCCCGATCGAGGCCTCGATTTCGCACCTCGAGGCGCGCGGGCGCAAATTCTATACGGTCATCCTGCGCGACATCACCGAGCGCAAGCGGGCCGAGGACGAGTTGCACCGCTACCTGGGCCAGCTGAAGGTGCTGCACGACGTCGACAAGGCGATACTCGCCGCCCATTCGCCGGGCGCCATCGCGAGCATCAGCCTGCAGCACCTGAGGCGCATCCTTCCGTACTGGGGCGCGACGGTCAGGGTGATCGACTACGAGTCGAACGCGGCGATCCTGCTCGCTTACGAGCGGGATCCGACCGCGGAGTTCAATCCCCGCTCGCGCCGGACGCTGGACGAGTACGACCCCGCGGACCTCGCCGAGATGAAGCAAGGACGGGCATGCGCAGTCCAGGACATCGCGGCGATGTCCGCGCGGCCGGTCTCGATCGAGCGGCTATTCGGCAAGGGAATGCGCTCCTCCGCGAGCGTCCCGCTCATGGTCGAGGGCGCGCTGGTCGGGGTGCTGAACATCGCATCCAACGAAACCGGCTACTTCACCGCGGACAGGGTGGAGATCGCGCGCGCGGTCGCCGACCATCTCGCCATCGCGCTCCAGCAGGCGCTGCTTCGCGAGCGCGTCGAACGGCAGTCAGAGGAACTGGAGCGGCGAGTCGCCGAGCGCACCGCGCAATTGGAGGAGGCGAACAAGGAATTGGAAGCCTTCTCCTACTCCGTGTCGCATGACCTGCGTGCGCCGCTTCGCCACATCGACGGGTTCGCCAAGCTGCTCGTCGGCGAAGTCGGGAACGCGAATGAAACCGTGGCACGCTATCTGGACATCATCTCCCGGTCCGCGGCCCGCATGGGTGCGCTGATCGACGACCTGCTCGAGTTCTCGCGCATGAGCCGCGCCCCCCTGCATGCCGCACGCGTCGACTTGAACGCGCTGGTGGAAGAGGTGCGCGAGGAATGCCTGCGCGACGCGCCAGGCCGCAACATCGAATGGAAGCTGGGAGCGCTGCCTGGCGTCGCCGCGGACGCGCGGCTGCTGCGGCTGGCGCTGGTCAACCTCGTCGCAAACGCCATCAAGTTCACCTCGCGCCGGAAGCACGCGTCGATCGAGATCGACGCCCGCGCCGGCGAGGGCGACGAAGTGGTGGTCCGGATCGCCGACAACGGCGCCGGGTTCGACATGCGCTTCGCCGACAAGCTGTTCGGCGTGTTCCAGAGGCTGCACCGCGAGGACGAGTTCGAAGGCACCGGCATCGGACTCGCGACCGTTCGGCGCATCCTGCACCGCCACGGCGGGCGCATCTGGGTCGAATCGGAACCGGATCGCGGGACCAGCTTCTACATTACGCTCAAGCGGGCGGGAGAGGACACACGTGAAGACCAAGGGAATCCTGCTGGTCGATGACAGTGCGAACGACGTCGAGCTGACGCTTGCGGCGCTCGGCAAGCACCATCTCGCGAACGACGTGACCGTGGCGCGGGACGGCGACGAGGCGCTGGACTATCTGTTCCGCCGCGGCAGGTTCGCGCACAGGCTGGACAACAATCCGGTGCTGGTGATGCTCGACCTGAAGATGCCCAAGGTCGATGGCCTCGAGGTCCTGCGCCAGATCCGCTCGGACGAGGCGTTGAAGCTGATCCCGGTGGTGATCCTGACTTCATCGCGCGAAGAGCGTGACATCATCAAGAGCTATACGCTCGGAATCAACGCCTACGTCGTGAAGCCGGTCGAATTCGAGAAGTTCTTCGATGCGGTCGAGGAGCTGGGCCTGTTCTGGATGGTGATCAACGAGCCGCCTCCCGCCGTTTCCTGAGCTCCCCGCGCCTCTCGAAGGGGGCGGCGAGCGGCGCGCCGCGGTGAAATTGAGCCCGAAAACCGGCACTTTTCCCTGGAGGAAGCGTCCCCCGGCGGCGTAAGCTCGCTCTGCCTGGATCTATCCCTTGCGCGTCAATTGACCTTGTCTGCTCCGATGGCCCATCCATGGGCGGTGTATCCGATACACGGACCCCGGAGGCTGCTCCGCACCGCCTTGTCCAGGAGCCGGGTTTGAGCAGGCGAAGTCTGTCGATACGGACCCAGCTGTTTACGATCGTTGCCGCCATCGTCGTTCCGCTGGCCGGCATGTTGATCTATTCGATCTACGCGGATGCCCTGCACGCCATCACCGATGCGCGGTCCGCGGCGCACACCCTTGCGGCGGTCACCGCCTCCGACACCGCCCGCACCCTGAAAGCGAACCGGGAGGCGCTGGAAGTGCTCGCGCAGCGGCCGCTCGTCCGCCGGGTCGACGCAAGGCGCTGCGATCCGGTATTGCGCGATTTTCGGCCGCTGTTTCCCGCGGCGATCGACGTGGCCGTGTTCGATCGGAACGGCGACCTCGTGTGTTCCGCGGTGCGGCCGCGCGGCGAGACGTTCTCGGTCGCGAAGACCCCGTGGTTCAGCCGTGATATCAAGGCAGACCGGCTGATCGTGGGCCCCCCGACCTGGGGCGTGCAGAGCGGGCGATGGCTTTCGGTACTTGCCCAGCCGATCCACGACGACGGCGGGAAAGTCATCGGGCTGCTGGTGCTGCCTTTCGACCTGACGATCTATATTCCGAACCTCTCGACCGCGCCGCTGCCTCCGGACACCGCGGTCGGAATTCTCACCGCGAACGGCGCCCATGTCTGGAGCAATGCGCCGCTCGATACCTGGATCGGCAAGAGCGTCGACCCGCGATCGCCGCTGCAGGCGCTGCTCGGGGCCAGGGGCGGCGAAATGGAGGGCGCCGGGCCGGGTTCGGAGACTCTGCTCTACGCCATAGAGCCGATACCCGGTGCGGAATGGTACGCCTACGTCGGCATCCCCGGCCGCGTCATCTACGCGGACGTCTATGCGAGCGCAATTCGCAATTCGCTCATCGGGCTCCTGAGCCTGCTCGCGATCACGGGCTTCGTGCTGACCTTGTCGCGCCGGATCCAGCGCCCGGTCCAAACGCTCGTCTCGGCGATTCGCGCCGTTCGGGAGGGGCGCGAGGATGCGCGTGCGCAGGCCGACGGAATCCGCGAAATCGCCGAGCTGGCGGAGGAATTCAACCTCATGCTCGACCACCTTCGCGCCTCGGAGCGCCGGCTGCGGGACATTTTCGAATCGGTCGACCTGCTGACCGTGATGATCGACGTCGGCGGCCGCCTGACCTTCTGCAACCAGAAGCTGCTCGACCTCACCGGCTGGAGGAAGGACGAAGCGATAGGGAGGAACTGGTTCCGGACATTCCGCCCGCCCGAGCAGAGCGAGGAGCACCTCGCGAGATACCTCAACGGCGTCGCCACGGGCGACATCGCGCTCCACTACGAGGGCGACCTGGTCTCGCGCGGCGGGCAGCGATTCGTGATCTTCTGGAGCCACACGCTGATGCGCGACCCCGAGGGCAGGATCACCGGCGTCGCGAGCATCGGCCAGGACATCACCCAACGCAAGCGCGCAGACGCCGAAATCGAAAGGCTCAACCAGACGCTCGAGCAGCGCGTCGCCGAGCGCACCGCGGAGCTCGACCGCGCCAACAAGGAACTGGAGTCCTTCGCCTATTCGGTTTCGCACGACTTGCGCGGACCGGCTCGCATCATGATCGGCTTCAGCACCATTCTGCTCGAGAAGAGCAGGGACAAGCTCGATCCGGAATCGATCGACTACGTCAACAGGATCGACGCCGGCGCGAGGCGCATGGGTCGCCTGATCGACGACCTGCTTCGCCTGTCCAGAATCTCGCGGGTGGAGATGCGCAGGAGCGAGTTCGACTTGAGCCAGCTCAGCCACGATGTCGCCAAATCGCTTTTCGATGCCCACCCGGGGCACCAGGTCCAGCTGAGCATCGATCCGGGAATGCGGGTCGATGGGGATCCCGGGCTCATCCGCATACTGCTGGAAAACGTGCTCGGCAACGCCTGGAAGTTTACCGCCTACGTGGCGCAGCCCCGCATCGAGGCGGGATGCGAGCGACGCGACGGCACTGCCGTCTATTTCGTGCGAGACAACGGCGCAGGGTTCGATATGCGGTTCGCGGACAAGCTGTTTTCCCCGTTCCAGCGGCTGCACCGCGAAGAGGAGTTCGAAGGCACGGGCATCGGGTTGAGCATCGTGGGCCGGATCGTGGCCATGCACAATGGCGTCGCGTGGGCCGAGGGGACGCCGGGGCAAGGGGCAACCATCCATTTCACCCTTGCGGCCGGCAGCCGCCCGATCCACCCCGGGAAAACGCCCGAGCGCTTGCGTCCGGTCGTTTCCTGACGGCCCCGAGTCAGGTCTCCGCGCCGTCCGGCGCCCCTGGGCGGTCGAACCGCAGCCGCCCGAGGCAGCATTTCTTGTATTTCCTGCCGCTTCCGCACGGGCAGGGATCATTGCGCCCTGCCGCCGAGGAGGCCTTTTCGGCTCCGGATCGGACCCGATCGGCAAAGCGCTCGATGGGCTGCCCGGTCTGCACGAACGCCGCGAGCCTGCGCATGTAAGGCCGCGCGTGGGTGAAGAAACGCTTGTAGCCCGCGCACAGGTAATTGGAGCCGGGCTCGCCGTCCGGCGTCCTGGCAAAGCGGTCCTTGGGGCATCCGCCGTTGCAGTATTCGAGCACTTCGCACCGCCTGCAGGCCCCCGGCAGCGAATCCCACTTGGCTTGTCCGAAAGCCCGCTGCGACGGGCTCTCCAGCACCGAAACCAGCGAGTGCTCGCGAATGTTCCCGAGGTAATGCTCGAGGTCGACGTAATGGTCGCAGGAATAGAAACCCCCGTCGTGTTCGAGCACCGGCAGCTCGCCGCAAGTCCTCCTGTGAACGCACAGCGCATGCTCGGCCCCCTGCTCGGGCCGCGCCGCCTCTTCGAAATTCAGGACATTGATACGCCCGATGTCAGCCCTGATCCACTGGTCGAATATCGTGCACAGGAAGGTTCCGAAGGCCTGCGCCGGAACCGTCTCGGGGGTCGTTGCGCCGTCATCGGAGCGCATGACCAGCGGGATGAACACCAGATGCCTGACGCCGGCGTCCTTGAAGTAGCGGTAGACCACCTCGGGATGACCGGCGTTTCCCGCATGGACCACGCACAGCACGTCGCACTGGATTCCAAAGCGCTGCAGGAGGCGCAGCCCGTTAACGGCCCGCGCGTGGGTCGGCTCTCCACCCTTGGTGACGCGGTGGCCGTCGTGAAGCTCCCCGGGCCCGTCCAGGCTGAGCCCGACGTAGAACCCCTCGGACGCCAGGAAACGGCACCAGTCCTCGTCGAGCAGCGTCCCATTGGTCTGGATGTCGTTGACGATCTCGCGCCCCGGGAGCCGGTGCCTGCGCTGGAATTCGACGATCCTGCGGAAGTAGTCGACGCCCAGGAGGGTCGGCTCGCCGCCGTGCCATGAAAAAAGGACCGTGGGTACGGGACAGGCCTCGATGTGCTGGGCGATGTACCGTTCCAGAAGGTCATCGGACATGCGCAGCGGCGCGCCCTTCGGATAGAGTTGCTGCTTCTCGAGGTAATAGCAGTATCGGCAGTCCAGGTTGCACGCAGCGCCGATCGGCTTGACGAAAACCTGGAATTCCGTGGACGCCGTCACCATCGCGATTCACCTTGCACGCCGCCGGCCATTGCCGCTGACGCGCCAATCTACAGCGGGCGCACGCGCCGCGCAAACAGGACTGATCACGCCAGGCGTTGCCAATCCGCGTGCATGGCGGCACACTGCGCACCTGACGGAGGAGCCGCCTTGAAGCATTCGACGCGCAGAATTCTCACCAGCCACGTCGGCAGCCTGATCCGGCCGCAGGCGCTGCAGGCCCACCTGCGGGCCAAGGCCGCGGCTTCAGGCTACGACGCGCAGGCCCATGCCGACTGCCTCAGGGAATCGGTCGCCGGGGTCGTAGGCGAACAGGCGAAGGTGGGCATCGATGTCGTGAGCGACGGCGAGTACGGCAAGGCGATCAGCTGGTCGCAGTACGCACTGGAGCGCCTGTCGGGCTTCGAGCGGCGGCGCCTGCCCGCGGACGCGGCCGATCCCTTCGCCCGCGGAGCGGACCGGGTCCGGTTCCCCGAGTTCTACGCGGAGCTCGACGAGATCGATGCCCGACCCGCCGGCGGCGCGGGCGGGCGGCTGAAGTTCGATTCGGTGTGCGTCGCGCCTATCAAGTACACCGGCCAGGCGGCGCTGAAACGGGACATCGACAACTTCAAGGCCGCGCTCGGGAAGGTGAAGGTCGAGGAGGCGTTCATGCCGGTCGCGGCCCCCGCGAGCGTGATTCCCGACCGCCGCAACGAGTACTACAAGACCGACGAGGAGCTCGTCTTCGCCATCGCCGAAGCGATGCGCGAGGAATACCGGACCATCGTCGATGCGGGGTTTCTGCTGCAGATCGACGACGCGCGCGCCGCGGTCAGCTTCGACCGCATGGTCCCGCCGACGAGCCTCGCCGGGTACCGCAAGTGGCTCGGTCTGCACCAGGACCTGCTCAACCACGCGCTCAGCGGCATCCCGGAGGACCGCGTGCGCTACCACGTGTGCTGGGGCTCGTGGCCGGGCCCGCACACCACCGATGTGCCCATCGAGGACATCGCGGATCTCATCCTCAAGGTGCGCGCCGGCGCCTACGCCCTCGAAATGGCCAATCCGCGCCACGAGCACGAATGGCGGCTGTGGGAGCGGGTCAAGCTGCCGCAGGGCAGACTGATCCTTCCGGGGGTGATCAGCCACGCCACCAACATTGTGGAACACCCGGAGCTCGTCGCCGAGCGCATCGTGAGGCTGGCAAAGCTGGTCGGCAGGGAGAACGTGATTGCATCCACCGACTGCGGATTCGCGCAGGGACCCTTCCACCGCCGCGTCCATCCGTCGATCCAGTGGGCCAAGCTCGAAGCGCTGGTCGCGGGCGCGAAGCTCGCAACCAAGGCGCTGTGGGGTGCGTCCTCCAAGGGCAAGCCGGCGAAACGCAAGAGCGCCAAGCGCGAGAGCGCGAAGCGCCAGACCGTGCGCCGCGCAGCCGCACGGAAATAATCAACCGGAAGCCGGCCATGGCAGAGATCCTCACCAGGCGCGACGGGGCGGTGGCCACCGTCCTGTTCTCGAACCTACCGAAGATGAACGCGGTCACCTACGACATGTGGCGCGCGGTGCCGGAGACCTTCGCCGCGCTGGACGCCGACCCCGCGGTGCGCGTCATCGTGGTCGCCGGCGACGGTGACAAGGCCTTCATCTCCGGCGCCGACATCTCGCAGTTCGAGAAGCTGCGCGGCACCGCCGACGCGCAGGCCCAGTACAACGCCGCCGTGGAAGAAGGCTACCTCGCGCCCACGCGATGCTCCAAGCCCGTGGTCGCGCGCATCCGCGGCGTCTGCATGGGCGGGGGCCTGGGTTTCGCCGCGTCCTGCGACCTGCGCTTCTGCTCCGACGATTCGGTGTTCCGCATGCCCGCGGCGCGCCTGGGCCTGGGCTACAGCCCGAGCGGCGTTCGCCGCTTCATGAACGTGATCGGCGCGGCGAACACCCTGGACATCTTCGTCTCCGCGCGCAAGTTCGACGCGGCCGAGGCGCTGCGCATGGGCTTCGTGAGCCGCGTGCTGCCCCCGGCGCAGCTCGAGGCGGAAGTGGCCGAATACTGCGCGGCGGTCGCCGAGAACGCGCCGCTCACCGTCGCCGCGGCCAAGTTCGCCGCCCAGCAGTGGCTGAAGGACCCCGCCGAGCGCGACCTCGCGCAGGCACAGAGGAAGGTCGATGCCTGCTTCGCGAGCGCCGACCTCAAGGAAGGCCGCAGCGCGTTCATGGAGAAGCGCAAGCCCGGGTTCACGGGGCGGTAGACCCGCATCCCCGCCCGGTCGGGCGGTTGACATCACTGACATCAATCTGTACATTACATGTGTACACATTGAGGAATCGCGCATGAAGGACGTGAAGATCACCGATCTCAGGCAGAGGCTACCCGAGTACATGGCCAGAGTCCGCCGCGGGGAACGCCTGCGCGTCACGTCCAGGGGTCAGGTCATCGCCGAAATCGCACCGCCCTCGGCCGCAAAGGACGAGGCGGAGGCGGCGCGCGCGCGCCTGCGCGGCAGCGTGCGGCGCTACGAGCGCCCTCTCGATCCTGCGATCGACCCGCGCGATTGGGACGCGAACCGGTGATCGTGCTCGACACCCACGCCCTTGTCTGGTGGGTGTCGGACGGGTCCCGGCTGTCCGACCGCGCAAGGCGGGCCATCCGCAGCGCTGCGCGCCAGGGTTCGATTGCCGCCTCGGCGATCAGCCTTTTCGAAATCACGACCCTGATGCGCCGGGGACGGTTGACTCTCGCCATTCCCGAGGACCAATGGTTCGCCGACTTGCGTCTGCTTCCCGAGCTGCGGTTCGAACCAGTCAGCGCCGAGATCGCGCGGCTCGCCGGCTCTTTCGACGATGCGATGCCCGGCGACCCTGCGGACCGGATCATCGCCGCAACGACGATCGCGTTGGGGTCGAAGCTCGTCACGGCGGACGAGCGGCTTCGGCGCGCGCCGCGGTTGCAGACGGTCTGGTAGAGAAGACCCGCGTCGCTGACGGTCCGCGCGGCCGCTGTTGGTGTTCTCCTCCGCCCGCTCCGGTCCGAAGGCATGCCTTGACCGACCCGCATCGTCGCGGCGCCGAACGGGCGCCCTGATCCCAAGTCCGGAAGCGGCCATGCCGATAGCCATTCTTCCCCGCGCGAAGGATAATTGCGCCTGCGGCAACGCCGCGAATACCAGGAGATCGCTATGCAGACAGCCATTCCCTGCCTGTTCATGCGCGGGGGGACCTCGCGCGGACCGTATTTCCTCGAGTCCGACCTCCCCGCCGACGAGGCGCTGCGCGACCGGGTGCTGCTCGCGGCCATGGGCTCGCCCGACGCGCGCCAGATCGACGGCCTGGGCGGCGCCGATCCGCTCACCAGCAAGGTCGCCATCGTCGGCCGCTCGGCGCGGCCCGGGGTCGACCTGGAATTCCTGTTCGCCCAGGTCCTGATCGACGAGGCGCGCGTGGACACCACGCCCAACTGCGGCAACATGCTCGCCGCCGTCGGGCCGTTCGCGCTGGAACGCGGCCTGGCCGGGGCGGGCGACCCGGAGACCACGCTGCGCATCCTCACCCGCAACACCGGCATGCTGTGCGACGTGACGCTTCAGACCCCCGGCGGCCGCATCACCTACGAGGGGAATGCGCACATAGACGGCGTGCCGGGCAGCTCCGCTCCCATCAAGATCAACTTCCTCGAGACCGCGGGCTCGGTGTGCGGCAAGCTCCTGCCCACCGGTCGCGTGCGCGACGAGTTCGACGGCGTCCCGGTCACCTGCATCGACAACGGCATGCCGGTGATAGTGATCCGGGCGAGCGACCTCGGCCGCACCGGTTACGAGTCGCGCGATGCGCTCAACGCCGACGCCGAGCTGAAGGCGCGGCTCGAATCGATCCGCATCCAGGCGGGCCCCGCGATGAACCTCGGCGACGTGGCGAAGCGCGTGGTGCCGAAGATGACCCTGATCGCCCCGCCGCGCGCCGGGGGCGCGATCTGCACGCGCACCTTCATACCGCACGACTGCCATTCCGCGGTGGGCGTTCTGGGCGCGGTCACCGTGGCCACCGCCTGCGTGCTCGAGGGCTCGGTCGCGCAAGGCGTCGCTGCGCTGCCCGCGGGAAACGCCAAGGTGATCTCCGTCGAGCACCCGACCGGGGAGTTCTCGGTCGAGCTCGCGCTCGACCCGGCCGACCCTCAATCGGTAAAGCGTGCGGCGCTGCTGCGCACCGCGCGTCTGATCATGCGCGGCGAGGTGATGATCCCCGCTGCGGTCTGGGACGGCAAGTCGTCGATGAGGCTGGCCGCCTGAGCACAAGGAGAGAAACGCAATGTCCGAACCGCAGAAAACCGCGCTCGTGGTGAGCGCGCATTCCGCCGATTTCGTCTGGCGCGCCGGCGGCGCCATCGCGCTCTACGCCTTGCGCGGCTGGAAGGTGAAGATCGTCTGCCTGTCCTTCGGCGAGCGCGGCGAATCCGCCCATCTCTGGCGCCAGCCCGGGATTGCG